>Ga0181596_10001801_pt1 | contig 21185 bp, 21 predicted proteins | sample 041ome_6_FD_148655 | JGI IMG/M metagenome (GOLD analysis project Ga0181596, IMG submission 148655) | Coastal salt marsh microbial communities from the Groves Creek Marsh, Skidaway Island, Georgia - 041402US metaG (spades assembly) | ecosystem: Environmental > Aquatic > Marine > Intertidal zone... | reverse complement strand
ACTACTCAAAGGGGTGTGGTTGGTGTGGAGGAAATTTTCCTTCTTGCAGACCTCTTGATAAACAAACTATGATTAGCTGTCGGTTCGATGATAGAGCAAATTGCGACATAGGCTATTATCACGATGAGTCTGGTGACCATTGTCCTTCGGGTTGCACTCCATGCTATGACCTAGAACCAACAATATGTGTGCCTTCAAACTTGTATGAGGACGTTTGCCAAAAGTGGCCGTGAAATATTCTTATATTAATAAAAATATGAGAATTAATCCAATAGTTTTATTACATCAATCGTTTCAACTTTTCTAACGTTTTCCCTACCAGGTTAAGACCCGGCGTGTCCGATCCGGGGGGACCCACCCCCAAAATTACGTTTGAGCTTTTATATTCGATTGGAGCGGAATGATTTCTCAAAGCGTGTCTGGTGGCCGGCGAAGATTCTAGCCAAGCGGATAGCCCCTTTTCGCACGCATTGCGCATCAGTATTTCAAAGATTTCGTCTCTGGTTTCAGTGAACACTTTCGTTCCTCGACCTACTCCGATAAATTTGCCAGTCACCCCGAGAAGAGCCTGTTCGGATTTAATTTCGCTCGTTTGTTTGTCAAACCGCATAGAAAGTATGTTTTTGAGTAAACAGAACAGAACGTAGTGTGCGGCGGATGAGAAGCATCTGCCGTCCACGTGAATCCTCAATTCGTACTCTACGGAGAGTTCTGGGAAATCCTTGTCGGATATGACGTACTCACCCACTTCTGTTTTCTCAGTTTCCTGTTCGGGCCTTTTGAATTCTTGGCACCGATGGGTCCAACCTTCCGCTCTTTCAATCTCCAAATCGCTAGGCTGGTAGAGTCGGCTCACTCTTCCGGTGATGGACGCTTGGACTTCTTCGGGGAATTTTTTCTGGGTGTACAGTTGCCACACCTTTTCGTCCAAACGTGGAATGGTGTTGAGCAGCTCCGAATGCTTCTTGTACACACGAGGTTTGGTCAGCTTAGACTTTTTGTCACGCAGGTCGTTCTGCTTGCGTTCCAAGGCGTCTACCAGTTCTCTTTTCGCAGACAAATCTAGAAAGGAGTTTTCCAGAGACAAGCGAATGCTGTTTATTTCGCTTTTGAGATCACCGGTGTGTTTGCTCACGGCCTCTTTGTAAAAGTGCGGGTACTTTGTGTTTAAAATGTAAGTCGCGACGCAGCTTTTTGCAACGCTTCCCTTTAGTTTTATCATCGAGTCTCGATACTTTCGAAGCTCCTCTCTTCTCACCAAATTGTAAAGTATGTTGCCGTTCAATGAAAGCGCGGCTGACTTTATCTCTGGCGCCACATCATCTATGCTTTCTGGCGCTGCATCCCCCGAGTGAGCCAACTCCGTCGGAATGCTGGCTATAGAAAAATGCTTGAACCTTTCCAGAGAGTTGCCTTCGTACAGCATTTTGGTCATCGCCTTTTTAATTCGCACGGCCTGCTTCACTCTTCGAATGTAAGCTTGCTGGTCTCTCTCGAAATTGCGGTCGTTCATCTCTTTTGCCAGTATCGATCTTATCTTCATCAACTCTGTCGCTTCGTCTAACGGGGCAGTTTTTAGCGCGGACACGCTTGACAGTCTAGGGGATTTCAGCTTAATACTGCCAGTTTTTAAAAGAATGTTTGACATATCCGGATCGGAGAACTTTTCTTTGTACGCCGTCTCCAGAGCGCTGTCCGCAATCTTCTGAGTGTCCGATTCCATCGCCTGCTTTGTAGAATCTCTCAACTCCGAAACCGGCATAGTGCAAAACTTGGACAGCACCAAGGGATCTGAGCAGTCTACAAGCACCGAGTATAGAAAGTTGGTGATGTTAGACCATTCTACGTCGTCTATCGTGACTGCGCCGCTTGAATCGGGATTCAAAGCGTCGATTTCCTCCTCATTATTGGTCATTTACGATTTTGACACATTTTTTTAAACTACTAAATCAAATATTTCTATAGAAATTATGTATAGAAAAGTATAGACATTTTATTCGAATCCACCCCACTCATATGAATCGTCGCTGCTCAGTTCAATTACGCTGTGAGCCGTTTCTTTCAACTCGTTTATCTTTTTTTGAAGCGATCTAGTCACCGCGCCTTGTCGACGAATGCTTTTGGCTATGTCTTTGAATCTATCCATAGATGCCTCCTTGTTATCGCGCACAACGTCCTTCAGAGCTTCTATTTCTTCTTTTAGTTTTTTGATCTTGATGTTGGTGTTATTAACTTCCTGGTCGGCAATTTGTTTCAATACCCAAGCCTTGGATGCGGGCGCGGCGTAAGTTTTAGTCTTAGGTTCGGGCTTGTGTATTGGATCTGGATCGACACGGTACCATACCTTCCTGTTGACTAGATCTATTTTTAGTCCTTCGATGAGCTTTTTATCTCGCATGCTCTTGGCGACCTTATTCAAGACCAAAATCTCCACGCCTCCCTCTTTGATGAGCAGAGGTTCGCCAGAGATGGCAAACATTCTTTGACAAACGCCGAGATCGAAATCATTCAACACCTTCTTGTATACAATCTTGTCGTACAGAACTTCGGAATCGCTGGAGGCTTTGGACTCCATTTCCATGCGCACGGCCAGTATAGAAGGGTGCGCTGACTTCCGGTAAAACTCCTCGTGAACTCCCCACTTCATTAAAAGTCTGTCGGCGCGGAATTTTGGTGAAAGTTCTTTCCAAATGTATTGAGTGCTCATTTTTGAACATGAAAAAAGAAAAATCGTCGAATCATTTTCACTATAAATAAATGAAATCAAAGTTAGCTATAACTCTTCTTGTTCTGCTTGGCGTTTGCTTGGTAATATCAGCGTACACGATCTTAGACAAAAGAGCTAACTGGAAAAAAGAATACTTGAAGCAAATTTACCCCTTGGCCAAATCCAACGAACTCACAGACGGATTATACGACAGTTTAGAAGTCCTGTACGTGAACATTCTTCCACGGCACGAAATCGAGCGCTTGAAGAAAACATCCTACAAAGCAAATTTACCGGGTCCTAGCTGCGGCCAGTTGCCCTGTATGTGCTCTGAAGAAACTGCGCCGTGCCCTGGAAATCCCGATAAAAAATTCAATTTACCGTTGGTAAAGTTTTCTTCGAACCCAGTCTTAGAAAAGAAATGGCCGCCGTGCAATCTTCCAGGCGAACAGGGGAAAAAATGTTGCGCGAGCGAAAGCGCGTACAAGAAATGTATGACAGACGGCACCTGGAATTCCCTCGATGTAAATTGGGGAAACGGAGACACGTGGGAGGGGAATGCGGAGAATGAAACACAGGCTAGTCCGGCCAAAGGACAAGTGTTCAAACCGGCGCTGTGGCCTGAGTACAGTTTGGCAGTGAGTTCATACGACCCTTCCGATTGGAACGCTAGAATGAAAACATATCAAAAACGAAACTACATAGAAGGGCTTCATAGTTCGTTCAGTGCAAACTCCGATTTGCCGGGCGTGTGGTTTTACGACGCGAAGGGCTCGGGTATATTCCTCAGTTTAGATACCGCGAAAGATCCAGATAAAAACAAATCTTTGATCGCGCTAAACAAGATTCACGCGCTTGAGCTGTTGTTTAGAGAGAAATATCCGGACAGAGACCCGTACGGTCAGCTTGCGGAATTTATACTGAGACCCAACAATGGAGACATTATTATGGATAATAAAAACTGCGCTGGCTGGTTGTCTGACGGACCACTAGACACGCAAACAAAAGATCTGAATCTCACAAACACTGGACTGAACAAGTTCGTGCAGTACTGGTTAAACGGTCAGAATAGAAGGTTTATATCGGATGTGTTGAATCCTATCAACAAAGATAAACTGGTGACTTTGCTGAAGAATGTCACTTACGCAAACCAGCAGTCCGCGAACCGTGTCGCCAACACTGGCGAATTGGACAACTTGATCGTCTATTTAGCAAGACTTCAAGGCTACACGTCCGTGCAGTTCGTTTCGCAGCCAAACGTGTACACGGGCTGGACAGTAGAGGTTATTCTACTAGGTCCGCCTTTGGATGAAACCAAGCTGATGTACTCTAAACTTGGACAATTTGAGAATCTGATTACAATCCGAAATCCTGTCAATGTAAACGAAACAAAACCGTGTACCCGTTCAAGCCCGTTGCCGTGGCGAAACGCGCGGTGCTTGTACTGCGACGATTTGCCGCACATAAAAGAAATATGTCAGACAGATTTAACCCCGGTATTCAAGTCCTGCGCAAATGCTTGCTAGAGCCACGCGGAGTTAAAACTTGTAGAAACATCTCATTCCAGTTGAAATCTTGAATGACAGCGTCGTTCTCGTCTCTCCAGGTTGTGTCGTCAGTTTTGCTGGGACCCACCCTTTGTAAAAAGAGCAACGGGCGGTGTACAAGAACAACGTGCGACGGCCAAAGAGAGTGCCACGTTAAATCTATGTGCTGCATAGGATGTTTTCGCCAAACATCGACCAACTTCTTGCCAAACTCGTGTTTAACCATATACGCGGCGCCGCTTCCTACTCCGCCGAGTAATCGGTAGAATTCGGGCGGAGCTGTTCCGCGCGACGACGCTCTTATGTTGGCGGGCGCGTTCACCATTTGCACATCGTACGGATAATTTTGAATGTTAAACATAATCATGTCTGCGTTTGTGTTCGCCGACCGCTTTATCGCCTCTTGTATTTGGAAAATGCTCATTTTTGCATTGGGGTTCACTTGAATGTCATCTTCAAAAACTATGTAGTATTCTCCAGGCTTCGTTTTAGCTATACCCGTCATATTCGCCTTTATATGAGCGAGTCTGCAGCCTTCTCTGCCCACCCTATGGAGAACGCCTGGAATTCGAGTGATGTCCGAGAAGATTGGTTTCAAGGTGCTTTCTGCAGATTTCCGATTCGTTTTGTCGCGATCTAGATTGATGTAAAACACGGGAATGTTATTTGCGTTGCTTCTGAACCTTTCAGAGTTTCTATTGCCAAGAAAAATAATAATCGAAACGACAAACGCTAGAAACATGACCAAAGCGCAGTATTTGTTCATTTGGTTTATTAATAGTATAATAAATGACAAGAAGTGCAAACGTAAAATTATTGGTTTTGGGTGTTGTATCTTTAATGGTGGTCGCCGCTGGACTTTTCGCGTTGCTCAAGCCATCAAAAGAAAAATGGATGTACGACGAAGCGGTGTTGCTCGACATAGAAAGGAATTTGGCTAAAATATTTGGCGGACAACCACTGCAACAAAAAGCTCGGTCAATAGATCCGCTGGGATACTCTATTGAAAGCGACCCCGGAAAACTCAAAGAGAACGAATTAAAACCAGATCCTTCCGTGTTTAAGTGGTACCCGTTGCATTCCAGTGAACACGATCCTTTTAGAAGTCTAAGATTAAATGGAGGAACTTGTGTGAGCAGCAGAAACGAAAGAGATCGACTATGCACGCAAAACTATCACAAACTAGAATGTCAAGGAGAGAAACAGGCGGCAGGGAACCGAACAGTCGAATGCGTTTGGAAAGCGCCTCTTACACTGAGCGATTGGCTAGAACACCAAAAATGCGTCACATTTGTGCCTCAAAGCATAGATATAGAAACTGACGCTAACTCTCCTAGATACATCACTGGAAATCAGTTCACGGAAAGGGATTTGAAACCTCAAACGTGCGCGACGGCGCTGCAAAATCCCTCGAATCGTTTGAACGTTATAGCTATATACAAACTGAAACTCGACGACAGAGGACGAAACTTAGGCAAAGATCGAACTCAACTGTTCAACACTAAATCAGACGGGAAGGGGTACGGGATGCAAATGACCGCTGACATACACGACGGCACCCTGTCCAACTTCAGGATTAATGAAATGGGATTCCAGTATAAAGTAGGCGATCTTATCTTTTTGGATGTTGGATCAGGTAAGTCTCCTGTATGGACAGTTACGGAAAGAAACATTCTGCCGGCCGTACTGAACTACGACGATGATTTTGCCAGCAGAAATTTTGAAACGGACTATCAAGACGAATACCCTGAAAAAGTTGTCCAGTACCTGTTCAATCCGAGAGGGATGACCGATCTTGAGTTGTTCAAGGCTTGGAATAACGCGTGCACGGCTGTTTGCAAAAATGGAACCTCGACTTGTTTCAATTCCTGTATAACTAAGGCGCCCGACAGAGCCCTGAACGCAGGGCGGAGATTTCAACAATAATAAAAATTTCGTTTTTTCATTAAGCATAAAAATGGTTAAAAAAAAACGAAATTGAACTAACCAACTTATCATACAGAATGTCTGACACTATGATTGCTACTATTTTTACCGAAGCTATGGCAAAATTGGAAGAGGCTATCGAAGACGGGCGGTCGAAAGAAGAGCTTCTTGGTCTTATCGCGGACGCGCGCGAGAAGTTCAAGTCCAATCCTAAGCCTAAGCCTAAAGTGAGGCCTGTCAGTTTGTGGACGGTCTTTTATTCGAAGTGCCGGGAGGAGGGCATCACGGACAGGAAGATGATCTCTTCTCGTTGGGCGGAGTGGAAAAAAAACAATAACAAAGAAAGTGAAGAGTACAAAGAGCTGGAAAAGGAAGCGAAGAAGCGGACGGAAGAAAAAATCAAAAACCAAAATGAAAACGGGGGGAGTAAGAACAAAAAAATGAAAAAGCCAAAAAAGGTCGCGACAGCCCGAAGCTTCTACGTTCTGGAAGTGAAAGCTCGTCTCAAGTCTGAGGGGAAGCCGCTGAAGGGCTGCACCTCAAAGGGGTCGGAGGCGCATACCTTTTGGGAAAAACTCAAAAAAGACTGCAAAGACAATAACGAGGATGCCCTCGCCAAGATGCAGGTGTACCTGGACAAGGTCGAAGAAGACAAGGTTCGGTACGAAAGAGAGATGGAAGCGTTTACCGAGTCCGAGTCTTCCGAAAGCGAGAACTTGCAGTCTCGTAAAGTCGAATCTGCGACCAAGATTCAAGCGATTGTCCGTGGGCGAGCTGGTAGAAACGTTGCAGCGGATATGCGTATGGAAAAGTGGGAAAATGAATCTTGCGGACTCCCTCAAGAACTCCTCGAAGAAGAGATAGCAAAGGGGAATGCGTCCCAGTGCTACTCTCCTGAAGCAGACGAAACAAAGGAGAACGACTCTGACTCTGACTCTGACTCTGACTCTGACTCTGACTCTGAATCCGAATCCGAATCCGAGTCTGAATCCGAGTCTGAATCTGAGTCTGAATCTGAGACGGCGAAAGAGGAAGAGAAAGTTGAAGAGAAAGAGGTCGACATTGACTCTCTTACCCCTCCCGAGGAGTTCAAAGAGATGGAGGCGAAGTGGAATGCCCGTTTAGAGAAGCTTCATTACGTTGTAGACGAGTACGACGATATCGACAAGATGAAAAAGTCTGAAGTACAGGGGCATCTTTCGGAACTCGGACTTACTACTACTGGCCGTGTTCGTTTTCTTCGCAAGAAGCTGAAGTATGCCACTGGTCTCGATATGGATTATGAGTATGACCTGATAAAGGAGTGGAATTACGCACCGTGTGATCCAAACCCTTTCACGGGGTACGCTCCCACCTGCAAGTTCGACTACACGGATCGGTTGAACCGTATGAAAGAGGTGCTCCGGCATATCTTTACGACTGCTGTCGACGGAAACAAAAGGGCTATGACCCGGTACAGAAACGTGAGGGAAATTATCGAAAGTATGCGTTGCCGCACAGGTTGTCCGAGGATCGTGATGTACAATCCGGCCAATATTGACGCTATGGCGAGCTTCTACGAATCTTGCTTCAAGAAGAACATGGCTAGAAGGATGGATAGAGCCGATCAGATGGTTGACGAAAGGGACTAGAAAGAAGCGGCGGTTGGGGTTTAGGTTTCAAAATAAAAATATTTTAAAATACTCTGATTCTTTTCTTTCTTTATTTATTTTTTGCATAATTTATTCCGAATGATAGCGTCAGCGTGAGACAAAGTATTAGTGCGTAGATCACACTTTCAAAAATGTAAGACGCACCACCAGGCATATTGCCGATCGCGGGAATCTTTCTAGTTAATATAGGAATAAATGCCTTCACGAATAAAAAGGCTATAGTGGAAAGAAGAACAGTCAGAAGAGTCGACTTTATGGGAACTTCAAATCGACGAGTTTTCATATAGGGAGAGAGATCGTGAATGGCGTGAATAGTTTCCGGCATTATCTTTTCGTTGACCGAATTAAACCGCTCAAGTCTTTCGAAATTATTTCTTTTTGGGTTGTTTGACGCGCTGTTTGAGAGATTCATTATTTTTTGATTCCAATGTAGCATTTAAATCAAAACGAGGGGATAGCACTGGCGCTGGGTATCCGAGACCTGCCAATCTCATTTGAGTATGCTCGCTCACAGTCGTCAAGTCGCACACAAACTTAAGGTCGTGCGTGTAGGTGCGCTTCAAATTTGCAACGCCCACTAAAGCAGCGTGAAGGTCATTGATCACCACTTTGGCGAGTTCTTTTAGGTGTTCTTGGTCAGACTCGGAGTATCTTTTCTGAAGCTCGAAGGCATCTTCTATTGTTTTTTTCAAGAAAGCTAGTGTTTTCGACTTTGTTTCTCCTCGTAAATACCTGGAAAAAGGAGTCGTCCAATTGTCAGGCTGTCTGACCACCAACCCAGTATCTATTTTGTCGCCTGGTCTCACATTTTGCAAAAATTTTAATCTGGCTATAATTTCAGACGAATCCATGCTTTATTTTTTATTTATTCAAATTTTAAATAAAAAGCCGTCCACGGTTCGTCTATCAAGATTTATTTAGTCTACTTACAGTTTGCCAAAAATCCTTCAACTAGACGAGTGTTTTCAGGAAATGATTTAGTTCACCCAGCCAAGGCCGGAGCCCACGGTCGTTGCTCCTCATCCGCCCATCAGGTGAGAGCGTTTGCGCGAACGGCGTCGGGAACGTTTGCGCGAACGGCGACGTTTGCGTCCTCCGGACATGCGTGATCGACGGCGGGAACGGCGTCTAGAGCGACGGCGGGAACGTTTGCGCCCTCCGGACATACGAGAGTGGCGGCGGGAACGGCGTCTAGAACGGCGACGTTTGCGTCCTCCGGACATACGCGAACGGCGTCTAGAACGACGTCTAGAGCGGCGGCGGGAGCGCCGAAGAGAACGGCGACGACCACCGGACATACGCGAACGGCGTCTAGAGCGACGGCGGGAGCGTCGAAGAGAACGGCGACGAGACTTGCGCTTGCGTCCTCCGCCCGGGAGAAGTTTTCGGGCGACTGGTGATTTTGGAAGTTCGGAAATGTGTTGGATGGGCATTCTTTTATTTAGATCATTTTTTTTATTTAAAAATCCCAATTTGTAAATAAAGAACAATGGTATCAATGTATCCTTACAGCCAAGCAATGGCTTACACTCACGAGGACGGGATGTTCTGTCCTTATCCCAAAGCCTCCCCCCTGTTTACAGGGGATTGCCCGGAGAATCACATGCCGGGCGTAAATAGTCTGAGTTTAACGCTGCAGAGAATGGGCTTCAACAAGTTTTCAAAGATTGCGGAGATCGCGGGATTGCAAGATTTGGATTGTCACGGTTTGACGGTGTTTGCACCGTCCGACGAACACATTTCCGACGAGTTTATGAAAAAATGCAAAAAGTTGACCGCTATCAACGTGATAAAGTCATCCTGTATGCCCAAAATCATACCCGGCGTTGTTCTGGGGCAGAGAGTTTTGGCTCACTATCCCTCTCTGAACAAACGCACCAAATTAAAAATAACTGTTCTCAAAAATGCCATCGGCGTGTCCTGTGATCATAAAAAAGAGGTTCTTGTCAAAAAGACGGACATGAAAGATGCTCAAAATCCTAAAATAATGGTTCACGAGGTGGACGGGCTGATTTACCCCGAGTGCTTTTTATAAAATGCCTATTACTCCGCAAGCCATGCGCCCTCCAGCATTTCCCGTTTTCAGAGATTCGGAATTCAATTTATTCCACATCTCCTCGGCTGTTCCTACGTCGTAATTTCTCTCGTTTGAAAGTCTTGTCAGTTCCTCGAAGGACATCTGTTTGTACGGCCTGACCGAACCATCTGTTTGAATGACGCCTTGCAATCCCAGATCATCTGCCAGTGAGTGAATGACGACAGCCCTTCCTTGAACGTGTTCGGGATTGTACCCCACGTCGTCGAACTGAACGTAAACGCGTCCAGTTTCGTCGGGAAAAATATTGTTTATGAGATCCCCCAAGTGGCGGGGTTTGTTAAGGTCGAGATAGCTCCCGTGAGTCGTCTTTCGAGGATTCCAGTGTCCTCCAGTTCCCATACACCCTTTCGACAGATCGCCTTTTTCGTGAATATGAATAGCGTGCGCTGTCAGAGGAATGAGCCCAGACAAGTCCACGGTCACGCGCGTCAGGCAAGGTTTCACCGACTCGAAACGAACGGTTCCTGACACGCCGTTATTATTTTTTCCATCTAGATATACTACAGCCATTTATTTTTATTAAGTAAATAAATGGCTAAGAAAAATACTAGAAAGAGATCTAAATCTTTGAAAGGCGGACGAAGTTGGGACAGCTTCTGGAACTTTCAGAGCAGCGTGGGCAGAGCGACGGCCACATATAACCGCGCCGTTTCCACGGTTGTGGGTTATTTATTTCTGCTGATCGGATTCGGCTTCGTCATAGCTGGTTTGTACCAAGTTATTACAGTGAAAGAGTTGGTCAAGTTCGAAAACGACAAAGACAAAGACAGAGACAGAGACAGAGACAAACCGAAAAGCACGCACCAAATCCAAGAAGAAGGCGGTGTTATGCTGGCCTTCGGAGTCATTTTCGTGCTCATCGGGTACGCTTCTGTGTGGCAGGGCAAGTACGTGGAAAAAGCGGTCAAACGCGACAAGATGACTGCCGGCGTGTACGGGACCGCAGAAGAAGTGGGATTCCTGTACAATTTGTTCAATTCAAATTGACGATTGTCAGTTTTGATGAGGGCTGTGATTTGTAGAAGTAGGCTGTCGACTTAGCAGGAGGATCGAGCAAATTTGGAGAGTCTCCCCAAAAGGTCACACGTTTTCTTTCTTTGTAATAGACGGGCTCATTGTTTGACGCGAGCTCCATTTTTTTGGCTCGCGTCAAACAGCATTTTTCGCACCAACAAATGTTTTGATTTGTCATTTGGGTTTTCATTTTTTTTCTATAAATTTAAAAATGATTAAAAAAAATCAAAATGTATAATGGCAACTACTTTACACAATTCCATTTTGTTTACATAAGAAAAGAAGAAAACCACAATGGAATTACTGCGTGAAAACGATATTGTCGAAATCGACGAAACCGACGATATGTCAGGGCTCGCTGCTCCTAACTTTTCTCTGTTGGAGGAATCGAACGACCAGGAGGACATCTCTGACATTTTAGTCGAACCTCGATCCGAGAACGCCTACGCGGATAACGTGATCGCAATGCTGCGTCGCAGCGGTCCGCGTCCGAGCCGAATCGAGAACCAACTGCGAGACGATCTTGCGGGAGTGATTTACAAGATCATAATGCTGTTCCCCGGAACAAAAAAGCGCGGAAACTCGTCTGTTTTCGCTCTGAAACTGACCAACGCTCTAATGAACAAGTTCAGAGAGCTGGCTCAGTCGGGCACCGTCAAGGAGCGCGAGCAAGGACTCACCAAGTTCAAGCAAAACGCTTCTCGGAAGTTCAAGCGATCCGCGACTGATATGCCAAAGTCAGACCGCGCGTCTTTCGATATGCTGATGGGTCAGTTCAACCGACTCATCCAAGCAATCCGTCAGGAACGCAAGCGCGTCATCCGCCGTCGTTACACAGCGGCGGATATGGCCATCCCCACTCGCCGCAGGGCTGGCCAAGGTCGAAAGACGCCTCCTCGGAAGAAAAGGGCGCCTCAGAAAAAGACGCCCAAGAGCACCATCTCTCGAATGAACACGCGTTTGGCGAACATTCGAAAGAAAAGGAAGGCGGCAGGCATCAGTGGGCGAAAAGAAGAACGCATCCAGCGCCAGATGCGAGATGAGAAAATGCGTTCTAAGGCGTTGCGTCGATCTCCTGCGAAGAAGAAGAAGAAGAAGGCCAAGTTGTCTTCTTTGTCTAAGGCCGAAAAAGACCGAATTCGCATCGAGGAAAAAGCGCTGAAAGAGCGTGCTGCCAAGCGTCGGAAGGCCGCCCGGCAAAAGGAACAGCAGCGCGCGGCCTTCCAGCGTGTTATGCGAGAGATTCGTTCTCCCCGCAAGAAAGGTCGCCTCAGCCGCAGAGAACAGCTTCTCGCAATGACGCCCAAAAACCCGTCTGCGATGCTGGATTCTTTGGCGTCTCTCGACTTGGCGGTCGCTCTCCAGCAGCCGGGCACCACTCTGGACGCACCCTCTCGTCGTCTTCTGGCGCACTCTCTTCGCATTCTTCGCTACACCCCTCAGTGGCAGTGGCGGAAAGAGCCCGCTCTGACAGAGCCGGTTCGGCAAGCCATCGCGCGCGTTCTTAGCATTCGAGCAAACCGCGAGCGACTGGACAGAGAGCGCAAAGAATACGAGCTCGCTAGTCGTATTGCGCTTCAAGGTTTGGACGACGACGACGAAGATGCGCCCGACTACAGTCCGGACTCTGGATACGTTCCGGGCAGTCCGGATTACGGAGTCATAAGCAGTCCAGTGTATGATCCGGGCAGCCCTGCGTACAATCCGGGCAGCCCTGCTTATATGCCTTACAGCCCAGGCTACGCCGCAGAGAGTCGCCCTGCGGAAGAGTCGGACGATATGGTCGAGTTGGATCTGGGACCTCCGGTCGTGCAAACAAAAAGGCTGAGTGAGATGGATATGATCGAGCTGAAAGACTTGGCGAAAGAGGTTTCCAGCGAGAAAGAAGTCGACTCTCTTTTGAAAAAGAACAAAGGGCTCAGCGATCGACGGAAGGCTCTGGTAAATCTCATTATCAAAAAGAGGTTGAGAAGGACTAGCGGAAAGAGATCTTCCAAGAAGCAAACCAAGATTGATGCTGAACGATCCATTGCCGAGATCAAGATGAAGCTTCGACAGGAGGGAGTGGGCTTCGACGAAAAGGGACGTGCCGTCATTTCCCCCCTCGTTTCATCGGGTTTTGCGAAAAGTCTTCTGGACGAGCTCGAGGTTCTGGAAAAGATCGCATACGGAAAGTCTAGAGTCAAGGCGAAAAGCCCGGCCCGCAAACCGAAGAGCCCGGCTCGTGCCAAGCGTGTTTTGTACTCGATGAAATGGGGTTGCGCCAAGAACGAGAACAAAAGCAATCCGCGAATCCCAAAGTTATGGATGATTGTCGGATACGAAGAGGAGGATTTCGGTTCGGGGGACGTGCGCCGTTACGTGAAGCTCAAGGATTCCTCTGGAAAAGGTCGAGTCAAACAGATGAAGGTTTCTGAGTTTGAGGAAAAGTACCAGAGTAAAGAGGAGTACGAGGCAAAGATGAAAAAGCTCAGCTCGGAGCTGCTAGACCAGTTTTTGGCCGACGGCGGAAACCGAAAAGACTTTTCTCTGGTAAACGCTCTGTGCCCGAAGAGGAGAAAGAAAAAGAAAAAGACTGCCAAACCTTCTTCCCCAGGGAGAGCAGCTGGCGCATCCGGGTTTCGTGTCGGCGACATCGTGATGAAAGTCAAGGGTGCGCGATCCGGGGAGCAGGTGCGAGTCACGTCTGTGGACGCGAACGGCAAGGTGGGGGGCGTGTTCGTATCGGATGGAAAGACCTGTCGTAAATCGAGTTCGACAAACTTTTCCAAATAGGGGTGCTGATGAATTAATTAAACTAAAATAAATAATGATAAGATTTATTTTAGGATTTGTAATCGGCACTTATACAGGAACTACGTATGACGTGAAACCTGTTGTGAACACTTTGATAGAATTAATAAAAAAAAATTTTCCTAAAAAAAACTAGCACGAATCTTGCTTTCTTACGCACAGTGGATGTCCGTATCCTTTCCCTTGATTCTGCGAGCAAAACTTGCACTCGCTTTTCAAACGACATTCTGCGGGTGGTCCTTTTGTCCATATACAAGCTTCCTGTGTTCCACATTTTGACTCAGTATTGTAGTAAGCGCACGAATGATAGGTTGATATCGGCTCAGAAATACACATCGTTTCGTCCCCCCGTCCTTTGCATGGATCTCGACGTCCATCGCAAGTCCTTATATTGCAGCAAGTTTTGCCTTCTCCGCACATTATTGGATCTGTCGTTGGAGGGCCAGATGGATTGCCTTTTGAATCAAAGCACATAAATAGATTAGGCTCTCCAGGATAAGTTCCAGTGTTAACATCGACATCGGTTCCGGCATACAAAGGGTCTTTTTCAAGGTTTGCGCAGTAATCATACGGGCACACTCCGCACGAAGCTCTTCCGCGATCATTTTTTTTCGGATCTAGCTTGTACACAGTCAAATCACTTTGTCCTCCGACATTGATACAGTCGCCCAAATGGTCATACGGACCAACAAAGCCTGACGGATACCCATTTTGATCTAAATCTTCTTGTGTTGTGTCCGTGCAATATCTTTGACTGTTGTTAGCAATATATCGCACATTTGACATTTTAAAACACTTGGAGTTTGCTACGCAAGTATCAGGACTAGAATAGGTCACATATCCATCGTCTCTAATATCCAATAATTCTTGACACAAACATTTTCCGTCACTGCCTTTGGTTCTAATCCACATCTTTGGAACACCGCATCCGCTCGATCCGCCACCGTGTTCAGAACAGGAAAGGGCTGTTCCGTAATATTTCCTCATCGCGGATGGTCCCGAGGCGCGTTTACAAACGCATTTATTATCAGCAGAGAGTGTTGGTTCCCAGAAGTCGTCGATAGGTTTACATTCCGTGCTTTGATAGCACGCTACCAAGTTTCCGTGGTTTACTTTTGAAGAATCAAACTCCCCCGGAATGCATGCACATTTTCGATCATTGAAAGGGTTTGGTTTCCAGTAGGGGTCAGACGGAGAAAAATCTTGTCGGTGCCACACTTGTGTTTTTTCTTGTCCTGTGCATGTCGGATTTGCCGCGATGCACGCGTTTAGTCCATCGTATACATCCGAGCCTTGTGGTTTCGGTCCGTATGATGGACCTTTGTATAAACACACACAGGATCCATCAGGACTAGATTGTTTTTGATACCATCCATTGCTCATTTATTTATAATTAATCTTTTATTCGATTATGTATCGTTGCTCAAAATAAAAATGATCGGTTTTAAACGGATTGTATTTTATCAAAAATGAAAAGCGACGATGCAATCTTGTTGACCGACTCTCAGATCTCCGAATTGTTGGAGATCATTCCATTGTCTAATTCTATACCGAGCGGATCTGCGAAAGCATTTCGAGCAAAAACCCAATCTGCCTTCAGAGACTATTTGAAGAAAGTGAAGCTGCGCCCTTCCAAATTCTCGCGATTCAAAGACATCCTTGCTAAAAAGTACAGAGCAAGCATAATTGCGCCGGGAGAATCGGTGGGAATCATATGCGCGCAGTCTATCGGGCAGATGAACACTCAGATGACTTTGAACAGTTTTCATCACGCCGGCATATCTGAAGCAGCTATGACAGCCGGCGTTCCCAAGTTTCAAGAGTTGTTGTCGGCGACCAGGAATCCCAAGATCACAAACACCTCCATCTTCTTTGCGTGCAGACCCAACACTTTCAACGAAGTCGTTTCGCTTTGCAACAACATCAAGCATCTCACGTTGAAAGACGGGGTGTTGAACTGGTGCAATCACGGAGACTGTGTCGAGTTTCATTTCAGATGGAAAGTTTTGTACCGATACGGCGTGTATCCCCAGGATGTTGTGAATCGAATCAGAAAAGGGTTTGGCGACGTCGACGTGGAAGTAAAAAGATCGCGAAACTCTAACATGCTGGCTCTTTTTGTCAATCCCGTTTCGCCATCCTTGGTAAACGATGCCGAGTACATCAATGAATCTGTCATTCCGGCTTTGTTAGATGTGAGCATCTCGGGTATACAAAACATAGATCACATTTTCTACGAGAAAAAGCGCACAGAAGAAGGAGAAGAAGAATGGTTTGTGCGCACGGTGGGGTCTGACTATCAAAAAATTATGCTTTTTCCAGGAATAGATTTTGAGAGAACCGTCTCCAACAACATTTGGGACGTCTACGATATGCTCGGGGTAGAAGCCGCGAGAGAATCTTTGCGTCAAGAGTTCAGTTCGATTATGGGCAGCATCAACTCAGCCCACACTTCTATCCTGATCGATAGGATGACGTATTCCGGCGAGATTAATTCGATCTCCAGGTACACTCTCAAAAACGAGAACTCTTCCGTTTTGGGAAAAGCCTCGTTCGAGGAAAGTCTGGAGAACTTTTTGCAAGCCAGTTTGGCTGGGTCTGTGGACAGCGCTAGTGGGAATAGCGCGTCAATTGTTCTGGGGAAAAAGTCCAGAGCGGGAACCGGGTTTATGAAATTGCGTGTCGACTTGGATGCAATTAGATGCAGTTAATTGCAAAAACTATGCCTGTTTAAATTTATATTTTTCGTAAATAAAATGAGAGGAACTATAGAAAAGTTTGTTCACCCAAGCCGTCTCGTTAAAAAAAGAGCCAACGATTCAGGCGGCGAGTGTTCCAATTACGCAGTAGGCTTAGCAGAAAAATATAACGCAAAACACAGAGTCAACAGTCCCTGTGTCGCTTGTCCGGCTCCCTCGGAAGATGTCCCGTGTCCGGCAGGAGAGTGCAGAGACGCCATGCCCGGATGCAAGATCGTTTTGGACAAGAAGGGAGTGAATACAGCGTACGACAATTACATTATGGACGGAGGAAAAACGGGCTGCGCTGGCACCTCACAACTGGGCTTGATGCTCAACCAGCCAGAAACAGAAAGAGTTCTGGCGGCTCCGAGGTCGACGGGCGTAAACGAAGAAAACTGGACTTCTCCTAGCCAAAAGCTGGTCGGCGAAGCGAATCCCAAGTTTTTGATTCCGCCCGTTGTAGTAGCTCCATCTCAAGACATTGAGTTTTGGAAAACGAATAATCTAGTGGTTAGATCCGGAATAAATGAAGAGTCCACCTTTGACGATTTCTCGAGCGGATACCTGGTTAGACCTCTGCCCATACCGTTGCCCCCGGACAATGGTATGATTGCCGCGCAATCGTATCAATTGCCCAACACAGAACCCTGTGAAAGCGACCCGAAGCCCATTCACCAACCCAAAAAGGGGTACGAGTACGAAGTAGTAGTCAAAACAGAAACGCCTCGACCGGCCGATGATGGAAACGGCGAACAAAACGGCGCCGACGATAAAAACGACAATGTTGTAGAAGGATTCGAAGTACCAACCATAAGTAGAAACCCCTCAAGCGTAGTACCGACCCTAGGTGGAGACCCCTCTGGAAGATTCATACAAACACCAGCTACTTGTACTATAAATCCTAGGTCCGTGGATATAGACCCGCAGGATCCAGCTGAAAAGGCTATCGCACAATCAAAATGCGGCTCGTATAATGAAGTAGATTTGAGATCGAACGAACCGTGTTTAAGCAATACATTTGCAGCCCAAGGAGGTGGTGATATTGTACCAGCTTGCATGTATACGCCTGGAAGTCGAAATCCCCAGCCAGGTTCTTATTTAGCTGACCTGTTTGCTGCAAATCAATTCGCATCTGAGAACCAAAGTTTGATCGGGAGAACCAAGGCTCGCATTCTTCCGTGCACGACCTGCGACAAATTGGTGGATGACAAGTGCATGATCATCAACAACGGGTACCACGTGGACAACCTGAAAGTAGGGCTGCCCACCAATTTCGCAGCATCGGAGGGGGGGAAAAGTCCGGCCACCGCGCAGCTGAATTCCGACACGTTTACCCAGACGATTGTTCCGGGAGTTTATTCGAACTCTCAGATCATTGAACCTATCAATTCTATGATAGGTATTAGTTTGACCAGTCAGATTCCTCCGACGACGCTTTCTGAGCAGGACGGAGACTTGCTTTACCAGCTTCACGATCCGAACTTGTACAAGCCTCCGCCGCCCGAGGAGCCGGATCAATCTCCGAACGCCACCACGGTGACAGATCCTCGATACTACGGTTACGGCGCGAGCAACCGCGCTTATCATGAGCCGATGACAGGGCAAACTCGGTTTTACTACGAAGACGTAAACACCATTCGAATGCCGAACTACATTGCCAGATCGAAGATAGACACTAATCCGTGGGCTGACAAGTACGAGCCCTGTCCGGAGGGCTCGGCGCTCGGAAACCCCAACACCCGAAACATTCGAAAATTGGCGAACAACGCCTTCCGAGACGCGACGATAGAGCACAGAACCAGTATGATGCAGAGTCTGATGCGCAAGCGCAACGCTGAACTTTACCAGATGCGCATGATGCCCAAGTCGTTGGGCGGCTCGTTTGGCGCGTTAGGCGGAAGCTCCAGTGTGAACACCGTACCGGTCGCGACGTAAACCTGGTTAAATTTTATACTAATAATAAGTATAAAATGTCTGCTTCCGCGATGACGCTTCGCGAAGCGTCTAGAACGTGCACTGGTTTCCATTCATAACGGACACATTTTTATTTTGAATTGGAGCTTCGGGAGTCCACTTGTCTAAAAGTTTTTCGAGTTCGTCGGGCGCGGAGAAGGTGTACCCTCTCTTCACAAACACGACTATCGTGTCCGCTTCCAGTTCTCTTTCGAAAGTACTTTTCACTGTGCCTTTTTGGTACGGGTCTTTATACCGATTGAGAACGGACTTGCACATGTCAGATATTTTGCAGGTTTCTTTTTTGTCGTCGTCGTGTATGCCGGTGGCTATTTCCGACACTCTCACCGATTGAGACAAGACAGACTTTATCGTCGCGTCCAAATCGCCCTTGCAGCCGTCTATGGTAACGACAACTCGGGGAAACTTCGAGTGAGTGGGACGCTTTCCGTATTCTGTCAACGTGATATCGTTGCTTTTGGAACACGTATGGGATTGATAGGAGAGAAAAGCGATGACAGCGACTAAGCACACAATAAGGATAACTAATGGCAAATTCATTATTTATTCAAGTAGAAATTAAATTTCGTCAAACGAGAATTCAAACGCGTCTGTCATACCCGTTTCGTCCTCCGCCAGAGTCTCCGCGGCGTTGGCGGAGGCAAACTGTGCTGGTATCTCTCCCACCCGACAAAGTTCGCGAGCTTCCTCCGCTGTGTACTTGTATACGATGTCAACTTTAGAGTCCTGGAATTCTCGTTGAGAAATCAAACACAAGTCGCCAATGTCGAACCAACACCTTTTTCTGAACCTTCCGGGAATGATGGCCATCGTTTCGACGTTAGAGCCGGGCATTTTCACAAGCATTCGACGATCTCCGAGCTTTTTAGTAATCATCGCGTACTCTTCTTGAAATCGTTTGAAGACCAACTCTCTTTTGACCGTTTCTCTCGGCTTCTTATTTTTCTTTTTGTTCTTTTTGGGCATTCTTTTATAATACCCTTTTATATTTTAAGTTTTGTGTAATAAAACAAACCAATAAAATGAGTAACAAAAACAAAAAAGTAGGTTCTGATCCCAATGATGACGGAAACGATGCGTGTACTGTTGTGACCGGTTTGAATGTGCGCCCTAAAGTATGCGACTATTCTCCTCCAAAAAAGCCTGATCCGTGGGGCGCTTGGAATAAAGGGAAAACATCAGAAGAAGACGAACAAGAGATTGATCCCCAAAACTATTTTTTCATGTACGATTCCACGTTGGAAAGGACGCCGAACCCCATTTCGACGGCAAAAGCACAGGCGTTGATGGATCAAGCGCCCGACGTCCCGGAAGAGTGGGATTGGAGAACTGTGCCCGGGCTCGAAGTGCAATTCCAAGGAAATCTCATCAATCAAGGCGCTTGCGGTGCTTGCTGGGCTGTAGCCACCGCGACTGCTTTGGGCGACAGATACGCCATCGCTATGCAAAAAATGGGTTGGACAATCACCAAACCTATAGTTCCTTCTCCTCTTCAACTGGCATCTTGCAATTGCAAACTTATGGCCGGGGCGACCACTTCGGATATATGCAAAGGCGGAAACGTGCAGCTCGCGTTGATCGGTCTTTCCGACACTGAGGCGCCCTACCTTACACTGACAACCAACCAATGCTGGCCGTACCCTCAGACATGGCTTTCTAATTCTAAAAATGTGAGAGATCCCACCGGACCCAATTTGACTTGGCAGCCCAACAAAACGGGGGACGGCACTCTTGGATGTATGATGGAAGTTCCAGGGTGTCAAATAGGTCAGCAGTGCCCGGAAGCGGATGTGAAATTGAATTGTCAAGGCGACGTACACACCTGGCATTTAGGCATTCCAGACAATGCCAACGTGGAGAATCTGAAAAGAGACATTTTTATGGACGGTCCCGTTCCCACCTCTTTTCAAGTTTTGGACTCGTTCATGAACAGCAAAAACAAAACCGGCTGGTGGTTAACCGGCGAGCCTAATTCCGTGTACTACCCGACAGAGAAGGGTGAAGACGTTGCAAAAGCTTCCGGCAAGGGACACGCTGTAGTCATAGTAGGATGGACTAAAGATGCATGGATCGTGAGGAATTCTTGGGGACCCACGCACGGAATCCAATCCGGCGCTGGCGGAGCTAAAGTGGACGGGAGTTGGTACTTTTTGGCCGACATAAACAATCAAATAGGCATAGGCGTTGGTCCCAACCCTGCCATGGCCGGCGCTGTAAGTTTCAAACCTCGATTCTACGGAACCCCAGACGGACCACTCGAGAAACAAGGTTATGTAAAGTGGGGTAAAAATACCCCCAAGCCTGTTCCCACGCCGCCGCCAACACCTGTACCAAAACCAGTTGTCGCAAATAAAACAAATAACTCAGGCCTCGGTCAATTGTTGCCCACGTCTAGCCACGTTATGTGGGGGGTTTTGATCATAGTTTGCACGGCGGTGATAGCACTGGCTATAGTCAGTATTAGGAAAAAGAGAAAATAAAAATGATTTCAATTTAGATAGGATAGAGTAGGTAAAATGGAGTGTCCCATCTGCAAAGATACCATAGTCGAAACCGAAACGCCGTCTTGGACTCCGTGCTGCCACGCGTTTCACGCTCAATGCATACAGAAATGGACTTCAATCAACCCTTCCTGTCCGGTCTGTCGTCAGAGCGTCGACGCGATCCCTGCCGCTCCGCGGGTCCCTGCCGCTCCGCGGGTCCCTGCCGCTCCGCGGGTCCCTGCCGCTCCGC
>Ga0181596_10001784_pt1 | contig 21279 bp, 9 predicted proteins | sample 041ome_6_FD_148655 | JGI IMG/M metagenome (GOLD analysis project Ga0181596, IMG submission 148655) | Coastal salt marsh microbial communities from the Groves Creek Marsh, Skidaway Island, Georgia - 041402US metaG (spades assembly) | ecosystem: Environmental > Aquatic > Marine > Intertidal zone >... | reverse complement strand
ACGAATGCTATTAACATCATCGCTACCACTACCTGTTAATTCGGGTAAATCAATTTCTAATAACATTGTATGAAGTAAATCACCACTTCTAGGTATTTTACACGTTATTTTTTCTCCAAAATTTTGTGAACCATCAAAAGTACCACGAATGGATTCCATTACGAAATTGGTATGTCTTTTGTAAACTGCTTTAAAAAATGATATTTGAGGATTACCAATAAGGTAAATATCTTGAACACCGTGTGCTACTAAATCTAAAAGTCCAGCGTTAGGCATTTTATCTTTAATTAATGTATTTTAATTTTAAAGTTAAAATTAATATTTCCTTTTTCTTAGGATTATTATTGTTCCCTTTATTGATATATAATTATATTATTTTAAAAATTTAACCTAATACATTAAAAATTAATTAAATTAATAAAAATAATAAAATTAATACCGCTTAAAAATAACACCTAATTCATTTATGTTTGGTAATTAGTTTGTATTTTCTAAATTTTTAATTAAATTCTTTATTATAATTTCCATTCTTTTAACATCAACATTTCTATTATGGAATTTATTTCTATAAACTATAAAATTAGATTTGAAATTATTATTATCCAATAAGAAATTAGATACACATGGTACTTGGGTGTAAGTAATATCATTTTTTAATTCTTTAATTAAAATTGCAAGTGATACATCGTCAATAATTGTCATATTAAGTTTATCTAGATTAGATAATATCTGTTTTGTTAAATCCATATTTAAAATTATACAAATTCCTTGACAATAAATAGTTCCAAAATATTTTCTATCATTTACACCACTACCAAACCATTGAAGATTTTCTATTATCCCACCTCCATACTCAATATTAGGATGGTTTTTTAAAAATAATTGGCATCTTTTAAAATCAATAATAGTACTAACATTACTCCTGATTATAAAATCATAGTTATCTATTTCTTTTTCAAAATATTGTAAGGCTTTAATTGTTTTATCTAAAATACCAGGAATAAAGGTTTCTTTACCTTTAATTAACATAATATCATCTTGAATAACATAGTCTTCTTCTAATTCCTCACCACCAAATTTATAATATATAGTTGTAATATTTTGAAATTTTTTATAATAGGGACTTGTTATTTTATACATATTATTGTAAATAGGTTTGTCATTAAATAATACTAAATGTAATATTTTCATTTTGATACTTGAATATAATTTATAAATTTATACTTTAGTTTTGTATTTGGTGTTTTGAGTATTTTGTATTAAAAATATTTTAAAATTCTATTTAAAATCTTAAAATATTATTAAAAATAATAGGTGTTTAAATAATTAATAATAATTGTTATATTAATATTTTATTTTAGAATAATTAATGTTTAAAATTTAATATCATTTTCCATACTAATTAATAAAGGGTTAAAAATTAATAAGAACTTACATTAATATATCCAAATGTCAGTTAATACACCTTATGGAGAATACATTTTAAAAGATTACAACACTGTAAATGCTAGTAGTATTACTAACATAGCTAAAACAATACATACTCAAACTAGTAGTAATCAAGTAAATATTTTAACTGGTGGTGATTATTCATTAACTAATCAAACAGGGAATATATCCTTAACTTCAGATAATTCAGTATCGGGGGCAATTAAAATAAGTGCTGCTAATACTAATGGGGGTATTACATTAGAAAGTGGTAGTCAAGGTATTTCCTTTAATACAACTGGTGGTATTACCTTAGTTCCTACTGGAGATGTCAGTATAGGAGGTTCTGAAACTGATAATATAAATATTACTGGTACAGGAACTATTACTAGTTCTGGAGATGCGATTACTCAAGTTGCCACTAATAATATTATAACAAGAACCACCAATGGTCAAATTATTTTAGATACAAATGGTAATTCTACAGATAGTGCTTTACGTGTTAATAATACTGGCCAAGTAATTGTAAATAGTGATACTAATCCAGATGGTTTCCAATTTGAAGTTCATACTGGAACTACTGCAACAACGGCAACCGGTAGAAACGGTGTTTTAGTTAATTCTACAAATAGTAATATTAACCCTGAATTTCGTGGTAAATATACTAATAGTGATGGGTCAAGAGTAGTTTATAATACATTAGGGGTTTTTAGTGAAGCAAGTGAAAATGCTAAATATAGAACTTATACTGGTTTTCAATATGGTAACCAATTAGTTACTCTTGAAGGACCTAATTTTGGGAATAATGATATTGGTAAAAATATTAAATTTCTTCAAGATGATAGAACTACTTTAATTACTAATTTAGGAACTATTATTCTTCCTGCTGATAATACTTATGCTTCTAGTGAATTAATAGTAGGGGGTGTCTATACAGGAACTCAAAATATTATTATTAAAATAGAAATTGATACATTATCTACTAGCAATCCAGGTAGTGTTGATACTTTTCGTTGGTCTAATGATGGGGGTTTAACTTTCCAAGGTGAGTATATTCCTATATCTTATGCCTACAATATTAGATATCCACTTCAAGATGGTGTTTATATTACTTTTCAACAACAAACCGGGCATCAAGTAGGAGATTTCTGGACAGTTCAAGCAAAAAGAACCGCTATAGTTAATAGTAATATTATTATCAATGGTAGTGATACGGTAACCACTTCCTCTGGTACTATTTTTGTTAGTGTGACTGATAATTTAGTAACAACAACTACCGGAACTGCTGGTAGTCCTGTATTTAGTAATATCACAGGAAATATCGCATTAAGTAGATTACAAGATTTTATTTCTACGGACCCTTTCCAAGGTTATGTTGGTACGGCATCAGCAGGTGATTTAATTTTTATTACTGATAATACTGAAAGAATGCGTATTACTGCGGATGGTGCTTTAGGTGTTAGTAAAGACAATATTGACGGTCGTATTCATTTAACTAGTGTTAATAATGAAGCATTATTAGTTAATGATAATTTAATGTCATCTGGTGCGGTTAGTGGTGGAAGTATTACCAATACTAGTAATTTAGGTAGTAATTTATTAGGTTATCAAATTAATCCTACATCTACTGAAATTAATACAGGGGGACATGTAATTGTATATGAAAGTCAAGAATCTGATACTAATGATTATAATATCTATGCTAATTTATTTACTGCTGGTGGTGAAAAATCGGGGAATAGTATTATTGTTAATTCAACAACAACTAAAAACCAAAGTCATCCGTGTGTTGCTAGAAGTGGTATTGTATCTCGTAATCATTTTATGTGTGTTTGGGTAAGTCAAGATGCCACTAATACATCTATTTATCAAATTAAAGGGCAATTATTTAGAAACGGATTAGATAAGTATTATCCTAGTAATGATATTACTTTAACTACTGTTTCTACTGATGTTAAATTAGTGCCTCAAGTTGTAGGATTAACTAATGGTAACTATCTTGTAGCATTTTCCTCTTTAGAAAATGATGATAGTAATCCAGCAACTACCGAAAATTATCATATACAATATTTAATATTAAATAGTGTTGGTCAAATTGTGAAAACAGAAACAACTATTACAACCGGTGATTTAAATTACACTCATCCTGCGGTAGGTGCGTTAAGTAGTAAAGACCCTAATTATCCAAGTGGTTTTGTTATTGGCTATATGAAACAAGTCTTTGGTGCGGATGCTAGATATCAATTAGTATATAAAGTATTTAGTGCTGATGGTTCTACTGTTACTCCAGAAAGAGAAATAACTAATACTGGTTATGATGCTCCTGGTGATGTAGAAGCAGATAGTGATATTTCCTTAAGTGATGGTCGTCTTAGTATTGAAGGTCTTAGTGATATCCAAGCACAAGAAAATGGAGGTTTCTTAGTAACTTATCAAACAAATTTTAGTAGTAGTGTAAATTATAGCGATATTGTCAGTGTAGCAACTAGAAATATTTTTGGTGTTAATAGTGCTGCTAATGGTGATTTAACAGGTGCTAGTATTGATAGTAATACAGGGATCCAAACTCTTAATTTAGAAAATGTAAATGGGAGTTTTATTAAGGGAGAACAAATCTATTTAATTTCAGCAGGTGGTTATTTAACAGAAAAAATTGCTACCATTACACCATCTGGAACAAATGCTACTATTACATTATCTAAAGACCCTAAAGATGTTAAATGTGTTAGATATCATACTAATAATCTGGGTGTGTCTAGTAGTAATAATATTGTTTGGCGGAAAACGGTAAATACAAGTAATATGGTAATGGATAAAGAAAGAGAATCTTTAACAGATGATTTACCTTTAGATTTTGTTCGTGCCAATACTGTATTTTATGCTTATCGTAATAGGATTACATTAAGACATAATAATGAATCTAGTAATGGTGAAATATTAGTTGCTTGGCAAAATGGTAGTAATCCTAGTGTATATTATCAAATAATAAATATTAATAATGGTAATAAAATAGGTTTAGAAGAAAATGTAGCCAATGAGATATTAGGATTAAGACAAACAGACCCGGTAGTTTGTACTCTAAAAAATCAACAAGGTAGTATTTTAGGTTATGACATTGCTTTTAGCGTTAATGCTTTGGATTTAAGTAAAACAGCAATTTATCAGGAATTAGTAGGTAGTTATAGTTATCTTATCCATATGAATAACAAGACTGCTGAATTTGTAGTAAATCACGATGCTCAATTAGGTATTGGTACTAAAACACCAGATGCCAGTTTTCATTTAAAAACACTAGGTTCTAACAATCCTTATTACACTGATACAGCAAGTATGATATTACAAACTTCTAGTAGTGGTATTAATACGGAGGATGATAGTCATAGAGTAAGTTTCAAAGATGGGGATGAATATGAATTGGTTAGAATGAAAGTTAAATATACAGATAATTATCAAGATATGAACCCCAATGGTGAAAATCTAGTTAGTTATTTCAAATTTGATGAACCATTAGGTAGTTTTTCTGCTAAAGATAATGGTCTTTTTCATATTCAATCCGCTGCTAGTAATGTGGAAGTAAATTCTTTTAATCAAAATGCTACCCTAATTGATTTTGATGTTAATAGTTGTTGGGTAGAAGGTAAAATAAATAATGGATTAAGATTTAATGGTATTGAAAGTTATCTTAAAATACCTAGGAATACCACTGTTTCCGCACAAACTACATCAATTGATAGACTTAGTGAAAATTCCTTCTCAGTTAGTATGTGGATTAAGGTTGAAAGTGATATTTTTACCGATACAAGAATGGATTTAGTGTCTTTTGGTTCTGATGATGTAGGAACGGCAAATGGTGGATATTTTCAATTGTATCTGGATGATGTTGCTAGTAAGGGAGCATTATATCCTTGTATTAATGTTGCTTTTGATAATGGCGGTGACACTCAAAATATTACTACTACTAGTAAAATAAATGATGGGTCATGGCATAATTTAGTTTACATTCATACTAGGGGTGGTAGTGAAAGTAATATTCAAATATATTTAGATAACACTCGTATTAATAATACAACAACAACTGGTAAGAAAGTTCATAATAGTCAAGTTAGTATTGATAGAGAGGTATTTATAGGTACAGGATATAACGGAACTGGCAATTATTTTAGAGGTATTCTAGATGAAATGAGATTTTATAATTCAACATTAAATAGTCAAGCATTAACTAGATTATATAAATATGGAAATGAAAAACGTAGTCAATTTCTTATTCAAACACGTGGAGATAATACAGATTTTTCAGATTATGCTCCTGGGTTTATTTTAGATGATACTGGTGCTATTGTTAATTCCAAATTTAAGAATAATGTTTTTAGAACAATTACTGGTACATTAGTTGCTACTAATGGTAGTAAAGTCATTAATGGTGAAAGTACTTTATTTACAAAAGAAGTAAAAGGGGGTGATTACTTATATATTGATAATAAAAGTAGTGATTTAGAAGAAGGTAGTGCTTATGCTGGAGAGTTAAATAAGAAAATTTATCAAGTTATTAGTGTTACCAGTGATACTCAATTAACCATAAATAGGACAATTCCCGATGTTGGAAGTACTTCTTATTTTACCTACGTATCTGTAAGACCAAGTATTATGAGTGCCTTTGATTTAAATGATAATTTAAAGATGAATATGGATTTTATGGGTGATATGGTTGTTGGTAGTGGTAAATCTAGTCATAATATTACTAAATTAGAAATTAGAGGCAGTGGTACTGAAAGAACGGATAAAAATGGTTTAACTTTAGTTAATACATTAGCAAGTGATACAACTGGTAGTAGAAGTAATAAACTCATTTTCAAAGGTGTAAATTCAAGTAGTGTAGAAACCTTAAGTGGTTTAATTGAGGTTAATAAAGATGGAAATGGTAGTGATGAAAAGAGTAAGATTGTATTAAAAGTTAATGGAGGGGGTGTGACTAGTAATATTGCGGATTTAAATACTTGTGCTACTTTTTTTAGTGATGGTAAAGTTAATATAGGTAAACAAGGTACAGAAAGTATTGTTAATACAATTGACGCTGATTTACATATTGAAAGTCAAGATAATACTAGTGCTAAATTAGCAATGTTTAGTAATGAACGTGCCACGGGAGTTTTTACCGAAAAGAGTTCTATGGAATATTATGGGGTAGAAAGTTATGGTAATAATACTGATCCTATTGTTAGAATAGTTGCCAGTAATGATAAACCCGATACTCAAGATACACAGATGGCAAATGGTCGTTTAGATTTAGAAGTAAATAATGAAAGTAGTAGTTTAGAAAGACATTTAGGACCTCAATCTAGATTATGTATTACTTCTCAAGGTCAAGTAGGTATTCATAATCAACGCCCAGTTAATATTTTCCAAGCATCTCCTAAATATGTGGATGGTTCTGGAACTATTGTAGCAAATGATACTGATATTTCAGGTATTAATAATACTAGTAAAATTGTAACAATTGATACTAATGTATTTACTTCCGCATTACAAACAGATAAGTTATTACGATGTGGTAGTTTAGTTGTCAATGATGGTAGTAATTTATCTAGTTATGTTATTTCATCGGGTATTGGTGTTGGTAATGATTTATTTCCAAGTGCTTCCGGTCTTAGATTGAATAGTGGAGAAACTTTAGATACTAATTTAATGGTAAATAAAGATTTTACTATCCACTATCCTGGTCTTAATGTTAATAAATATGGTCTAGTCGGCATTGGTGATAATAGGTTTAATAATACAGAAACTAATTACCATTTAACAGTATCGGGTAAAACAATGATTAAGGGTGTATTAGCACTAGGAAGCAATATAGATACTACTTCGACGGATACTATTTCATTTCAAACGACGGATGATGGTAGATTACAAGCTAAGGATAGTAATAGTAATGGTTATAAGAATGTAATGTTAGAAGGAAATAGTAGTAGTAGTAATTTAAGTATAGAAACTAGTGATTTTACATTAGGTTGGAATCAAAGTACTATTATTGTAAATAGTGCTTCCACAGTTACTATTACTTTACCAACACCTAGTAGTGTTTATAATGGTCGTAAATTTATCTTTAAAAAACTAGGAACTGGTAATGTTATTTTAAATCCTGTATTAGGAACAACAAATATTGATGGAACAACAGGAAGTAAAACCATTTCTACACAATATGAAAGTAGAGAAATACAAACAGATGGTACTGATTGGTATTTTATTAGTAAATATACCCCTTAATTTAAATTTTAAAATTGTTTTCATTAAAAAATATAATAATTTTTATTTATATCTATAATTACAATTGTGATAGATTAATTTAAAGTATTAATACTTTAAATCTTTTAAATTTATTAAAATGAGTCAAAATCAGTTAGATAAATACTTTAAAGATAGTATAGAATTAATTTTTAATAATTCAAAAGATTATTTTAAAGATGAAGAAATGACAGAAGAAGAGTATCGTACTTGTATGGGAGATATATTAAAAACATTTGTCAATAAATTTCATACTTATCAAAGTCAATTACTATTTTCAAGTCTTGGAAATGTTAATTTAAATTTTAAAAAAGATGAAATCAAACTAGATAAAGAAGATTTTGATACTACTAATATTTTAAATGAAGCATCTATACAAGAAGAAATGAAACCTAGTGTAGAACCGAATAAGTTAGAACTGGGTACATCTCCTTCAAATTTAAATGATGTTCCTGGGTTTAATATTAATGATATTATTAAACAACATCAAAATGGAATGGAATTAGAATCAGACCCGGAAGAACAAAGTCAATCTTATTCTTCAGAACCTGAATTTGAAACCCAGTGCTGTGCTCGTATAGGGCACGAATGGTTTAAAATTGATGATTATTCCTCTGAATTTTTAGATAAATATCCAGCAGGCGTATTTATTACTACAGATGGACATGTTATAGGGAAACCTTGTCATAATATGATCCCTGATGAAGAATTTGACGAAGGTAATATCTTTTGCGAACAACACGTTATGGTAGGAGACCATGAAGATATCAGAGAACCACCGGATTGTTTAATGGACGAAACATAAATAGTAGATTATTAATATTTAGAGGTTAATAATGGAATAATTATGGTTAATTTTTATTTTTTTAATGTATAGAAAAAATAATATAAATTTTATTATTTATTATTTATTATTTAATAATAATAATGATTAATTATCGGTTAATTCCATTATCTTTTACTTCTACCCAACCCTTAATTTTTGTAGGAAATGGTAATAAAGATTTTGGATTAAGAGTAGCTAAGCATTTTCCTGGATGTTTATGTGATATTAAAATACAAAGATTTAGTGATGGGGAAGTTCGTATTCCTACTATTAATGAAAATATTAGACAACGTGATTGTGTAATTATCCAAACTGTAGGTATCACTAGTAAAGGTAGTCTAAATGATATGTTAGTGGAATTAATGGTTTTAATAGATACTATAAAACGTGCTAGTTGTAAAAGTTTAACCGTAGTCTTACCCATTTATCCTTATCAAAGACAAGATAGAAAACCTTGTAGTCGTAGTCCTATTAGTGCTAGTATGGTTGCTAAAGTTCTTAAAATGCAAAATGTTAATAGGGTAATTTGTTTTGATTTACACGCAGGGCAAATACAGGGGTTCTTCTCCTATGATACTCTTCTGGATAACCTTTATACAGAACCTTATTTTATTAATTATATTAAGAATTTAGAAATACCTATCACCTTACCTAATTTAAAAAGGAAGAGAGGTGAATTACAACCATATCAATATCAAAATTATCAAAAGTTAAAGTTATCTGATTTAATAATTGTTAGTCCAGATGAAGGAGGAGTTAAAAGGGCAACTCGTGTCGCTGAAAAATTAGGGTGTCAAGTTGCTTTTATGTATAAAGAAAGATGTAAAGTTAATCAAGTTAGTAAAATGGTATTAATGGGAGAAGTTAAAGATAAAGTATGCTTTATTATTGATGATATGGTTGATACAGCAGGGACATTATGTAAAGCTGCTGAAATCCTTAAAGAAAATGGCGGAAAACAAATATATACGGGTGCTTGTCACGGTGTTTTAAGTGGACCAGCAATTGATAGAATAAATACTAGTTGTATTGAAAAATTAATTGTTTCAAATACATTAGAAATAGAGGAGAGGTTTGGAACCCAGAAAAAAATAGAAGTTTTGGATGTTAGTGAATTATGTGCTAGTGCTATTGAAAGAAGTTTAACGGGTAGTAGTATTAGTCAATTGATTAGTTTGTAATCTATTTTTTAAGAAGTGGAGTGAAGATTTTTTCATTTTTGAGTTTTAAATGTTAAATTAATTTTTAGTTAAGTTTATTTTTATTATTTTAAGTATAATTTTTAAGTAAATAAGTAAATAAGTAAATAAAAATGACATATTCTGCGGAAAGTTATCTGGATGTTATTAATTATAATATCCGAAAACACATATTAAATCAACCTGTAAAACTTGAAGATGATAGAGATGCTAATTTACTTTTAAATAATCAATTCCTTCATCCAGATGAACTTCAAGAAGAAATTATTAAATTATTGGGCGTAAATAATATTAAAGATGTATTGAAGAACCCAGAAAAAGTAATCTATAATGAATTAGAATTTTTTAAAAGTAATGATATTACTGGTGAAACTCCATCTTTCTTTGAAAGTGTAGATATGTGTGCTAGTAAAACAGGTAAAACCAATCTACAATCTTTATTTAGTCAAACCATAACCAAGGTTTCTGTCTTGGAAGAAAGACAATTTATTTTACAATACTTTGCCAATTATTTATCACAGGATGAAACAAATTACATTCAAACAGTAATTAATTCATTTAAAAAGGATGAGGACCCAATATACTGGAATATTACGCCTAAAAAACCAGAAATGGAAGAAATATTTAATATTCTCTTCTTTACTCAACCTTGGTCTAAATTCTTAAATAATAAAAAAGAATTTGTCAATGTATTCTATTATTTCTTAATTATCTTTACACCCTTATGGGGTATATTTGGTCCTATTGTAATATTATTAATACCATATTTAGTGACTAATATTATACTAAAAATCCCTATTCCATTATCTTTCTATATGAATCAATTAAAAAATATATTATTTGGTAATCAATTCTTCGCTCTATTAAAATTAGCAAAAAAGGGTTATAATTTTTATATGTCAGGAGGAGGTGCTAATAAAGAGGGTAACTGGGAAAGTAATATGAAAGATAAAGTCGTTAATTTCTTATTAGATACTATAACCGGTAAATTAGGTCAGTTAGTATATTTTATTGTTTTCATAGGTGGATACTTATGGAATATTTACAATACTTTTGTTTCAAGTTCTAACTTTAATAAATTAATAAATTTTCTCCATGGGAGAATTAATTGTATTCAAACATTGTTTAAAAATGTAAAAACAATATTAGCATCTGATTTATTAAAGAAATGTGATGGATTATCTATCTTGGCAACAAGTCAATTTGATGTAGTTTCATTACAATGTCAAGAATTATTAGCAAATGATGACTATGTTAAATTTATCCTAAATACACATACCTTTTCTCAAGTGCCAAATCTTATTTCACATAAAGGTAATATTATTAAAGGTTATTACTTATTGGATAAAAATAAGGAAAGTATTAAACCCTTTATTAGGTTTCTAGCATTACTTGATACCTGGTTTTCTTCTAGTAAATTATTAAAGAGCGGATTTAATCCAGTTTCTTTCAAAAAAGATACTAAACCTACATTAAAATTAGAAGGTTGTTTTTCCCCTGTTTTAGGTAAGGAAAGTGTATGTAATAATTGTGTTTTAGGATGTAAAGATGATATTACTTCTCATCTGGATAAGGAAGAAGAAAATAATATTATTTTAGAAAATGAAACACAAGTTAAAAATGAAAAAGAGGAATTTATTGATTCAAGTGAAGAAAGTAAAAGTAATTGTTTATTGACCGGACCTAATGGAAGTGGTAAATCATCTTATTTAAAAACAGTAATGTCTTCTATTATATGTAGTCAAACTTTGGGATTAGCACCTGTTAAATCAGGAGAGATTACCCCATTTTACCATTTATCTACTTATTTAAATATTCCAGATTGTCAAGGAAAAGAAAGTTTATTTCAAGCAGAAATGAATAGATGTTATCAACATTTGAAGAAATGCGAAAAATTAGAGGAAGAAGGATTACCTAGTTTTCATATTATGGATGAAATCTTCGTTAGTACTAACTTTTTAGAAGGTTTATCAGGTGCTTATGCTGTGGTTAATTACCTTCAAAAGTTTAATCATAGTATCCATATTATAACTACTCACTTTGATAAATTAGTAGAAAAACCATTTGATAAATACCAATTAAAACACTTTACAATAGATGAAATAGAAGATGAAACTACAGGTGAAAAACAATTACTAAAAGATTACAAATTACGGAATGGCAAGAATGAAAAACATTTAGCACTACATCTTTTAAAATGTAAAGGCTTTAATGAAGCATTATTAACCGATGCTAAAAAAATGTATAATGAACTAACCTTACCTACTCCAGATGTAAAAGATAATAATCTACAATTAGATAATTTAACTGAAACAAAAGAAATATCAACTCAAACTGAAATAAAAAATATACCTAAAAAAGTAGTAAAAACTACATCAAATAAAAGTAAAGTAAGTAAAGAAACCACTGGTAATAATAGTAATAATAGTATTAATAATAGTAATAATAGCAGTAATAATAATAGTAATAATAATAGTAATAATAATAGTAAAGTTTCAAAAAATAAAATAAAAACAGTAACTCGGTAAAAAAATTATATGAATACAATATAAATTACTTAAATAAGAAAAATGATAGAGTTCTTATATTTAGCATTATTTGTAGTTGTTGTGTTTTTATGTGTGTTTGCCTTTAATAAAGGGGTATTAGGCAGTGAAGGTTTTTTAGACAGTGATCCGTGTCAAGATAAATTAACTGATGTAGATTATCTTTTACATATGATACCCCATCATAAAGTAGCAGTTGATATTAGTTATATGCTTCAAAAGACTAGTAAATCTGATGTGATGCAGGATATCCTAAGAAAATTAATATGGACACAAAATTATGAAATAACCTTGATGAATGATGTATTATCATCTTTTCCAGAAATTAATGTTTCTGCTACTGATATAATGAATAAAAGATATATTGATATGATGAGCGATTTTATCTCTCCTAATAAATTAGGTTTAACAAATACTTATTGTGACCCTCATTTTTTTAATCCAGAAGAACATATGAAACATTTAGAAGGGATGAAATTAGATGAAAAAATGTATTTACAACATATGATACCACATCATCAAGTTGCTGTAGATATGAGTAAGAAATTATTAAAGCATACTACTAATGATTTTATGATTTATTTAGCATATCGTATTATAAGAAGTCAACAAGAAGAAATAATTATGTTAAATGATTTATTAAATGAAAAAAATAAATTCTATGATAGTTCATTATTATAATAAAGTCAAATACTAAAAATTATAATATAATAGTAAATTATTTACCTTTACCACGAAGTTTAATGCCTAGAGCACGTTCAATCTTACCTAAGATTTTATTATCAGGAACGGCACGCCCACTTTCATAATCACCAATTACCTGAGGTTTAACATTGATTTTAGTTGCTAGGTCTTTTTGTTTCATTCCTTTATCAGCACGACCTTGTTGAATTTTTTGAGAAAGAGATAGACTTACTGTTTCAATCTTTTCTGCTTCTTCCGCATTATCTAATTTAGCAAATTTACTCCCAATTTCCCGATTACCACCTTTCTTTTCAACATTAATATTAGGATTAGTTAGACTAGATTTAGTAGAACCATTATCTTTAAGTTGGCGTTTATTCTTACGAAGAACAGTGACACTATCCCAGTGTTGCCAATGTTGGTCTTTTTCTTCAGACATTTTTAATTTATTATTTTTAATAATTATTATTATTACTTTTTTACCTTTTTAAAAATTAATTTAATTATGTAAAATTAATTTAATAATGTAAAATTAATTTAATAATGTAAAATATGAAATTTAAAAAATTAAAATCTAAACAATTTTATTTTTAATTTTGATATTATTCTAATGTTCTTATTAATACTTGTTCTTCACCATTAGAATTTTTAATTTTTAGGAATTTATTAATATATTCTTTATTAATTTCATTAGCATTAACTAAACACAGATAAGTGTGTCTTTCAAATTTTTCTTGTTTATCATAGAATAATTGTTTTACTTTTTGATATTTTTCTTTATTTTGTTCTGTCATATTGCCTTGATTTTTATCAAATAATTCGTCAAACTTATTATGGTGTAAAACGGTAATATCAGATATTATTTCATCTAGATTACCTATATCTAATTGATAATCAGTATTAATAAATTGAACTATATTATCTTTTTTGCTTTTAATGTAAATGTTTCTATTTTGATTAATCATATATAATGCTCTTAGAAATTTACAATACCCTACAACTCCACCATCTAAATACTCCATAGCTTTTTCATTTGTTATGTTATCTGTATTCTCTTGACCTAATGGATTAATATTAAAAGCATAATTATTTGTATTATTAATATTTTGTGTATTATTTTGTATATTTTGATTATTATTATTCGTAATTTTATTATTATTAATTATTTCATTATTATTTATTATTTCATTATTAAGATTAGTTGTATTATTTGTTTTATTATTATTTGTATTATAATTTGTAATTGTTGTTAAAATATTTGTATGATTTTTATTTTTATTATATTTTTCTAATAATAATTTTTTTTGGCATAAAGAAATTTTCTCACAACTATTACGTAAATGACTTTTATAATTTTTTTGATATTTAATTGATTTATTACAATATTCACATATAAAATTACAATTTTGATTTTCGGTAGTTTTTTTTTGTATGTGTTTTTTGATTAATTTGTCTTGGCAGGGTTTTGCAGGGTTTTGCAGGGTTTTGCAGGGTTTTGCAGGGTTTTGCAGGGTTTTTTCTTCCCCTACTGAAAAGCACGGATTTTTACGGTGATTGTGTCTTTCTAGTTTAGAAGGACTAGGAAAAGATTTTCTACATTTTTCACAATAATAAAATGGCATTTTAATATAAATATTTATAATAATTAATGGAAAATAAAATTTAAAAATAAACGAAAAATGGACGGCCCAAAAACGGCCCAAAAACGGCCCAAAAATAAAAAAGGCCGAAAAAAGGCCGTCTATATTTAGTGTAAAATATAAATTTTTAAGTAGAAACGGCCCAAAAACGGCCCAAAAATAAAAAAGGCTGAATTTTTCATCAGTTTTGGAGAGGGAGGGGAAAGACTTTTTCAGAACTTTTTTAAATTTTTTTCTTTTTTTTCAAAATAAAATTGATTTTATAAAAAATATTTTTTGAAATAATATCTTATAAAATTTAAAACAAAATTTTGTTAATGTAATAATTTTAAAATAAAATAAATCATACAAAGATGGATCCTATTTCTTTCAAAGTAGAAGTTATGGACCGGGTTTATTCCGTCATTCAATTTTATCAAAAAAAAAATAAGGAATATTTAAAGAATCCAATATGTGAAAAGCATAATTACTTTTTAATTAATATTTTTAATGAATTAAATCAAAATTTTAATATTAAAGGTGCTATTAATATTTTATCCTTCTTTTCAGTAAATAGTAAGAAATTGTGCCAAATTGACCCAAGTAATCAAGAAATAGTTAATTTAGTTTCCAGTTATATTTCTGAAATTAATAAAATGAAAAAAAACTTAAGAAATACCCATCCTGAATATTTTGTATTACCTCATATTGCTACCCAAGAGGAGAATGGAGTTAAAGTTACTTGGGTTTAATATGTAATATTTATAATTTATCCACAGTGATAAGAACAACTGACTAATGCGAATTTATATTTTTTTCCTTCGTATGAATGAGTGCTATTTACTGTAGACCAATCTATATCTTCTGTAATTTTAGCAACAGTATAACTATGTAAAAAGTCATCATCTTGTAATTGACCATATCCAGAAATAGGACTACTAGAAATGTAATCACCATTTTCTAATTCTCCATTTATTGTACTGACTAAAATACAACCTTCACCTACACTAGCACAATAATATAAGGTTTCTTTTAATTTTTGTAATTCACCAGTGTTTTCATTTTTTTCCTCATAACTAACATTATCACTATGGCAATATACACCATATACTCTCTTATCATTTGCCTTACTAGTTAATTCACAAGAAACAATAGTATCAATAACACCCTTCTTTTCTACTTGTCCGGTACTACGAACTATCATCCCTGGTTGAATATTTGGTACTATTTTATCTTCTAAATGGATAATATGTGTTCCAGTAAAGGTATTATGAGCACTAGCTCTTACTGCCCCATTTACTATTAATTTTGTAGTGGTATCTAATGTTGCTGAAGTTAAACTATCAGGATTGATTGTATTAATACCTACTCTTCCACTAGCAAAATCACCACCTATTAATGGGTTATTTGGAACTCCAATAAAGTTATTTTTGTAAATAGCAAACTTATTATTAAATGTACTAGCACCTTGAGTGTAATCGGTAGCAAAACCAGTTTCATTACCAATTAAAACATTACCACTACCTTGATTTGTTTGTCCTACTTTATTACCAATATAGGTATTATGAATACTTAATCCATTAGCACCTGCGAATTGACCAGTGAAAGAACCTAACATCATATTATTACCCTGGGCATCATTATAATGAAATTTAACTAGACCAGCATCAGTAGTTGTTGTAACAGTTTCACCTACTTTAATTAATTTAATTTGTTTACTTATAGTTGGATTTGTACCTGTTTCATTAACAGGTGCTACTGCTAAAACAAGAGTAGTTTGTGTTGGAATTATATTGGCAATAGTATATGTATCATTGTTATTACTTGTAGAGGTAACAACTATTGTTTGATTTGGAACAAAATCAAAGAAATCAACATTACTATTACTAGTTACAACACTATTACTGCTATTAACAAAATTGGTAGTATTATCAGTATCTGTAAATACAGATATTTCATCTTCTAAAACAACTTTTTCTAATTTACAGAAACTTGGACTTTCTGTATTTACTGTTTCAAATAAATATAAACTTGCATTAGTAGTTTTAATATCATCTCTAATAGTATAAACATTATTATTAATACTTGTATTTGTTACAATTAATTTTTGACCAGGATTATATACACTTAAATCAGTGATAGATGTATCAGTAGAATTTATAGAATTTGTTTCAATTAAACTGGTTTTTGTTTCAGTATTATTTAATGTATTATAAGTAGTATCTAGTGTAATAGATTTACCATTATTTAAAACATTATTTATTAAATAAAATCCATTATTTTGTGTTGTATTTGAAATTTTTATAATATTATTATTGTTAAAATTTAAAAAATTCTCACCAGATATATAATTAATTGTATTTGTAATATGATTATATTCATAATTACCATTAACAAATATATCTCTAAAATTCAAATTAGTGTTTTCAATAGTAGATGTTAAATTATCAGTGGGAATAATCCATGTATGATTAAATTTATCAATTAACTGTGTTTTATTATTACTATTTTCTCCAATATTACCACCATAACTAAATGGGAATGAACTAGTAATATCATTAACATTTGATACAATATCTGTAGTATTAGCAAAAGATGAATCCGGTATTTTATAATTATCATAATAATAATCACTAGTATAAATAGATTTAATATTCAATATAGGTAGTTTATGAATTAATAAGTATTTATCAGAAGCATATGTCAAATCAACAGTGTTTTGTCCTGTTATATTGATATTACTAAATTCTGTAAAATCATATCTATCACTTAATATTTGTCCAGTTAATACTCTATCATTACCAGATAATGATATATTATTATCTCTATTTAGATATCTAATAGAAATAGTAAATTTAGTATTAGCAGATGAACTATCAAAATTAAATGTTTCACTAACAGCATTACTAGTATCTTTTACATTAATACTCATATATTCACTGAAATTAGTTAATTCATCAACGCAATATGTTTCATTAAAATTAACAGAAGCATCTGTAGTATCTGGGTCATTAACAATTCTAATATACATATCGGGTTTTAAGTTTCTAAATGCTTCAGTTAAAGTATCATTATAACCAATAGTGTTTTTGTTAATATCATTTGTACTATTGTTATCAAAACTCATATTACTTAAAACTATAGTATTAGATGTAGCATTATAAGTGAATGTCCCTTTAATACTTTGTTTAGAAGTATCTATAATTGTATGTTGAGGATTTGCTAAATTACTGCCATCATCAAAATATAAATCTAAAGTGCCAATATGTGGTTCATTTATATTTAATATTTCTTGAGCATCATTACCATTGGCGTTTTTAACTGGTGTTCCAATAGAAATACAATAATTAGAAGCAATTTTAGTCATTTCGCTATCATTAATAACAAATTCATTAGGCACTGTTTCATCTAAAGCAACAATATGGTATGAATTTGTATTTATAATAGTATCTTCATATACTGCCATATTACTAGTTGTAAAATTTAAGGTTTTATCCACAAATGTCATATTTATATTATCATCAATTGATTCTTCCCGAACTTTACCAAATCTTAAAAATTTAGAATTATCACCAATTATTCTTTTAACATCTCTGAAACTAAATTCAGAATCAGTTAATGTAACAAACTCATTAATTTTAACAGTTGAAGTATTATATTGAATACTATCTGATGAAATACTAGAATTATCAATAGGTATTTTAACAATATAATCTATTGTAGCTGTGGTATCTACTGCTCCTGTGACTTGATAAAGGGTGTTTAATGCTGGATTACTAGTATTAATATTAATTATATCGTTCTGTCTAATAAAATCGTTAGTTCCTGGGTTAGCAGGAGTTCCATTATAAGTTAATATAGCATTATCATGTAGATAAATATATTTTTCAGTTGGTCCAACATATTTAAAAGAGATATTACTAGTGAACTGAGCATTTTTAAAATATCCTTTGCGATAACCTTTAGCAATACTGCTATTAGTTTCTAATGATATTATAGTATTATTAGTATTCATATTAGTAATATCACTATTATCAGTTAAATAAACACTTTGCCTAGTAATAGTACCAACTTCAGGCACCGGAGATATAGTAACATCATTATTTAAATCATTACCAAAAATTTTATAATTTTTATTTGCTTCCATATTGGATAAATCAACACTATTATTAAGAGATGATACACTACGGAAACTGATACTATCAGCAGAAGTAGTAGCGGTAATTGTTGAAAAATCAATAGTTGTACCTGATGAGGAAGAATCTGTATTACCATTTATACCAATAGTAAATGTTTGTCCTGATGAAAAATTTATATTACCGTATAATAATTCTATATTACCTCTTTTAGATGACACTGCATTTTCTAAAAATAATTTAATTTGTACACTATTAACTTGTGTAGGATTACCATATTGTCTTATATTTATAAATGCTATTACAAGTGTATCATTAGTATTATTTGTAGTCATAAAACCATATTTTACTGTACCGCCTAAAGTAGGGTTTAAATCATTCCATAAAAAGGATATCATTTTATATTGCCATAATTCTGATAAAGAATCAGAGTATGCTGAATTCGAACTTCCAAATTGTAAATTACCATTGGAAATTATTGATATAGAACTATAATTAGTATTATAATAATTAAAATTATTAGTACTTAATTCGGTGGGACTTATAGAAGATACAGCATCATCATCTAAAGAAATAGTAGTCCAACTACTTACATCTGTTTCAGCAGGTGGTGTATCAGTCCAAGATTGTCCATTTTCATATAAGAAATTATATTTACTTCTATCTATAGGTACATCTTGTTGTGAAAATGTGATTTTTTTTCCAATTAATTTAGAAGTTTCATTATTAGTATATTGATAACCTACACCATATTCATAATACGTTGCACCAGGAGCAGCACCTACTGTAGAAGTGTAATTATTAAATGTAATATTTTCACCACTAATACCATTAGATATACCTATTGTTACTTCATCACTTGTTTCGGTATTTAATTCTCCATAACAAAATTCTATTTTACCACGTAATGAAGAAATAGCATTATTTAAAAATAATCTAATTTGAATATTATTATTATTATTAGCAGAATTAATAAATTCGGGGACATTGATAAATGCTATAACCATTGTATCATTGGAATTATTAGTAGTCATAAATCCATATTTAATTTCATCACTAGAAGAACTTGAAATATCAAAATCATCCCATAAAAATGCTATCATTTTTAATTCCCAAAATCTACTAACACTACTAAAATAATCAGTTTCCGATGTTCCAAATTGAATATTACCATTTGTTGATAAATTTAAAGTGCTATAACTCGTACCAAAATAATTAAATCCGTTAGTAGCTTTATCAACTTCATTACAAATTTGTATTGATATTACTTGATCTAAACCTGTTAATCCGGATGGATTCCACCCACTACCTGCCAAAACATCTGAATTATTAGGTGGGGTTAAACCAGACCAATTTCCCGCACTTGATGTGTAAGTAAATTCATATTTAGAAGAATCAGAAGTTTTCTGTTGAAATTCTAACTTAGAATCATTATACTCAGATAAAGAAGAAGATCCTGGTGTAAAGTGATGTACTAAACCATAAAAAAAATCTTCTCCAGCTACACTTAATGGAGTTTGATCCGCATCTATTTCTAAAGTAGTAAATGGATATTTATTTCTTTTTACTAAATAATAATTACTATTTGCTTTTATCATTACTGGAGCAACTAATTTACTAAAATTAAAATCTTCAGTAGATGTAATTATATTTGAAGTAGTATTGATTGTAAAAGTATTTCCATCTGTAAAAGGAGTAATTGTCCCTACTTGAAATATTAAATCATAACCATGCATAAATTTACTAGTATCACTTAAAAAGGCAGAGTTAACTTTGTTAAAGACTTTATTAATTCTTAAATTAACATTTTTCTGTAATGGTGTAGGATAATCTGAAGTACTATTAACTTGGTCTTTAGAAATAGTATCATAAATAGGAGTAATTATTTGAGTATCATTAAGAAGAATATCATTACCAGAAGAATTAGTTTTTAAATTATCCACTAAAAATACCCCTCCATTCATTTCTGTTCCCATAGATTGTTCATAACTTACATTAATTAAATCTCCTTGTACTAAATCATCACTTAAATCGGTTCTTATTTTTTTTAATACTGCATGACCAAAATTAAGTTGTGTAGTAGTGGCAACTGTTTCATCAGTTATAGAATAATTTGAATCTACAAAATATTTAGTTCCCACAATATTTGATATTTTTAATAATTTATTATTGTTTGATGTATCTTTGACATTAACATATCCAGATGTTTGATTATCATAAGTAAATTTATCATTATTATCACTACTTATAATATTATTATTAGCAGAAAAGAATGAAAATGATACACCATTACTAATCTTATTATAAAAAGATAAATAGGTATCACTATTTTCACTACCACCAATAACAATTGATTGGGTTGTACCAACAATGAATGTTAAGTTAGTTTCACCTATAATATCAGTTTTGGTTGAATTATGAATTATTACATTATTTAATTGAGTATCAGAAGAATTAAATGGTTTGCTACTAGGATATTTACTCATATAACTAGAAACATTATATTTACCTTTATTTACACCAAAAAATGTAAAAAATGGCATATTTCCTAAATAATCATTGTAA
>Ga0181596_10001782_pt1 | contig 21307 bp, 17 predicted proteins | sample 041ome_6_FD_148655 | JGI IMG/M metagenome (GOLD analysis project Ga0181596, IMG submission 148655) | Coastal salt marsh microbial communities from the Groves Creek Marsh, Skidaway Island, Georgia - 041402US metaG (spades assembly) | ecosystem: Environmental > Aquatic > Marine > Intertidal zone... | reverse complement strand
CTGCAACTTTTTGCATCAACAGCTCTCCTTATATCCCTGAAAAGTTATCTCAAACTAGAAACCAAGTTGTTCAACGATTTGATTCGCCACTGAACGGGCACTTTGCTCATCTGTACGTACGGTAAAATCAGCGATTTCTTCATACAGAGGATTACGCTCAGCCGCCAGACGTTCCAGCACCTCTTTTGGTGCCTCTTCGGTTTGTAACAACGGACGTCTTTTGTCACGTTGAGTACGAGCCACTTGTTTCTCTATAGGGGTTTCTAAATAAACCACTATGCCACGCGCGGATAAACGGTTGCGGGTTTCTTTGCTCAGCACTGAGCCACCACCAGTCGCCAGTACTATGCCTTGTAATTCTGTTAAGTCCGAGATCACGTTCTCTTCGCGAACACGGAATCCCTCTTCGCCTTCCAGATCAAATACCCAGGCTATATCTGCACCAGTGCGGCGTTCAATTTCCTGATCTGAGTCGTAGAATTCGAGATGAAGCATGTCTGCTAAATGACGGCCAATTGTACTTTTGCCTGCACCCATTGGGCCTACCAGGAAGATATTGCGTTTTTCTGCCATAGTTCGTAATGCTGCTGCGCTAACTTAGAAGGTTAATTTCAGGACCCGAAAGCTCCCACGAAAATTTGAAGCGGTGAATTATGTCAGCAATCAGCTTGGCTTGGCAAGCTAATTTTCTGCCGGAGCCAGCGTCAGCTCCGGCCTTAGGTTGGTGCCTTTTATAAACTTTCAGTCAGAATTTTTGGAGTAACAAAAATCAGTAATTCAGTCTTTTCATTAAAGTCATTACGGCGTTTAAATAAATTTCCTACATAGGGAATGTCCCCCAAAACCGGCACCTTTGAGGTGGTATTGGTCATCTGCTGTTGATAAATGCCACCCAGGACCACTGTAGCCCCATTATCAACCAAGACCTGAGTTTGAATACGCTGAGTGTCTATGGCCTGAGCCGGGCCATTGCCTGTCGACACAGTTTCACCGCGGGTATCCTGAGTGATTTCTAAATCCAGAATAATTTTATTGTCCGGTGTAATTTGAGGTGTCACTTCCAGACTTAAGACCGCCTTTTTAAAGGTGACTGTGGTAGCGCCACTGCTGGATGCTTCCAGATAAGGAATTTCAGTACCCTGCTCGATCCGGGCTTTTTTCTGATTCGCCGTGGTAATACGTGGGCTGGCAATAATTTCGCCTTTGTTCTCCTGCTCCAAAGCGGAGAGTTCCAGGTCCAGCAAAGTGCCATCAGCAAACTTTGTGACATGAAAGGCGATACTGCCAGCGGGATTCGCCACAGGTAAGTTGACATTCCATCTGTCGTTTAACGCTGGCACAGTGCCCCCCGCCAGATTATTCGCGCCCGGCGCTGTGCCGGACCAGGCCTTATCATTTTGCTGATCGCTAAAGCCCCAGCGTAAGCCAATTTCGTCCCTTACATTGTCTTTGACTGTCACCATACGGGATTCAATCAGCACCTGTTTCACAGGTACATCGAGCCGGCGCAATAAACGTCGCAGATTTTCGATAGTGGTCGCCGTATCTTTCACCAATAAAGTATTAGTTCTGTCGTCCACTGCTACATTGCCTCGGGCCGACAATAAAGTCGCTTCTTTGTTATTTAACAATGCTGCTATATCTGCCGCTTTGGCGTAGTTAATAGCTAGAAATTCTGACATCAGAGGCTCTAATTGCTCAACCTGCTGTTGAGCCTGTAGCTCTTTGGCTTCGCGTGCAGCCAGCTCGTCCGACGGCGCTATCATCAGAATATTGCCATCCATGCGTTTATCCAGCCCACGCACTTTTAGTACTATATCCAGTGCTTGATCCCAGGGCGTGCCGTCCAGCCGTAAGGTGATATTGCCAGTGACTGAGTCGCTGGTGACCAGATTAAAGCCATTGTAATCCGCAATAATCTGCAGCACAGTGCGAACCGGAATATCCTGAAAATTCAAAGAAATAGCTCGACCTACATACTGGCCAGCTGCCACTGATTTACTTTGTTCAGCCGATTTTTTCTGCACGATAAGATGAAACACCTCGTCGACTTGCTGGTAGCTGTAAGTAAAAGCATCAAGAGTTTCAATCACTAATCTGGCTTTGTTGCCTTCACGGAAGGTTTCAATGCCTTTGACCACAGTTGCAAAATCCAGTACGTCCAGTTGGTACAACAACTCATCACTAATTTTTGTGTCGTGAAAATAGAGCTGAATATGGTTGTTTTTCTCCACTACATCTACAGCAGCCGAATTTTGTTGCAAAAACACCAAGACTTTAGCTTCGCCTTGTTCACCCCGACGAAAGTCTATTGAATCAATTTCATTAATAAAATCTTTGCTAGCCTGCCCTGCGGAGGCAAAAAAGCTGGTGAGCAAAACGCAAAGCAGCATGAGTTGACAACAATGGAGGAGCCTGACGCCTGTTGTAATGTTTCTCATCATTCAGCTCGCTCAGTTAGTTTCGGCAGCATCAATGGACGCCTCCAATAATTGTAATTTGCTGTTTCTCTGCACAGTACAGCCACTGCCATCAGGAATAAATTCTGTTATCTCAATATAGTCAGGCTTCACTGCAACCACCCTGCCATGAAATAAACCTAATCTGTCGTTGAGACCTATCCTGTGCATACTTTGATCGGAGGCTTCAATTAAAGCCCATAATTGATCGGCATGACCTAAAGTTCCGCGCATGGTTAAGTTGTCTATCGCGTAGTGTTCTAAGGCTTGTTTTTCACGCTGATGATCCAGCTGAATACAACCCGGTTGATGCAGAGCTTGCTGGTTATAGGCTTGTGGCGATGGCAGGCTAAAAGGACTACGCAATTCAGAGCTGGTGTAGGGTAAATGTTCAAAGTCCTTCACAGGAGGCAAAGGCGGAATTTGAGCCCTGGTAGTGGCCTTCACATCCGCCATAAACTGCTGAATATCTGTCGTATCGCTAAAACATCCGCTGAGCGCCAGCAAAGCAGTTAGCATTACAATGGGAGCCTGTTTCATTTTTTCAGCTCCTTGTACCTGTAAGTTTTAGCTATGACGCTAAAACTCTGATTGCCCTCTTCCCGGCTTTGGATCACAAAATCATGCAAACTGACAATACGAGGTAACTTAGCGATTTCACTGACAAAATTGCCAATCTGGTGATATTCCCCTATGACTTCAATTTGAATTGGCAGCTCGGTGTAGAACTCTTTTTCAATTTCCGGCATCCAGTTAATACGGACAAATGTAAGTCCTACTGAGGTACCGGCAAAAGTAATATCATCCAGCATGCCTGGCGTTTCATGGGTCGCCGGTAACTGCTTTAACAACACAGAAAAGGTTTTTTCCATCTCCTGCATTTGCTGCTGGTACAGCTCCAGGTTAATAGCTTTACCGTATTTACTTTGATACTCAAGGCGTAGCTCCTGTTCCTTCTGCAGCTGCGCATCCAGATGACTAACCTGGTCTTTAATCAGAAACAAGTAACTCAATAACATCACAGCAGAAGCAACCACCAAAGCAAGACCGACCTTACCCGCCTTAGGCCATGCCCCCATGTTGTTAAAATCAAGCTCAGCTAAATCGATATCAGATAAGTTGATATTCAGGCTCATTTTTGCCTCCCTGCTTTGTTGGCCGTTTTGCCTGCAGGTTGTGACGGCAGTGGTGGGGGTTCAGCGCCAACCAGGCGCAAATGCATCTTAAAATCGCTTAATAAACCACTGTCATCTTTACTGGCCTGAATAAACTCCAGCACAGGCTGAGTCAATAAAGGAGATTGTTCAATCACCCTTAATAAGCTGGATAATCTGTTATTCGACTCACTTTTCCCTGTGATGAGTAATCTGTTAAATTTTTTATCCATAGACACCAGATACACACCTGCAGGCACAGTTTTAGCCACCTCATCCATTATTTGGGTGCCCAGGTTTCTGCTACGCTGCAATTGTTCAATCAATGACATACGCTGCTGCAAACCTTCTTTTTGTTTTTCCAGTTCGCGGATTTGGCCGATACGCAGGTTTAAGTGCTTAATTTCCGTTTCGAGCAAGGTATTACGACTGATTTGCCCTTCGACACGAGCCTGATATACCCAATAGATCAAAAACATCAGCACAAATGCCAGCACAGCCACTTGCGCTAACACCGTTAGATAATCCATCTGCTGTTGTTTACGGGCAGCTTCACGCCATGGCAGCAGGTTTATTGATGCCATGAAGTAAAACTCCGCAATGCCAGACCTGTTGCGATCATCAGACAAGGCGCTTTTTCAGTCAGCTGCTGACGATTGACCGTCGCAGCGGATTCCATATGCCGGAATGGATTAGCGACCACGGCCTGGATAGCTAATTCGTCACTGATCAGCTTGTCTATGCCATCCAGTAAGCTGGTACCACCACTAACCAATAAATAATCGACCTGCTCTTTACCACTGGTGGTCAGGTACATTTGAATAGCACGACGAATTTGTTGTAATAACATGGTCTGAAAAGGCGCAAGCACTTCAAAGCTATAACTCGGAGGCAAATCGGCCAGAATTTTCGCCTGCTCAGCTTCTTCGTAAGTTTTATTGTAGTAATGCATAATGCTGCGGCTGTACTGCTCACCACCAAAGGCGATGTCTCTGGTATAAAGATTTTTATCACCTTCCACTATGCTCAACAGTGTCATAGTGGCGCCTATATCCAACACCGCCACTACTTTTTCTGCTGCATCTTCCGGCAATTGATCCAAACATAATTCAGCAGCCCGACTTAAAGCAGAACTTTCGACATCTATTACTTTGGCAGTAAAACCTGCAGATTCTAATGCGGTCACCCTTGCCTGCACACTTTCGGTGCGGGCAGCACTGAGCAGTACATTAACTTTACTGGGATCCGTTTCATTGATCTCAAGCCGCTCGAAATCTAAACTGACTTCATTTAGCGGGTACGGAATTAAACTATCGGCTTCCAGTTCAATCTGACGGGCTAATTCAGCATCTGTTAAACTGGCATCCATAAAAATCACTTTACTGATCACCAGAGAACCCGACACAGCTGCAGCTGCATACTTAATTGATTTATCTATCTTTTTTCTAATATTCAACAAGGCATCTGCGACGGCTTCTATGTCCTGAATTTCACGATCGACCATTGTGCCTTTCAGCATAGGTTCTATTGCAAAGGCTTCTACTTTATAATGCTGGTTGTGCTGGCTTAATAACACAGCTTTCACAGCATGTGAGCCAATATCGACCCCTAAGATCAAAGCTTTTTTGGTTTGAAACAGAGTGCTTCGCATAGCGTCCTGTACACAGGTCAATGATTTCTATTGAACTTCTGTCAAGAGCTTAGTCGTTTCGTAAAAAATTGCGTAGGGTCGACAAATAGCTTTTAAAAAAAACAGACTGACATTCCCGTCAGCCCCGAAAATATACATTGAGGTTCATCAGTGTCGTGGTTTAAAAAACTAATCATTCTGTTGATTGCAGGTGCTTTTTCCGTTGTGGCTTTGGTTGCGGCGAGTTACTGGTATGTAAAAGATGACTTGCCAAGTGTAGCCACATTAAAAGACGTCAAACTGCAAACACCTATGCGTGTTTTTAGTCAGGACGGAGAGCTGATTTCACAGTTTGGTGAAAAGCGCCGTATTCCGTTAACACTGGCAGAAATGCCTGACTTACTGATTAAAGCTGTGCTGGCCACGGAAGATAACCGCTTTTATGAGCATCCGGGCATTGATGTCATTGGTATGTTCCGCGCTGCGACTGTAGTGGCATTCAGTGGTGAAGCCAAACAAGGCGCCAGTACTATTACTCAGCAATTAGCACGGGTATTTTTTCTGACCCGTGAGAAAAAGCTGATCCGTAAAATTAAAGAAATCTTTTTGGCTTTACGTATCGAACAAGAACTGACCAAAGACGAAATTCTGGAGCTGTATTTAAACAAAATTGAGTTAGGTCAGCGCTCTTTTGGTGTCGGTGCTGCAGCCCAGGTTTATTTCGGTAAAAACATTCAGGATTTAACTTTATCCGAAATCGCTATTATTGCTGGCTTGCCGCAAGGTCCTTCGGTATTAAACCCGGTCCGCTCACCAAGTCGTGCCCGCGCCCGTCGCAATATAGTGCTGGGTCGTATGCTGAATGAGGGCTACATCACTCAGGCTCAGTATGATGAAGCATTACAAGAACCTATTTTATCCAAACTACATGGTGCACAGATCACAGCATCTGCACCTTATATTGCAGAGATGGTGCGTCAGGAAGTGGTAGATAAATACGGCGAAGAGGAAGCCTATTCCAAGGGCTTTCAGGTATTTACCACCGTAGACTCCAGATTGCAGGGTAAAGCTGTCGCTGCAGTACAAAAAAATGTGGTGGGCTATGACGAGCGCCACGGCTACCGTGGCCCTGTCGCGACTTTATGGCAAGCCAACCCGGAACCACAAGCGGATGGTTCTGTAAAGTTTGTGGAAAAAGATCGTCTGAGCGATGAAGCTATCCTGGCTTATCTGGATAGCCAGGATGGACTGGAAGATTTAATTCCTGCGGTGATCACTGAAGTATCAGGCCAACAAGCCGAAGCCATTTTATCGGGTGGCCGCAAAATCAGCCTGCCCTGGCAAGGTCTGAGCTGGGCCCGTGCTTTTATCAGCCACGACAGACAAAGCCATCCACCTAAAGCCGCTGCTGATGTGTTAGCACCAGGTATGCATGTCTTAGTGCGTCCTTCAGCGGGAGAGTGGCGTTTAGGCCAAATTCCAGGAGTCAGTGGCGCTATTGTGGCCATCAACCCAAAAGATGGCGCAGTACAAGCTTTGGTTGGTGGCTACAGTTTTGCCATGACCCAGTTTAACCGAGCCACTCAGGCCAACCGTCAGGTCGGTTCCAATATTAAACCTTTTATTTATTCAGCTGCTTTAGAATCTAATCTGACACTGGCGACTTTGATGAATGACGCCCCTATTCATGAATGGGATGAAGGAGCCAATCAGGCATGGCGTCCCAAAAATTCACCTGAAGTGTATGACGGCGCTATTCGTATTCGTGAAGCCTTAGCCAAATCGAAGAACGTAGTAGCGGTGCGCTTATTAAGAACTGTTGGAGTAGAAAAAACCCGTCAGCATCTGACAAAGTTTGGTTTCAGAGAAAAAGACTTACCCCACAGTGAAACTCTGGCGTTAGGCTCTGCCTCCTTAACCCCGCTGGAACTGGCAACAGGTTACGCGGTATTCGCTAATGGCGGTTATTTGGTCAAGCCTTATGTCATTACTAAAATTCTGGATGACCAGAATAACCTGATTTACCAACATGTACCTGTATCTGTTTGTCCTGAATGTGAACAGCAAGACTTGGCGGCCCGTGCCGCAAAAGAGGCGGCGGCTTTGGCTGAAACTGTAGATCCAGAAACCGCAGATCCTGAAGCTCAACTCGAAGCGACGTTTGCCGAACAAACCGCAACCACAGAACAAACGACTGTCGCACCAGCACCAGCTTATGCCCCACGGGTGTTATCGGCGCAAAATGCTTTTTTAATTGCGGACGCGCTAAAAAGCTCTATCTGGGGTGGTGGTGACTGGAAAGCCGGGACAGGCTGGAACGGCACAGCTTATAAATTGAAAGAGCTAAAGCGTCAGGATTTATCCGGCAAAACCGGTACCACCAATGATGTAAAAGACGCCTGGTTCTCCGGCTTTTCACCTGATTTAGTGGTGACATCCTGGGTCGGTTTTGATGATGCGGAAAGCCGGTTAGGTAAAACGGCCTGGAATAACAATCTGGGTAAAGATCAGGTCGCAGGCGGTGAGTCGGGCGCAAAAACCGCATTACCAGCCTGGCAGGAATTTATGGGGTTTGCGTTAAAAGATAAACCACAGGTTTTTGTACAACCTCCGGTAGGTATTACTTCAGTGCGCATTGATTTAAAAACAGGTTTGCTGACTCAGGCAACAGATAACAGCAGTGGTTTTGAGTTTTTTATTCAGGGCACAGAACCTAAAACTTATGTCAATTCGTCGGTCCAACAGTTGCCCACGCAGAATAATCAGCAACAACAGGAAGAAATCGAGTTGTTCTGATAGCGGACACCAGCTAAAAAAAGGCCGCTTTTGCGGCCTTTTTTAATGCTATACGCGGGTATCAAGGTCTGGCTGCGATGACCTCTATTTCTACCAACATACCATCGGCCACTAAACCTGCGATCTGTACTGCAGAGCGGGCAGGTAAAGCAGGTTGCTCTTTAGTGCCAAAATACTGAGTGTAACCTTTCATAAAACCAGCAAAATCCATCTTGCCACCCAAAGCCGGATCACCCACCAGAAACACCGTCATTTTAATCACATCGCCCATACCCAGGCCTTTTTGTTTTAAGGAGCTTTCAATCTGACTCAGCACGCTTAAGGTTTGCTCTTCTGTATTGCCCCAGAACTCCACAGTGCCCTTGGCCGCCTTTGGATCTTTAGGCGCAGGCACTTTGCCACTTTCAAACACCAGTTTGTTCACTTCCACTGCGTTGGCAATAGGAAAAGTGCTGTTGTCAGGTAATGGGTAACGTTTCACTTCGGCCATCAGGCTGCTGCTGGCAATACAAAGTGATAACAAAGCTAATTTGGTCAGGCTTTTCATTCGGTAGTTTCCTCTTATTTTTTAATGTCCGTTTTTGGATTATTTGTCTTTTGAATATCCAGAGTATTGATATAAGCCACCAGATCATTCAGATCCTGATCCTGTTGCAGCGTTGCCGCGATTTGTTTCATCATAGCCCCACGACTATCGTTTTCAGCAGCTCCCCGCTGCCCGCTTCGGTAGGCCTGCAACTGGCGTAAAAGATACCAGCTATACTGGCCCGCCAGAGGTGGAGCTCCCATCGCCTGATTACCTTCAGCCGCAGCACCATGGCAGGCAGCACAAGTCTGATACAAAGTTTTACCATGCTTCTCGTCACCAGTCAGTGTTTCAGGCGTTTTGCTGACCCCAAAGCCAGTGATAAAACCGATAGCGCGCTTTATATCCTCCGGACTCATACTTTGAGCCACAGCCATCATTTCTTTACTGTAAGCATCCTTGGTCTGATGCCCACGCCAGCCGGATTGAAAAGCCTGGAGCTGAGAGGATAAATACCAGTCAGGTAAAATAGCCAGATTCGGTGCACTGATGGCTTCGTTGCCCTGAGCATTACTACCATGACAAACCAGGCAGTACTGCGCATCCTCATGAAAAGTTTCAGCCTGAACAGAAACGCAAAACAACAGACAAGCTAAAATCCAGTCCTTCATACCGCCACCTGCCGCTGTTTTTGTTGCTCTTGCTGTTGAATACTTTCCATCGCATACCAGGCAGAGCGCACAGCCCCTTCCTGCCATCCCGGGTGATAACTCACCTGGTCACCGACCATATAATGCCCTCCTACTGGAGCCTGTATGGTAGCAAAACTGGTTTTCAGCAACTCTTCCGACCAGACAGCACCACAACCGAGCATATGGTTCATACGTTGCCAGCACACACTGTTCCCCTGGTCTATGTATTTGCCATAATCAGGATGCAGCTTCGAGCCCTGAGTGATAGCCGCAGCTATCCGCTCTTGATTGGTCATAGCAGAATAACGATCCGAGATAGCAGGGTCCCAGCTATAAGCGCCCAGTAAAATACCTTTGGTTTTAAACAGACCATGAGACGGATACCAGATTTGAGTGATGTCCTGATTGGTCCAGCTGATGCCGGAATAAATCTGCTCTTTCTCCCAAAAACGCTCTTTGGCCTGCAATGCTATTTTCGATAACTTGCCACGCTTCAGCTGACGCATGACGCCGACATAGTCAGCTGGAAAATTGTTTTCTATACCAGCCATTAACTGAGCAGGAATACAGTTCAGGCAATAATCGGCCTGCTCTGTCTGCAATTGGCCATCAAGCCAATAACTGACTTCCACACCTTGTGGTAACAGTTGCACTTTCTGCACCTGAGCTTTTAACTGCACCTTGCCAGCTAAGCGACTCAAAAAAGCATCAACTATTTTGTCCATACCGCCAACAGGCGTCATCAATGCTGCGGCCTGATCCGAAACTTCACCAAAATGCATGGCACCAGCCCAGAAATTACTTTGCAGTAAATCAGCAAAAGCCCTCGGTTTTTTCAGCACACCAGGTGATAAAATGCCACCAGACTGATAACCCGCTCTTTCGCTACCCTCATAAGTGAAATCACTGGATAAATCACCGTAAGCTTTGCAAAACTCAATCAGTTTTTGTCTGTCTATGTCGTCAAAAGGGGCATCCAGTTTTGCCTCTGCCTGAATAGATTTCGCCATCAGTTCACTGAAAAAACCCCGAGTGTCCGCCTCGTATTCACGGATACGGACTGGTTTTCCGCCAAAAGCATTGTCATCCTGGGTGTAACAGTTTTTGTTGTAGTTGCAAAACATCTGCATCTCGACAGCAAACTCGCGACAGTAATGCAAAATAGCGGTGTGATGGGCCGGAATACGGGCTGGGCCGGCATTGAAATACAGATCGGGGTCTTTATCAAAGTTACAAAATTGTGGGTTGCCTAACTCATCGATAAAATCGCCATGGCGAATGGTAAGGTTTCGGCCACCCGCTCTGTGTGAGGCTTCGAGAATTTTACACTGATAACCTGCTTTGCCCAATTCATAAGCTGCCACCAGACCACTGATGCCTGCCCCGAGTATTAATACGGTTTTACGCCCTGCAGTTAAAGGCTTCAGCTTTACCAGTTCAGGTTGAGCCTGAACCGGAGCGGCGAACAAGCCAAATAAACCTGCAGCCTGCAACATGGCGGCTGAACCACCCACTTTACCTAACAACAACAAGGCTTCTCTTCGGCTGAGCTGTTTATTATTTATCTGTTTATGATCTGGATTTGTCATCGGATCTTTTACCTCAACATCCTGCTAAAAGCAGGCAGGTCAACATCAAAGGAAACAGAGCTCAGGTTGCGGTATCCCTGGTACAGCCTGAGTTCTGTTCTACTGCTTAATCAGAAGGTATAAACGCCTCTGAAGTAGTAATAACCACCATTAAAGCCGTATGGCGAAGTAACAGGGTATTTAGCCCCAACAGAATCCCCATAAGGGTTCAGACCCGGATATTTATCAAAAGCGTTTTGTGCACCGACAATCAGTTCTATATTACTGGTGAGCATGTAACCCAATTCAAGATCAACCAGAAGTGCGGAGCCTTCTGACATGCCCTGAGCTGCATCGTAGGTATCGTCCACTTCCCAGAACGAACCAAAGTAGTTCACCCTTGCCAACGCACGCCAGTTGTCTTCAGAGTGATTAAAGCTGATGCTGCCGCGGGTTTTAGGTAAATTCTCCTCCAATGTACGAATTTTGACGTCATCAATATTGGTGGTCAGGGGGTCAACAGTGACTTCGGTTTTGTTCCAGTTCATCACAAAACTTAATTTGGATGCCCCTGATCCCAAATCCAGATCCTGGCTGACGACTAAGTCTGCACCTGTGGTTTTTGTGTCAAAGTCGTTGGTGAAAAACTTAATGCTGGTATAGCTGGTTGCGTCGTTAATGCCCATAGCCAGCAAAGCAGTAATATCAGTGTCGGTCAGTTCAAGCGGAGAGGTTTGACTCAACCGATCTTCCACGTCGATTCTGTACATGTCTAAAGAAACGTGAGTGGAACCAAAGTCACCCACTAAACCAAAAGAAACGTTTTCAGATTCCTCTGGCGTTAACGCTTTTCCGCCTTTTTGTATTGATATGGGGTTATCAGGCGGCAGTGTTGCTTCGTCTACCAAGCCATTCGGACCAAAAGCTGTACTAACGTTCACCACTTTGCTTTGGCCTATAGTAGGAGCACGGAAACCAGTACCAGCAGCGGCACGAACTGACAGACTGTCGGTCATTTTAAATAAGCCGGACACTTTCCAGTTGGTGGTATTACCAAAGTCGGAATAATCTTCATAACGAACAGCCCCATTAAGCATCAGATTTTCTGTAACCCAACTGGATACATCGGTATAAAAAGACAAATTGTGGCGACTGAATACCCCTGCAGATTCAGGTTTAAAACCCGGAAAACCATTGGAACCAATACCAAAACCTTGATCGGCTAACACACCTACGGAATAAGAAGCGACATCTCCTGCTTTCACTTCAAAAGTGTCTTCGCGCCATTCCATACCACCGGCTAGTACCACTGCGTCGTAGAGGCCGACTTCAAATTCTCGAAATAAATCCATATTTAATCCGAGCTCACTTTGTACATAAGTGCCAGGACTAAAACTGGTCGGCGAATTGGCACCTAGAGACGCATTCACTGTGTTGTTAATTTTAAACTCGGCCTGGTTGCGACCGTAGGACGCACTGACATCAAAAAACACTTCATCAACCAACTCGCCTTTTACACCACCTGCAATAGCACTGTCGGTGACTGTGCCACCAAATGTAGGTGTAAAACCGCCAGGAAACATTTCAACAAAAGACCAGCAATTTGGATCAGCAGTCACAGCGGCCAGATCTGCAGCAATAGGGATACCGTTGGCATCCAGCCGCAGTGGAGCACAACTGTTACCATCATCCGGAGTCATATCTCCGACCAACACAGAACTGTAATCGACTCCATCCACAGTCACTTCAGGCCCTGCATACACCCCACCACGGTTCGAGGGGTTACGATAATAAAAACCGCCTTCCACATCACGCTGCGCATGGTTACCAAAGGCATAGGCTTCCTTGCCGTTTTTTAAATCCAGTTCCAGATTAGCAAAGAGTTTATAGTCGTCTTTGATTTCCGGTGACCCCCAGACCTGAGCTGGATTTTGCACGTCGGTATTACCAGCTTCAATCAAAGCGGCTGCATCAGAGCGCTGCACACTACGATCGGTCGGGTCAGCATTTTTGTATTCAAAACTGAAGTTAGCAGAACCTGAATCGGTCATAGGTAAGCCGATGTTACCAGCAAGAGTTTCACTGGCACCGTCGCCTTCATAATGCTGGCCCCATTTGGCTTCCAGCACACCACCCTCACTGTCGTTCTTTAACTGAAAGTTCAGTACACCCGCTATCGCATCAGAGCCATACTGAGCTGCAGCACCATCGCGCAGCACTTCTACTTGTCTTATCGCAACAGCAGGGATCACAGAAATGTCCGGGCCCTGAGCACCGTCTGAAATACCTCCGCCGGCAAAGGCAATAACAGAAGCTCTGTGTCGTCTTTTGCCATTCACTAACACCAGGGTTTGATCCGGCCCCAGACCACGTAAATTGGCAGGGCGGATTAAGGTCGCAGCATCACTGATCGACTGGGCATTGATGTTAAAACTCGGAACAAGGGTGCTCAGCATATTGAGCATATCCGGGTTGCCCTGATTGGCGAACTCCTCAGCACCAATGATATCAATAGGCACAGGAGACTCCCCGACAGAACGCGGCGCGGCTCGGGAGCCTACCACTGCAATTTTCTCTACATTCTCTTTCTCTTTGGCTGCATCATCCTCCTCGGCCGCCGAAGCGAAACCACTATAGCCCAGTAAAACAGCACCTTGTAATGCGGCACTTATCTGCAGACATAACGCACTTTTTTTTATTTTCATAGTTTTTATCCAGGGTGAGAGGTAAACTGATGCTCCTGCACTGCGCGACAAAAATTGCTACGCCGCCTGCTGACTATCCATTCACATAATCAACATATAAATACAGTCCTACTTAGTTCAACTCACGTCAATTGAATAAAAATCAACCATCAGATGAAAATTAGTATTTTATATAACACAATGTTTAAAATGAATTTTATTAAAAATAACGAGAAACAATTACTGCACCACAATAAAACAACAACAGAAGTGTCTCGTTGCAAAAATGCATATAAATGCACCAATGCGATTCATTAATTTGAGTTTTGCTCTTCTTAGTGCAACCTGCTCAACCCTATTTAGTGCATGTTTTTCAAGCAGAACATCGGTCTTAAAAACAACTATTTTTAGCCCACCATCCGTCAGCCCTGATACATTCACTTACACAAGCCAATGAATTTTTTAAGAAAACAGCGGTCAGACCTATTAATTCAATTCAGGAAGATAAAAGATGATGAATACAAAAGCTTTGTTAGAGCAGTTGTTAAAAGCCGGCTCTGATGTGATACAGAAAAAAACGTCGGGCACTTCGGGCGCTAAATCTGCGGATTTATCCTCTGTCAGTAGTTTACTGTCAGGTTTTGGTGGCGGGGCTTTGTCAGGCGGCGCTTTAGCTATGCTGCTTGGCTCAAAAAAGGGTCGCAGTATGGGTGTAAAAGTCATCACTTATGGTGGTCTGGCTGCTTTGGGTGTGCTGGCTTATAAAGCCTATGGCAACTGGCAGCAGCAGAACAAAGGCACAGTAGACCAGCATGAACCTCAAACTGTAGACCGTTTGCCTGCACCGCAAGCCGAACAACACAGTCACGCTATATTAAAAGCATTAATAGGCGCAGCCAAAGCCGATGGTCATATTGATCAGCAAGAGCGTGAATTGATCGACAGCGAAATCGCCAAACTGACCTCGGATTTAAGCCTGCAACGCTGGTTTGATCAGGAACTGGCAAAACCATTAGACCCTGCTGATGTCGCAGGTGCAGCCACGACACAGGAAATGGCGGCTGAGATGTATCTGGCGAGCCTGTTGGTGATCAACGAGCAAAACTATATGGAAGGGGCTTATCTGCAGGAACTGGCACGTCAGTTGAAACTGCCCACTGAGCTCAAAGCTGAGCTGGATTTTCAGGCCAAACAGGCGTTAGCCGCTTAACTTTTGGCTGCGCTAAAAAGCAAAAAGCCGGATCAAAAATCCGGCTTTTTTCGTTGGACCAGCTCAATTCAGAGAGCTTCAAACCAAACTTTGGTGGCGTCCAAAGCTTCTTTAACCCGGTCAGGACTGGTGCCTGCTAAAGATGCACGTTTGGCCAAACCAGCTTCAATAGTCAGGGCTGCAAACACGTCATCGCTGATCAAAGGTGATACCTGCTGCATTTCAGCTAAAGCTAAAGCTTCCAGCGGTTTTTGCTGCTTCGAAGCCACCAGCACCAGCTCACCGGATAACTCATGAGCGTCACGGAAGGCAATGCCTTTCCCCACCAGATAGTCAGCCAGATCTGTGGCGTTGCTATAACCAAGTTCTGCAGCTAAACGGCAACGTTCTACATTCACCGATAAATGCGGCAGTACTGTTGCCAGCACCAGCAAGCATTGTTGCCAGCTTGCCATTAAATCAAAAAAGCCCTGCTTGTCTTCCTGCATATCTTTGTTGTACGCCAGAGGCAAACCTTTAAGTACATGCAAAATAGCCACTAAATGACCCAACACCCGACCGGTTTTACCACGCAATAATTCAAACACATCAGGGTTTTTCTTTTGTGGCATCAAGGACGAACCACTGCTAATCGCATCACCGAGCTTAAAGAAAGCCGCTTCGCCCGAGCAGAAGAAGATCACATCTTCGGATAAACGCGATAAATGCGTCATACACAAAGAGGCTGCAGCAGATAACTCCACCACATAATCCCGATCAGACACTGCGTCCAGGCTATTGAGCGCTGCAGATTGAAAACCTAAACGCTGCGCTAAAGCGGTACGGTCGATTTGAATACCAGTGCCCGCTAAGGCACCACAACCTAAAGGACAAACATCCATCCGCACTAACGCATCGTCAATACGGCTTAAATCCCGCTTAAACATTTCGATGTAAGCCAAAGCCCAGTGACTGACCAATACAGGCTGAGCCCGTTGCAGATGAGTAAAGCCCGGCATCACAGCACCAAAATGCGCATCAGCAAAAGTAACCAAAGCCCCAATAGCGTTGATTAAAGTGCCGCGTACCTGAGTGGCATTCAGCTTGGTCCACAAACGTAAGTCGGTAGCGACCAAGTCATTACGGCTGCGGCCTGTGTGCAGCTTTTTCGCTACCACACCAATTTTTTGCTGCAACTGAGCTTCCACCCAGCTATGAATATCTTCTTCCTGCGTTTGTAACGGCAGCTTTGGATTGGATTCCACAGCTAAAGCTAAATCAGCCAAGGCATGATCCAGCTGCTCTGCTTCGGCTGCGGTAATAATACCGGCTTCAAGCAAGCCTATGGTCCAGGCACGGGAGGCCTGAATATCCTGTTGCGCCAGCAGATAATCAAAACTTAATGAGTCATTAAATTCACTGAACTCGGCCAGACTGGCTTCGGTAAACCGACCACCCCACATCGCCATGATAAATACCTCTGCATTAATAGTAGATATAGCCAAAGTAATTGATGTTGCAGCGCGACGGCAAGAGAGCGAGACCCCATGAACATAGTAGTCCTATGTGATTGGGGCGAGAGAACGCAGTCAACAAAGCGGCAGCTTCAAGTACGAAGGGTATAGAATGGGCGGCCTGGTAGCCGCCCTAATAATTACGCCAGGAGCTTAACCTTTGCTATGCAAAGCACGAATACGGCTGGCTAAGCTATACAGGCGGATAAAACCTGCAGCATCTTTTTGGTTGTACACTTCATCGCCTTCAAAAGTCGCGAAAGCTTCTGAGTACAGGCTGTTGGGTGAACGGCGTTGCGTTACAGTCACGTTGCCTTTGTACAGTTTGACCACTATGTCGCCTGTCAGTTGATCAGCAAGTGAAGTAGCTGCTGCTAACAAGGCATCTTTTAACGGTGTAAACCAACGGCCATCATAGACCAGCTGAGCAAACTCTAAGCCCACTTCTTCACGGTATTTCAGTGAAGTGCGGTCATACACCAAAGATTCCAGTGCACGTAAAGCCGCCACTAAAATAGTGCCGCCAGGTGTTTCGTAACAACCGCGGGATTTCATACCCACTAAACGGTTTTCTACTATGTCGATACGGCCTACACCATGCTCTGAACCAATAGCATTCAGCACTTCAATGGCTTTGACAGGAGCTACAGCTTCACCGTTTAATTTCGTCAGTTCGCCTTTTTCAAAACTTAACTGAATATGTTCGGCTTTATCCGGCGCCTGCTCTGGTGATTTAGTCCACATCCAGATTTGGTCTGATGGCTCATTCCACGGGTTTTCAATCTCACCACCTTCATGCGAGATATGCCATAAGTTGGCATCACGGCTATAAATTTTGGTGGCAGAAGCAGTAGTAGGCACATTTTTCTCAGCCAGATAATTGAGCAGTGACTGACGTGAGTTAAATTGCCATTCGCGCCATGGTGCTATCACTTTTAACTGTGGCGCTAAGGCGGCAAAAGCACCTTCAAAACGCACCTGATCATTACCTTTACCAGTACAACCGTGGCATAAAGCGTCCGCACCTAATTTCAGCGCCAGCTCAACCTGAGCACGGGCAATCACAGGGCGTGCCATAGAAGTACCCAGCAAATACTGGCCTTCATACACCGCACCTGTTTTTAAGGTTGGATAAATCACTTCTTTGACAAGCTCTTCACGCAGGTCGACCACATGGCACGAGCTTGCACCTGACTTGATGGCTTTTTCTTCCACACCAGCCAGTTCTTCATCGCCCTGACCTACGTTGGCAACAAAAGCTATCACTTCACAGTCATAGTTGTCTTTTAACCAAGGCACAATGGCTGATGTGTCTAAACCACCTGAATACGCTAACACTACTTTTTTGATACTCATGTCCAACCTCAACTAAATAAACTGACTAATACGGCATTCTGAGCGTGCATACGGTTTTCTGCCTGCTGCAACACTAAGGAATTATCACTGTCCAGCACTTCGCTGGTCACTTCATGCCCACGGTGTGCTGGCAGGCAGTGCATAAAATGTTTGATGGCTAAACGCTGCATCACTGCAGTATTTATTTGGTAAGGTGCAAACAGGTTCTCGACCAGTTTAGGGTCGGCCTTAGCGCCCATCGACAACCAGGTGTCGGTGTAAATCGCATCAGCGCCTGCAGCTGCGGACACATGCTGACTTAAAGTCAGTTTAGCGCCGCTTTTTTCTGCTATCGCCTGAGCTTTTAACAATACATGAGCATCAGGACCAAAGCCTTGTGGTGTGACCACAGTCAGCGTCATGCCCATAATGGCAGCGCCTAACATCAGCGAGTGGCAGACATTGTTACCGTCGCCGACAAAAGCCAGATGCACCTTGCTTAAATCGCCATAATGCTCTTTTAACGTCAACAAATCGGCCAGCGCCTGACAAGGATGGTACAAATCGCTCAGTGCGTTAATCACTGGTTTTTTGCTGCTTTGCGAAAGCTGCACTAATGTTTTCTGAGAATAGACCCGCGCCACTATGGCATCACACCAACAGGCCAGGTTACTGCCAAAATCTTCCACTGATTCGCGTACGCCCATAGCTCCGTTTTGCTGATCCAGATAGACACTATGACCACCTAATTTATTGATCCCTACATCAAAGCTGACGCGGGTTCGCAAAGAAGGTTTTTCAAACAACAAGGCAATGCTTTTGCCTTTGAGCGCAGAGCTGTACTGCGCTGGGTTTTGTTTGATCTGAAGCGCAAGCTCCAGAAGGTCGGATAATTGGTTCTGATCTAATTCAGCTAAACATAAAAGCTGGGTTAATTTACTCATAAAAACACACTGCATGTCCGCTAGGCGGCATCCTTATCGTTGCAACACACCCTTATGGTGTGTTTTGTTTCGGGATCAATACACGATGCAAGTACCTACTGCTTCTTGTTGCATCAACTTTAATAAATCGTCCGGATGCTGCCATCCTGCCACTGTAATATTACGTTTCAGTGCTTGGGCTGTTTCGAGCGCTGCATCCAGTTTTACTTTCATGCCACCTTTAATCACGCCATCTGTAACCAGTTGCTGGGCTTCTGCTGCAGTTAAAGTTGGGATGAGCTGCATATTGGCATCGAGAATTCCTGGCACATCGGTCAGTAACACCAGTTGACCTTGTACTAACTGACAAATAGCAGCGGCGGCAATATCGGCATTCACATTCAGTAACTGACCATCGGCACTTAAACCAATAGAGCTGAATACAGGGGTAAAACCCTGAGCCAATAAGGTATTCAGCAGCAGTGGATTATTAGGTCTGGCAATACCAACAGCGCCTAATTTGTGATTAATATCAAAAGCTAAACTACCACCTGCTGCCAGACTTAAACCCACAGGATTTAACCCCTGTAAGGTTGCACGAGCCACCATATCCGCATTAACAGCACCATCTAAAGCACCGGTGATCACTGGCATTTGTTCGGCTGGTGATACCCGCTGGCCATCAATTTTTTGAGTCTCGAAACCAAATTTGGCCAGCCACTGATCGACCTGATCGCCACCGCCATGCACCAGCACGATCGGATACTGAGTTTTAAGCTCTGCGCAAACTTTTAATAAGGCATCTAAAGCGGCCTGATCCTGCAATAAACGGCCACCCATTTTCAGAACTAAAGGTGTCTGGTTCATTCTGCTGCTCCTGCAAATAAACCTGCAGTTTCAGGAGCACCAAATTTGATATTGGCTGCCTGCATCGCCTGAGCCGCAGCCCCTTTGAGTAAGTTATCAATAGCGGACACAATCACCAGCTGCTCAGCATCCTGTTGCCAGTGGATATCACAAAATGGTGTGCCTGCCACATCAGCCACATTGGGCGAATGTTTGACTAAACGCACCAATGGCTTAGTTGCATAAGCTTGCTGGAAAGCGGCAGATACTTGCTCTGCAGTCACACCAGATTTTAAAGTCACCACGCTGGTGGCCAGAATGCCACGTTTAAAGTTGCCTAAATGCGGCGTAAACACCACTTTACGGCCTAAGTTCTGCTCAATTTCTGGTCTGTGTCTGTGTTTAAAAAAGCCATAAGCATTTAAGCCTACTTCACAAAATGAGGTGTTTAACGCCGCTTTACGGCCAGCCCCTGATACACCACTGGTGGCATTAATCACAGGAATGCAGCCATCGGCCACTAAACCTGCTTTTAACAAAGGTAATAAAGCCAGCGAACAAGCCGTTGGGTAACAACCTGGCACTGAAACAAGCTGTGGTAAAGGCTTATCCAGCCATTCCATTAATGAATACACAGCTTGACCCAAGAGTTCAGGATGCTGATGCTCATAGCCATAATATTTAGGATACAAAGCCGGATCTTTTAAGCGGAAAGCGCCGGATAAATCAAACACAGCTATTCCTTTGGCCAATAACAAAGGCGTGACCGCTTCACTGACTTCATGAGGTAAAGCTAAAAAGGCTACATCCAGTTTGCCTGCTAACTCTTCCACTAAATCGTCCGTCCAAGGCTGCACCTGGATATCAACAACGTTTTGATAACGTGGATATAAATTCGAAAAAGGTTCAGCAGCGCGGCCAGCGGAAGCAAAAGCGTAACTCAACTCAAAATACGGGTTCCGTGCCAACATAACGGCCAGTTCGGCGCCGCTATAGCCGGCAGCACCTAAGACAGCACTGCGCAGTTTGGTGGTAGAGGAAGTGGATTGAGTGGACATAGGTCGCTGAGTCTCCGAAAACAAAAATAATAAATTAAGGCCACGCCAAAAAAGTGTGGCCAGTGTAGTGGCTTCGCCATGCAGTTTCAAGAATTATTATGCTGAATTAGTGAATTTTTATTTTATTTGATTCATAAATTCAAACAAGCACCCGATCCACTGCAGAAAGACCACAGCTTAGACCAAAATGCCCCAAGGCAGAAGTAAGAATATACCCGTCATCCTTGAAATTGCCGCTTTGTTGACGTCGCCATCTCGCCCCGGTCACATAGGTTAACTATGCTCCCGGGGTCTCACTGGCTTGTCGCCTCGCCGCACCTTCAAGTAACTTGGGTATACATCAAAGCCCCACAGCTTCGCCTTGCGGATCACTGCTTTGGCCCGGCAGGCCATTAAGCGCATCAGCTAAGCTTGAATAAAAACTCAAAATACCAGGCAAAGGTTGCACCTTAGCTTTGGCCAGAGTTTTTAGCGGTTGAAAGGTTAAATCAGTTACCAATAAATGCGTGCCCTGCTTTTCAGCCAGACTGACCAGTTTGGTAAAAGCTGAGAGCCCACCGGCATCCATCAAAGTCACGGCATCCATCACTAAAATAGCGCCTTGTTGTTGTTTGAGTTTGACCGATAGCTCACCAAACACCCGGTCGGCTGCGGCGAAAAACAAAGGGCCGCTGATGCGAAATGCTTTCCAACCTGCAGGCAAAGGCTCAAGCAGGTATTTTCTGTTATGACTGATATCCGCCACGCGAGTCATATCGGCCACTTGCTTCACAAAGAAGAAGGCCGCTATCACCATGCCACAGCTGATGGCAATGACCATATCAAACAGCACTGTACAGCCAAAACAAATCAGGAAAATAATAATGTCGTTACGGGGCGCTGTTTTTAGCAGTTGCACAGCTTTAGGCGCTTCACTCATATTCCAGGCCACCA
>Ga0181596_10001780_pt1 | contig 21318 bp, 22 predicted proteins | sample 041ome_6_FD_148655 | JGI IMG/M metagenome (GOLD analysis project Ga0181596, IMG submission 148655) | Coastal salt marsh microbial communities from the Groves Creek Marsh, Skidaway Island, Georgia - 041402US metaG (spades assembly) | ecosystem: Environmental > Aquatic > Marine > Intertidal zone... | reverse complement strand
GGTGGGTGATTTACTGCCGGCGATGTCAGAGCGGCTTGCACTGATTACCACCGAAATCAAGCCGCTGGATGGCGAAAGTCATCTTGAGCTTCCCGGTGGCCTGCTGTCTTTTCTGGTCAATCAGTACTTCGGAGGTGGTCGCGTCGCAACGCCCAAGTTGGCCGGCAAGGTGACGCCCAGTGAACAGCGTTTGGGGGAGCAGCTTGCAAAGGACATCCTGCGCACGCTCGTGGAAATCTGGTCCGATCGGCTTGCTCTTGAGCCGGGGGATCTCTACATCGATATCACTCCGGACCGACTCGCGCTCCTGCCCGCTGACACGGGCTACGTGGTGCTGACCTTTATGGTGACCTGCGGCAGTGATTTTCGTGGCGAGTTTCGCCTGCTGTTGCCCTATGAGGCACTGGAATTGCAGGCGCCGCGGCTGATGCCGGTGAAGAAACAAGTGCCGCAACCGGTTGTGGAGCCCGAGTGGGAGGCGCGCCTGAAGAGCGCTGTTCCTGAAATCAGCGTGGAAATGTCCGGCTTGGTTTCCCTGGTAGAAACCAGCCTGAGGAACCTGCTGGCCCTCAAGGTCGGCACAGTTATACCTATTAATGAGCCCCAGAGCGTGCAGCTTGCGGTCGAAGGCCGCGCCCTCGCCATGGGGACCTATGGTGCTCATGAAGGGCGCAGGGCAGTACAGATCACTGAATTTTCCGGGAGCAAATGATGACGGAAGAAGAGCAACAGGATATGTCGGCGGCGACGCCGCCAGAACTCAACGCCGCTGAGGCGGGAGGTGCGGGAGAGATCGATCTTGATCTACTCATGGACGTACCGGTCTACCTGACGGTCGAAGTTGGTCGTAAGCGCATGACCATCAAGGAGCTACTGGCCCTGACGTCGGGCAGCGTGGTGTCCTTTGACCGAAGTGTGTCTGAACCCATGGATATCATGGTTAACGGCACGCTGGTCGCCCGGGGTGAGGTGGTATCCGCTGAAGGCCAGTTTGGCCTTAGGCTGGTAGATGTCGTCAGCACCAAAGAGCGACTACAGCAGCTGGGTGGATGATAATGTTGCGGTCTGCCCCCCTTTTACTTTTGACGCCGGCGATTGCCGTGGGCCAAACCGGTGCCGGTGAAACCTTACCGCGTACCGAGGATTTGTTCTCCCTGTCGTATCTCGGTCAGGTGGCTCTGTCCCTGGCGTTGGTTATTGGCCTTCTGGTGGGCGCACTGTGGGTCATACGCCGCGTCAACGGCGTGGGCCAGGCCGTGGGCGGACAGATGCGAGTGATTTCCAGCATGGGTCTCGGCCAGCGTGAGCGGGCTGTGCTCGTGAGCGTCGGCAGCCAGCAGATTCTTCTTGGTGTGGCACCCGGTCGGGTCGCCACCCTGCACGTATTTGATGAGCCGCCGGTTTCCGATGAGGTGCCCCCTGCGCCCCCTGCCAACTTTTCCGATGTCTGGAAGCAGGTCATGGGCAGGAAGGGAGCGGCATCATGAAGGTGTTACTGACCGTGTTTGCAGCGATGCTGCTGCTCGTCCCCGAGGCCGGTATGGCGCAGCAGGCTACCATTCCTCTGGTCACCACCACGCCCAATGCCAACGGTGGCAGCGATTATGCGCTGGGTATTCAGATTCTTCTGGTCATGACGGTGCTGACCTTGCTGCCCGCCATGCTGATCACAATGACGTCTTTCACCCGGGTACTGATCGTTCTCGCCATACTGCGTCAGGCGATGGGGACGGCCCAAACGCCGTCCAACCAGATCATTCTCGGCCTGTCTCTCTTTCTGTCGCTGTTTATCATGGCGCCGGTATTTGATGTGGCCTGGACAACGGCTCTCAAACCTTTTCTCGATGGTGCGGTGGGTTTTGAGGGGGCGCTGGATGCGGCCAAAATTCCATTCCGGGAATTCATGTTTACGCAGACCCGGGATGCCGACCTCACGATGTTCGCTGAAATGGGCGGCTATGGCGCCTTTGCCAGTCAGGACGATGTCCCCATGTTTGTCCTGCTTCCCTCCTTCCTCGTGAGCGAACTCAAGACGGCGTTCCAGATTGGCTTTCTGTTGTTTGTCCCTTTTCTTGTCATCGATCTGGTGGTCGCTGCGATCCTGATGGCAATGGGCATGATGATGCTTTCCCCGATCATCATCTCCCTCCCCTTTAAGCTCATGCTGTTTGTCCTGATCGATGGCTGGTCGTTGGTGACCAGCACACTCGTCCGAAGCTTTGCGGGTTGAGGTAGAGCGGGATGGGACCTGAAACCGTATTGGATCTTGGCCGTGACGCTCTCTGGCTTGCCGTGCTGCTGGCGGGTCCCCTGTTGGGGGCGGCTCTTGCGGTGGGTCTTTTCATCGGAGTTATTCAGGCCGCTACCCAAATTCAGGAGATGACCCTGAGCTTCATACCAAAACTGCTGGCACTGGTGGTCACGCTGTTTGTCATTGGCCCCTGGATGCTACGCATTCTAACGACCTTCGCGCAGCGGCTCTTTATGGACATACCAGGATTGGTGGGCTGACCGATGCTGCCGATTCCCGCCGAACTCATACTTGAAAAAATGGTGCTCTGGGCGGCCCCGTTCCTACGCGTATCGGCCATGCTATTGATTGCGCCGGTATTCAGTGCGTCCGGGGTCTCGGTTCGCATTCGCGTTTTGCTCGCTGTGCTGGTCGCTGCGCTTGCTGCACCGCTGATGCCCGAACCGCCGACCAATAATCTTTTCAGTGCCAGTGGCTTATTGATGGCTATTCGAGAGGTGGGCATTGGCTTCGCCATTGGCTTTGTGCTGCAACTGGTCTTTGGCGCTGTTGTCTACGCCGGGCAGGCTGTTTCAATGACCATGGGTCTGGGTTTCGCGATGGCTGTTGATCCGCAAAACGGCGTGCAAGTCCCAGTCTTATCCCAGATGTATGTGATCCTCGCAACGCTCCTGTTTCTCAGCTTGAACGGTCATCTCATTTTGATCGCCATGGTGATCGACAGCTATCAGCTGCTGCCGGCCAATCTGTCGGGGATTCCTGTCGCCAGTTTTGGCGAAGTGGCTGCCCTGGGAGGAAAGGTCTTTGCCAGCGGGATTTCCCTGGCGCTTCCGGCGATGGCGGCATTGCTCATGGTCAACGTCACCTTTGGTGTCATCACACGCACTGCACCACAGCTCAATATTTTTGCCGTGGGCTTTCCCATGACCCTGCTGGGCGGCTTCTTCGTCCTCTTCATCAATATGCCCAACCTGATCGCGGCACTCTCCCAATTTTTGGACCAGGCGCTGATGCAGGCGCCGGCGGTCTTTCAGTAGGGGACCGCTGTGGCTGAAGAACAGACAGGTCAGGAACGTACCGAGGACCCCACCGCCCGCCGCTTACAACAGTCGCGTGAGAAGGGGCAGGTCGCACGATCCCGAGAGCTGAATACGTTGCTCATGCTGCTGCCCTGTGCCGTCGCTTTGTGGGTGACCGGGGAGATGGCGATGGATGCGGTTACCCGACTGTTCACCGGCGCCCTGACGCCAGCGACCACCACAATGAAGGCGACCGAGGAGGTCGGTGCTTTTTTGGGCTACAGCTTGCTTTCTGGCCTTGAAATGATCGTGCCCTTTCTCGCCCTGACGGTTGTGGTCGCCCTGTTGGGACCCGCTTCCATGGGGGGACTGATTTTTTCCCTGCAATCCATGACACCCGGACTCGACAAGCTCGATCCCATCAAGGGGTTGGGACGCATTTTTTCCCGAAAATCCCTGGTTGAGCTCGTCAAAAGCCTGATGAAGTTTTTCCTGGTCTCGGGTGTGGCCGCCCTCGTGCTGCTGTCATTCGAAGACCGGGTCATGGGTCTGATTTCCATGCCCGTGGGCGAGGGCATCGCCCAGGCGGGCCGCATGATCATGATGACACTGATCCTGCTCTCTTCGAGCCTTGTTTTGGTCGTTGCCATCGATGTGCCGTTCCAGCTCTGGGATCACAACCGAAAGCTGCGCATGACCAAACAGGAAGTTAAGGACGAGATGAAAGAGACTGACGGTAATCCTGAGGTCAAGGGCAAGGTGCGCCAGAAGCAGCGTGAGATTGCCGATCGTCGCATGCTCGCCGATGTGCCCACGGCCGACGTGGTGATAACCAACCCCACACATTTCTCGGTCGCCCTGAAATACGACCAGTCGGGTTCGACAGCACCCCAGGTGATCGCCAAAGGCGCTGACCTCATGGCGATGCAGATTCGGCATATCGCCCGCGCCAATGACGTTGTGATTTATGAGGAGCCGCCGCTGGCACGGGCAATTTATGCCAGTACCGAGGTGGGCGACGAAATTCCCGGCAATCTGTTCCTCGCCGTGGCAAGGGTGCTGGCCTACGTCTTCCACCTGCGCAAGGCGTCGGCTACCGACTACATACCACGCCCGAGCGCCATTGAGCTGCCCGAGGAATACGCCGATATCATGGACAAGGAGATGAATCATGGCGACTAATGTGGCAGCCGCACCTCCACAGGGTTTCGCTTCAGTGCTGACGGGACTGGGCACGCCGGCAATGATGTTGCTGATGTTGGCAATGATTGTCCTGCCGCTGCCACCTACGGCGCTGGATATCCTTTTCACTTTCAACATCGCGCTCTCCATCATCGTCTTGATGGCATCAATTTACTCCACGAGGCCTCTTGATTTTGGTGTCTTCCCCACCGTATTGCTGATCGCAACGCTGATGCGTCTGGGGTTAAACGTCGCCTCTACGCGGATTGTCTTGCTCAACGGCCACACCGGACCCGGCGCCGCTGGCAAGGTGATCGAAGCCTTTGGTGAATTTGTAGTGGGGGGCAGTTTTGCGGTGGGCCTGGTGCTGTTCACCATCCTTGTGGTGATCAACTTTGTGGTGGTCACCAAGGGTGCGGGTCGGGTGTCAGAAGTGACCGCCCGCTTTACGCTCGATGCCATGCCGGGCAAGCAAATGGCTATTGATGCCGATCTGAATGCGGGGCTTATCTCGCAGCAGGATGCCATCGAACGGCGTGAGCGCATTGGCGCCGAGTCAGAGTTTTACGGTGCCATGGACGGAGCATCCAAGTTTGTTCGTGGCGATGCGGTTGCCGGCATTCTCATCCTGTTTATCAATATTATCGGCGGCTTTGCCATCGGAACTCTGCAGCATAATCTCGACGCCGGGACGGCCGCACAGAACTACGTGCTGCTTACGATCGGGGACGGCCTGGTTGCCCAGATCCCATCCATGCTGTTGTCCACTGCGACAGCAATCATCGTTACCCGAATGTCCAGCGAACAGGACATGAGTGCCGAAGTGACGCGCCAGTTGACGGCGAACCCGCGGGTGCTCTTTGTTGCCGCAGGTGTCATTGGGTTGATGGGCGTTGTGCCGGGTATGCCCAACCTCGTCTTCCTGTCCTTTGCCCTTCTTCTCGGGGTGGCGGGGTATCTCAAACAACAATCCCTGGACGAACAGGTGGTGGTTGAGGAGGTTGAGATTCCTGAATTGGAGAAGCCGCGCAGCTCGGATCTCAGCTGGGAGGATGTCTCCACCGTCGACCTTATTGGTCTGGAGGTGGGCTATCGGCTGATTCCATTGGTCGATACCAATCAGGGCGGCGACCTGCTCAGTCGTATAAAAGGTGTGCGTAAAAAGCTTTCCCAGGAACTGGGGTTCCTGATCGATTCGGTACACATCAGGGACAACCTGGATTTGGGGCCCACCCAGTACCGCATCAGTGTTCATGGGGTTTCGATGGGTGAGGGTGAGGTATTTCCCGATCGAGAGCTGGCGATCAATCCCGGCCAGGTCTTCGGTGACATCGAGGGCGTGAAGACGAAGGATCCCACCTTCGGCCTCGACGCGCTTTGGATTGACCCAGTGCAACGTGATGCGGCCCAAACAGCCGGTTACACGGTGGTGGACAGTAGCACCGTGATTGCCACACACCTGAGCCAATTGCTGAGGAATAACGCGCAGAAATTGATCGGCCAGGACGGTGTCCAGCAGCTACTCGACCGTCTCAAACAAACCTCGCCCAAGTTGGTGGAAAACCTGGTGCCCGGGACCATGAGCCTCGCGGACATTACCCGCGTGGTGCACAACCTGCTCGAGGAGGGTGTGCCGATCCGGGATATGCGCACCATTGCCGAGACCCTTGCCAGTCATCGCGGACCCGACACCGATCCCGATGGCCTGACTGCCTCGGTGAGGGTGGCCCTGGGGGCCTCTATCTTCCAGTCGGTCAATGGCATGAGTAACGAGCTTCCCGTGATGGTGCTGGACGCACAGCTTGAACAGATGATCGGCCAGTCACTGCAGCAAAATCGGGGCATTGTCGAGCCCAATTTGCTCGACAACCTCGTGCGCAGTATCGGTGATGCTGCGACACGTATGGAAAGTGAGGGGGCAGGCCCGGTGCTGTTGGTCTCCGGCATGATCCGCACATTCCTGTCCCGGCTGCTCCGGGGTCGCATGAACAACTTTTACATTCTCGCTTACGAGGAAGTCCCCGCTGATAAAAGCATACGCGTGGTCACCACTGTGGGCGGCAATGCGTGATTGGCACGGTATCTGCATAGGTATGGGTAGATAAGGCAAAAGCGTCGGTTTTCCGTCGCATCTGAGGAGAGACAAGGCATGAACGTGCAGCGATTTACTGGCAGGGACAACCGCTCTGCTCTTGATCAGGTTCGGCAGCATATGGGCCCCGATGCCCTGGTGCTGTCCAGTCGACGCACAGGAGACGGTATTGAGATCTGCGCAACCGACGGTCTTCCGGAGCTGGCGCAGGCATCGACTGCGGTGGCAGCGACGGGCACAGAGAATGAAATTCAGCTCGCACAACTCAAACGCGAGCTCGCCAGCCTGAGGGCAACACTGCAGCAGGCGCTCGGTGAGCGGCGATGGCAGGACAGTGCGGGTACCTCACCCGTTGTCGCTACGGTCGCCCAGCGACTGGCGACCTTGGGTTTGGGCCGGGTGCTATCGGGTGACTTGGCCGACAGCGTCTCGGAGGCGGCTGGTCTCGAGGCAGCCTGGCACGCTGTGACACACCACTTGATTGAGCGCCTCAATAGCTTATCCGATGAAGAGCTGGCTGGTTTCCGGGTAAAAGCCGTTATTGGCGGCAGCGGTAGCGGTAAGACGCGAACGGCGGAGGCCCTACTGCAGGCCGCGGCGTCTCGTCATGCTCCCGATCAGATTGTGGTCGTGCATTGTGGCGATCAACGGCAGGAGACCCTGATGACGGATCTGGCGGCCCGCCTGAACATTCGGCAATACGGGGCAGAACAGCACGACGATCTCGCGGCGATACTCTCAAATTGCCGTTGGGCGCGGGAGATTATCATTGACACCCCTGCCCTGAGCCCGGGTCGAGGCTCGCAGGATCCTGTTCTCAGCCTCTTGGCCCGGCAGCGCGGCGGTCTGGCGGCTTTCGTCACCCTGCCGGCCAATGCCAGCAGCGATCACCTGCGGGAGGTCATGGTCCACAGCAGGGGCCTACCGCTGGCTGGCGTTGTCACGACCAAAGTTGATGAGGCCAGCTCATTAGGTGCCGTGATTGATGTGGTGGTTACTGAGGACGTTGCGCTTGCAGGTCGTTTTGATTTGCGCGTGGAGCGTGTGCTGCCCGTATCGGGTAACGAAATGCTAACCAACGCCAAAAGACTTGCCAAGCGACGTTTGGAGCGTCAGGCCAATCCGCTCAAAGTGGCGGTCTGACAGCCATGTACGGTCTGCGCTACGATACGGGCACAATGCCCGCCATGCCCGTCCGCCAGGACGCGTATGAGAGCATGTTCAGGAAGGAGAAATCCATGCAGGTGATCGCCGTTACAGGCGGTAAAGGTGGCGTGGGCAAGACCAATATCGCCGTCAATTTGGGCGTATCGATGTCCCGTGAAGGGCTTGACGTACTCCTTCTGGATGCCGACCTGGGTTTGGCCAATGTCGATGTCATTCTTGGCATGTCGGTTGGGCCCACACTGGCCGACGTGGTTGCAGGCACGCACAAGCTGGCCGACGTCATTGTTGAGGGTCCTGATGGGCTGCGAATTGTTCCTGCCTCATCCGGTGTCGCGCGTCTCGCAACACTGGGCCAATCCGAGCAGAATGAGTTGGTTCGCTCCTTTTCAGAGCAAATTGAGGCGCCCGATGTCCTGTTGGTTGATACCGGAGCAGGTATCGATACGACCGTACAGACGTTTGTCTCCGCCTGTAAGACCGTTGTGGTGGTGGTCTGTGACGAGCCAGCTTCCCTGACAGATGCGTATGCGCTTATGAAGGTCCTGCGCAACGAACGGGGTGTTCGGCGCTTTGAAATCCTGACCAACCAAGTTGACAAGCCGTCCCAGGGACGTCAGGTCTATGACCGCCTGACGACGGTGACGGACAAGTATCTCGATGTTGAACTGGGTTATCTGGGGGCGATCCCGACGGATGCCTACCTGCGTCGCGCTGTGCAGGAGCGTGTCGCATTGGTCAGCCAATATCCGCGCTCACCGGCAGCGGTCGCGATACGTGACGCGGGGCGGCGGCTGAGCCGCAATATTTACGACGGCTCGGTTCCCGGGATGGGGTTTTTCGTTGAACAGTTACTGCGCCAGCCCAATGCATCGCGGCACTAACGCCAAGCTATCGGAGTACGGTGCCTGTGGAGCAGATCAGGGCGATGCCCTGGTGCGTGCTCATCTGCCCTTGGTCAAGCGTATCGCCCAGCAGCTTTTAGTGCGCCTACCCGCGCATATCGAAATGGATGATTTGATTCAGGTTGGCCTGATCGGGCTGCTCAAAGCCGCTGATGACCACCAGCAGGATTCAGGGGCTGCATTTTCCACTTACGCGACAATCCGTATCCGCGGTGCCATGCTGGATGAACTTCGGGGCCGTGACTGGTTGCCGCGCAGTGTGCAGCGGGACCTGGGTCGGGTCTCTGCCGCTATCGAAGCGGTCGAGCAGCGTGTGGGTAGGTCTGCGTCGGATCACGAGATAGCAGACCAGTTGGGCATGGAACTTGAAAGTTACCAGCAGTTATCAGGGGAGTTGGCCTGCGCACGCATTGCCCAGTTGGATGAACTGGATGTGTCGGATGAAGGGGACGGCACCACTGATTTGGTCTTCGATATGGCGCGCCGGGAGGCTTTGGTTGAAGCCATTGGTCGACTGCCTGAAAAAGAAGGGCTCATGTTGTCGCTTTACTACACAGAGGGGCTCAATCTCAAGGAGATCGGTCTGGTACTTAATGTCAGCGAATCCCGAGTGTCCCAGATTCATGGGCAGGCTGTTGCCCGCTTGCGTTCCAAACTCACCGACTGGACGTAATTTTCCTCCTGCCAGCAAACACTACCACCGATTCAGTTTGTAGAATCGTGCCTCGCGGCGAGGTTCTGCATTTGCCGCAGACTGACATGTTGCACAATCTGCTCGGTGACGATTTCTTGTCTGGCTTCATATTGCGTACGAACCCAGTAAGTCCAGTCGTCATCGGGGTAGGCCGTGGTGCGAACAATCCGAGTCTGCACACGCACGATGGTGTTAGCGGGGAGCAGCAGCATGGTGACCTCGATGAGCTCATCGGGATGGAGTGGCTCGTTGCACGCAAAGGCCATTCCCGAGCCACTCAGGTTGACCGGGACGGCCTTCAAATCGAGGGACGGCGCGTCTCCATTGCCTGTCAGCAGCTCTATCTTTCGGTTGAGTAGCCCCAGAGCCTCGCCCAATACGGCTGAATCTCCAAATGCCGTTGAAATAAGGTTGTGTAGATTGACATCCAGATCTCTCAGCTCTTCCTCGCGGTCGGTGGGCGAGCGCGCAATATCGGGATCGAGTTTGATCCAGTTCATGCGAAGCTCATCATCAATACGGAAGAATTCTCTTTCGCTGTCGGTATTATGGTCAGTGTCAGTCATCGCGATTCACTCCTCCCTTTCGGCCTGTCCTGCATCAGCCCGTCTGCGCCCGGTTGTTGGCAACGCGCCTCGTAGGCATATCAGCCCTGCCACTGGTGGGTGATCAGGCACCCCCTTGCAGGCCATGCTAGGGACCCTCAACAAAATCACGGGTGTTTAAATTCGTGTCGTCCAGTGCCCTGACCGTTTCCGGATTGGTCTCGCGCATTTCCCTTATGAGCGCGCTTTGGCTCTCGTCCAGCGGCTGTTTGACGATGACCTCAACTCGGCGGTTTTGTGCACGGCCTTCCCAGGAATCATTGGGTGCCTGTGGGCGCGTGTCTGCATGGCCAGAAATGGTCAGCCGGATCGGGTCCATCTTCGGGCCTTCCAGCAGGTGCTCTGCCACCGCGACCGCTCGCGCCGCTGCGAGATCCCAGTTGGAGCCATAGCGTCCGTTGTCGATAGGTACATTATCGGTGTGGCCTTCGATAAAAATGCTGCCATTGATCTCATTCAGGGCGAGGCCGGTCTTATCGAGGACGGCTAAAAATGCGATATCCAGCTGCGCCGAACCCGAGGCAAAAGACCCTTTCTCGCGAATGCGGATGATGATGGTGCGCGCTTCGCTTTCCACATCAATTTGCCCTGCTTCAATCTCCGCCTGCAACAGGCGCCGCAGTTTGTCGGCGTCGAGCTCAGTTTCCTCGATAAGGCGTTCCATCTCTTCCGTAATGAGATCTTTGACTTCCCGGGCTTCAGACTGCTCTGCGTCGGGGTTGCCAATACGCAGCGAGTTGAGATCCTGGTCTGTGGTTACCTGTTGTATGGTCTCGATGGGGGTTGGTTGGGGTATGCCGGGCTGGAAATCTGTAGCCACCACACTGGTGCCCTTGGGGATCGACGTCAGTTCCATCTTTTGCTGCACGCCAAACGCATCTTTCATGGATTCGGCGATTTGTTTGTACTTGATCACATCGAGCTCTGAGAAGGACAGGATCAGCACGAAGAAACACATGAGTAGGGACATGAGGTCAGCAAAGGTAGCCATCCACAGGGGTGCACCCGGTGCTTTTTCTTCCTCGTCTTCGTCGCTCATTTGCCTTTATTGGCCGACTTGTCACGGCTGGCTGGATCGAGATAAGCCTTGAGCATGCTCTCTATCACCCGCGGATTCTGCCCGGCCTGAATGGCCAGCACGCCATCGATACACATTGAGTGGATCAGCTTTTCATTGCTTTTTCGCAGGTGCAGTTTGTCGGCAATAGGTAGCGCAATCATGTTGGCTAATACCGCGCCGTAAAGCGTGGTGAGTAGCGCAACGGCCATGGAAGGACCAATTGCCTTGGGGTCGTTCATATTGGAAAGCATTTGTACCAGTCCAACCAGTGTCCCGATCATGCCCATCGCGGGAGCCACGTCGCCGGTTGCCCGCCATACCCGTTCACCCCAGTTATGCCGATCGATGGTCTGCTGCATATCTTTGGCCATGACGGCCTTGACGACCTCCTGGCTGGTGCCATCGACCAGCATGCGAATTCCGTCTTTGAGAAAATCTTCAGATATGGTGGCTTTTTCAAGGGCCAGGAGGCCTTCCTTGCGGCCAATGTTGGCGAGGTTAACGATCTCAGCTATGAGAGCCTCGGGATCGTGGACTTTATTGGAGAACGCCCGCCCCGCGACTTTGAACGCCCCCAGAAATTGTTTTAGGGAGAACTTCACCATGACGACAAGGAAAGTGCCGCCGAGAACAATGTAGATTGAGGGGGGATTAAAGAAGGTGGGTGCGGAACCTCCAGTGTAAATGGCGGCCGCTACGACACCCATCGCACCAATTAATCCAATAAGAGTCGCTAAATCCATGCGCTTATCTGCCGCTTACACTATTTGAAGGGCCTAATGAAACCGATGCATCAATCACCTTCGAGTCATCGTATCCTAGAGCGCCCGATAATCAAGAAGCTTTAGAACGTATTTAATCGTCAATGTGGAGCTGGACAGGTTTGGAAGAGCTGCAACTCACATTGACCCCGGCTCGGGTTGACCAGCGCAACTATGGGGTGCAGCTGAGCAACTGGCGCGTGGGTCAGCAACTGAACGCCTTGGTGGTCGATACACGACCCAACGGTGGGTTGCTGCTATCGGTCGCGGGCAAAACCTTTGCGGTCAGTTCTGACCTGCCCGTGCAACCGGGCACGCGGCTGGCACTGGAGGTCAAGCAGGTCGGTCAGGACGTGGTGCTACAGCGCATTCCTGACAGCGGTGCGGCTCGCACCGATGCCAGCGGGCGGGCGGTCCAGACCACCGTAACGTTGGGATCTGTTCAGCCCTCGAACCTGTTGAATCAACTGGCCGCGCTGCCCACACGATTTGGTTCTCCCGAGATGCAGGAGATCGTTCGAGAATTACGCGGCCGTGTGCTGCGGCCAGAAGGGCTGACGCCCGGCGCTATCAAACGGGGCGTTCAGGACTCCGGTCTGTTCACCGAGGCCGATCTTCTAGGCGGGCGACTGGGTCGTGCGCGGCAATCGGGAAAAGCGAGCCTGTCGCAGTTGCAGACGGTGGCGTTGGCGCTGGCGGACGATCTCGATCCGGAATTGGCTGAAACCCGTGCCCTCTATCAGATCGCCGAAAAAGCCACAGCGTTGCTTAAGGGCGTTTCGCAGCAGCAGCTGGCATCACTGCCTCAGGACGACGGTGCCCAGCGTTGGGTGTTCACTTTGCCCGTTCAGCTGGGCGAGTCGTTCCGTGACTTGAGAATGCAGTTTGAAAGAGCCCCCCGTGAACTGGAGCAGGAAGAAAGTTGGCAGGCGCTGCTGACATTCGATTTTCCTGAGATGGGACTGGTAATCGTTAAGCTGCGACTGCAGGGCGGATCAGTCAGCGTGTCGTTCGAGTGTGAAAACCGTGCCACCTCAGCGCACCTCAGTAGGCACCTTAGCTTTCTCGAAGGTCAGCTGGCCGCGCAAAATTTGCGTTCCGTGGGGTTGGCCGCCAGCGCACCGGAGCAGGCGGCCAACCCGACCGACGGTCCCGGCAGCCTGAGTGTAGAGGCATGAGCAGTTACTCCTGGGAGGGACGCGGGCGTGATCGGTCTTCGGTTGCTCTGCGCTATGACGGCGTGCAGGCGCCTGTGGTGGTCGCCACAGGCGAGGGTCATGTCGCGGAGGCTATTCGGATCAGGGCCGAGGAGGCAGGGGTGCCCGTGGTTGAGGACCCCAAACTGGCTATGTTGTTATCCCAAGTGCCCCTTGGCGATGAAATACCCCCCGCCTTGTATCGCGCTGTGGCTGAGGTGCTTGTTTTTGTCATGCAGATTGAGCTAAACCTTCAGGATAAAGCGTGACCCTTCTCGGGCAAATCGCCCCAATTTGACTATAATTTGCGTAGTAAGTTGCCTTATGATAGGCAAAACGCAAAATATGCCGATGTGCGGCCGGGATGTCATGCACCAAACACAATTCAGGCTTCGAAGTGCCTTATGTCGGTTAAGTGCCGACACGCCAGATGTCCTAGGTCTGGTGGCTCCGGTCGTGGTCTCCGGGCAGGCCCGGTCTCAGACGATGTGTCGCAGTCGCCGTCGGTCGGCGTTTGATCGCGCATGAACGTGGCGAAACCGATGCAACGGACTGAAAATGCCACCTCCGGTAAGCCCCTGGATAGCGGCGAAGATGCCAGCGATTCGCTGTGGTCGCTGTGGTCTGCACCGCCCCTGCACGAAGCCTATCTCAGTCATATGGCCCTATCCGGCGGTCGCATTTGGCTACTGTTTATTGGCTTGGGCTGGGTCTGGGCGGCGTTCGTGAATTATGACAGGCCCTGGGTCGTAGCAAGCTTTTCGATCTTGCTGCTCTTCATGACGGCCATCACGTCACCACGGATCAAGCTGGGTGCGAGGGTAAGATTAGGTGGCTTGGCAGCCGTCATTATACTGCTGGCAGAGGTCGCTTTTGTTAACAACGGTGACGTCGTTATTGGCTGCTTAATGGTCATGCCTGCTGCCATCGTGATAACCACCGCCTTCGGCGGGCGCCATGGCATTGTGGTGCTCATTCTGGTGAACGGGTCCATTCTTTGGCAGGCCCATTTTTTCGGTTTTCACCCACTGGATTACCTTTTACGCATGGTGCCGCTCGCTATGGTGTGGTCCCTCCTTCTGGCCACGTGGACCATGATGCTGGTCAGGCAAATAGACAGTTACGCCCAACGCATACAGCTGCTGCGTGACAACGAGCGAAAAACTTACACCTCTATCAATCAGGAGCTGGCCGAACCGCTCGGCGTTCTCTCTCGATTGGCGCAGTCCCCACAGTTGGATTCTCGGGGAACTCAGACGTTGCGCTCAGCTGCCGAGACGCTGTCCCATACGGTAGCCAATCTGGGCCCAGCGCTTGACGCCTCACCTGACCGGCCGACAGCGTTGGAGTCGTTTTGCCCTGCAACCGTGGCGGCGCAGCTAAGAGTGCAACATTCGCCAGCGATGGAGCGCTGGGGCAAGACGCTGGTGGCGGACGCCAGCGATTCGGCGCAACTGCTTGTAAAAGGCGACCTCTTTCGCTTGCGGATTATCCTGTCCAATATGCTCAGGACCGCGTCAATATTGAGCGATGGCAGTATCCTGTGGTTGAACGTACGGGGAGCGATTGAGGGTGCCAATACGCTGATCACCTTCGATGTAGAGAGTAACGGCTACCCCATGGACATCGGCAGCTTGGCTTCGATGCTAGAGGACGATGTTGATGCTGAACCTGGCGCTGCAACCTCCGTGGCAGGCCTGCGTCTCGCGAAAGTTTGGGTCGAACAGATGGGCGGGCGTCTCGAGCTCTTCAACAGCCCAAGGGGCGGCAACGGCTTTCGCGTAACCCAAATTTATGAATCTGAGCCCTGTGCTAACGACCTGGCTCCGGTTTCATCGGAAAACGCTGGAGATTCGAGTGCCTCGTTGCCCAAAACCGCTGCGGCCGGTTAGAAGAACTTGAGGGTGGAAAGATTCCCGAGAATGGGCCGCTTGCTGTTGAACGCTCGGCACACTGCCATTGGGAGGCCTTGAATACCGCCACGAGCCTGCAGGGGATCAAATGAAGAAAACCCGCGCTTAACACGCCAGACGCGGTCCGTCACTCGCTGACGCCATCTATGATAACGGGTTGCCTACTGAGCCGAGGCCAAGCTCAGTTCGCTTGCCGCTTACCGATCGCTTCCGCCAGGGAGGCGACGATTCCCCTGCCCAAGTCGCCCGCCTCGACGCTGCCAGGGGAGGGCTTTACTTCAAAGTCACTGGGTAACCCCTGCACTTCCTCCGGACCGCAGAGTGCCATAGACCAATTGGCAAACTGACGCTCGCCCGCCGGTTCGTAGATGAGCGGCGTCACATTGGTGTGTCGGGTATCCTGGGAAATACGACGGTATCGATCGTTGATTGCAGCTTGTGGGCCTTCAAGAACCTGAGCGAAATGACCTCCCGAGTAGAGCAGCGCGCCGGTTATCTGCTGCGCGCCGTTATTCTCTTCTGCGGAGTCCAAAATTTGCCGAAGCTGCCACTGAAGCATGGCGTCATCCAACGAATGCCCGGGCTCTTGAAGCTGGGCGTCACTGACATACGCGAGATGGTATAAGTCATTCATTGGAGCGCGGCGTGCCGTGTCTTGAACCGTAAGTTAACCCCTGCCCGGCGTCACCGTCAATTGAGCACTCTGACCCCGGCGGGTACTGGACAGCGCGAGTGGCAGCGATGAACGTGCTCTCAAAGCGGGCCCGGTATACCGACACCACGCACACCCCAAAGCCATAGTAAATGAGACCAGACTGTGCTCTGATGCGCTGGCATGGGCTGGGCGCTGCCCAGCGGTACAGGACGTTTATGTGATACCTGATAACAGTCAATACGTAGTAATCGGTGCCGGTATCCATGGCCTCAGCACGGCTTACCATCTCGCGCAGCGATTGACGGCATTGGGCATCGGCAGTGGCAGGGACATTGTCATTCTCGAAAAGTCAGGTCTCTGCGCAGGCGCCACAGGCATTGCCTGCGGCGTCATTCGCAACAATTACTATCAGCCGGCCATGCGCGAGTTAATGGCGCACTCGGTCAAGGTATGGGAAAGCGACCCGGAAACGTACAGCTATCACCCCGTGGGCTATATGCAGATTAGCTGTGAGTCCATGCGTGAGGATGTTGCCTCGATCTATCTACAGCAGCAGGCCATTGGCTACGACTCGGTTTTCATCGAGGGTGCCGACGCCAGTGAGCGTTACATGAAGGCGCTCTTCAGCGACTGGCGTGCGCAGGGCATTACGTCAGTGCTTCATGAGAAACCCGGTGGGTACGCCAACAACAGCCGGGCCATGTACGGTCTCGCTGCCAAGGTAGAAGCGCTCGGCGTGCGTATTATCACAGGTATCGAGGTAACCGCTGTTGTCCGCGATGCGTCTGGCGCCGTGAGTGCGGTGGAAACTGACCGGGGCAAGATCCAGTGTGGCTATCTGGTGGTGGCCGCCGGACCCTGGGTTCCGCACATTTGGCACATGCTGGATTTGCCCCCGCACATTGCCATTCGAAACCCTGATACAGGGACACTGTCGCAGGATGTTCCCATGTGGGTGTACTGGTCACTTCAGGAGGGCACGCTCGGGGTAGATCCCAAACTGCAGGTGACCAATGACGGCGCCATGCCGCCGGTACTCCATGTCGATACCGATGCCCCCCTGTTCTCAGATGGAGACGGTCGTCTCATCAGCGAGGACCTCTGGGGCATTTATTATAAGCCCGACTTTCATTTTGGTGGCGTCCAGGGTGGCGCCGCTCCGTTCGTTGTAGACAAGCCCGCTGATGCGGTGGCTGTGGACCCCTACGGCCCTGCGTCTCCGGAATTCGTTGTGGGTCCGGAATTTGCGGATATGTGGGTGTCCGCGCTGGCCCATTGCCAGGCCCGATTTTCGGGTACCGGCTCGCTGTTTAAAAAGGAACCCTCAGGCGGCATTGGCGCGTTTACGCCCGATAGCTTCCCGGTCTTTGACGAGATGCTGGAGAACTGTTTTGTGATTGCCGACTCCAACCACGGTTACAAGATGATCGGTGTTGGGGACCTCGTAGCAGAAAAAATATGTGGCGGATCCCCCGCGCTTCTTGAGCCCTTTCGCTTCTCCCGTTACGAGCAGGGCGCGTTGCATCCTGTATCCAACAGCCCTTTTCCCTGGAGTTGACCTTGAGCCGGATGGCACGGCTGTGCTTTCCCATGGTGGGTGTACTTCGCCGGTGCGGCGCACCCCGTTTTGCCGTGACGAGTTGATAAGGCAGTACCGAGGCAAAAACTGGTTGCTCGCCGAAAAATAGGGCGCGTAGACTGTCCTCCCTGTGGATGGAGTCCAACGCCATGAGTGACGCTAGCCGGTTTGACGAGATTTCAGAAGATGCTGTTCCTGTCGCGGTTGGTGGAGATCTTCAGGCCGCAACGGGCCTGCCGAACGACGCCTACACCAGCCGCAGTTTCTGGCAGCGTGAACGCGATACCGTCGTGGGCGCCACATGGGCCGCCCTTGGTTTTTCCAGTGACGTGGCGACTTCCGGGCTGACCACCCCTGTAGATTTCATGGGCCTCCCCTTGTTCATGGTCCGGGACCATAACGGTGAGGTGCGGGTGTTCCACAACGTGTGCAGTCATCGGGGTATGCAACTGGTCAGCGAACCCACCGAGGCGGGCCTCATGATTCGATGTCCTTACCATCGCTGGGGCTACGATCTCACCGGACAGCTCAAGAACACGCCAAATATTGGTGGCATGGGGGTGCATCAGACGCCCGGCTTCGACTGTACACAGCACGGCCTCAGGGAGGTTCGCAGTGAGGAGTATTTCGGGATTGTATTTATCAACCTGTCTGGAAATGCACCGCCATTGCGCGACCATCTCAGCCTGGTCACGGAGCGCTGGCAGGCCCTTGCCGGTGCGAATTTTATGGAGCAGCTGACCCATGATCCGGCTGCCTCCGGTTCGATTGAGCTGATGGTCAACTGCAACTACAAGCTCGCAGTCGAAAATTACTGTGAGTCGTACCACTTGCCTTTTATACACCCGGGCCTCAATGCCTACTCCCCCCTCGACCAGCATTACAATCTGATGGTGGGTGAGGTGGCATCGGGGCAGGGCACCCATACCTACGATCTGGAACGTGGCAGCGGTGCGCCCCTGCCGGTTTTCCCCGGGTGGAAAGCCGATCGATTAAAAACGGGTGAGTACCTGTCGCTGTACCCCAACGTGTTACTGGGTCTGCAGGCCGACCATTTTTTTGCGATTATCCTCTCGCCGGAGGCACCGGATCGGACACGTGAGCGGCTGCAGTTCATGTATGTGGGGCAGGAAGCCCTCGGAGAGCAAATGACTGAACGGCGGCATAGCCTGCATGAAGCCTGGGCTCTGGTGTTTTCAGAGGATGTATCGGTGGTGGAGGGCATGCAGCGAGGTCGGCAGTCGCCCGGTTTTGAGGGTGGTGTTTTTTCCCCGGTTATGGATATTCCAACGCATCATTTTCATCGGTGGTTTGCCCGTCAGTTGCAGGGCGCGGCGCCTTGAGTGATCAGAAGCAATAGGCACTTTTGTGGTCGGGCCGCCAGTCCTCAAACACGCCAATTTCGATACCGATGTTGGGGCCGTTACGAAGCTTGTAATTTGGCATTTCGCCGCTTCAGAACCTTTTGGCGAAGTAGATAAAGAGTGGATCTATGCAGGACGTAGACGAACCGAAGCGGTATGAACAGGTCGCGTATCGGGCGCTTGAGCATTGGTATCGGCAGCCGGTTGAGCTGGACTTACTGAAATACCGGGAAAATGCGGTGTTCAGGATCGTCACATCGGGTGCCACGGATGGCGTGGTCCGTGTGCACCGGCCGGGGTACCACAATCGCCAGAGTTTGCAGTCTGAGCTGACCTGGACCAAGGCCCTCAACGCCGCGGGAGTCCATACCCCGGTCCCCCGCGCCAGCCTTGATGGCGATTTTATTGTTGAACTCCCTGGTACGGGCTCTGAAGCACCTTTTCTGTGTGATGTCATTGAGTGGATCGATGGCAAGCAGCTTGATTCCGTGACCGGCGAGACAGATACCACTGAACAGGAACTGCTCTCGGCGTACAGGGTCTTGGGAGGCATCGCGGCACGGGTCCACAACCAAGCCAGCGCCTGGACGCCACCACCCGACTTCAAGCGCCATGCCTGGAATGCGGAAGGGTTGCTGGGTGAGTGTCCCGTGTGGGGTCGCTTCTGGGAGCTAGAGGCGCTGACCAAGGAAAATGTTTCGATCCTGCAAGCTGCGCGCAGCAAGCTGAAAGCTGCCCTCGAACTGCTGGGGGAGGATGCGCAGCACTATGGGTTGATTCATGCCGATATGCTTGCGGAGAACATTCTGGTCACTGGCACTCAGGTTAATCTTATCGATTTTGACGATTGCGGATTTGGCTGGCACCTCTTCGAAGTGGCCACACCCTTGTTCTTTTATCTTGGGGAGCCGGTATTCGATCGTATGCTTGAAGCGTTTGTCGCGGGTTATCGACAGTACCGTCCCCTATCCGACGAACATCTCCAGTATCTACCGCTCTTTTTGCTGGCCCGCGGTTTTACTTATCTCGGCTGGTTCCACACCCGAAAGGAGACAGATACGGCAAAGGAACTGACGCCGGATGTGGTTGAGACGGTTGTCGGTCTTGCCATGACGTATCTCGATACGCCCTGATAAAACATGAATCAGGTGGCTTTGCGCCCTGGCTGGATTTTTTCTTTCAGGGTTATTCTGTGGGTGTTCAGGAGGGGCCTTTCGGTTGCATCCGGGCCGTAATCAACGCGCCTGATAAAATCAGGGTTGCCCCCAGAAGCGTACTGTTGCGCGGCACCTCATTGAAAAAGAGCCAGCCCAGCGCGGCCGCAAAGACAATCTGCAGGTAGCTGAGACTGGTTGCCCTGCTGGCTGAGTCCACACGCATCGCTCGGGTCAGCGACACTTGTCCCAGCTGGGTAAACAAACCCACCCCCAACAGGACCAGCCAGCCAGCGCTATCGGGCCAAACAAAATCTTTCGCCCCCAGAATGAGTGTTGCGGGAAGGCAGACCATGGGAAAGTACAGCACGATCACAGACGGGTGTTCGCTTGCCGCCAGTTTTCGCACCAGCGTGTAGGCCACGCCACTGCCGAAGGCGCCCCCCAGCCCCGCAAGAAGCGCCATCAGATAAGCGCCGGGAAGGGTCTCAGACTGCAGGTAAGGCGCGACCATACAGCCCAGCCCCAGCAAGCTAAGCGCGATGCAGACCAGCGTGGCTGAAGTGGGGCGCTCCGAAAGAAACCAAAATGCCAGCAGGGTGGTGAAGACCGGGTGCAGGTATTGCAGCATGGTGGCCTGGGCGTAGGGCAGATGGATAAAGGCATAGAACACGGCCATCAGTGCCAGAAAGCCCACGGTTCCCCTGGCCAGCAGCAGGGTCCGGTGATGGCCAAGGGGGTGCACGTGGGCGCGTCGGATCTCAAATAGGCACAGGGCGACAGATATCACTGCCCGGACAAAGATGATCTGCAGAATTGGAATCGACAGGCTGCCAGCCAGCTTGACCAGTGCACCCATCACCGCAAAGGAGAATGCACTCAGGAGCATGTAGCGTGGCCCGGTCAATGCTGTACCAGCGCTTCTTCAAGAGGTCTGACAGGCATGAAGTATTGCCGCGTGTTGTCGAAACAGAAGTGTGAGATGCGGGTCTCGCAAAATCCGGGGCATCATACCTGTTCTGATCCCGCAGGTCGTTGGGCCTTGCGGGAGAGAAAACGTTTAGGTTTGTGCGCTGAATTGTTTTGGGGCAGGTTCCGGTTCCGCCTCGAAAGCCGCTTCATTGAGCTCAGTGACGGTCGCAAGCGCGGTCGCGTAATGTGCTGCCGGCGATTTTCTCGGCTGGGCGCCTTGTAGACTCTCCGCGATGAACTCTGATCCAGCGGCAATTGTCGCGTAGGCGCGCAGCAACTTCTTGTTCAACTTTCCTCTGCCACATTCGACAATAGCCAATGCCACATCGGAAAAGTTTCGAGGCCAGTCCGGCACACTTCGCTGCGCTGCGATGACGTCATTCCTGAAGGCATCCGTTTCCATAATCTGCTTTTTGATAAAACCAATATCGGCGTCCTCAATACCAAAATCCTGCTTGAGGCGGGCGGTGATTTGATTCGCTGTCACTTGGTAGTTGGCGTGGTGGTTCATTCCTGTATCTCCCTACCGAGGCGTCATTGTTCGGCGGGAGCAATTTTCTCGGGAATGGGCAGCGACGGGATTGGCGGAAGGCGTCAATCCCTGTGCAGACTCTGCCACTTACAGGGTTACTGACCGCTGCATCTTGCGCAGCGATCGTCTTTCTCCCTTATCAAAAGTAGGAATAAACGATGAATGTCGACTGCAGGAAGGAGCAAACCAATATAAAGAAGTTGCAGTTGGCGTCTAGCCC
>Ga0181596_10001748_pt1 | contig 21547 bp, 17 predicted proteins | sample 041ome_6_FD_148655 | JGI IMG/M metagenome (GOLD analysis project Ga0181596, IMG submission 148655) | Coastal salt marsh microbial communities from the Groves Creek Marsh, Skidaway Island, Georgia - 041402US metaG (spades assembly) | ecosystem: Environmental > Aquatic > Marine > Intertidal zone... | reverse complement strand
GACCTCCCCCAGCAGGAGGGCGAGGAAAAACCGAACCGTCGCGGCCGCCGCAAAAGGAGTTAGCCTGATGTCCTTGTTGCCGGTTTGAGCGCTGTTGATTGCTATCCGCTTCAGTTGGCTTGGACGGAGGCAGGCGGTAACCTGACAGGGAGCACCCAACCGTTTTGGTGAGGCTCGTTGGCTGGGTATTCCCTTACGTTGATGAGGCCGATTTTATAGAGGAGGTTGTAGATGTTGGCCGCACCCACCTTGCAGTATCAACAACAGGACTGTGCACTGACCCTGCGTGAAGGGCTGGCAGAATATCACCGTTACCTGGTGGCGATTGATCGGGAACAAATGGTTGATTCGGGAACGTCGCGCCTGCTTCTGGAGCACGATGCCAGCCACGTGATATTTGGTATGGATACCAGTCTGGAGCAGGAGGCTGGGCTTGATACCTGGGTGTTATTTGGCTGCCAGTATCGGCTTTCCTATGTGCGTGAATACGGCAGGCTTCCCGAAATCAGGGCGCTCTACAAAGCGCTGGTGGGAGAACTGGGTTGGAGCATCTTTCCCCGTATTTATTGGAAAACGCTGGGACTCAAGTGGCGGGTGTTTCGCCGGACAAGAAAAATGAAAAAGAAATGGCCGTTCCAGTTCCCGCAGGACTGGCTGGATCGTCCCATTAGCGAACTGCGTGGGGAACATGGGGTGACGATCCTCACTGAAGAGGAAATGGATACCGGCCCTCTTTTGCAATGGAGCGGTGTTTACTAGCCCTGCACGCATCTTTTGACAGTCGTATGGCAGATCGTTGGCTCACCTCGGTCGGGTTGGTTCTCCGACCCCTCTATGACACTATCGCGCTGCGTTCACAGCAAGTGAGATTCCTTATGTGCGAGCGGTTCCGATACCGAACGATACCAGCCCTTATCCTGTTTTCAGCGCTGCTGGTGGCCTGTGGTGAGGCGGATCAATCGGTCCCAGAGCCGGCCAAGCCGCGTTGGGTGCGCACCCTCACCCTGGGTGAATCCAATTCCGGTGCCTGGCAGGAATTTCCGGGCAAAGTCGAAGCAGCCAAAGTCGCGGTATTGGCGTTTCGAGTATCCGGAGAACTGGCGGAGCTATCGGCCCTCGAGGGTGATGAGGTGAAGCGAGACCAATTGGTTGCGCGACTTGACGACAAGGATCAGAAGATTCGCCTTAGGGCGCGTAAGGCGGAGTACGAACAGGCCTTTGGCGATTTCGAGCGGGGTCAGTCCCTGATCAATAGCGGGGGTATTTCCCGTTCGGATTTCCAGCGGCTTGAGGCCACTGCGAGTACCGCCAAATCGAGCTTTGAGGCGGCGGAGCGCGACCTCGACGCCACCCAGCTGAGGGCGCCTTTCGATGGCTTTATCGCGGTGCGTCATGTGGAGAACTTCGAGGAGATCTCGGCACTCGAGGCCATTTACACCCTGCAGGATGTCTCGACCCTGTCGGTGAAGGTGGATGTACCTGAAAGTGTGATGATAAGGGCGCGTCGGGATCAGGACGTTGAAGTGACGGCATTCTTCGATGCCATTCCTGAACGTCGGTTCCCGCTGGAACTTAACGAGGTGGCGACCCGTGCCTCGGATGGTACCAACACCTTTGAGGTCACCTTCGAGTTCCCCAACACACGAGATTTCAATATTTTGCCCGGTATGTCGGTCACCGTTCGCGTTGAGACACCCACGCTGTTCGCGTCTTCCGGCACGCTGTTTGTTCCGGCCCAGGCGGTGCTCGCGGATGGTAAGGGAGCCTATGCCTTCGTCGCGGTTGCCCAGGGAGATGGTCAGGCGACGGTTGAGCAACGTCGCGTCATCGTGGGTCAAGTGACCGGCGCCGGCCTCGAGATTTTGTCGGGGCTGATGGCGGGCGATCGCCTGATCACGGCAGGCATGAGCAAATTGCATGACGGCATGTCCGTGCGCCTGGAATCGGATGTTGCCCAGTGACCCTGACGCGCTGGGCTATCGAGAACGATCGCGTTACCTGGGTGGTTTTGGCGGTGATTGTTTTCGCAGGATTTCAAGCGTTCAGCAATATGCCCAGAGCTTACGATCCCGGGTTTATCGTTCGTACCGCACAGGTCATTACCTACTTTCCGGGTGCCTCCGCAGAGCGCGTTGAGGCGCTGGTGTCCGCTCCCATCGAGGAGGTCGTGAAAGAGTTGCCCGAGCTGGATTTTGTGCGTAGTGAATCACGGGCGGGAGTGTCCATCGTCAGCGTCAATATTCGCGAGAGTTACACCGAGATGCGGCCGATCTGGGACAACCTGCGTCGAAAAGTAGAGGGTATTACCGCCGACCTGCCGGCGGGTGTATCGGAACCCGAAGTCAATGATGACTTTGGCGATGTGTATGGCATCGTTGTGGGCCTGACGGGAGAAGGATTTTCTTTTAAAGAACTCGATAACATAGCCGACGAGGTCAAGGCGGTCTTTCTGCAGATACGCGATACGGCCAAGGTGGAAATCCTCGGCGTGCAGGAGGAACGCATTTTTCTGGAGTACAACAATGCCCGGCTGGCTGACCTCGGGCTGTCACCCGGCTTGCTCACCCAGATTCTGGAGGAGCGCAACATAGTCGTGTCCGGCGGCTCGTTCAACTTGGGTGATGAGCGCATATCTCTGGAACCCAGCGGCAATTTCGAATCCATGGCGGAAATCGGCGCCACGCTGCTGCGACTGCCCGGCACCAACCAGTTATTTCAACTGCGCGATGTCGCGACGCTTAAGCGCAGCTATGTGGATCCGCCTCAGGAACTGGTCAGCGTCAATAGTGAACCGGCCATTGCCATTGCCATTGCCATGCGCGAGGGCGGCAATAACATCAAGCTGGGCGAGGCCGTCAAGCAGGCTATTGCGGGGTTTTACCAGACCTACCCGATAGGCATTGAGTTTGATCTTGTGAGCTTTTCCCCCCAGGAGGTCGATGAAAAGGTAAAGGGCTTCGTAACCAACTTGCTGCAGGCCGTGGCTGTGGTCACCCTGGTGATGCTGGCGACACTGGGTCTGCGCACGGGCCTTGTGGTGTCCAGCCTGATCCCAATCACCATGCTGCTTTCCATGATCGTTATGTCCTCGCTGTCGATTGGACTCGATCAAATCTCACTCGCCGCCCTGATCATTGCCCTCGGTATGCTGGTGGATAACGGCATCGTGATGTCCGAAAGCATTATGGTGCAAATGGAGAAGGGGAAATCAGCTGTTGATGCGGCCATTGAGTCGGCATCCGAGCTGCGCATGCCGTTATTGACGGCCTCTCTTACCACCGCTGCGGCGTTCCTGCCGATCTATCTGGCAGAGTCCAGTGTGGGAGAGTTTACGGCGTCATTATTCAAGGTGGTGACCATCACCCTGCTGAGTTCCTGGCTGGTTTCCCTGACGATCGTGCCTCTCTTATGCGTACTGTTCATCCGGGTAAAGGTCACGCGCATGCACGGATCATCAGCTGTGATGGTTGCTTATCGTTGGACACTCCAGTTATTGCTGCGCCACCGGGCGGTAACGCTGGTGGCCACCGCAGTCATTTTGGTGGTCGCCCTCCGAGGCTTTGAACTGGTGCCCAAATTATTTTTTCCGCCCTCAGACCGCGCCTACTTTACGGTTGAATTTGAATTGCCCACCGGTGCCACTATCGACAAGACGAGGCGCATTGTGAGCGAGGTGGAAGAGCACCTGCGGGACTTCCTGGCAACGGACGATCGGTCGGGGACAGTGGCCAGTTGGGTGAGCTATATCGGTAGCGGCGGCCCCCGATTTGTCTTGTCACACAACCCGGTACCTTCCACCCCCAGTTTTGCGCTCATGGTGGTAAACGTCCACTCGCCGCAAGCGATCGCTGGCATACGCGACGATATTGAACAATTTGCGGAAGACAGGTACCCCGATTTAAAGCTTAAAACCCGGTTGATCGAGAACGGTCCTGCCGTCGAAAACCCCGTAGAGGTTCGTTTATCGGGAGGCGACTCGGTGCGCCTTTTCCAGGCCGTTGAGGCCTTGAAAAAAAAGCTCCAGGAATTGGGAGGGCTGCGCAATATCAGTGACGACTGGGGCCAGCGCCAGAAAAAATTAGAGGTGCGCATAGACCAGGCCCGAGCGGTTCGCGCTGGTATTACCAACCAGGATATTGCACTGTCCATGCAGGCAGGCCTATCCGGGATTCAATTGACCGAGTACCGTGAGGGCGAAGATGTCATTCCTGTGGTCCTGCGGTCCAAAACCTCCACACTGCATGACGTCAATAAGGTGAGTTCGCTGTCCGTATATAACCAGTCCAGTGGCCAGGCGGTTCCCTTGAGGCAAGTCGCCGATGTGCAACTGGTGTGGGATATTGCCAAGGTCTATCGCCGCAATGGAATTCGCACCGTCGCTGTAGGCGCGCAGTTGGACTCCGGTGTGACAGCTGCTGATCGGATGGCGGTGCTGCTGCCCTGGCTGGAGCAGCAGCGGCAGGTTTGGGGCGCCGGCGTGACCATCGAACTCGGCGGTGAGAGTGAAAGTTCAGGGGATGCCAACCAGGCCATAGCCGCAAAGTTACCTGTCGCCGGGTTCATCATTTTGCTGTTGCTGGTCGGGCAATTCAATTCCATCAGGAAATCACTGGTCATCCTGACCACCATTCCCCTTGGCCTGATCGGTGTGGTGGTGAGTTTGCTGGTGGGACAGTCCTTCTTTGGCTTCATGACGCTGTTGGGCGTTGTTTCCCTCGCCGGTATCGTGATTAATAACGCGATCGTGCTGCTCGAACGCATTGGCCTGGAGCGGGCTGAAGGGTTGGACCATTTTGATGCGATCATCAGCGCGGCGATGCAGCGATCCAGGCCGATTGTCCTGACCACAGCGACCACGGTGTTGGGACTTGTGCCCCTGTATTTGGGTGGGGGGGAAATGTGGGAGCCGATGGCCCTGGCCATTATGGGCGGCCTGTTGTTTTCTACCGTTTTAACTTTGGGTATTGTACCGGTGATCTATGCGTTGCTGTTCGGTGTTTCTGCGCCTGAGACCCTCGATGCCCCGCAACCCAGTTAACCTTTACGAGCCTCCAGACGGTGAACCAAACTGCAGTGAAACCATCAGTGACCGACTCTGCGACCGCCTTTGGTTTCGACGCCGAAGCATTGCGCGAGAAGTATCGCGTTGAGCGGGACAAACGCATTCGCCCCGATGGCAACGACCAGTACGTTGAGGTCGCCGGCGATTTTTCCCACTACGTCGACGACCCCTATGCACCAGACGAAAGCGACCGCACGCCGATACAGTCCGAGGTTGAGGTACTTATCATCGGGGGCGGCTTCGGGGGCATGCTGGCGGCGGCCCGTCTCAAGGAAGCTGGAGTCAGCGATCTGATTCTGGTCGAGAAAGGCGCTGGATTCGGTGGTACCTGGTATTGGAATCGCTATCCGGGGGCGTCCTGCGATATTGAAGCCTATGTTTACTTGCCCATGCTGGAAGAGACGGGGTTTGTTCCGCGGCAGAAGTACACTAACGCCCGGGAAACCCTGGAGTACTGTGAGGTGCTGGCGAGCAAGTATGGTCTACACCAGAACGCGCTGTTTCAGACGCAGGTACAGCACGTCGAATGGGACGAGAGCCTGTGGCGATGGCGGGTGATGACCCAGCGCGGCGACGACATCAGAGCGCGTTTTGTGATTCATTCCAACGGCCCGTTAAATCGACCCAAACTGCCGGGGATCCCGGGTATTGACCGATTTCGCGGCCACACGTTCCATACCAGCCGCTGGGATTACCAATACACCGGTGGCGATGCTTTCGGGGGCCTGGACAAGCTCGCCGACAAGCGGGTGGCTATTATCGGCACCGGGGCTACCGCGGTGCAGTGTGTGCCCCATCTGGCGCAGGGCGCCCAGGCGCTTTATGTCTTTCAGCGCACGCCGTCGTCAATCGACGTGCGCAACAACCAACCCACAGACCCGGACTGGATTTCGGCTCAGGCGCCAGGCTGGCAGGCCAGGCGTCGGACCAACTTCGAATCGTTGATGTCGGGAGTACCGGTGAAAGAGGATTTGGTTGGTGACGGGTGGACAGAAGCCTTTCGCGATCTGTTCGGTCGCCTGCGTGAGCAAGCGCCACCTCGATGGCGGATCGCGCTTTGGGCGCTCCAGGGGCTGGTTTCTGGTCGAAGCCGGGAGCGAGGGCTTAAGCAGTATGTGATGGACCGGGCCATGGTCTATATGGACTTACCCCAAAAGATGGAGATGGCCGATTTCGAGAAAATGGAAAAAGTGCGCGCCCGCGCAGATGCTCTGGTAGACGATCCCGCAGTTGCCGAGTCGCTGAAACCGTATTACCGACAATTTTGTAAGCGGCCCTGTTTCCACGATGAGTATTTACAAACCTTTAATCGGAGCAACGTCACCCTGGTTGATACCGCAGGGCAGGGTGTCGAAGCGGTCACGGAAACGGGCGTTTTGTACGGGGGGCGCGAATACGAGGTCGATTGCATAATTTTTGCAACCGGCTTCGAGGTAGGTACCGATTATTCGCGGCGCTCGGGCTACAGCATTGTGGGCGTGGACGGGCTCACCGTGTCAGAGAAATGGCAGGACGGCATGGCGACCTTTCATGGCCTGCATGCCAAAGGCTTCCCCAACAGTTTCTTCTTCGGCCCCATCCAGTCGGCGTTTACCGCTACGTTTACTTATGCGCTGGATGAGAACGCCATTCAGACAGCGTATATTCTGGACCAACTCAACAAGCGGGGCATCAAGCGGGTCGAGGCCAGCGCTGCGGCAGAAGCCGCCTGGGTCGACCGAGTGATCAAAAAGGCGCGATTAACCGAGGACTTCCAAAAATCCTGTACCCCGGGTTATTACAACAACGAGGGTCACGTGCAGTTCAAGCCCCAGAACACCTTTTACGGCGGTGGCCCCATCGAGTTTTTTAAACTGATGGCAAAGTGGCGTGCGGCGGGCAGGCTTGAGGGTCTGGAATTAAAGGCCTGATCAGCCATCGTGCTGCGTCCTGTGGGGGAGGGTTGTCATGGAAACGATAGATACCGGTACGGATGAGTTGCTTGCCAGCGTCGACCGTCGCGTGGCCACCATCACCCTCAATCGACCCGATAAGCGCAATGCGTTATCAGACCACCTGACGCCTTCGCTCAGGCGGGTTCTCCTGGATATGGGTCCGCGGGACGATATCGGTTGCATTGTTATTACCGGCGCCGGTAACGCGTTTTGCGCGGGTGGTGACATAAAAAGTATGAGCGACGATGCGTCATCCGGCGCCCCTCTTGCCCGGGGGCACGAGGCGCGGCTGCAGGAGCTGATCCACCGCCAGGAAACCCTGACACTCAGACTGTATGACCACGGCAAGCCCACCATCGCTGCCCTCCCGGGCGTGGCAGCGGGGGCCGGACTCTGTTTGGCCCTGGCCTGCGATTTGAGGATCGCCAGTGAATCAACCTTTATCACCACGGGCTATCGCAATATCGGATTTTCGGGCGACTACGGGGGTAGTTGGTTGTTGAGTCAGCTGGTCGGCCCCGCGAAAACCAAGGAGCTCTACTTTACGGGTCGTCGCGTCAAGGCCGATGAGGCTCTCCATCTCGGTATTTTCAACAGCGTGGTACCCGATGATCAGCTGCGTGCCAGAGTGTCTGAATTGGCATCAGATATCGCCAATGGGCCCGCTGTGGCGCTCGATTATATGAAAAAGAATATCAACCACGCACAGCGTTCAGGTTTAAGTGAGAGTCTCGCCCTGGAGGCCGATCATCTGCTGCGCTGTGCCGATACCCCCGACCACAAGGAGGCTGTCACGGCCTTCCTTGAAAAGCGCCCGCCCCTGTTTAATCAATCCTGAGCGTCTGGAACGCACCCCTGGCAAGGGGTGTTCGCGATTTGAACCCTGACCGGTTGGCAGCTTAAGGGTGATTCGACGGGCCAACGCCATTGGCCCGAAGAGATGATATTTTTGCGGCATAATCCACGTTGTGTGACCATGGCAGGTGAAACAGCAGGGCATTGATGTCATGGTGTCGGGCTGATCGTAATATTAACAATAACAAGGCGGGTAAAGCGGGTCGGGCTGTTCACGATGAAACTTATCGTCAGTCGTATTCCCGGGTGCTGCAGTCCCTTTGCGAGCGGGCAGCACGTCGGTTAGTAGTGAGTAGCCGGCCGCTGAGGAGAAAGCAAATGTTGTGTCCTTTATCACGCAGCGCGTCGATGGCGGTGCTTGGGGTGTCTTTGTGGGGTTTGTCGGGGTGCGTGGAAGAGGGCCCGGACTTGGCCAACACCATGGCCGCTCGGGCCGGCATCCCCAACCAGATACTGGACGTCAACAACACAATTCTCGACCGGCGGCCATTCAACCCTGATCGCACTGCCTATTTTGGTGATCTTCACGTGCACACGGGGTACTCCTTCGACGCCTACGCATTTGGCACCATAGCGACGCCCTACGATGCCTACCGCTATGCCAAGGGTGAACCCATTGATCATCCCTCGGGCTACAAGGTCCAGCTACGCCAGCCGCTGGATTTCTATGCGGTAACAGACCATGCCATGTTCATGGGGCTGCTCAAGGAGGCCGCTGACACCACGACCGAGTTCTCCAAAACTGACGTTGCGCAGCCCTTGCACAATATCAATGCGCCGGACAATTACGGGCGCTTCAGTTTTTCTGATCGCAGCACCGTATTCGCCACGTTTCTGCCCGACGTCATTGCGGCCTTGGTGGACGGCACCCTGACCTCGGAGGAACTTGAGCCCGTTACCCGGTCCGCGTGGCAGGACAGTGTCAATGCCGCGGACCAGTTCTATCAGCCGGGACAGTTCACGACATTTGCGGCTTACGAGTACACGTCATCGACCGACGAAATGGGTAACCTGCACCGCAACGTCATTTTTCGCGGGACCGAACGATTACCCGCGGTGCCGTTTTCCCGGTTTCATTCGCAAAATCCGGAGGGGCTCTGGGACTGGATGGACTCCCTGCGAGAGCAGGGCGTAGAGAGCCTGTCGATTCCCCACAACTCCAATGGCTCCAACGGCGCCATGTTCGCCCTGGTGGATTGGGCGGGTGACCCCATGGACGACGGTTACGCTGAGCAGCGCATGCGCAATGAGCCTCTCGTAGAAATCACTCAGGTGAAGGGCACGTCGGAAACACACCCCGGACTGTCGCAAACCGATGAGTGGGCCGATTTTGAGTTGATGCCTTTTAGGGTGGCTACCACGTTACCCAGTGCCTTACCGGGCAGCTATGCCAGAGACGGTTTGCTACGGGGTCTCAAGTTGGCAGAAGCGGGGGTTGAGAATCCGTATAAGTTCGGCTTCGTGGCGGCCAGTGACACCCATACGGGCGCGATTTCAGACGATGAATCCAATTTCTTCTCCAAGGTCGGATTGTTAGATGGCACGCCAGAAATGCGCGGCTCTGTACCCGCGTCGTTCCTGATGCGCACGCTTATCAGGTACAGCGCGCCCGACATGTTGAAGGAAATTGACGGTAAGGACTATCTTGAGCTCTCGACCTTCGCCACGTGGGGAGCCTCGGGGGTCGCGGGGGTCTGGGCGGAGGAAAACACCCGAGATGCCATTTATGCCGCCTTTCGCCGCAAGGAAACCTTCGCCACCAGCGGACCGCGCATGAAGCTGCGCTTTTTCGCCGGGTACGATTTTGACGCGTCTATTCTCGAAGACCCCAACATGGCTCGTAAAGCGTACGAGGGTGGCGTCACCATGGGGTCCGACCTGGCTGCATCGGGTGACCGTTCGCCACAGTTCCTGGTTTGGGCAACCAGCGACCCGATGGGCGGGGTGCCGCTGCAGCGGGCCCAGATCATCAAGGGCTTTGTCAGTGGTGGCGAGCACAACGAAGTGGTCTACGACGTGGCCTGTAGCGACGGATTGTCAGTGGACCCCGATACCCACCGTTGCCCGGATAACGGTGCGCGGGTCAGCCTGACCGACTGTTCCATCACGCCTGACGTGGGCGCGGCTGAGCTGAAGACCGTCTGGCAGGACCCCGATTTTCAGGCGGGGCAGGAGGCTTTCTATTACGTCCGTGTGCTGGAAAATCCCACTTGCCGCTGGTCAACCTGGGATGCTGTCAGGGCGGGGGTCGAACCTCGCTCTGATTTGCATAAAACGATTCAGGAGCGTGTGTGGTCGTCACCGATATGGTACGCAAAGGCGAGACCACTCTGGAAAAAATTATGGACTCGGTCTCGGATCTGACTGGTTCATAAGGGTACGGTTCGCTTTCCGATCATTCAGTGGTGAGCCGGCGGCCGTTCGGCAAGCTGAATGTTTGCATAACTCCTGGTGGCCACCCGATCGGTGGCGTTAAATAGAGGGCAGGTGATTATGGTCCTTGCAAGGCGAGGAGTGCTTCCATAAAAGCTCATAGAGCACACGGTGTAGCCAGTAGGGGGCGCGGTGAAGTCAGGTACTAAACTGGGTCTATTAGCGTTCGCACTCGCGGTCGGTTCGGCTCTGGTGTGGTTTCGACTGACGCGTATGGTCAATCTTCCCGACGACCGCACGGTGTTTGTCATTGTGTTTCTTGCCGCCGCTCTGATGGGTGGACTTGCGTATGTGAAAGGGACAAGCTTCTGGGGCGGAATTCCGCCTGCGGCCGCTATCGTCATTGGCCTGTTCCTGCCGTTTACCATATCTGTCAGCGAGCAGACCGTCGAAGGCGACAGGGTGATCGCGGTGGGCGACGTGATTCCCCACTTCACTGCCCTCGACGCCAGCGGTGAGCTGTTTGACTCGGATGCACTGCACGGGCATCTGTTGCTCATCAAGTTTTTCCGGGCCCACTGGTGACCATACTGTGTCGGCGAGTTACGTCGACTCGAGGAACTTCGCGCAGAGTTTGACCGGCGCGGTGTACAGGTCGTGACGGTCAGTACCGACTCGCCCGAGGATATTGCCGCTGAGCGGCACCTCCACGGTCTTCAGGCGCGCATGCTGTCCGATGTGCAGCTCACAGTGACTGACGCTTTTGGCCTGCGAAATACCGGCTTTCACTCGGCACCCCTGACCCATGAGTCTGTGGCACTTCCTGTGCCTGCAACGCTCTTGGTAGATGCTGAGGGACGGGTCCTGTGGCTGGATTTGTCGAAGGATTACCAGCGCCGATCCGACCCGTCGGTTGTACTTGCCGCCATGCAGGATCATTTTGATATGCTCGACTGAGCAGTCCGTTCGTTACCGGCCTCTGAAATAGGCCGCGCCAGCGAAACTGCGGCCGGGCAGTGGCAACACTCAGTCAGGTTGTTTGGACCCTTTGCGAGCGGTGCGCTCCAGTCGCTTTGTTTTCCAAATGAGCTTCAGCAAACGCAGCGGATTGCTGCGAATTTTACGCCAGACCAGGCGACGCATTGCGGGTGCGCTGTCAAAGTTGCCTTCCCGCTGCCCGTGGCCCCGATGTACCGGAAGACGGGGGACGTCGACGACGTCTAGGGGGAGTTTGATTGCGAAACGTTCTCGGCGGGGCAGCAAGCACTCTGCCGCATTGCAGGCCTGGTAGCGCACCTCAAACTCCAGCGTGGCAAATTCCGACGCCAGTGGCCTCGCTTCAGTTGCAAGATCCCCCGCGGGGTAGAACGGGACAACAATATCCACCTCACCGCTCCAGACATTAAGGTCAATATCCAATGCGCTCAGATGCAACGGCGTCGTCGGTGGATACTGTGTAGGCAAGGGGTGTAAATCCGCAGGCCCCAGCAGCCTGATTTCAGTAGCTGTGAGGCCCGGGGGAACGGGCTGGCCATAGAGGTGCAAGCCCTCCGCCAAATTGAAGCGCACCACCAAGTGACGGATGATGCCCTGGCGCAGGCTGCCCTTGCCGCCGCGGATGGCCGCCGTAATTTTAATGTCGTCCTCGCCGCCGCGAGCCTGTGGTGTTTGGTCTTCAATCTGGATTCGCCCCAGGGCAGCATCTATAAGGGCTTCAGGGCTCTCCCGTTTTTTATAGGAATCGTGAAAGAACTTCGATGTCACCACACCGCGTTCATCGCAGACAAAAATCCCCGGATAGGGAATGCCGTAAATGAAGGCATCGTCCTCTGATATCTGGGTGTTGAGAATGCCGTACTGCCGGATAACCGTGGAATTAACGTCCGCTAGCAGCGTGTAGGGGATCTGTTGAGCCTCGGCAAACTCTTTCAGTGCCTGCGGATCATCATAGGATATCGCGTACAGTTTGATGCCGTTGGCTTCAAACTTGGCGAAGGCGTCTCGCAACTCCCCGAGCTGCGTCCAGCAGGGGGGTCACCATACCGCAGAGCGGTAAAAAACGAGGGCTGCTTTCGCAACGCCCCGGTCTTCATGGAAACGAACAACTCGACCTGCGCTATCGGGCAGTTCGAAGTCAGGCAGACGCTCACCTACCGAGGGACCCGTGCTGGTATTTTCAGGCATGCTGGCCCGAACCGGATGCCCCACCGGCGCTGGTGCGTCAAATCCGTGGTCGTCCCGCTGCATGGTCAGTTTTGGACTCCTGTGAGCCTGCCGATGAGCTCGGTTCGAGGGCAGTGTTGTCCCGGATTCACCATTGCTTCGCGGCTTGCATCATGGCAGCGGAATCATCAAAGGGTTGAAATGCCGCGTACTTGCCTTCCTTGATGGTCACCATATGCATTGCTTCAGTCTCGAGGCCCTCGGCGGTCATCCGCACATGCACGAAGACCGTATCGCCGGATTCATAAAACTTGATCGGTTCGACCTTGAAATCCGGCCACATTTTGGCAATGGGCGCGAAGATACCGGCCTCCACCTCGGCCGGACCGATATAGGTACCGGTATAGGGTAGCCCCACCTGAATGGTCCATACGGAGTCCGGCGCCTGCACCGCTCGCCAGGCGTCCATATCCCCCGCATTGAAAGCGTCATACCCAGCCTTTGCCACAGCAATATTGGCAGACATCCCCTCCTGTTCGTGGTGTCCGCCCAGGGTTGGCAGTGCAATGAACAGTGTTAACACCAGAGTAAACATTTTCATGGGTCGACCTTTCCTTTGACGATGGTGTGCTGGGTTCCCCATCAACATAACATTGGTCTGCCGGTACTGCACTGAACAGCGAGGTGTATTGCTTTAATAGCCGGTCGCATTGGGCGCGATAAGAGTGGGGCGACTGACCCACAATCCAGAGAGCCGCCCGCAACCTACCTGCCCTCAATGGCGTCGTTTAACAAGCCGTTTAGCTGCCGTTAGGCATCCCGGGCCGGCGAAAAAATCTGCTCAATGGGGAGGCCAAAAACCTCGGCGATTTTGAAGGCCAGGGGTAAGCTGGGATCGTACTTGCCTTTCTCAATGGCATTGACGGTCTGTCGCGTCACGCCTAACTGGTTCGCCAGATCCGCCTGCGTCCAATCCCGTTCCGCTCTCAGCACTTTCAATCTATTCTTCATTCGCTGGTTCGACCTGCCCAGAGACGACTGACCGAAACAATGTAGGTAATGCCTGTAACGAATAAAATGTTGGCGGGACGTGTTTCAGGCAGCAGCTGCACGGTCGTGAGACTGCCGTAGATGACAGTGAAAATCATGGTGACACCCAGTGTCAACGCCATGGCCTCGAGGTGGGTTTGCCGCTGAAGTTCATCCATGGTTTTCAGATGCCTGAAAAAAGCAAAAAGCATCATTACGCCGGCGAGGACGTTAAGCGTTATGGCGCCTACGGTCACTGGCACATTGTATTCCCACAACAGGCGGGGCCCAAAGGTCAGCAATGCTGTGCTGCCCACCCAGGCGCTGGTGAAAATAAACAGCCTAAGCCCGCTACGCTTGATTCCGCGCGCAAGGGTGTTTGTGTTTTTTGATGGGTTCATTTAGAAAGCCTCCTATACATAATGTTAAGCATGCTTTACATTTTACAGGGCCCGTGGCTGTAAAGTAAAGCTTCCTTTACATTTATATTTTCTCGGCAGCGTTTCCCAGCGGTGTCCCGGGCGACAGTAGCTAGAGGAGACAGCGTTGTACTCCCCGGTTCACCCGCCCGGGCAGGCCAATGGCTCAAGGGTCGCTGTGACTGCAGTAGCCACTTGAAGTGGCGGAAGAGGTAGGAGTCGAACCCACCAGGCGCTTGCTCAGCCCCTCACTGGTTTTGAAGACCAGGCACCCCACCGGGGATGTCGCTCTTCCAATGTATTAGGGCTCAGCACCCAATCGCTGGGCCACGTTATCACGCTTGAGCAGCACACGAACATTGCCTTCTCTTCGCGTCAGTCGCAGCCGGTCAAAATACTCAAGAATTTCTACTGTTAGATTACGACCGGTGGCAAAGCGTTTTTTGAGGTTGCCCACCGACAGTGCCTCCCCTGCCTCAACGGCCGCCACCAGGCGTTGGTAGTAATGGAGAAGTTGCTCGGGCAGGGCGTAGCGATGGTCGTTGAGTTGGTGTAACTCACCGCGTCCCAGAGCAATGTGGAAGGCTTCCTGTGCGGCGTGCGCTGGCAGGCCCGTTTGCGCCAGTAAGTCAGAGAGTAAGGGCAGGGTGCCATGATGTTGTTGCAACTGTCCCCGAAGGGCGCTCCAGTGTTCCAGTGCCTCTTTTGACTTGGCCGGCACGAAGTTCTTGCGACTGATGTGACCGTCCCGGAGCGCGAGATACCCCGTGCGCAATTGCGCTTCGACGACAGCCCGTCCCAGATTGAGCTCAAAAGCAGAGCCCATGTGGGCCTCCAGAACGCTGACTGTGACGCCTGGCAACTCGGCATTGGACTCGTGCCAATCAGCGACAAAGCCCTCGAGCCAGCGCTCGATAGCGGCCCAACGTGTTTCTCCAATGGCCCATTGCCTGCCGTCCCGCTGGAATACCCGCGTGCCCGCAGGAAGAGGGAATCGATCCGGCATCGAGGATCGATTACGGATAGCCCAGAAGCGCGTCAGGTCAACCGCGCGCCCACGCTCCAGAAGATTTTTCAATGCTTCTTCGGGGCCCGGTATTTGTTGGGCGCCAAGCCAGTCCAGTCGGTCTGCCCGTGACTTGCCAAACTTGGGTCCCTCGGGATCGAGTACCCTACCGCCCCCTAAAATCAAGGTTTCACCCTGATCACGAATCAGGAAAAGTTCTCCCCATACGGTGCTGACGGGTGCTTCCAACAGAAGCTGGACAAGGCATGAGGCGCCAGCTCCGATCGCACCCTCCGCACCCGAGACGATGGCAACGCGCGCCGCCAACCGTTTCGCGCCCAAATACAGCTTCACCGGTGCCATGTGTTTCAGGGCAAAGGGAGCGCTGGCCAACACTGTAATCTGGGCATCTATCCGTGTTGTCGGGTCCAAACTCCCGGGGGCAACCAGCCAATCGCCGCGGCTAATTTCAGCCAGTGAGATTTTCCCGGCCAAGCCCAGCGCCACCCGCTGGCCCGCGGTGGCACTTTCCACCTCCTGGTTGTTGGCGCGGAGATGGCGAACACGTACCTCCCGCCCCAGGGGCAGAAGTTTGAGCCGATCGCCCAGTCCAATCCGGCCAGCGCTGGCAGTGCCGGTCACAACCAGACCCACGCCACTGACAATAAAGCTTCGATCAATTGAAAGCCTGAAGTGGCCGCTGCACCGGGGTTTCGCAGCGTCCATTGCGGCAGACAGCAAATAGGATTTCAGTCTCTCCAGGCCCTGGCCGGATTGGCTGGAGACTTCAAAGACCGGGGGGGCTGGCCAGCGTTGCCGCAGAAGGAGCCCGTCCAATTGCTGCCTTACCGTATCAATCTGGCTCGCATCTACGCGGTCTACTTTGCTGATCACCACGACCAGCCGCTGAACGCCCAGAATTGCAAGCACATCGATATGCTCAAGGGTTTGGGGCATGGGGCCGTCGTCGGCAGCAACGACCAGCAGGCCCATATCGATGCCACCAATGCCCGAAATCATCGTATTGATAAAGCGTCGGTGGCCGGGTACGTCGATAAAGCCCAGGACATTGGCCGATGGCGAGGTATCGGGCCCTGCTGACGGGGCTTGGCCTTTCGCCAGGTAGGCGTAACCGAGATTGATGGATAGTCCCCGCTCGATTTCTTCCGCGAGGGTATCTGTCTCAACCCCCGTCAGTGCCCTGACCAGCGCAGTTTTTCCGTGGTCTACGTGCCCTGCAGTGGCAATAATCACAGCTCAAGCTCACGCAGCTGCGCCACGAGTTGGGTCGCATCCTCATCTTCAAGGCAGCGCAGGTCCAGCCAGAGGGCGCCGTCGTGGATACGGCCTATCACGGGTTTTGGCAGCTGCCTTAATGCGCTGCTCAGCTGCCGCAGTTCACGGTCGTCCCCGGATAAAGGCGCCACGGTTATGGCACTACTGGGAAGGGTTTCGACGGGCAGCGAGCCGCTGCCAATTTGGCTCAGCGCGGTTTCGATGCCAACGCTGTAATGGCCGCCAAGCACAGCCTCGAAGGCGGGTTGCACTGACTCCGCCATGGCGCGGATATGTTGGGCGTCGCGGGTAATCAGCCGGAGTGTTGGCAGGGTTTCCCTAAGTTTTTCCGGGTGACTGTAGAGTTTCAGGGTTTCTGCCAGGGCGGCGAGGGTCATCTTATCGAGACGCAGCGCGCGCTTAAGCGGATTGGCCCTGAGTTGTGCGATGAGATCTGCGCGTCCGGCGACCAGACCCGCCTGCGGACCCCCCAGCAACTTGTCGCCACTGAAGGTCACGAGATCCGCCCCGTTACCGATGGCGTCGGCCACCGTGGGTTCCTCAGGCAGACCCAGTGCCCCGAAGTCGATCAGGTTGCCGCTGCCCAGGTCAATCATGAACGGCAATCCGTGGTGTCCGGCAATACGCGCTAGTTCTTTTTCCCCGGGCTGTGCCGTGAACCCTTCAATACGGTAATTGCTGGTATGCACTTTCATGAGCAGTGCCGTTTCGCCATCGATTGCGGCTTCATAGTCTTTGGCGTGGGTTCGGTTGGTGGCGCCTACCTCTGTCAGTAAGCACCCCGCCCGGGTCATTATCTCGGGCACCCTGAAGGAGCCGCCAATCTCTACCAACTCACCTCGGGAGACCAAGACCTTGCGACCCATCGCCAGTGTGTTGAGTGCGAGCAATACAGCGGCGGCGTTGTTGTTAACCGCCGTCGCTGCCTCAGCTCCCGTCAGTTCACAGAGCATAGCTTCAACGTGGGATTCTCGATCGCCCCGTTTTCCCGAGTCCAGGTCAAACTCCAGGTTGCTGGCGCGGGTGGCCACTGCGGTGACCGCCGCAACAGCGGCTTCTGGAAGATGGGCGCGCCCCAAATTACTGTGCAGGACGATACCGGTCAGGTTAAACACAGGTTTTAGGGTCGATGTCGAGCGCGCTGTGAGCTTGGTGACGACAGCTTCCCTGATGCCTTGCGCGTCCAGATCAGGGCTGCCACCCGACGTCATGCTGTCCCGCAAATCCGACAGGTGCTCCCGAAGCGCCTCCGTCACGCGACCATGACCCCATTGATCCACGTCTGCTGTCATCGTCTCCAGCAGGGTGCTGACGGCAGGTAACTGGCGTAGCTGGGCTTGCTGTGGGTCTCGGTCACTCAAAGTTCTTTCAATCATGGCTGCCTGGCTGGCCATGTTAGCGGTTATCGGTGTTCTGTTGACAGGGCTCGCCGCCGATTCGTTGGATAGGTTCCGGGGTGTTTACCCCTGCCCGCTGGTGATGCCGTGAAACCGCCTGGGTTCTATAGCGGCCTCGCAAAGCCCTGGCGCACAGCGGGCTTCCATGTCGGCCGCGTCGGGGCGCTTTCGGCCAGCAAACAATGGGTAACTGATATAAGCTTCGATGGAACTTCGACAGGACGCCGCTGCATCCATGACATGGGAATCTGAAACCGAAGAAATTGTGCGTCGACGTGAGCTGGCTCTCGGTCAGGGTGGTGCTGAGGCCATCGCGAAGCAGCACAGCCAGAACCGACTCACGATACGGGAACGCATCGACTGTTTGATAGATCCCGGCAGTTTTGAGGAGGTGGGGCCCGCTGCCGGGTCACCCCAGTATGACTCGGACGGCAACCTAATCGCTTTTGATCCCGCCAACTTCGTGCTGGGATTTGCCAAGGTAGAGGGGCGTCGCATTGTGGTCGGAGGGGAAGATTTTACCCTACGGGGAGGCTCTCCCTCTCCAGCCGGGCTGCGTAAGAGCGTGTACGCTGAAGAGCTTGCGGTGCAGTATCGCCTGCCCCTGGTGCGCCTCCATGAGGGGTCAGGGGGGAGTGTGGGTGGCACCGGGGGCAAGGGTCCCAGCCTCCCGGGCCCGGTCAATACCCCGGCTCGGTTTCGGTCGGTCGCGCAGGCCATGGCGACGGTACCCGTGGCCAGTGCGGCCATGGGAGCCGTGGCTGGATTGCCTGCGGGCAGGCTGGTGGCATCCCATTTTTCTGTGATGTCCAAGAGCACGGCGCAGATACTCACGGCGGGTCCGGCCGTCGTAGAGCGGGCCATGGGCGAAAAGAAAACCAAAGACGAACTGGGCGGTTGGAAGGTCCATACCAAAAATGGCACCGTGGACAACGGCGCAGACGATGAGGTGGCGTGTATTGCAGAGATTCGACGTTTCCTGTCGTACATGCCGGATAACATTTACCAGCTGGCTCCCGTTCTCGCCTGTCACGATCCGGTGGACCGCAGCGATGAGCACCTGCTGTCGGTGGTCCCGCGCAATCGGCGCCAGGCTTTTGAGATGCGCGCAATTATTGCCTCTGTATTCGATGTCGAGAGCTTCTTTGAAATAGGGCGGGGTTACGGCCGGTCCCAGATCACGGGCCTGGCACGACTCAATGGCCAGACGGTGGGGGTCTGGGCCAATGATTGTAAGTTCCTTGCGGGGTCGATGACGGCCGACGGCGCCCATAAAGCGCGCCGTTTTATGGAGCTGTGTGAAACCTTCAGCCTACCCATTGTGAGTCTGGTTGATGAGCCGGGTTTTATGATCGGGAGCCAGGCGGAGCGCGAGGCGACAATCCGCCATGGCGCATCGGCGGTACTCACGGCGGCTATGACGACTGTGCCCTGGGCGTCGGTTATGATTCGTCGCTCATTTGGCGTTGCCCAGGCTGCTCATTATGGGCCCGAGGGCTATGTGCTGGCCTGGCCATCCGCCGAAAGTGGGCCTTTGCCCGTCGAGGGAGGCGTTGCTGTGGCGTTTCGCAGGGAGATCGAGGCGGCACCGGATCCCGATGCCCGACGTCGCGAGCTGGAGGAACAACTGGCGGCCAAGCAGTCTCCTTTCCCAAGGGCGGAGGCGCTGGGAGTCCACGATCTTATCGATCCCCGCCAGACCCGGCCCGAGCTCTGTCGCTGGCTGGAACGGGTGCAACCGCTATTGCCCTCGCTGCTGGGTCCATCGGGTTTTACAGTCCGCCCCTGAATTCGATAAGAGGAGAAAGCCCATGACAAAGGTTGAATTGGAGACCGGCGGATCCGTCTGGAAGCTGCTGGTGAAGGTGGGTGATACGGTGCAGCAGGGCGATACCCTCTTTATATTGGAGGTCATGAAAATGGAGGTGCCCTATCCGGCGCCTCTGGCCGGGCAGATTGCCGCCGTACATATCGCCGAGGGAGATGCGGTTGAAGAGGACCAGCTGGCGATTGAGATCTCGGGCTGATCGCGCCTGTATCACGTGGGTGCCCGCTTAAAATCGCGTGGGTGCCCGGTTAAAGAAGGCTCAGGTGGCGGGGCTGGCACCCGTCAGGTGGAATGCGGGGGCGGGCCAGTAATTCGGGTACTCCCCCGGACGCGGAAATTGCCGTCGCGACTGGGTTGGTATCAATTTATAACGGAGTGTGGGGTAACCTTATGATGCGGGTTCGAGAGTCAAGCGTTGTAGCACTGATCACGATGCTTTCTGTTGGGATGCTGTCGGGACCGGCAATTGCTGCGGACATTATTTTTTCCGGTGGCCACGTGTACACCGCTGATCCTGACATGCCCCGCGCCGAGGCACTGGTGGTTGAGGGCGGCAAGATTGTTTACGTGGGTTCCTCTGAATCAGCGCTGACCTATGCCACAGAGGACACCGAGGTTATTGATACGACGGGCAAAATGGTGATGCCCGGCTTTCATGACGGGCACCTGCACACCTTTATGGGCGGACGGAGCATCACCGGCTGTGACGTTGCCGCCGCGCCCGACATCCCCTCCGTTGAAATGATCCTCAAGTCCTGTCTCGAAGGATTACAACAGCAGTGGTTGGTCGTCGAGGGACTGAATCTTGGGCTTTTTGGGCAGGCAGGGCCCACCCTGGACTGGTTGGATACCATCAGTGATGAAGTGCCGGTACTGCTGCGAGCGTCGGACGGCCACTCCGTTGCTTTGAATTCCCGGGGCTTGTCGCTGGCCCAGATTACCCGTGAAACCGAGGACCCACCGGCGGGGCTTATCGAGCGCGATGCGGCGGGCGTCCCCAGTGGCACCCTGCGTGAATCCGCCATGGGACTTGCCGAGCGCCAGGTGCCCTCGGTGACCGACGAGGACCGCATGGCGACGATGCGCGCTGCCCTTCGTGAAATGAATAAATATGGATTGACCAGCGTCTTCGACGCCTGGGTGGGTGCCACCGACGTCGCCATGTATCGAGCGCTGGAGCAACAGGGTGATCTGACCCTTCGGGTGCGAGCGGCACTCGCTTACGGGCACGGCGATTTATTTACCCAGGACACGCCCGAGGTATATGAACGTCATCTTCAGGATCGGAAGAGCCTGAGCAGCGATCGATTCAGGTTGGCCGCGGTTAAGCTCTTTATCGATGGTGTGCTCGAGGGCGAGACAGCCGCGCTGGTGTCCCCCTACCTGACCCTTCCTGGTTACCGGGGCGAGCTGACTTACTCCCAGGAGGAGCTCAACGGCATTGTTTCTGATTTAGTGGCGCAGGATGTTCAGGTTTATACCCATGCGCTGGGGGATGGTGGCGTGCGATCCATATTGGATGCTCTTGAGTTTGCTCAGGCAGCCCATGGGCGCAAAGATCTGCGGCCCCATATCTCGCACCTGCAGCTGATTCATCCCGATGACCATGATCGCTTTGCGGAGCTCGGCGCCGTGGCCAACTTCCAGGCACTTTGGGCCCTGCCTGATGAGTGGATTATGAACCTGAATTTGCCTGTGGTGGGTCTTGATCGTGTACACCGGATGTATCCGATTGCCAGTATCGTGAACACGGGCGCGACTGTTGTTGGCGGTAGTGACTGGAGCGTCAGCTCCCTCAATCCATTGGACGCCATTGAAGTGGCTGTGCTGCGCCAGGACTGGCAGGCCAACGATGAGCTTTCGGATGATGAGCTGTCCCAGTTGGATGTGCTTAATCGGGCAGAGCGAGTCAGCCTCGACACCATGTTAAAGGCCTACACGGTGAACGCTGCCTGGGCGATGCACCAGGAGGATGCAACCGGTAGTTTGACGATGGGTAAACTGGCAGACGTTATTGTCCTGTCTGAGGACCTTTTTACAATCTCCCCCCAGCGGATTAGTACCGTGGCAGTGGAGCAAACCTTCATCGAGGGGCAACGGGTCTACCCCAAAGCGTACCCGGCGGCTAGCCCCTAGCACTGGGCAGAAATGCTGTTGGTGGATGGCCCTGGCTCCCCTTGGGGGC
>Ga0181596_10001721_pt1 | contig 21782 bp, 20 predicted proteins | sample 041ome_6_FD_148655 | JGI IMG/M metagenome (GOLD analysis project Ga0181596, IMG submission 148655) | Coastal salt marsh microbial communities from the Groves Creek Marsh, Skidaway Island, Georgia - 041402US metaG (spades assembly) | ecosystem: Environmental > Aquatic > Marine > Intertidal zone... | reverse complement strand
CAGGGCGAGGGCAATTTTGGCATCCACACCAGCGCCGTGCTGCTCGATCCGGTGAAGACCTTCGGCACCAACATCATGCTCGAGATCTACAACCGCGGCGACCAGCCGGTGGTGAACCCGATGGTCTCGGTCGAGGTCTTCCGCGCCCCCGCCGACGACGGCACCCGCACCCGACGGCTGACGGCCAAGCGCGAACGCCTGCGCGACACGGCCCGCGCCGTGTTCAGCGGCTTCGAGGCGAAGCCGCCCCAGCCCGATCCCGACGACGCCCGACCCCGCGTACGCATCCCGGTCGGCAACGAGGTTTCGCTGATGCCCAACCCTTCGGTGATGATCGCCGCCGGCACCGGCGAGGACGCGGCAACCGCGGCGCTGGCCGAGGCCGAGCACTTCGGCCACCCCACCCTGCTCGGCGCCCTGCACGCCGCACCGGCCGGGGCCGACACGCTGGTGACGACCTATTTCCCCAGCCTCCACGACCAGGTCGAGTTGTACGCCCGCCTGCCGGAGTTGAAACTGAAGCGGATCATCTTCCGCCACGCCTCGCGCACCCACGGGTTCTTCCTCTCCCACAACGCCCAGTCGCGGCTCGATTCGCTGAACTCGCTCGGCATCGAGCTGTATTGGTCGACCTCCGAGCTGGGCGACCTCTACCGCTACGTCTACAAGCACCACCACGGCTTCTTCCTGCGCGAGGAACTGGCCCGGCGTTTCCAGGAATCCACCATCCTCGCCTTCTACGGCAGCGCGGTCGGGCTCGATGCCGACCAGACGCGGCGCATCACCGGTCTGATCGAACGCCTGACCGACTACATGAGCCCCAACGTCGGTGTGCTCACCGGCGGCGGCGGCGGTGTGATGGGACTCGCCTGCGAACAGGCGCGAGCGCGCGGCGCCCTGACCGGCGCGTGCTTCCTCGAACTGGAAGCCCAACCGCCCGAGCTCGGAGTGGATTTCTTCAACACGTTCCAGGAGTCGTCGCGCCACTTCCGTCAAAAGTGGTTCGAAGTGGCGGATTTCTGCGTCTTCAACGTCGGCGGCGTCGGCACGCTTGAGGAGATCGGCATCGAGCTGTGCAACCTCAAGCTCGGCATCCGGCCCCGGGTGCCCTTCGTGTTTTTCGGCGCGGAGTATTTCTCGCCGCTGCGCCGCCAGCTGCAGCAGATGTTCCGCACCAAGCGCGCGCCGGCCTGGCTGGAGGACTACCTCCTCTTCACCGACGACCCGGAGGAGGTCGTGCAGTTCTACCGCGAGCGGTTGCAGGTGCTGTAGCCCGGTCCGCGCTTTTCGCGTTGCCTGCGCGGGGCCGGCTCGGAAACCGTCCCTGCATGTCCGCCCCCTCCATGCCCGCCTCCGTGCTCGTCGTCGGTTCCGGCGGCCGTGAACACGCGCTGGTCCGCGCTCTCGCCGCCTCGCCGGCCAAGCCGAAGCTGCTGGCCGCCCCGGGCAATCCCGGCATGGCCGCCGACGGCGCCGCCTGCCACGCCGTGGCCGCCGAGGATGTCGCCGGTCAGGTGGCCCTGGCGCAGCGCGCCGCCGTCGACTTCGTGGTGGTGGGCCCGGAGGTGCCGCTCGCGCTCGGCCTGGTCGACGCACTGGCCGCCGCCGGCATCCCCGCCTACGGCCCCAAGCAGGACGGCGGTGAACTGGAGGCCTCCAAGATTCTCACCAAGCAGATCCTGCTCAAGTACGGGATCCCCACGGCCCCCGCCGGCATCTTCGACACCGTCGAGCCCGCCCTGGCCTACCTGCGCGAACGCGGTGCGCCGATCGTGGTCAAGGCCGACGGCCTGGCCGCCGGCAAGGGCGTGATCGTGGCCAGCACATTGGAGGAGGCCGAGGCGGCCGTGCGCGACATGCTCGAGGGCAACAAATTCGGCACGTCGGGCTCGCGGGTGCTCATCGAGGACTGCCTGACCGGCGAAGAAACCTCCATCCTCGTGGTCGTGTCCGGCCGTGACTACCTGATCCTGCCCACTTCGCAGGACCACAAGCGCATCGGCGAGGGCGACACCGGACCCAACACCGGCGGCATGGGCACCTATTCCCCCGCCGAGGTCGTCACTCCGGACCTCTTTGCCCGCATCGAACGCGAGATCGTCAAGCCGTCGGTCGACGCCATTGCCGCCGAGGGCATCGATTTCCGCGGCACGCTGTTCATCGGCATCATGCTCACGGCCGACGGCCCCTCGGTCCTCGAATACAACACCCGCTTCGGCGACCCCGAGACCCAGGTCGTGCTGCCGCGCCTCGGTTGCGACGTGCTGGAGCTGTTGTGGCGCGCCGCCCACGGCCACCTCGCCGGCTTCGACCTGCAGGTCCGCGAGGACACGGCGGCCATGTGCGTCGTCATCGCCTCGAAAGGCTATCCGGACTCCTATCCCAAGGGCGTCCCCATCACCCTGCCCAGCCAGCTGCCCGACGGCGTGGCGGTCATTCACGCCGGCACGGCCACCCATGAGTCCGGCCAGCTGGTCACCGCCGGCGGCCGGGTGCTGGGTGTCACCGCTCTCGCCGCCGATCTGGCCACCGCCGCCCAGGCCGCCTACGGGACCTGCGATGCGATCGTCTGCTCGGCCAAGGTGTTTCGCCGCGACATCGGCGCGCGCCAACTCACGCGACCATGACGCGCATCCACCTGTATTGCGCCGTGGCCGTCGGCTGGCTGCCCGCGTTCGCCGCCGCCACCGATTTCGCTCCGATCGATACGGACATCGTCTACGCGCGACCCGCCGCCGGCGACGGCGCCCCGGTGATCGTGTTGCTCAGCACCACCCCGCCCGAGGCCTGGCGCGAGGTCTTGGACCAAGCGAACCCGGCCGTGCTTACCCTCGCCCCGCGGGAGGCTGCCGCCGCGGCGGACCTCGTACTCGAAATTGACCGCGATACCAACCTGCACGGATTCAATGCCCTGACCGACGGGGCGGATCCCGCGCAGCTCGTTTCGACCGGGGCCGACAAGCAGCGCCGCGACGAGGCGTCGCTGCTGCGCGAAAGGGACCATCCCGATTTCCCGGCCAGCGGCCCGCCCCTTGAGGCAGCCCCCGGGGCCCGGACGCGGCCCGCGACCCGCTGCTGCGCCGGGCGGTTCAGGTCCTCCAGGGACTGCGCGCACTCGCCCGCGGCTAGGATCGCCAGCTGTGGATTGCATTTGACCGGCAACCATGTCCCTCTGACCCAAATCTGATGGCTGATTCCGGACTCATAGTGGTGGCTTGCACGGCCAACATCTGCCGTTCTCCGATGGGCGAAGCGCTGCTCAAGCATGCGCTCAAGGCCGAGCCCCCGCCCCTCCGCGACCTGCGTGTCGTGTCCGCCGGGGTCGCCGCCCGCGAAGGGGACGCCGTTTCCCCCAATTCCGTCACCGCCCTGCGCAAGGTCGGGCTCGACATCGTCAACCACCGGAGCCAGCCGCTTTCCCCGGAACTGCTCAGCGAGGCCCTGGCCGTCTTCGTCATGACGGAAAGCCATCGCCAGATCATGGCGGCCATGTTCACGCCCCGGCCGGACAACATCTTCCTCCTGCGTGAATTCATGCCCCGCGAGGCCGACAAGCAGATAGGCGATCCCTACGGCGGCAGCCTGGCCGAATACGAGGCCACCCGCGACGAGATTGTCGAGGCCATCCCCTCCGTGCTCAAATTCCTGCGCGAACGGGTCGCCGCCGCGGACGCCGACGCCTGAATTTCTCCTTCCCTCCATGCTCAACGCCACCCCCCTCGCCCAACTCGATCCCGAAATCGCCCAAGCCATCGCCGCCGAACGCGGCCGCCAGGAGAGCCACATCGAGCTCATTGCCTCGGAGAACTTCACCTACCCGGCCGTCATGGAGGCCCAGGGCAGCGTGCTGACCAACAAGTACGCCGAGGGCTACCCGGCCAAGCGCTGGTACGGCGGGTGCGAACACGTCGACGTCGTGGAAACCCTGGCCATCGAACGCGCCAAGGCCCTCTTTGGCGCCGAACACGCCAACGTGCAGCCGCACTCCGGCTCCCAGGCCAACTTCGCCGTCTACACCGCCGTGCTCCAGCCCGGCGACAAGGTCCTCGGCATGAACCTCGCCCACGGCGGCCACCTGACCCACGGCAACCCGGCCAATTTTTCCGGCAAGCTGTATCAATTTGTTCAATATGGCGTCGACGAGCAGACCGGGCTGATCGACTACGACGAGCTCGCCGCCGTCGCCGAACAGGAGAAACCGAAGATGATCACCGTGGGCGCCTCCGCCTACTCCCGCGTCATCGACTTCGCCCGCATGGGCGAGATCGCCCGCGCGGTCGGCGCCTACCTCTTCGCCGACATCGCCCACATCGCCGGCCTCGTCGCCGCCGGGGTGCATCCCTCGCCGGTGCCGCACGCCGACTTCGTCACTACCACCACGCACAAGACCCTGCGCGGTCCCCGTGGCGGCCTCATTCTCTGCAAGGCCGACCACGCCAAGGCCATCAACTCCGCCATGTTCCCCGGCGGCCAGGGCGGCCCGCTGATGCACGTCATCGCCGCCAAGGCCGTGTGTTTCGCCGAGGCCGCCAAGCCCGAGTTCAAAGTCTACGCCCAGCAGGTCGTGGCCAACTCCCAGGCGCTGGCGGAGGCGTTCCTCACCCGCGGCTACAAGGTCGTCTCCGGCGGCTCCGACAATCACCTGTTCCTGGTCGACCTGCGCGAAACCCTGCCCGACCTCACCGCCAAGGTTGCGCAGGAGACGCTCGACCGGGCCCACATCACCTGCAACAAGAACACCGTGCCCTTCGAAACGCGGTCACCTTTCCAGGCCTCCGGCCTGCGTCTCGGCACCCCGGCGGTGACCACCCGCGGCCTCGTTGCCGCCGACATGGAAGAGATCGCCGATTGTATCGACACTGTGCTCCGCGCCATCGGTACCGACGGCCTCGACGACGCCCTCACGGCGGTCAAAGCCCGCGTCGCCACCCTCATGGCGGCGCATCCGCTGCCCTACGCCGGCTGAGCCCCGCCGCCACGGCGTGACCGGTGTCGCCGGCCCGCGTCATGCTTCCGACCGCCCTCGCAAACCTGATGTCCCTTCATCCTCCAGTTGGCCATGAGTGCGGTTGAAGCAGCCCGGAACGCGAGCGAGGCCGTCGAAAAATGCGGCGACGACCAACCCGACGGCTTCGTCGGCAAGCCGTTCACGGCGACCGACCTGTTGCGCGCCATCGAACGGATCTATCGTTCCGCCTGACCACCGTGCCTTCGCCGCTGCAACGCAAACCCTGGCCGATGAAGTGGGTCGCCCTCGCGATCCTGGTCTGCATCGTGCCCTACACGTGGATCACCCTCAAATACCGCAAGGAGGGGCCCGCCTACCAGCCGTATCAGGATAACAAGGACCGCGCCCAGGTCATGCGCCTGCTCGACGCCGGCTTTCAGCGCGTCGCGGGCAGCCTGCAGCGGGCAGTCGACCCCCTGCCCTCCGCCGCCCCCCCCGCGCACGCCGCGACCGAACGGGTGCCCGGCGGCATGCCACCGGTGCTGAGCGAACTGCTGATCGACCCTCCCCTCGTTCCGGAGACCGTCACGCAGGTGCTGGCCCCCGCGGTGCTCGCGGCCGACCAGCCCTGGCGGATCGGAGTGGTGGCAACCACCCCGGAGCGCCACGAGGTGCTCGCGAGCGCCACTCTGTTTCGCCACGACCGTGAACTCACCCTGGCCATCGCCTACGACCCCCAGGACCACACCCTCGAGGCCCGCCGTCTGGCCACCACCGCCTGGATCGAATTACCCCCCGGTACCCTCGAGCCGGGCACCTACCGCGCCACCCTCGTGGGCGCCCGCAACGCCCTGCGCTGGACCTTCACCGTGCGCTGACCGTTACGGCGGGAGGCGAAGCGACCATTGACGCCGTCCCCTGCTTGCCCAAAAACGCCCGACATCCGCCATGCCCATCGGCACCGCCCAATCCCCGGCCTCCGCGTCTCCCGCCGCGGCCACCACCCTTAAACCCACCGACCTGCGCGGGATCCTGAAGTATATCCCGCGCTTCCGCGACCAGGTCTTCGTGGTGGCGCTCGACGGGGCCATCGTCGCGCACGACAACCTGGCCAACATCCTGGTCGACATCGCCGTCCTGCGCAGCCTGTCGATCCGCATCGTGCTGGTGCACGGCATCTCGGTGCAACTGGCCGAACTCTCCGAGCTGCGCGACGTGCCCATTTCCAACGCCGACGGCACGGGCGTCACCGACGCCGCCACCCTCGACCTCGCCGTGCGCGCCTCCTCGCGCGTCTCCCATCTCATTTTGGAGGGCCTGACCCAGAACAACCTCAAGACCGCCATCACCAACGCCGTCCACGCCCTGCCCATCGGCGTGCTCAAGGGCGTCGATCAGCAGTTCACCGGTCGCGTTTCCCGGGTCGATGTCGAGACTCTCAACCACCTGATCAACGCGGACATCGTGCCCATCGTGCAGCCGATCGGCTTCGGCCCGGACGGCCGCACCCTCCGCATCAACTCCGACCTGATGGCCTCGGAACTGGCCGACGCCCTGGGTGCGACCAAGGTGATTTATCTCAGTGCCCAGGAGGGGCTGGTCATCGACGGCGCCCTCAGGCGCGACATTCCGCTCGAATCCCTGCGCGACATCCTGGAAACCGCCGCCGACCGCATCGCCGCCCCGGCCCGTTCCAAGGCCATCCACGCGGTCAAGGCCATCACCAGCGGGACGCCCCGCGTGCACCTGATCGACGGCCGCGTCTACGACGGTCTGCTCAACGAAATCTTCTCCAGCGAAGGCGTCGGCTCCCTGATCTACGGCAACGAATACCAGCAGATTCGGAAAGCCAGCCGCCGCGACGTGCGCTTCATTCACAGCCTGACCCGCAGCGCGGTGAAGCGCGAGGAGCTGCTCCATCGCACCCAGCAGGCCATCGAGAAGAACATCGACCAGTTCTACGTGTTCGAGATCGATGAGAACATCGTCGCGTGCGTCACCCTGCAGTTCTACGCCGACCGCCCCGAGGTGGCCGAAATCGGTTCGCTCTACGTGCTCCCCTACCACCACGGCCGTGGCATCGGCCGCAAGATGGTCGAGTTCGCCTGCCTGCGCGCCAAGGAACACGGTGCCCGCACGGTCTTCGCCCTTTCCACCCAGAACGCCACGTTCTTCTCGAACACCTGCGGTTTCGCCGAAGCCGACACCTCGGCCCTGCCGCCCGCCCGGCTCGAACTCTACGCGGCCAGCGGGCGCAATCCCAAGGTCCTCGTCCGCCCCCTCGACTAGATTCGCCGCCGGATGCGCGCCGTCGTTCAACGTGTCACCGCCGCCCGAGTCGCCATCGACGGCCGGACCGTCGGGGAAATCGGCCCCGGCGTCGTGGTGCTCCTCGGGGTGGCCCGCGAGGACACCGCCGAGGAGGGCCAGTGGCTGGCCGAGAAGATCGCCAAGCTTCGCATCTTCGCCGATGCGGACGGCGCCATGAACCGCTCGCTCGTCGACACCCACGGCGACGCCATGGTGGTCAGCCAGTTCACGCTCCACGCCCGCACCCGCAAGGGGTCGCGCCCCTCGTTCAACGATGCCGCTCCGCCCGACCCCGCCCGCGAGCTCTACACCCGTTTTCTCGCCCAATTGGAGAGCGCCCTCTGCGGCCGCCGGGTCGCCCGCGGCGAGTTCGGCGCCATGATGCAGGTGTCGCTGACCAACGACGGACCGGTGACGATCATCGTCGACACCGCGGAACCCAAATAGCGGCGAACCTCGCACTGGGACTGACCTCGCTCGGCTACAACCTGGGGGAAGCGCTGCTGCCGCCGCTGACGGCCCTCTTGCTGGTCTGGATGGACTGGCGCCTGATCTGGGTGGCCATCGCGCTGCTCTATGCGCTGGTCCTGCCGGCCGCGGCCGACCGGTTGCTGCGCCGGGCGCGCTTCGAGACGTTCGTGGCGGCCGACTTTGTCGATCCGGCGCGACGACCGCGCACCTCACTGCTCGCGGCGTTCCGCCTGATGGCGTCTCAACGCCAGTTCTGGTGGATGCTGCCGGTGCAGGTGCTGCTGCCCATGCTCATGACGGCGGCGTTTCTCTACCAAGCACCTATCGCTCTGGCCAAGGGTTGGAGCACGACTTTCATGGCTTCGCTGTTCACGTTGTTCGCGCTCACCCGCGCCCTGACCAGCCTGGTCTCCGGCAGCCGCATCGACCACAGCGGGGCGCTCAAGCTCGCCGGGTGGGTGGCCGTGCCGGTGACCGTGGCTTTCCTGTGCCTCGCCTGGGGCACGCATCCGGGTTTCGCCGTCGCGTTCTTCGTGCTCAGCGGCTGCTCCGCCGGCGCGTCCGGGAACGTGCTGACCGCAGTCTGGGCCGAACTCTACGGGCCCGAGCAGCTGGGGGCGATCAAGGGTCTCACCGGGGCGGTCGCCGTGTTCTCGTCCGCGGCCGGTCCGGCCCTGACCGGCCTGCTGGTGTCGGCCGGCGTCAGCTACGCGGTGCTGCTCTCCGGTTTCGCGGTGGCCACCGGGCTCGCCGCCTGGGCGGGGTTTCGCGTCCGGTAGGGGCGGCCCGCCTCCGTCAACCCGGCACGGTCAGGCTATGGCCGTTGTCCTTGCGGCCGAGCTGCAGGATGAACGGCGCGGCGCGCTGCACCCAGTCCTCGGCGGTCGGAAATGCCTTCGACTCGTCGCCCCAGCACTTGGCGAGCATCTCGGTGGCGATGACGCCGGGGTTGAGCGGCACCGCCGCCAGCGGGGCCGGCAGCTCCGCCGCCATGGCCTGGGTCAGCCCCTCGATCGCGTATTTGGAAGCACAATACGGAGCGACCTCCGGCGACACGCTGCGGCCCCAGCCAGAGGAAAGATTGACGATCACCCCTTTCCCCGCCGCGACCATTTCCGGCACGAACGCCCGGATGACATTGGCCACGCCGGTGATGTTGATGTCGACCAGCGCCTTGAACTCCGCGGCCGGCACTTCCCACAGCGGGGCGGGCGTGTTGATGATGGCGGCGTTGTTGATCAGCAGGTCGACGGCCCCATGGGTCGCGGAGACGGTCTCATGCCACACGTCGACCTTGCTGGCCTGGGCCACATCGACGATGTCGAACCGGTTGGGCTCCCGGCAGCCGAAACGCAGGTCGAGGATTTTCTCCGGGTCGCGACCGCAGCCGATCACGGTATGCCCCTCGGCCATGTAATGGTCCGCCAGGGCCCGGCCCAGGCCACGGGAAACGCCGGTGATCAGGATCTTCATAAACTCAACGGCTCTGGAGGCTGAAGCGGCTCAGGCCGGTTTTGCGGCAGGCATCCATCAGGAACGTGACCAGCCGCAGCGGGGTGTTCTCGTCGGCACTGATCAGCACCGGGATGTCGCGGTCGACGTTGTGCACTTCAGTCAAGAGGCCCTCGATCTGATCCTCCGTGACCGGCTGGCCGTTAAAGGTCATCTCGCCCTCCGCGGTCACGCCGATGGTAACCGTGCCCTTGAACTCGTTTTTGCCTGCGGTCTCCACCTTGGGCAGCGTGATGTTCAGCGTGGTGGCGGAGCGAAACTGCATCGTGACGAAGGCGAAGAAGATCAGCATCACGAGCACGTCGATGAGCGGCAGGAGGTTCATGTCCCGTCGCCGACGCCGCCGCTGGTAGAGTCCGCTCATGGTGCGATCAGTCTCCGGCCGGTGTTTCGTCGCGCGCCAGAATGCGCTCGAGGACCACGTCGAGCTGGGCCGCGTAGTTCTCCACCTTGCGCTGCAGGTAACCGCCGCCCACCAGGGCCGGCACCGCGATGGTCAGACCCAGCAGCGTCGCCGACAGCGCCAGGGCGACACCGCTGGTGAAGGCCACCGGATCCGGGAGGCCGGTCTCACCCGAGATCGCCGAGAAGACCCGCAGCAGCGACCACACCGTGCCGGTCAGTCCGATCAGGGGCGCCGCGGCGTAAATGATGTCGAGATACGGCAGGCCGCGTTCCATGCGGTTGAGTTCGAGCCGGGCAAAGGCCTTCACCGCGTCCGGGTCGTCCACGTGGCGCTCGGCGAATTCGATGATGCGGGCGAGCACCGAGTTGCGCCCGCCGGTGATGGGTTTGCCGTCCACGATCGCCTCGACGAGATCCTCCGGCATGATGGCCTCGCGGCGCAGCGCGAAGGACCGTTCGCACAGGATGAAGACCATGACGATGGAACAGAGCCCGAGCGGGTAGATCAGGATGTCAGCGCCGGCAAAAACGTCGATAAGAGCAAGATACATGGGCAGGGACGCGGATTGAGACGCGATCGAACCGAAAAAGGTTCAGCGAAACTTCCGTATGCCGGCGAAACCGTCAAGGCACGGGCCACGACCTCGACGCGAGGCCGCCCGCCGGCCAGGCTGGAGGCACCTCACTTTCGCCATGCGTTCCCTGCTCCTCTGGCTGCACCAGACGCCGGGAACGGCGTTTTTTTGGGCGGGCGCCGATCCCGGGTGGGCGGCTCAGGCCAACATGTAGGGCAGCTTGCCCGCCAGGTCCTGCACCTGCGACACGCCTTCGTGCAGTTCGGCGATGGCATCGCACCGGCCGTTGAGCAGGGCGTCGCGGGCGGAACCACGGATCTCGGCCGGAATGCTCTCGCGGCCGTAGCGCACCGTCTGGCCCGCGACATCGATCGTCACCTCAAGGCTCGGATCAGCCGCGACCGCGGCGGCCACCTTGGCAATGTCGGCCCGGCTGGCGCAGGCACACGGAATCCCGAGGGTCGTGGAATTGCCGAAGAAGATCTCGGCAAAATTCTCGGCCACGATGCCGCGGAACCCGTATTTCTGGATCGCCTGCGGCGCGTGTTCGCGGGACGAACCGCAGCCGAAGTTTGCGCCCGACAACAGAATCGTCGCCCCGCGGAAACGATCGTCGTTTAGCGGATGATGCGTCGTCTCGCCGGTTTTCGGATCGTTGCGCACGTCATAAAACAGGAACTCGCCGAGGCCGTCGAAGGTGACGCACTTCATGAAGCGCGCCGGGATGATGCGATCGGTATCGATGTCATTGCCCGGCACGTGCACGGCGCGACCGGTTACAGAGGAAATTTTCTCAAGAGCCATGATGAAGAAAAATGGCGGTTGCGTCGTGATCAGACCGCGGCGAGTTCGCCGACCGCAAAGACTTCGCGGGCATCCGCGACCTGGCCGGTCACGGCCGCGGCGGCGACCATCAGCGGGCTCATCAACACGGTGCGCCCGGTGGGCGAACCCTGGCGGCCCTTGAAATTGCGGTTGGAGGACGAGGCGCACAGCTGGTCCCCGACCAGTTTGTCCGGGTTCATCGCCAGGCACATGGAGCACCCGGCGCCGCGCCACTCGAAGCCGGCTTCGCTGAAGACCTTGTCCAGTCCGAGCTTCTCGCACTGCAGCGCCACGATCTGGGAACCGGGCACGGCGATGGCCTTGACGCCCGGCGCGACCTTGTGGCCAGCGAGGTACTTGGCGACTTCCTGAAAGTCGGACAGGCGGCCGTTGGTGCAGGACCCGAGAAACGCGACATTGATCGGCGTGCCCTTGATCGGCGCCCCCGGCTCGAGCTTCATGTAGGCCAGCGCTTCCTCGATCGAGGCGCGCGCGTCGGCATCGGCGGCAGCCGTCGGATCGGGGATCGATTGCTCGATGGAGATGCCCTGCCCCGGATTGATGCCCCAGGTGACGGTCGGCGCGATGTCGGCAGCGTCGATGACAACGACATCATCGTAGTCGCAGCCGGGATCGGAGGCGAAACCGCGCCAGCGCGCGACCGCCGCATCCCAATCCGGACCCACCGGTGAGTAGGGCCGGCCCTTGAGATAGGCAAAGGTGGTCTCGTCCGGGTTGACGTAGCCGACCCGCGCCCCGCCCTCGATGGACATGTTGCAGACAGTCATGCGCTGCTCCATCGAGAAATTGTCGAACACGGTGCCGGCGTATTCGTACGCGTAGCCGGTGCCGCCATTCACGCCGAGCTTGGCGATGATGTGCAGGATGACGTCCTTGGCGTAGACGCCGGGACGCAATGCGCCGTTCACCTCGATGCGGCGAACCTTGAGCTTGCCCAGCGCCATCGTCTGGGTCGCCAGCACGTCGCGGATCTGCGTGGTGCCGATGCCGAACGCGATGGCGCCGAACGCGCCGTGGGTCGAGGTGTGCGAGTCGCCGCAGGCGATGGTCGTGCCCGGCTGGGTGATGCCCTGCTCGGGGCCCACAATGTGCACGATGCCCTGCTTGCCGGTGCCCCGGTCGAAGAAAGTGATGTTGTTGTCGGCGCAGTTTTTGCGCAGCTCGTCCATCATCGCCTGCGCCAACGGGTCGGCGTAGGGCTCGACCAGCTGGTCGGTCGGCACGATGTGGTCGACAGTCGCAAACGTGCGATGAGGCATGAGCACCGGCAGCTTGAGGTCGCGCAACATGCCGAAGGCCTGGGGCGAGGTGACCTCATGGATGAGGTGAGTGCCAATCAACAATTGGGTCTGGCCATTCGCCAACGTCCGTACGGCGTGGGCGTTCCAGACTTTCTCAAAGAGGGATTGAGCCATGAAACAACGGGATCAGTTCGAGTAGAAAAACCGCGAAGGTCGCAAGGGGGGGCTAAGAAATCAAAAGCAAAGTCTTCGCGATCTTCACGACCTCCGCGGTTTCCACAACTACTGAACCGCGGCCATCATAGCATCCTGCACGATGCCTGACTAATGCTTCATTTGTATTTATTGATGCCTGTTCCGTATCAGTAAACGGGCCCGGATGGTAATCCAACCGGGCTGAAAGGAGGCGGTGATTTGTCATAATCCGACCATATCCGCGATTGCGATGACTGTAAAATACTCATTCGGTACGTATTGATGCCTCGTGACTATCAGTACGATTTTGAGCTTCGTCACTTCGTGTACTTTCGTGAAGTGGCGCGCCTGCTCCATTTTCGCCGCGCCGCCGAGTCGCTGGGCGTGGCCCAGCCGGCGCTCTCGCGTCAAATCAGCCAATTGGAGGACGCCGTCGGCACGCCGCTGTTTGCGCGATCGCGGCGGCGGGTGGAGTTGACGCCGGCCGGCACTCACCTCGCGCGCGAGATCGAACCGATTCTGCTGCACCTCAAGCGGCTGCCCCCCGAGCTGCGCGCGGTGGCCCAGGGTGACACCGGCCTGCTGCGGGTCGGCTTCACGGGCCTGGCCATGGCGACGCTGGTGCCGGGCATCGTGCGGGAATTTCAACGCACCCATCCGGGCGTACGGGTGGAACTCAACGAGTCACCCACCGCCGCGCAGTGGCGCTCCCTGCATGCCGGTGAAATCGCCTGCGGCTTTCTCCACCCGGATTCCCTGCCGCCCGGTTGCCGTACCCGGCGACTGCTGCGGGAACGCAACGGTGTCATCCTGCCTTCCGATCACGTGCTGGCCCGCAAAAAAATCCTGCGCCTGCACGACTTGGCCGAGGTGCCCTTTGTGCTCTTCCCCCGCTCACACAATCCGTCGTTTTACGATCGCACCTTGGCGGCGTTCACCACCGCCGGCATTGCGCCCAACATCGTCGAGGAGATCTGGCCGCGCGCCAATGCGGTCGGTCTGGTGCGGGCCGGCATCGGGGCCACGTTCATGTGCCCATCGGAGGCCCGCAACCTGCCTTCGGAAGTGGTGTTTCGCCCGCTCGAAGGCCCGGCCCCGGAGAGTCGCATGGTGCTGGCGTGGATCGACTCATCGCACAATCCTCCGGCCCTCGCTCCGTTTCTCGCCGCGGTCGAACGCGCCGTGGGACCGGAAACGGAATAACCCCGCCGCCCGGCCCATCGAGCGATGCTGCCCTACGCCGTCACGGTATTCTGCGGGGCTTTTCTCCTCTTCGCGGTTCAACCCATGATGGGCCGCTTCGTGCTGCCCTGGTATGGCGGCGCACCCGGCGTTTGGGCCGTCTGTCTGGGCTTCTACCAAACGGCTTTGCTGGCCGGTTACGGCTACGCCCACGTGCTGACCCAACGCGTCCTCTCTCCCCGGCGACAGATGATCTGGCATGCTCTCCTGCTGCTCACCGCCTGCGCCACGCTGCCGCCGCTCCCCCCTGACACCTGGCAGCCGGATCCGACCCGAAACCCCACCGGCGAATTGCTGGTCCTGCTGGTCCGGCAACTGGGCATCCCGTTCATGCTGATCGCCGCCACCGGTCCGTTGCTGCAGCGCTGGTTCGCCGTGACCCACCCCGGGCGCTCGCCCTACCGGCTCTTCGCGTTGTCCAACGCCGGGTCCCTGGCGGCCCTGCTCGCCTACCCGCTGTTGATCGAACGTATGCTGACGCGCGGTCAACAGGCGCTGGCCTGGTCGGCGGGAGTGGTCGGCCTGCTGGCCCTCGTCGGCTGGACCGCACGACAGACCATGATAGCAGCGGTTACATCCCCAGAAGCCTTGAACCCGTCCCGTCCCGCGCCCGGCGTGCGCGTCCGCTGGGTGTTGTATCCGGCGCTCGCCGCCGCCTTGCTCTCGGCCACTTCCACGCGGCTGACCCTGGATGTGCCGGCGGGACCGTTCATGTGGGTGATGCCGCTGGGGCTCTATTTGATCAGCTTCATTCTCTGCTTCGATCACCCGCGGTGGTATCGCCGGACGCTATGGACCGGCTTGGGGACGGCAGCGGCGGTGGTCACCGCCGATCTGCTGGTGAGCGGCAAAGTGGTCGGCTGGGGACAGCAGATGATGGCGTACAATGCTGCCCTCCTCGCCGCGGGGATGATCTGCCATGGTGAAGTGTATCGCCTCCGCCCCGCGGCCGAACAACTGACCCGTTACTACCTTCATCTGGCGGCCGGGGGAGCTTTGGGCGGCCTGGTGATCGCGATCGTCGCCCCGCTGGTGTTCGATCATCATTACGATCTGCAGATCCTGTGGACGGGCGGACTGGTGCTGCTCGCCTACGAGTCCCTGCGTCAACGCGATCTGGCGCGCGTCCGGGCTTCGGTGCTGGGTCTGGCCGGGGGCAGTGGCGCGGTTTGGCTTAGCCATCTCCGGTCGCCTCCGGTGCCGGGTTTCGGGTCGGAACCGATGCTGGTGAGCCCGGCGACCGTGGCGGTGGCCGCGCTGGCGATGATGACTGCCGCCTTCATCGACCCTCGCCGCGGCTGGGTGCGGGGCTGGCAGTGGCGGGTCGGTGCGGTGGCCGTGCTGATCCCCCTTGGCTTCGCCGGCTGGCAGGCGCGCGTGCTGCGGGGCCGCCTGACCCATGAAACCCACGCCTCCCGCAATTTTCATGGCACCCTGGTGGTGCAGGACTTCAACCGAGCCAGTCCCATGGCCCACTGCCGCTTCCTGACCCACGGCAGCACGATCCACGGCCTGCAACTCTTGCACCCGGACTACCGGCGGTGGCCCACCGCTTACTACGGTCCGACCACGGGGATGGGCCTGGCCCTGGCGCGACCGAACCAGCCGCCGGCCCGACGCATCGGGGTCATCGGTCTGGGGGTCGGCACGCTGGCCGCCTACGGGCAGGCAGGGGACGCGTTTCATTTTCATGAACTTGACCCGGCCGTGGCGCAGGCGGCCCGGGCTCACTTCACCTACCTCGACGATTCGCCAGCCGTATCCACCGTCACCATCGGCGACGGTCGCCTGGGTCTGGCCGCCGAGGAGGCGGCCGGTGCCCCCCGCTACGACACGCTGGTGGTTGATGCCTTCACCAGCGACGCCGTGCCCACCCACCTGCTCACCCGCGAGGCGTTCGCGCTCTACTTCAGTCGCCTCGCGCCCGGAGGTGTGCTGGCGATCAACACCAGCAACCACTACGTCAATCTGCCTGCCGTGGTGTTGGCCCAGGCCCGCGCCGCCGGGTGGACAGCCGTGCTGATCGAGGCTCCGGCTGATCCGGAGGAATGGTGGGCGATCGACAGCGCCTGGATGTTGCTCGCCCGCGAACCCGCTGCGCTCGCGACGCCGGCCATCCTTGAGGCGGCGGCCGGCACGGTCCGGCCTGCTCCGCTCGATGCGCCGCTATGGACCGACGACCGCGTTGATCTTTGGTCCGCAGTCTATTGATCCGCCCTGCGGCGGCGATTAACCCCTGCGCCGGCGGCGCTTGCATTCACCCGCTGATGTTCCGACCCGTTCGCCTGTTTGCCTGTCCCCGCCCGATAACGCGGTGCCTGCGCGCCGGGCGGGTCGTGCTCGCCGCGGCGCTGGGCGGCGGCATGGCGTCGGCTGATCTGCTCGATCCCGAGGCCGGCCGGCCGATCATCCGCGACTACCGCACGGCCGAATACGGCGGCCACCCGCAGATCTTCGACGTCGCCCAGGATGACCGCGGCTTCATCTACCTCGTCAGTTATCAGGGCATCAAACAATACGACGGCATCCGCTGGCAGCATCTGGACGCGCCGCTGCTGTTCTCCTATCGCGTCGCAGCGGCCCGCGACGGCCGCATCTGGACCACCAGTGTGGATACGATCGGCTATTTTGAGTCAGTCCCGGGTTCGATCGAGATGCGGTATCAATCCCTCAAGGATCGGCTCCCGCCCACCGGGCGCTACCCTGACGTCAAGCGGGTTGGCGACGACGTCTACCTCCGCACGGATCAGGAACTCATCCGCTGGCGCGGGGATGCCATCGTCCGCCGCTGGCCGCTGGTCGACCAGACGGACGGCCACTATCTGACGCAGGTCGGCGACGAGCTTTACTGGCTTTGGTTCCGCAACCGTCTCCTCAAACTTGAGGGCGACGAAATGGTGACCGTTGTGGTCGATGCCGAGCTGCTGAGTGGGCGACGAACCGAAGTGGTCTCGCGGGACGGCCAGCCGCCCTTGTGGGTGATCGGCGAACGGGGCGTGTTCGAGCTCGAAGAGACGGCCGGCGCGTTCCGCCGGGTGCCCGGCGCCTTGGATGACGTCATCAAGACAACCCGCATCAACATGCTCGCCAACCTCGGTGACGGCACCATCGCGGTGGCCACCAGCCTGCGCGGACTGGTGATCATAGGGGGTCAGCAGGTCGAAGAACGCCTGCGAAAGCTCGAAATCGGTGACCACCGCGATGGCGAATTCCGCCGAGACCACCGTACTGAGCGGCGCCGACGGCGGGTTGTAGTTGCGCGGCATGTTGGGATGACCGAGCCGGGCCGAGTTCAGTGCTTCGATCCAGCGCTGGGTGAAGGCCTGTTGGTTCTCGCCCAGTAAGCGCGACCATTTCGTCAGCAGCAGCCATCCTTCCATGGCCTGGGTGCGATTCGACTGCCCGGCGGCGAAGGCCACGTCAGCCGCCGCCCGTTCGATCTCGGCCCAGGTGCCCCCACTGCCCTCCCGCAGCGTCGCCTCCAGCCAGGCCGCGTCCAGCGTGCGCAGTTCCGCCCCTGCCGGCACCGTGACCTCCGCCCACGCAAGGGGGGGGCAACAGCAGACCCAGCAGGCAGGAAATCCAACGGCACACGCCGGTAGCCAAACGCAGGGGTTGAACCGAGGCAAGGTAGGGACGCCTCACCGAGGGGCCCTAGCGACGACCGTACTTTCTACCCTTGGTCGGTTTCTTCGAGCCCACTTTGGCCATTTTCTGATAATCACCGCTGCGCAGGGCCTCGATCTGGTCACGCAGCAACGCGGCGCGTTCGAACTCCAGTCGTCCCGAAGCCTCGGTCATTTCCAGTTCCAGTTCAGCAATGACCGCCGCCACATCCTCGCCGGCATCCTCGGCCACGGCCTGGTCGTCACCCGAGCGACCGGTGCCGTCATAGACGTGCAGACTCGCCTGCGCCGCGCGCTGCACACTGCGGGGGGTGATGCCGTGCTCGGCGTTGTAGGCGAGCTGTTTCTCTCGGCGCGCCGCCGTCACCTGAAGGGTGCGCACGATCGAATCGGTCTGCTTGTCCGCGTAGAAGATCACCCGCCCCTTCTCGTGCCGGGCCGCACGCCCGGCGGTCTGGATGAGCGAGGTCTCGCTGCGCAGAAAGCCCTCCTTGTCGGCGTCGAGGATCGCCACCAGGGCCACTTCCGGCAGGTCGAGTCCTTCGCGCAGGAGGTTGATGCCGATCAGGACATCGAAATTGCCCAGGCGCAGGTTGCGCAGGATCTCCACCCGCTCGATCGCATCGATGTCGGAATGCAGGTATTCGACCCGGATCTGCGACTCGCGGAGGAAGCTCGTGAGGTCCTCGGACAGGCGTTTGGTGAGGGTCGTCACCAGGACGCGTTCCTGGCGTTCCACCGCCGCCCGGATTTCGCCGATAAGATCCTCGACCTGCCCCTTGGTCGGCCGCAGCACGATCTCGGGATCGAGCAGCCCCGTCGGCCGGATCACCTGCTCGGCCACCACGGTGGACCGCTCCAGCTCGTATTTCGCCGGGGTGGCGGAGACGTAAAGCGTCTGCCCGGTGATGGACCGAAACTCGTCGAACGCTTGCGGCCGGTTTTCCAGCGCGGACGGCAGCCGGAACCCGTGTTCGACCAGGATGGTTTTGCGCGCCTTGTCGCCGTTGTACATGCCGCCGATCTGCGGCACCGTGGCGTGGCTCTCGTCGATGAAAAGGAGGAAGTCCTCCGGGAAGAAATCGATCAGACAGAACGGCCGCTCCCCCCGGCGGCGCCCGGAGAGGTGCATCGAATAGTTCTCGATGCCGTTGCAGAAGCCCATCTCGGTGAGCATCTCGAGGTCATAGTTGGTGCGCATGCGGATGCGCTGCGCCTCGAGGTATTGCTGGTTGGCCTCGAAATGCGCCACCCGCTCGTCGAGCTCGGCCTTGATGCCCGTCACCGCCGTGTCGAGCTTGCCGCGCGTGGTCACATATTGGTTGGCCGGATACAGATCGAACTGCGCCAGTTCCCGAATAGTGTCGCCGGTCAGGGGATCGAACTCGCTGATGCTCTCGACCTCGTCGCCCCAGAGCTCCACGCGCAGGGCCTGTTCACTGTAGGCCGGCATGATGTCGATCACATCGCCCCGCACCCGGAAGCGACCCCGCTTCAGGTCGAGGTCGTTGCGCTCGTAGAGGTTGTCGACCAGCCGTTCCAGCAGCTGCTGCCGGGGCAGCTGGCCGCCGCGCCGCAGCTCAAGTCTGAGGGTGGTGAAATCCTCCGGCGAACCCAGGCCGTAGATGCAGGAGACCGACGCCACCACGATCACGTCGCGCCGGGACACCAGCGAACTCGTGGTGGCGATGCGCATGCGCTCAATCTCCTCGTTGATGGAGGAGTCCTTTTCGATGTAGGTGTCCGACGAGGCGATGTAAGCCTCGGGCTGGTAGTAATCGTAGTAACTGACGAAGTATTCGACCGCGTTGTCGGGGAAGAAATTCTTGAACTCCGAGTAGAGCTGGGCCGCCAGGGTCTTGTTGTGGGAAATGATGAGCGTGGGCCGGTCGCAGCGGGCGATGACGTTGGCCATCGTGAACGTCTTCCCCGAGCCGGTGACGCCCAACAGCGTCTGGTCGCGGTTGCCGCCCTCGATTGACGTCACCAACGCCTCGATCGCCTGGGGCTGGTCCCCGGTCGGCGTGTAATCGGCGGCAAGTTTGAACAACGGCATCATCGACCCTCGACGATATCGATCAAATCGGCAACCGACAGTTCGTCCAGGCGGTGCACGATGCGGTCGACCCGACCGGCCAGCCCGGCGGCGTCATGGGTGGAGGCGACGCCGACGACCTTCATCCCGCCGGCTCGGGCGGCCTCGATGCCGGCCAGCGCATCCTCGAAGACGATGCAGCGTTCCGGCGGGCGATCGATCCGCGCCGCCGCCTGCAGAAACACGTCCGGATGCGGCTTGCCCTGGGTGACATCCTCGGCCGTGACCATCCCGCCGAACCGGCCCTCGAAGTGCATCACGCCGAGGATCGTCTCGATGTTGAGCCGGTGGGTCGATGAGCCAATGCAGGTCGGCACCTGCGCCGCGGCCAGCCGGTCGAGAAACCCATGCACGCCGGGCAACGGCACCAGGCCTTTCTCCACCACGATTTCGCGGTAGAGGGCCTCCTTGCGCAGCGAGAGACGGTGCACCGCCGCCGGATCGGTCGCCCACCGCAACAACTCGGGAATGATCCACTCGTTCTTCTTGCCGAACCCCTGGACGAAGTGATCCGGCGGCAGCGCCAACCCCTCCTCTTTCGCCAGTCGTTCCCAGCTTTCCTCGTGTTGACGCGACGAGTCGATGACGACGCCGTCCCAGTCAAAGAGCACTCCCAATTCGTTCGCTTGCATAATGCGCCTTCGACGTCCCTCGCGTCAGATGCCGAACACCTTGAGGACCCCGTTCCACACGCCGGCCCAGAAGCGGCGCGGACCACGTCCCTCCGCGTCGCTCGCGGTCTCCTGCAGCACAAACATGCCCGACCCGGCAAACATGTCGTCAAACAACGGGTTCATTCCGCGGTAATAGCCCCAGAAGGTCTCCGCCCGCACCGGGAGGTAATCCAGATTCGGGGTGAAGCCGATGGTGGCCAACTGGTTCGTGCGGCGGGCCGGGCGGCTGGCGCCCTCACGTTCCTCCATCCGCTCCTCGCGCACTCCGCGACTGCCGGCCACCACGAGCCGGCACGGACCGACGAACTCAAAGTAGCGAAACTGCAGCGTCACCCACGCCTGCCAGCGCAACAGCGTCCAGCGACGGCGGATCGCCACCTTGTCCTCATCGCGGGTGATGACCCCGACCAGAAAACTCGGCCGCAGCACGATCGACGCGCCGTCCGGCACTTCAATCACGGCCAGTTCCGTGTGGGGATCCTCGCCATTGCTGAGCGTCACCGCCGCCTGCCCGCCGGCCTGGCGATTGCGCAGCTCGACCAATTCGATCAGCCCGCAGGCCACGCTCGTGAACGGGATGGCCCAGTCGAACACGAACCGGGTTTTCCGCCGCAGGTCCTGGTCGCTCGTCTGCAGGAAATTCTCCTTCACCCGCAGCACTTCACCGGGCCACAGGTCGACCGGGATGGACACCTGGCTGGGCCTCACCGCCGGCATCGCGGCCAGGGTATCCTCAAACCGGATGGGGCGACCCCGGCCCAGCCACGGCGCGAACGCGTAGTACGCCAGCACTTTCACCACCGTCGGCCCGAAGAGGTAGAGCGCCAACGCCACCAGGAGGTAATCGCGGGCCTGCAGCCAGGCCGCGCGGAGGTAATGGCCGGACACCGAGCCCCCCTCCTCGGCGGCGGCGATGTCCCGCGACAGGTTTTCCATCCGAAAATCCACACTCTGCAGCTCACCGGCCACGTTCTCGATCTCGCGACCGATCTCATCGAGGCGGTTGCCCGCATCCGTGCGCAGGGCCTCCATCCGCACGATCTGGTCGGCGTTGGCCTGCTGCTGTTCCGGATTGCCCCAGATCCGGTCCCACCAGTTCTCCAATTGACGCAGCGTGGCGATGATCCGGTTGGCCCGCTCAATCCGGTCGCGCTGCAACTGGGCCGCGGCTTCGTATTCGGCCACGCTGGCGGCAATCTCCGCCCGCACGCTTTCGAGGACGGAGCGCTCGGCCTTGAGCCGGGTGACGTATTCCATCCGACGGGTCTCGGCGTCGACCTGGTCCTGCACGTAGAGCCAAAGCCCGGTGCCCACCAGCGCCACGACCACGATGGCCACCACCATGCCGACCTTGGTCAACAACCAGGTGCCGAGTCGGTAGAGAAAGCCATACATCGCCGCCCATCTGGATGCATGCGTGCCAAGATTTCAACCGCGCTTGTATCTCGCCGCCGGATTCCATCCCGGCGGCACGGAATGCCGTTTGCGTCGGTCACCAATCGGGACATGCTGAGGTCAAAACCCTCCTCCATGTCCAAAGTCATTGTTTCGTCCCTCTATAAATCGGACGTATTCAAAATGGCCTGCCGCCAATTCGACCAGGCGGCCGATGCCATCAACCTTCCGGAGAACATCCGGGACC
>Ga0181596_10001699_pt1 | contig 21921 bp, 15 predicted proteins | sample 041ome_6_FD_148655 | JGI IMG/M metagenome (GOLD analysis project Ga0181596, IMG submission 148655) | Coastal salt marsh microbial communities from the Groves Creek Marsh, Skidaway Island, Georgia - 041402US metaG (spades assembly) | ecosystem: Environmental > Aquatic > Marine > Intertidal zone... | reverse complement strand
TATTCTTCCAGTCCATTCTCTTCTTTAGGAGCATCCGGTGTCCGTCGTGTTTGTCGCCGCCTCCCAGCTGCCTACGCCTTTTGGCGTGTTCACCATGCATGGTTTCCTCGAAGAGGCCACGGGCAAAGAACACGTTGCCCTGACCTTTGGTGATGTGGCCGATGGCGCGCCCGTACTGGGCCGTTTGCACTCCGAGTGTTTGACTGGCGACGCGTTGTTCAGCCTGCGTTGCGATTGCGGTTTTCAGCTGGAAGCGGCGCTGCGCGCGATTGCCAGCGAGGGCCGCGGAGTTTTGCTCTATTTGCGTCAGGAAGGTCGTGGCATTGGCCTGCTGAACAAGATCCGCGCCTATGAGTTGCAGGATGGCGGCGCCGATACCGTGGAGGCCAATGAGCGCCTAGGTTTTGGTGCTGATCAGCGTGATTACGCGATTTGCCTGCCAATGCTCGATCACCTCGGCATTTCTCAGCTCAAGTTAATGACCAATAACCCGCGCAAGGTCAAGGCGCTGGGTGATATGGGCATCAATGTCGCGGCCCGTGTGCCCTTGCAGATTGACCATAATCCGCACAACAAAAAGTACCTGGCCACCAAAGCCGGCAAGCTCGGGCACATGCTCGGCAGCCTGCACCAGGGTGAGGTCGAGGAAAGCCTGTGACACGCAGCGAGGTGAAGCGGCGGTTGGCGCTGGAGTGGTGGCGGCAAGCGGCAGTGGCCCTGGCGCCGTTGTTTGTGCTCAACCTGCTGTTTGGCGGTGAACAGCCAACCGGCCTGCTGACCATGCCGCTGTTTATTGCCGGCCTGGCCTCGATGTTTGTCAGTTTGCCGCTGTTCAGCGCCTACAAGCGGGCGCTGGTGGCCACTGAAAAAGCCCTCAACAGTCCCGATGAGCATGACGCCTGGCTGGAGCTGGCGCGGGTGCGCCGTCAGGCGTTTCTGGGGGCTGCGCTGCCTGCCTGGGTGGCGGCTATTGCGCTGTTTACCGGCCTGGAGGCGATTCCGCTGTTCCTGCTGGGGCTGTCCAGTGTCGTGCTGTTGTATCTCTATCGCATTCCTCGCCAACTCGGCTAGCAGGCCGTTGAAGAACTGCCTGCGTAGCCGATGCTGCGTTGAAACCGGTCTCGAAATGCTCATTTACATCAGTAAACTCCGCTTTCTTGACCGTTTTCGCCTTGCCTCGGCGTCCTCGGTAACGTTCCTCAATGGCCTGCTGATGCGTCTTCTCGCTCTGTGTCTGTGTACCTTGCTGGCTTGGCCGGCAGGCGCGATCGAGCGGGTGGTAACTCTGGCACCTTCCCTGACTGAAATCATGCTGGAGCTGGAGGCAGGCGACCTGCTGGTCGGCTTGCTCGATGGCGGTGAGCGTCCGACAGCGGTGGCGCAGTTACCTTCGGTGGGCCGCTATGGTCAGCTTGAGCTGGAAAGCCTGCTCGAACTGCAGCCCGATCTGGTGCTGCTCTGGCCCGACAGCATCAGCAGTGCGCAACGTCAGCAGTTGCAACGTATGGGGATTCCCTTGCTGATTGTTGAGCCGCGCAAGCTGGCCGACCTGGCGGAGAACTTCGTCGAAATTGGCGCGCGTATCGGCCACGCCGAGCAAGGTCGGCAATTGCATCAGCAATTCAATCGCGGCCTGGTCGCGTTGCGTCAGCGTTATCAGCGCGAACAGCCGCTGCGCCTGTTCTATCAAGTCTGGGATGCGCCGCTGTACACCATCGGCGGCGAGCAGATCATCAGTGACGCTTTGCGTATCTGCGGCGCTGAAAATGCCTTCGCCGAGCTGAGCCTGCCGGCTCCGCAGGTCAGTGTCGAGGCGGTGCTCGGGCGCAACCCGGAGGTGATTCTGGCGGGCACGCAAACGCAACTGGATGCTTGGCGCGTCTGGTCGGGGCTGGCGGCGGTTGAGCGTGATCAACTGTGGCTGGTGCCGGATGCGGGCCTGGAGCGGCCGAGTTTTCAGATGCTGGCCGCCATCGAGCGCCTGTGTCAGGTGCTGGCCAAGGCGCAATAAAAAGCCCCGCAGGATGCGGGGCTTAGCGTGTCGTACTAGCGTCTCAAAGCTGCGGGGTCCAGGTCACCGCAAACAGCGCGGTGCGGCCTTCGCTGTTATAGCCGTAGCGGCCGTTGCCGGTGCTGTAGGTCGCGTCGGCATAGTCCTGGTCGAAAATATTATTCAGTTTCAGGTCGAAGGCCACTTCCGGGCTGGCTTGCCATGCGCCGCGCAGGCTCAGCAGGCCATAGCCACTCAGCTCCCGGGTGTTCTGGGCATCGTCATAGCGGCCGCTGACTGCGCGCCAGCTGGTCCCGGCAGAGAAAGCGCCGAACTGGCGATCCAGGTCCAGGCTCAAGGTGCGTTTGGCGCGGCGGGCGAGGGTGTGGCCGGTGGCGCGATCACGCGGGTCGATCAACGCCAGTGCCAGGTTGCCCTGCCAGCCGAACAGCTCCTGTTTGAGGGCCGCTTCGAAACCATTGATGCGAGCGGTCTGCACGTTCTGCGGAACATAGTCCTGGTCGAGGACAATCGCGTCTTGCAGGTCGATGCGGTACAGCGACAGTTCCAGCGCACCGGTTGAGCTGTAGCGGCTGCGCCACTGGGCTTCATAGCTTTTCGAGGTTTCCGGTTTGAGGTCGGGGTTGGCGCTGGCAGAGCAGAAGCCGCCGAAGCAGAAGTCGGGGTAGTACAGGTCGTTGAAGGTGGGGGCGCGGAAGCCTTCGCTGTACGACAGGATCACGTCGTTGTCGTGGTTGAGTGGCACGCTCAGCGCGGCGTTCCAGGTGTTTTCGCTGCCGTACTGCTGGTTTTTGTCATGACGCAGACCCAGCTCGGTCGAGAAGTGCTCGGCGGTGTAACGGTGCTGGATAAACGCGGCCTGGTTCCAGCGCGAGTCCTCGACAAAATCGGTGTCGCTGTGCAGGCGGTCTTCGTACCAGTCGGCACCCAGCAGCACTTGATGGTGCTCGGTGAGGGTCAGGGTGTTCACCCAGTTGGCTGAGTCACGGTAGGTGTTGAAGCTGTAGAACGAGTCGGCCCCGGCGTTTGGCTGATCGTTGCCGGTGTCGCGCTTGTCCTCGCTGTGACCGACTTCCAGGCGGCTATTCCAGGCATCGCTGAAGTTGCCGTCGATGTAGCTGGACAGGCTGCTCAGCTGGAAATCCGTGGTGGGCAGCGAGGTGCTGAAGAGGTCTTCGAATTCGGACTCGCCGCGCTGATCGAGGACGCTGAAGCCGACCTTGAGGTCGTCACTGAAACGGTGCGAAAGGTTCATGCTCAGCGATTGATTACGGTAGGCATCGTCGTCGCCGTTGGCGCCGAAGTTGTCGCGCGTGGCGTCGATGCCCTGGGTTTCATCGAGTGCGGCGCCCAGGCTGAAACGGGTGTGTGCGTCGCCGCCGGATACCCCGAGGTTGCGCTCGTAGGTCTGGTTGCTGCCAACACCCAGGCGCATATAGGGCTTGATGCCGTCGCCGCTGCCCTGGCGGGTGAAAATCTGCACCACGCCACCGATGGCGTCCGAGCCATACAGTGCCGAGCGCGCGCCGCGCACTACTTCAACGCGTTCGATCTGCTCGGGGCTGAGAAACTCCAGGCTGCTGGTGCCGCTGGAGGCGGAGGCAATACGTTGGCCGTCGACCAAGATCAGGGTTTGTGCCGTCGAGGTGCCACGCATGAACAGGCCGGTCTGGCTTCCCGCGCCGCCGGTACGGCTGACGCTGACGCCCGGAACGCGCTCAAGCAGCTCGCTTACGCTGCGAACCTGCAGGCGCTCGATATCCTTGCGGGTAAATACCGTGGTGGCGGCTGTCGCCTGCTGGGCAGGCTCTGCATGCCGCCCCGAGGTTACGACCAGCGGTTGCAGCTCAAGGGGGGCAGCTGGGGCACTGGACTGCTCAGCATGGGCGGCGAGTGGCAGCAACGCCACAGCCAGGGCAATACGGGACAACATCATCTAGAAAATCCTCAAAAGGTCGAGCGACTTTTGAGGAGGGCAGAGACAAGAACGGGCGCGCGCAAACACAGCCTGAGCTTGACGGTGATGCCCTCCGCAACACCAGTCACATCCAGCAAGGCCGGTCTCCGGGCTCTCGACCAACGCGGCCTTGCCTTCCCGGATTGCACCAGTGGCGATATGAGGCGGCGTGCAGGTGGACTCTGCGGTCGATTACCGTTGCGGGGGCAGCGCCGGGATGGTTCATCAAGAACGCACCGGCTTCCCGTTTAACGCCGCTTCTTGCATGAAGCGGCGCACCTTGGCGGAAGTAAAACGCCGCGCACCTTAATGCGCGGGTGAATGAATTACAAGCAAGTGCGGTTCAGGTCTGGATGAGCCGTGCTCATTCAGCGAGGGCGTTGAGGCGTTCGCGGATCGCCGCTTCGATGCCGGCGGCATCCAGACCACATTCGGCGAGCATCTGTGCCGGTTTGGCGTGTTCAACGTAATAGTCAGGCAGACCCAGGTGCAGCATCGGTTTGAGGATGCCGGCCTGGGCGAGGTATTCGCTGACCGCACTGCCGGCACCGCCCATGATGCTGTTCTCTTCGACGCTGACCAGCAGTTCGTAGTTAGCCGCCAGCTCACGCACCAGGGCCTCGTCCAGTGGCTTGACGAAGCGCATATCGACCACGCTGGCGTCGAGCGCTTCGCCGACCTTGAGCGCTTCGCTCAACTGCACACCGAATACCAGCAGGGCGACTCGCTTGCCTTCTCGGCGGACCACGCCCTTGCCGATTTCCAGTGGTTGCAGGCCCGGCTCAATGCACGCGTTGGGACCGCTGCCGCGTGGGTAGCGCACCGCGGCCGGGCCATTGAACAGATGGCCGGTGCTGAGCATGCGGCGTAGCTCGTTCTCGTCGCTCGGGGTCATCACCAGCATGCCGGGGATGCAGCGCAGGTAGGCAATGTCGAAGCTGCCGGCGTGGGTCGGGCCGTCTTCGCCGACCAGGCCGGCGCGATCGATGGCAAACAACACGTCGAGGTTTTGCACGGCTACATCGTGAATCAGCTGGTCGTAGGCGCGCTGCAGGAACGTCGAGTAGATGGCCACTACCGGCTTGACCCCGTCGCAGGCCATGCCGGCGGCCAGGGTTACCGCGTGCTGTTCGGCGATGGCTACGTCGAAATAACGCTCGGGGTAGCGCTCACTGAACGCCACCAGATCAGAGCCTTCCTTCATCGCCGGGGTAATGCCTACCAGGCGCGGATCTTCTGCGGCCATATCACACAGCCATTGGCCAAATACGCTGGAGTATTTGGGGCCGGCGGCGGGTTTGGGTGCGGCATTGGCGGCCGGTGTGATCGGGTCCAGCTTGGTGATCGCGTGGTAGCCAATCGGGTCGACTTCGGCAGGGGCAAAGCCTTTGCCCTTCTTGGTCACCACATGGAGGAATTGCGGGCCGTCGAGGTCGCGCATATTGCGCAGGGTTGCCAGCAGGGTCGGCAGGTCGTGGCCGTCGATCGGGCCGATGTAGTTCCAGCCGAGCTCTTCAAACAGGGTGCCGGAGACCAGCATGCCTTTGGCGTGTTCTTCGGTCTTACGGGCTATTTCCCAGGCGCCTGGCAGTTTCGACAGGACTTTCTTGCTGCCTTCGCGCATGTTGGCGTAGGTGCGGCTGGAAAGAATCTTGGCCAGGTAGGTGGACAGGCCGCCGACGTTTTTCGAGATCGACATGTCGTTGTCGTTGAGCACCACCAGCATGTTGGCCTTGACGTCGCTGGCGTGGTTCAGCGCTTCAAAGGCCATGCCGGCGGTCAGTGCGCCATCACCGATCACCGCGACCGATTTGCGATTGCTGCCTTGCATGCGCGCAGCAATCGCCATGCCCAATGCCGCGCTGATGCTGGTGCTGGAGTGGCCGACGCCAAAGGTGTCGTACTCGCTTTCACTGCGGCGAGGGAAGGCGGCAATACCGTCCTTCTGCCGCAGGCTGCCCATTTGCTCGCGGCGCCCGGTGAGGATTTTATGCGGATAGGCCTGATGGCCAACGTCCCACACCAGGCGATCGTCCGGGGTGTCGAACACATAGTGCAGGGCCACGGTCAGCTCAATCACGCCGAGGCCTGCGCCAAAATGCCCGCCTGTCTGCCCGACCGTATACAACAGGTATTGGCGCAGCTCGTCGGCCAGGGTTTCCAGCTCGGCTTCGCCCAGGCGGCGCAGTTCGTCCGGCGTGTTGGCACGGTCTAGAAGGGGCGTCAGCGGGCGCTCACGGGGAATCTCGTGGAAGGTCGTCGGCATCAGGCAGATCGTTATAGGTGCAAAAGATGCGGCAGTTTACCCGAAGCGTCGGAAACTGCCCAAACAAGGTTCGGTTCGGCGGCGCTTCGACGCAGTGGATTGCGGCAGAAAGGCGATGATTAGGCGCGTAGCAGGCTAGTTGCGCCGCTCGACGATATAGCGGGCGAGTTCACGCAGTGGTTCGGCGGCCTGGTCGAATGGGCGCAGGGCATGCAGGGCCTGGTCGCGCAGCTCCAGGGCATAGGCCTTGGCCGCGTCGAGGCCGAGCAGGGCCGGGTAGGTCGGCTTGTCGTGAGCCTGGTCCTTGCCCTGGGTCTTGCCGAGGGTGGCGGTGTCGCTTTCCACGTCGAGGATGTCGTCCTGTACCTGAAATGCCAGGCCGATGGCGCGGGCGTAGCTGTGCAAGGCTTTGAGGACGTACTCGTCAGCCCGCCCACTGGCGAGGGCGCCGAGTTGTACGCTGGCCTCGATCAGGGCGCCGGTCTTGTGCCGGTGCATGATCTCCAGCGCGCTCTGGTCGAGTTTGTGGCCAACCGAACCAAGGTCAATGGCCTGGCCGCCGACCATGCCGGCCGGGCCGGCGGCGCGGGCCAGAGCGCCGAGCATGGCCAGGCGCAGCTCGGCGTCGAGCGGGTTGTGTGTGGCGTCGCTAAGCACTGCAAACGCCAGGCTCTGCAGGCCGTCGCCGGCGAGGATGGCGCAGGCCTCATCGAACGCCTTGTGGGTGGTCGGCTGGCCACGGCGCAGGTCGTCATCGTCCATCGCCGGCAAGTCATCGTGTACCAGGGAATAGGCGTGGATCAGCTCTACCGCACAGGCGGCGGCATTGGCGCGCTCGGGCTCACCGCCCAGGGCTTCGCAGGCGGCATAGGCGAGCAGCGGGCGTACCCGTTTGCCGCCGTTGAACAGGCTGTAACGCATGGCGGCATACAAACGTTCCAGTTCCGGGCGCGGGCTGCTCAGCAGGCCCTCCAGGGCGGCGTCAACGCGCTGCTGGCAACTGCTCTGGTAGGCCGCAATCATGCCTGGCGATCCGCGTCGAAGGGGGCTTCCTCCAGTTCGCCGTCGCGCTCCATGAGGATCTGCACTTTCTGCTCGGCTTGGGCCAGGGCGGTCTGGCAGTCGCGGGTCAGGCGCACACCCTGCTCGAAGGCGGTTAGCGAGTCTTCCAGCGACAGCTCGCCGTTTTCCAGACGCTCGACCAGGTTCTGCAGATCGGTCAGGGATTGCTCGAAGTCGAGCGCGGCTTTTTTGCGGGCGGCCATGGCGAATGTCTCGGGATAGGTCGGAAATTGGAACCGGCGCGACACTAGCAGAGCAAGGTCGTACGGGCAAATCAACGGGTTACTGATCTCGGTTGGGTGAGCGTTAGCCGGTCACGCCATAGCCACTCGCAATCAGCACTGCCAGCAGTGGGATGGCTAACAGCAGCAACAGCTCCAGACGAATCACCCCGGTCACCAGACGCGCCTGGCGTGCGCTGACTTGCGGTACTTCGCCGGCCTTGAGGCTGTTGCGCCAGTTGAGGAAGACAAAGGTGGGAACCACGGAAATCAGCCCGACCAGGATAAACAGACCGACCTTGGCGTGAAACAGGCTGTTGCCCAGGTAGTAGTCCAGGCCCTTGCCATACCAGATCACCCGCGCCAGGCCGGTGAACAGCACCAGGCCGGCGCAGATGCCGTAGGCGACGTCGGTGATGATCAGGCTGCGCGCACGGCGCAGGTCCAGCGGCAGTTTGAATTGCACATGTTCAATGCTGAGCAGGGCAAACAGCAGGAATATCGACAGGTAATGCAGGTAGGCGGCAATAGCTTGGCCCATCGTTACGTTCCTTCGTCGGTAGATTAGTGGGCGAATTCGACCCGGTTACGGCCGTTACCTTTGGCCTGGTATAGCGCTTGATCGGCGCGGTTCAGGGTGTCGCTGGGCGCTTCCTGGCAGGCACGCAAGGCGGCGCCAATGCTGATGGTCAAGCGGAGTGGCAGGTTGTCGATGCTCAAGGGGCTATTGCTCATGGCGCTGCGAATACGCTCGGCGATCAGGAGCAACTCTTGCGGGTCATGCACTTGCAGTAGCACCACGAACTCCTCGCCACCGCTGCGCGTGACCACATCCTGCGGGCGCACTGCGGCGCTGATACGCCGCGCGGTTTGCCACAGCACCTGGTCACCGGCGGCATGGCCGTGGTTGTCATTGACCCTCTTGAAGTAATCCAAGTCGCAGAACAGTACGCCGAGGTGCATGCCCAGTTCATCGGCCTTTTGCTGGTGCCGAGATAAAAAGTGATTGAGGCCGGCGCGATTCCAGAGCTGGGTTAATGGGTCAAGCATGGTTTTGCGCTGCTCGCGGCTTAACGCCGCTCGCAATTGTGCGGTCTGCTCGCTGACATGGCGCAGCTTCAGGTAGCCCTCCACCAGTATGGCCATGTCGCTAAACAGCCGTTGCTGTTGCTCGGTCAGTTGCCGCGGTGTCGGGTCGATCAAACACAGGGTGCCCAGTGCCTGGCCCTCTTCGGAGAACAGCGGTTGCCCGGCATAAAAGCGTATGTGCGGGTTTTGCATAACCAGTGGATTGTCACCAAAGCGTGGGTCGCTGCAGGTGTCTTCGACGATAAAAGGCTGAGTGCCGAGGATCGCATGGCCGCAAAAGGAGATGGCACGCGGTGTCTCGTCGGTATCCAGGCCGATGCGTGCTTTAAACCATTGACGGTCGTGGTCGATCAGGCTGACCAAGACGGTCTTGACCGCGAACACCTCGCGCACCACCCGCACCAACGTGTCGAGGTAGGGGTCGGCAGGTGTGTCGAGTAGCTCGTGATCATCGAGGATCTGCTGGCGCTGCTCTTCATCGCTGGGTATTTCGGGACTGAGCATGGGGGGCACCTGATGAGCTGGGGACGAACCATTGATCGGCCCGGGTCAGACGGTAAGCATAGCCGCCCAAGCACAGGCTGCGCAGCCCCATAAAGCCTAGAAACGCCAGCCACAACCCCTGGTTGCCGAGCGGTTGCAGGGCCCAGGCCAGCGGCAGGCTGAGCAACAGGGCGAGGAGCATGGCGTCACGCATTTCGCGGGCGCGGGTGGCGCCAATAAACAGGCCGTCGAGCAGGTAGCTCCACACCGCTAGCAGTGGCAGCAAGGCGAGGTACGGCAGGTAGAGCAGGGCTGTTTCGCGCACCGGTGTGATAGTGGTTTGCAGGTTGATAAACCAGTGCCCGCCAAACAGGAAAAACAAGGCGAAGCCAGCGCTGGCGAGTAGCGACCAGATACCTGTGACGATCAGTGTTCGGCGCAGTGCCAAACGATCGCGAGCGCCCAGCGCATGCCCGCACAGCGCTTCCAGCGCGTGGGCCAGGCCGTCGAGGGCGTGGGCGGTGAGCAGCAGGCCGTTGAGCAGCAGTGCGTTGGCCGCCACGGTGGCATCACCCAGGCGCGCACCCTGCACGGTAATCAGGAAGAACACCGCCTGTAGCGCCAGGGTGCGGATAAAGATGTCGCGGTTCACCGCCAGCAGCGGTCGCCAATTTAGCCAGCGGCGCAGCGCTGCCCAGTCCAGCGTGCCGGCATAGGTGCGCAGGGCGTGCCGGGCTAAATAGAGGCCGAGTAGGGCGCCGCTCCATTCGGCAATCACCGAGGCCCAGGCCGCCCCGGCTACGCCCCAGTGCAGACCGAGGACAAACAGCAGGTCGAGGGCGACATTCAGCAGGTTGGTGGTCAGCAGAATGGCCAGCGGGCCGCGTGCGTTTTGCGTACCCAGCAGCCAGCCCACCAGAGCATAGGTCGCCAGTGCGGCCGGCAGACCGAACAGGCGGATGTGTAGGTAGTTGCGCGCCAGCTCATCGAGTTGCGCCGAAGGGTTCATCAGGCTCAGGGCGGCGCTGCTCAGGGGGATGGCCAGGCTGATCAGTAGCGCAGCCAGCAGCACGCCAAGCAGCAAGCCCTGTACCAGCACCTGACGCAGCGCGCCGCCATCATCACGCCCGGCGGCCTGAGCGCTGAAGCCGGTAGTGCCCATGCGCAGAAAGCCCACCGCCCAGGTCAGCAATGTGTACAGGCTCGCGCCGACGGCTACGGCGGCAAGTTGATGGGCGTGCGGCAGATGGCCGATCACCGCGCTGTCGACCAGCGCCACCAGCGGCACTGAGAGGTTGCTCAGGATCATCGGCGCTGCCAGCGCCCAGACCCGCTGATGGGTGGGCGCGTGCCTCCAGGCGTCGCGTAGGGCGTTGTTCACGTGGGCTCTCGGTCGTGAAAAGGAAATAGCTGCAACGAAAGACGCGGTTGTGTGTCACAGGCGGGCTATTAAACACGGATCGACAGGCGTGCGCTGCCAAGCAATTTTGCGTGCAAGCGCTTCGAACTACAAAGATGCCTCGACTATAGTGTCAGGCCTCTGCACCTACCCTTTGTTGGAGCCCGCAATGCCGAAGAATGGACTGCTTCTGGCACTTGTCCTGAGCCTGCTCAGCGCCTGTGATTCATCCACCCCCGAGCCTGCCGAAGTGACGGCGACTCAGGCCACCCCCGCGGTTAGCGAGGCGGTCAAACCGGCAATCGACCGTCAGGCGCTGGCCGAGCGCTACGCCGGTCGCGAATTGACGGTGGTGGATGTGTCGGAAGTGCAGCTCGAAGGTGCCAGTACCTTGTCGATCAGCTTCTCGGTGCCGCTCGATCCGGAGCAGAAGCTCAGCGAGCGCCTGCATCTGGTCGACAGTAAGCACGGCAAGGTCGACGGTGCCTGGGAGCTGACTGACAACCTGATGGAGGTGCGCCTGCGCCACCTGGAGCCGCAGCGCAAGCTGGTGCTGACCGTAGACGCCGGCTTGCTCGGGCTGAATGGGAAAAGCCTGGCCGCCGAGCAGGTGAGCCGTCTGCAAACCCGTGACCTGCAAGCCAGTGTCGGTTTCGCCAGCCGTGGCTCCTTGCTGCCGACGCGCTTGGCCGAAGGCCTGCCGGTGATTGCCCTGAACGTCGACAAGGTCAATGTCGAATTCTTCCGCATCAAACCCGAGTCGCTGCCGGCCTTTCTTAACCGCTGGGGTCGTTCGAGCAATCTGGACAACTGGGAAGCCCGCAGTCTGCTACCGATGGCCGATCTGGTTTATGGCGGTCGTTTCGATTTAAACCCGGCGCGCAACACCCGCGAAACCCTGCTGCTGCCGATTGCCGGCCTGGAGCCGTTCAAACAGCCCGGTGTGTACCTGGCGGTGATGCGCGAAGCCGGCAGCTACAACTATTCGCAGCCGGCCACGCTGTTCACCCTGAGTGATATCGGCCTGTCTGCGCGGCGCTACCAGAACCGTATCGATGTTTTTACCCAGGCCCTGGCCGGCGGTGACGCCCTGGGCGATGTGCGCCTGGAAATTCTTGATGCAGAAGGCCAGGTGCTGGCCGAAGGTGAGACCGACAATGCGGGTCACGCGCAGTTGCCGCTGCCACCCAAGGCCGAGGTGCTGCTGGCCCATCAGGGCGAGCAGACCAGCTTGCTGCGCTTGAATACCGCAGCGCTGGACCTGGCCGAGTTCGACATTGCCGGGCCTGCCGCCCACCCCTTGCAGTTCTTCGTGTTCGGCCCGCGTGACCTGTATCGCCCTGGCGAGACCGTGTTGCTCAACGGTCTGCTGCGCGACGCCGATGGCCGTGCAGTCAAAGCCCAGCCGGTGAATGTGGAAGTGCGCCGCCCGGATGAGCAAGTCAGCCGCAAGTTTGTCTGGCAGGCCGATGACGCTGGCCTGTATCAGTATCAGCTGCAACTGGCCGACGAGGCGCCGACCGGTCGTTGGCAGTTGCTGTTTGACCTGGGCGATGGTCGCCCGCAGCTGTATGAGTTCTCCGTAGAGGATTTCCTGCCAGAGCGCATGGCCCTAGAGCTCAAGGGCAGCGATGTGCCTTACCGCCCGGCAGAAAATGCCCAGTTCGACGTGACCGGGCGTTACCTGTATGGCGCGCCGGCGGCGGGCAATCGCCTCAGCGGTCAGCTCTATGTGCGCCCGTTGCGTGAGGCGGTGGCCAGCCTGCCGGGTTATCAGTTCGGTTCGATTACCGAAGAAGAATTGAGCGAGGACATCGAGCTGGATGAAACCAGCCTCGACGAGCAGGGCAAGGCCAGCCTGGATATCGAAAGCCGCTGGAGTGACGCCAAATCGCCGCTGCGACTGATTCTTCAGGCCAGCCTGCAGGAATCCGGCGGCCGCGCGATTACCCGGCGGATTATCCAGCCGGTGTGGCCGGCCGAGCGTCTGCCCGGTGTGCGCGGGCTGTTTGATGGCGAGGAGGTGGATGCCGACAGCCTGGCTGAGTTCGAAGTGCTGGTGGCCGACGCCGAGGGCAATAAGCTGGCCGCAGATCAGCTTAGCGTGCGTCTGATTCGTGAGCGCCGTGACTACTTCTGGAACTTCTCCGAGAGCGATGGCTGGAGCCACAACTACACCGAGAAATTCCTCACCCTCAACGAAGAAACCCTCAAAGTCGCCGCTGGCGGCACTGCCAAGATCAGCTTCCCGGTGGAGTGGGGCCCGTACCGCCTTGAAGTTATCGATGCGCAAACCGGCATGCTCAGCAGCCTGCGGTTTTGGGCGGGTTACCGCTGGCAGGACAACGCCGACGGCGGCGCCGTGCGACCGGATCAGGTCAAGCTGGCGCTGGATAAACCGGCTTACGCCGATGGCGAAACCGCCCTGGTAACCGTTACCCCACCGTCTGCGGGCAAGGGCTACCTGATGGTGGAGTCCAGCGAAGGGCCGCTGTGGTGGCAAGAGATCGACGTACCTGCCGAGGGTAAGACTTTCGACATTCCGATTGCCAAGGATTGGGCGCGGCATGACCTGTATGTCAGCGCACTGGTGATTCGCCCCGGCGAGCGCAAGAGCAACGCCACGCCAAAACGCGCGGTTGGCTTGCTGCATCTGCCGCTGGATCGCGCGCCGCGCAAACTTGCACTGAGCCTGACCAGCACCGAGAAAATGCGCCCCAACCAGCCGCTCAAGGTCAAGGTACAGGCGCGTAATGCCGATGGCAGTATCCCGAAACAGGCGCAGGTGCTGGTGGCCGCGGTGGATGTCGGTATCCTCAATATCACCGAGTACGCTACGCCCGATCCATTCGCCAACTTCTTCGGCCGCAAGGCCTATGGCGTAGACCAGCTGGATATCTACGGGCAACTGATCGAAGCCGGCCAAGGCCGTGTGGCCAAGCTGGCCTTCGGTGGTGACGCCGCGCTGGCCGCCGGCGGTAAGCGTCCGGACACCAGTGTGCTGATCGTCGCTCTGCAGAGTGAGCCGCTGAAACTGAATGAGCAGGGTGAAGGCGAAGTCAGCCTGAATATCCCCGATTTCAACGGCGAGCTGCGGCTGATGGCGCAAGCCTGGACCGATGACGCTTACGGTATGAGCGAAGGCAAAACGGTGGTCGCCGCCCCGCTGATCGCCGAGCTGTCGGCCCCGCGCTTCCTCGCAGGTGGTGATGAAACCACTCTGGCCCTGGACCTGAGCAACCTGTCTGGGCGCGAGCAGAAGCTGGATGTGCAACTGAGTGCCGAAGGCCAGCTACGTCTAGCGCAGAACCCAGGGGCAGCAATGGCGCCAATCACCCTGGCCGATGGCCAGCGCACCATCTTGCGCATCCCGGTGACCGCCCTTGGTGGTTATGGTCAGGGCCGCTTTACGGTCAAAGTGAATGGCTTGAGCCTGCCCGGTGAAGAGTTGCCGCCGTTCAGCCGTGAGTGGACCCTGGGCATTCGCCCGGCCTACCCGGCGCAGCTGCAGCACTTCCGCGCGGTGCTAAAAGGTGACAGCTGGCTGCTGCCAGCCGATGCTCTGAGCCGTTTTGAGTCTGCCGGCCTGGAAGCGCGCCTGGCGATTTCCAGCCGTCCGCCGCTCAACCTTGGTGAGCAGATCCGCGCACTCAAGGCGTACCCATACGGCTGCCTGGAGCAGACCACCAGCGGCCTGTATCCATCGCTGTATGCCGATGCGGCAACGCTGAAGCGCCTGGGTGTGGAAGCCGAGCCGGATGAACAACGCAAGCGCTCCATCGAGCTGGGCATCGAGCGCCTGCTGAGCATGCAGCGTTACAACGGCAGCTTCGGCCTGTGGGGCGCGGACAGCGATGAGGAATACTGGCTGACCGCGTATGTCAGCGACTTCCTCCTACGTGCTCGCGAGCAAGGCTTCGGCGTACCGGAAGAGGCGTTGAAAAAGGCCAACGAACGTCTGCTGCGCTATTTGCAGGAGCGCCAGCTGATCGAGGTCAACTACAGCGATAACGCCAACCACAGCCGCTTTGCCGTGCAGGCTTACGCTGGTTACGTGTTGGCGCGCAGCCAGCAGGCGCCGCTGGGTGCCTTGCGTAGCCTGTATGAGCGACGCAGTGATGCACTGTCCGGTTTACCGTTGGTGCACCTGGCCGTGGCCCTGCAGAAAATGGGTGATCAGCCGCGAGCGGATGAGCTGCTAACCGCAGGCCTAGCCCGTGGGCGCGAGAGCAATACCTGGTTGGCGGATTACGGCAGCCCGTTGCGTGATCAGGCGCTGATTCTGTCGCTGCTGGAAGAGCATGATCTGGCGAAAAATCGCCGTGAAGAGCGGCTGTTCAACCTGGCCGATGAAGTGGCGGGGCAGCAGTGGTTGTCGACCCAGGAGCGCAACTCGTTGTACCTGGCCGGGCGCAACCTGCTGAGCAAACCGGAGCCGAGCTGGAGCGCCGCGCTGCAAAGCGGCAGCCTGGCCTTCGAGCTAAGCAATGCCCAACCGGGCCTCAAGCTCGATGGTACTGACCTGGCTGCACCGCTGAGCATCCGCAATTCGGCAAACCAGCCGAGCGATACGCCGCTATATCAGCAACTGACCTTGTCCGGCTACCCAAGCCAAGCCCCGGCGGCGGGTGGTGAAAATCTCAGCATCTACCGTGAGTACCTGGGCATGGATGGCCGCAAGCTGGACCTGAGCAACCTGCAAAGTGGCGAGCTGGTGCTGGTGCACCTAGCCGTATCCGCCAAGCAGCGCGTGCCGGATGCTTTGGTGGTCGATCTGCTGCCCGCGGGCCTGGAGCTGGAAAACCAGAACCTGGCACAAAGCTCGGCCAGTCTGGACGATGCCAGCAGCTCGGTGAAGGAGTGGCGTGAGTCGATGCAGAACGCAGCGATCAAGCACCAGGAGTTCCGTGGTGATCGTTACGTCGCGGCGCTGGACGTCAACGGCTACGACACCACCCACCTGCTGTACCTGGCCCGCGCCGTGACGCCCGGTAGCTACCGGGTGCCACCCCCGCAGGTGGAGTCGATGTACCGGCCGAACTGGCAGGCGCTGGGCGAAAGTCCGGGGCGCTTGGTGGTCAAAGAGCGTTAGAACCTGTCTCGGATCTGCTGCGCGTCGGCGATACTGCGTTAAAAATGGCCTCGGAATGCTCATTTACAACTCGTAAACTCCGCTTCCTCGGCCATTTTTGCCTTGTCTCGCTATAGCTCGCGAGACCCGAAACAGGTTCTTCGAACGCACAGGCCCGCCAAATTGGCGGGCCTTGTTGTTTAGCCAGAGAGACTTAGCTGATCAGACCGCTGAGTAACCATAAACCCAGCACCAGCCAGATCATCCCGGCAATGATTGAGCGCCGCATAAAGGCGCGTACTGCCAGGTAAAGCAACCACAGGCCCGCGATCAGTACCACGATGCTGAGCAGTGAGGGCGTGACTCCCAGGGCCTTGGACATGCCCGCGATAAAGCTGCTGACCGCGCCGCCGAGCAGGCCGAAAAAGCCGCTCATGCCCTCAATGATAAAGCGGATGAGCGAACCGACCGCCTCGCCAAGGGATTCAAAAAAACCGTCTACCGCCATAATTTCTGTTCCAAACAAGCATGTATGAGTGTTGCCGCGCGCCAGTGTGCCAGTCATTTGGCAGAATGGCAGCGCTATCGTTTGAGCAAAGCACCGGCTGTGCATGGCATTGGACAGCAGATCAGCACAGGGAATGCACACGCCGATGAAGCGTCTTACACAGTGTTATCGAGCCGTTCTGTTCTGCTGGAGCCGCGCCGTGCGGTCTGTGTGGCGTCGGCCGTGGTTGGCTATTGCTGGCGCGGTTCTGCTGGCGCTGCTGTTGGCGGACAGGCTGTTTCCACTGCCCTTGCCGGGTGACGACCTGGCCCGTGTGGTGCTGGCCGAGGATGGTACGCCGCTGTGGCGTTTCGCCGACCATGACGGTGTGTGGCGTTACCCGGTGCGCCCGGATCAGGTCTCGCCTTATTACCTGGACGCGCTGCTGACCTACGAAGATCGCTGGTTTTACCAGCACCCGGGCGTTAATCCGTTGGCGTTGGCGCGCGCGGCCTGGCAGAACCTCAGTGGTGGGCGGGTGCTGTCGGGTGGCAGTACGCTGTCGATGCAGGTGGCGCGCCTGCTCGACCCGCATGCGCGTAGTTATCCCGGCAAGCTCAAGCAGCTGTGGCGCACGCTGCAGCTGGAATGGCACCTGTCCAAGGACGAAATTCTTACTCTGTACCTCAATCGCGCGCCCTTCGGTGGCACCTTGCAAGGCGTGGCGGCGGCCAGTTGGGCTTATCTGGGCAAGTCACCGAGCCAGTTGACCCGCGCCGAGGCCGCCTTGCTCGCGGTGCTGCCGCAAGCGCCCAGCCGCTTGCGCCCGGATCGACATCCCGAGCGGGCTCAAGCCGCGCGGGACAAAGTACTCAAGCGGCTGGACAGCTTTGGCGTGTGGCCTCAGGCCGCGATTAACGATGCGTTGGAGGAGCCGGTGTTGCTGGCGCCGCGCCAGGAACCGCGCCTCGCTCCCTTGTTGGCGCGCAGGCTGAATACGCGCGGCAGCCCACCGCTGATTCGCACCACCCTGGACGCGGCCCTTCAGCGCCGCCTGGAAGACCTGTTGCTGGGCTGGCGGGCGCGCCTGCCCGAGCGCACTTCGGCGGCGATTCTGGTGGTCGAGCAGCCGAACATGGCGGTGCGCGCCTACCTGGGCTCGGTGGATATCGGCGATGCCAAACGCTTCGGTCATGTCGACATGGTCAGTGCCGTGCGTTCGCCGGGGTCGACACTGAAACCCTTTCTCTATGGCATGGCGCTGGACGAGGGGTTGATCCATTCCGAATCGCTGCTGCAGGACGTGCCGCGCCGCTATGGCGACTACCGGCCGGGCAATTTTGCCGCCGGCTTCAGTGGCGCGGTATCGGCCAGTACCGCGCTGGCCACCTCGCTCAACCTGCCGGCGGTGCAACTGCTGGAAGCCTATGGGCCGAAGCGTTTTGCCGGTGAGTTGCGCAGTGCCGGCGTGCCGTTACTGCTGCCGCCGTTGGCCGAACCCAACCTGGCGTTGATTCTCGGCGGGGCTGGCAGCCGCCTGGAGGAGCTGGTCAGCGGTTACAGCGCTTTCGCCCGTGGCGGCATGGCCGCACGCCTGCGTTTTCAGCCACAGGCTGCGCTGCATGAGCGGCGCCTGTTGTCGTCTGGGGCGGCGTGGGTTGTGCGGCGTATTCTCAGTGGCCAGGCGCGCCCGGACCGCGACCCGCGTGCGCAATTGGTGCAGCGGCCGACTCTGGCCTGGAAGACGGGGACCAGCTATGGCTTTCGTGATGCCTGGGCGATTGGCGTGGCGCCGCGCTACTTGATTGGCATCTGGATCGGCCGCCCCGATGGCACCCCGGTGCCGGGACAGTTCGGTCTGGCTTCGGCTGCGCCGTTGCTGTTGCAGGTACACGATCTATTGGTCAACCGCGATAGCCAGCGCGGCATCGCCCTGCCGATTGACCCACAGCCTGCGTCGGTCGGCGTTGCCGCTATTTGTTGGCCGCTTGGGCAGCCACTGGATAGCAGTGACCCCAACTGCCGGCGCCAGCGTTTTGCCTGGACGCTGGACGGCACAACGCCGCCGACCTTGCTGGCGCAGGACCAACCGCTGGGGCTGGGCTTGCAGGAGCATTTCTGGGTCAACCCGGCAGGGCTGCGGGTCGACTCCCGTTGCCCAGGCGCCACGGCGCAGACGCTGGCGCTCTGGCCTGCGCCCCTGGAGCCCTGGTTGCCGCGCCGCGAACGGCGCAGTGCACGGTTGCCGGCCGCTGACCCGCAGTGTCCACCGCCTCAGGTGGCGGTTGCCGCACCGCTGTCGATTGTCGGTGTGCGCGAAGGTGATCGTTTGCGGCGTCCGGCCGGCCATGCCGAGCCACTGCGCTTGCGTCTATCGGCCCTGGGCGGCAGCGGACGCCGCTGGTGGTTTGTGGACGGCCAGCCGGTTGCCGAAACCCGCTCCGGCACCCCGTTCAACCAGCTCTTTACACGCAACGGTCAATATCAGCTAAGCGTGCTGGATGAGAGTGGGCAGACCGCGCAGGTGCAGTTCAGCCTGAGCGAATAGCCAAGGCTGCGCTCAGGGTGCGGTCGACAATACAGCACGGTCTATGCTGCTAGTGATGAAGCGTCTCAAGTCCGTCATGTGCCTTGCCGATAAGACGGTTGAGCCCAGCGGCTGTTGAATTTGTATACATATATGTATTCAATTGCTGCTTTCAAACAATAATTAAAAGGTAACCTCCATGCGCTTGTGGAAACGCAGCATCCAGTGGCAGCTGATACTCAGCATGGGCGCGGCCCTGCTCGCCAGTATTCTGATCGTGGTGGGTGTCTACTCGGCGGTGGTTAATCGCCTGAGCGAACGCTTTCTGGTCGAGGAGGCTCTGCCGGCCCGGGCCTTGGCGATCCGTAACGACCTTGAGCGTGTACTCACGGCGCCGGTTACGGCGAACGCGGGGATTGCCAGCAATGCCTTTATTCAGGACTGGCTGGCAGAAGGCGAAGCAGAGGAGCGGCGCGACGCCGTGGCGCGTTACCTCGAAGGCGTGCGTGCGCAGCAGAATGCCTTGACCACCTCGATTGCCGTGCTGGACAGCGGCAACTATTTCACTGGCGATGGCTTGGCCCGGGTGATTAGCCGTAATCAGCCAGAGAATCAGTGGTTCTATCGGTTGGTCGATGGCAGCCGTGACCAGGTGCTGGAAATTGATATCGATAAAGGCACGCGCCTGCCGACGCTGTTTATCAACCAGCGGATCAAGCAGGGTGGTAAAACCCTTGGCGTAGCCGGGCTGGGCTTTAGCCTCAAGGCCATGTCGGAAATGATCCGTGACTTCCGCTTTGGCGAGCGCGGCCAGGTGTTCCTGATTGATGCCAAAGGCGATATCAAGGTGCACCCACAGGCCGAACTCAGCGGCAGCGGCCAGCTGGCCACGCTGTTTGGCAAGGCGCCGGCGGCCGAATTGCTCAACAGTAACGGCAAGGCCGTGCGTTTTGAGCGCGATGGTGAAGCCTACCTGGCGGTGGCGCAGAAGCTTAGCAGCCTCGACTGGTTGCTGGTGAGCGAAGTGCCCGAGGCGGAAATCTATGCCGAAGCGCGTCAGGCACTGGTGATGACCAGTGCCATCGGCGTTGGTGTGGCGCTGTTCTTCCTTGGCCTGGTGGTGCTGCTGGCGCGCGGTCTGGTGCGGCCGATCCGTCAGGTTACGGCGGCGCTGGTGGAAATTGGCGGCGGCGGCGGTGACCTGACCCGGCGCCTGGATGAGTCGCGCGAAGATGAGCTGGGTGATCTGGCGCGCGGCTTCAACCGCTTTATCGGTGGCCAGCGCAGTCTGATCAGCGACGTGCTGGCAACCAGTGAGCGTTTGCGCGCCTCGGTGGCGCAGGTTGCTCAGGTGGTGGAGAACACTGCCGGGCGCTCCAGCCAGCAGCAGGAAATGACCGACATGGTCGCCACGGCGGTGCATGAGATGGGCCTGACCGTGCAGGAAATTGCGCGCAATGCCAGCAACGCCGCGCAGTCCTCGCAAAGCGCGCGGGATGAAGCGCAAGGTGCGCGCAATGAGGTGCGCCAGTCCATCGGGCATATCGAGAGCATGTCCACCGACATCGGCAATGCCGCCGCTGCGGTCAGTGAGCTGGCCGAGCAGGTGGCTTCGATTGATCAGGTGTTGGCGGTGATTCGCGGGATTTCCGAGCAGACCAATTTGCTGGCCCTGAACGCAGCCATTGAAGCGGCGCGTGCCGGTGAGATGGGCCGTGGTTTTGCTGTGGTGGCAGACGAGGTGCGCACCCTGGCCAGTCGCACGCAAAGCTCGACCGATGAAATCCAGCAGATGATTCAGCGCCTCAAGCAGGGTGCGGAAACGGCCGTGAACTCCATGCACGCCGGCCAGAGTGCCACCGGCACCGGCGTCGAAGCCAGCCAGCGCACCGGCCAGTCGCTCAGCGCGATTACCGAGCAGATTGAACGCATCAGTGACATGAACACCCAGGTGGCCACCGCCACTGAGGAGCAGTCATCGGTGACCGAGGAGATCAACCGCAACGTCCAGGGCATTGCCGACCTGGCACATGCCACCGCCGGTGAGGTGCAGGTTTGCCGTGAGGACTGTCAGAGCCTGCGCGGCCTGGCCGATGACCTGGCCAAGCAGATGGGTAACTTCCGTCTGTAAGGCACAAGTCTGGCGGCACAGCGTGCCGCCATGCAGCGTCAGGCGAGCGCCAGGCGGTTGCGGCCGCTGCTTTTGGCTTTATAGAGCGCATCATCGACGCGTTTGAAAAAGGCCTCTGCGCTGTCATCGCGGCGCAGGTCGTAACAGCCAACGCCCAGGCTGGCAGTCAGCGGCAGGCGGGTTTCCTGAATATTGAATCCTTCACGCTCAAGCTCCTGGCGGAACTCTTCCGCCAGTTGGCGAGCTTTTCCCAGGGGCGTGTTGGGCATCAGAATGCCGAACTCCTCACCGCCAAGGCGCAGCAACGCGTCACTGTCGCGACGAAAGTTCTGCCGCATGCGCTCGGCAAATGCGCTCAGGCAGGCATCGCCACAGGCGTGGCCGTACTCATCGTTGATCCGTTTGAAAAAATCGATATCCAGCAGCACCAGCGAGAGCGGCTGATTTTGTCGCTGAGCGTTGGCCACCATGACCGGAAACAGGCTATTGAACTGATAGCGGTTACCCAGCTGGGTCAGGCTGTCGGTGCGGCTGAGCTGATCCAGGCGCTCCTGCTGGTCGAGCAGTTGCAGCTCCAGTTTCAGGGTGTTGTGGTATTCACGGTGGCTGCGATGCAGGGCCAGCAGTAGGTAGCTCAGGTAGAACCCCAGGGTGATGACGATGGCGTGGTGCGCCTGCCAGTCGAGTGCCAGGCCGAACAGTCCTGGCAGGTAAAGCAGCAGCAACGCGAGGATCGCGCGGCGTTTGCGCATCGGGAAGGTGAACGCGAGCGCAGTGCTGAAGGCAATCGTACTGAGCGTGGCAATCAGCATCGGGCTGCCGAACAGTGGGTGTGTTTGCGCCAGCGTATGGGCCATGCCCCAGGCCAGCGCGGTGCCGAGAATCAGCAGCCAGTGCTGGTTGAGCCAGTGCCTTAGCGCTGCGGGTGTCTGCTCATCCGGCAGGCGGTGCAGCAGGCGCAGCGCCAGCAGCAGGGCAAAAATGGCAACGCCGAGCAAGCCCGGAATCAGCAGGGCGGTGGGTTCATTGCTGAAACCCCAGGTGAGCGACCAGGCCAGCAAGTAGTAAATACCGCCCAGCGGGGTGCGGATGCGTGTGTCCTGAGCCTCACGCCAGAGGGCGAATGTTTGTGGCTGGCGGGGAACCTGGGATTCATTCATGGCTTGTGATCACAAAAGCGGCCTGGTTGCAGCATAACTGTTCCACTCGGGAAAAGC
>Ga0181596_10001697_pt1 | contig 21924 bp, 21 predicted proteins | sample 041ome_6_FD_148655 | JGI IMG/M metagenome (GOLD analysis project Ga0181596, IMG submission 148655) | Coastal salt marsh microbial communities from the Groves Creek Marsh, Skidaway Island, Georgia - 041402US metaG (spades assembly) | ecosystem: Environmental > Aquatic > Marine > Intertidal zone... | reverse complement strand
AAGGAGGCCTTGGCATGTCAGACGAAGAAGACGATATCGTACTGTCGGAGCTTTCCGATGAAGATCTCGTGTTGCAGATGCATGATGATCTTTACGATGGTCTGACCGAAGAAATCGAGGAAGGCACTAATATTCTGCTCGAGCGCGGCTGGTCGGCCGAGGATGTGCTGGGCAAGGCGCTGGTCGACGGAATGACCATTGTCGGCATCGATTTCCGTGACGGCATCCTTTTTGTGCCCGAGGTACTGTTAGCAGCGAATGCCATGAAGGGTGGTATGAGCATTCTGCGACCCCTGCTTGCAGAAACCGGCGCAAAACCCGTAGGCACCATGGTCATTGGCACAGTCAAAGGCGACATTCACGACATCGGCAAGAATCTGGTGGCTATGATGCTCGAGGGCGCGGGCTTCGAGGTCCATGATCTGGGCATCAACAACGCGGTAGAGGATTACCTCGCTGCACTGGAAGCGCATCAGCCCGATATTCTGGGTATGTCGGCGCTGCTGACAACGACCATGCCCTACATGAAAGTGGTGATCGATACGCTGGTAGAAAAAGGCCTGCGCGACAAATACATCGTGCTGGTGGGCGGCGCCCCACTGAACGAGGAATTTGGTCAAGCCGTAGGTGCCGACGCCTATTGCCGTGACGCGGCCGAGGCCGCCACCACTGCCGTGCGTCTTGTTGAAGCGCGCCGACTGGCGCAGAGCGCCTGACCTTCGCGGCGATGCCGGATAACGTCCTGGTTATCGCCTGCGGTGCGCTCGCGCGGGAAATAGAAACGCTGAAACGCGCGAACGGGTGGCAACATCTCGACGTGCAGTGCATCGATGCAGCGTTGCACAATACGCCTGATGCTATCCCGGCTCGCGTCAAAGCGCTGCTTGAACAAACCGCCGGGCAATACGAGCACCGGTTTGTGGCCTATGCCGACTGCGGCACGGGTGGCCGTCTCGATGCCGTCCTAGCCAGGTGGAATATCGCGCGCCTGCCCGGTGCACACTGCTACGAATTCTTTGCCACGCCTGAAGTATTCCACCCCATGGCCGAGGCAGAACCCGGTACGTTTTACCTCACCGACTTTCTGGTGCGCCATTTCGATCGACTTGTCGTTGAGGCCCTCAAGCTCAATAGCCATCCCGAACTCAGGGAGATGCTATTCGGCAATTACACCCGCGTGCTTTATCTGGCGCAGACCGATAACGCCGAGCTACTTAAGCAGGCAGCGGTCGCGGCCGAGAAACTCGCCTTACCGCTAGAGACCATGCAATCAGGTATGGGCCTTCTCGAAACCGCTCTGGCCGAACAAGTCCTGCATTGGGCTGATACGCCGGAGGCACGTCATGCAGCGTATTGATATTTTGTGGCGCGACATCCCCTCCCAAGTGTTGATCAAGCGTGGTCGGGACCGGGGCAAGTACATGCTGAGCGCACGCTTTCAGGAGGCGATTGACCGCGCTGCCATGCGCGCCGGCAAGGGGGGGAGCGATGCTTACCTAGATGAATGGCGCAGAGTGACTACCTCAATTGAGGCCGAGGGCGCGCTTGCAGAGATCGCCGAGCAGTTGGGCCGAGAGATCGAGACAAGCGTCTCCGATGAGGCGCTCGCATTGATGGTCAAGCAGAAAGGCTTTGCCGAGGTTGCGTCATGAAAGCCGTGCGCCTGTGGTCTGTGCGCAATGCGCGGTGGCTCAAAAAAGTCTACGACGGGCTTGAGTGGATCCTTTCCCTGCTGAATCCCATCCTCCGGCGCATTGGTTACGATCGACTCGACAAGCCCTTTGCCGCCGTGGAAGGTGTAGTCAAAGGGTTTCTATTCGACTCACAGTCCTGTGGGCAATGCACGCTGGGCGAGACCGGCATGGCCTGCCCCATGAACTGCCCCAAGACCCTGCGCAATGGCCCTTGCGGTGGCGTCAGACAAAACGGCGGCTGTGAGATCGAGCCCGAGATGACTTGCGTGTGGGTGAACGCCTGGGAAGGCAGCCAACAAATCGGAGCGGAACAGACCATCCAAATCATTCAGGCGCCGGTCGATAATCGGCTCAAAGGCCGCAGTGCATGGCTACGAGCGCTCCGCATCAAGGTGGGGAGCGCCTCTTGAGATTCGACGACGAGCCCACCCCCGGAGAAGGCCTGCCGATTCTTCCGGGGCATTCTTCCCCTGGACGCTTCGAGCGCATTTTACGCGCGGGTAAATTTGCCGTAACTGCGGAGATCGCGCCGCCAGATTCTGCCGACCCCGCCGACGTCTTCGCGCGCGCCGCACTGTTTGACGGCTACGTGGATGCGATCAATGCTACCGACAGCTCGGGCGCCAACTGCCATATGTCGAGCATGGGGATCTGCTCTCTGCTGACACGCAAGGGCTACGCCATGATCCTTCAGCAATCCTGTCGGGACCGTAATCGCATCGCCATGCAAGGGGATATTCTCGGTGCTGCCGCTATGGGGGTCTGCAACATTTTGTGCCTCAGTGGTGACGGCGTGCAGTCGGGTGACCACCCTGAGGCCAAGCCGGTCTTTGACATGGACAGCATCTCGGCGCTGGGCATGGTGCGGCGGATGCGTGACGAACAGCAGTTTATGAGTGGCCGGCCAATCAGCTCGCCGCCGCGATTGTTTCTGGGTGCCGCGGCGAATCCCTTTGCCCCGCCGCTGGACTTCAGGCCCCAGCGCATGGCAAAAAAAATCGCCGCCGGGGCGCAGTTTATCCAGACCCAGTATTGCTTTGATATCGAGCGCTTCAAAACCTTTATGGCGCAAGTGCGCGATCTGGGGCTACTCGAAAAAGCCTATGTACTCGCGGGCGTCGGGCCACTCGCCTCGGCGAAAGCCGCCGACTGGATTCGCAAAAATGTCGCTGGCGTGCACATCCCGGATGCCGTTATCGATCGGCTCGCAGGCGCGCAGGATCAAAAGCAGGAAGGCGTTGATCTGTGCATCGATTTGATCGAGCAAGTGCGAGAGATCGAGGGCGTCAGCGGCGTCCACATCATGGCCTATCGCATGGAAGACCGCATTGGCGAGATCGTCACGCGCTCCAACGCCCTCGATGGGCGCGAGCCTTGGCGCCCTGCGGCGTAAACAAATTCCCGTTTTCACCACATAAACCCATCAGGCAGCACGCATGACTATCACCACTATCAGTTCGGCCTCTCGCGAGGTCCATATTGGCTTCGACCAACCGTTTGTCATTATTGGCGAACGGATTAACCCCACGGGCCGAAAAATTCTTGCGGAAGAAATGAAAAACGGCGACTTCAGCCGCGTCGAAGCCGATGCCATCGCGCAGGTCGAGGCCGGGGCCCATATGCTCGACGTCAACGCTGGAATCCCTCTGGCTGATGAGCCGCGTATTCTTGCCGAGGCCATTCAGCTGGTGCAGTCGATTACCGATGTGCCGCTGAGCATCGATTCCTCGATCGTCGAAGCGCTTGAGGCCGGTCTCGCGGTCTACCAAGGTAAGGCACTGGTAAACTCCGTCACTGGGGAAGACGAGGTGCTCGAGCGGGTGTTACCGCTGGTCGCAAAACATAAAGCCGCTGTGGTGGCGATTTCCAATGATGAAACGGGCATCTCCGAAGATCCCAACGTGCGCTTCGCCGTCGCCAAAAAAATCGTTGAGCGCGCCGCAGACTTCGGCATCCCCCACAGTGATGTGGTGGTGGATCCGTTGGTCATGCCGATCGGTGCCATCAACACCGCGGGGGTACAGGTGATGGCTTTGGTGCGTCGCCTGCGCGACGAGCTCAAGGTCAACACCACCTGCGGCGCATCCAACGTGAGCTTCGGCTTGCCCAATCGCAACGGCATTAATTCTGCGTTTCTCACCATGGCGATGGGCGCCGGCATGACCTCGGCCATCACCAGCCCCTTGCATCCAGAAGTCATGCAAGCCGTGCGTGGTGGCGACGTCATGATGGGGCACGACCCCGATTGCAGCCGCTGGATTCGTGCCTACCGTGAACCCGTGGCCGAGGGCGAAGGCCGTGGCGGTCGCGGTGGTCGTGGTGGACGTGCCGGGCGTCGCAGGAGCAGCTGATATTGGCTGACGCTGACGTCAAAGTCCTGTTTATGCCTTCGGGCCGTCGTGGGTTTTTCCCGCGCGGCACCCCGCTGCTGGAGGCGGCGCGTAGCCTGGGCGTAGATATCGACTCCGTCTGCGGAGGACGCGGGCTCTGTGGTCGCTGCCAGATTAGCTGTGTCACCGGCTCTTTTGCAAAGCACCAGATCGAATCCGACGTCCACCACCTGTCCCCTTTCAGTAAGACCGAAGAAAAATTTGTTGAGCGCAAAGGCCCACTCAAAGACGGCCGCCGACTGAGCTGCCACACGACGCTGCTCGATGATGCGGTGATTGATGTCCCCGCAGAGAGCCAGGTCCATCGGCAGATTGTGCGCAAGGAAATGGAAGCGCGTGATATTCGCCTCGATACTGCAACGCGCCTTTACTACGTACAAATTGCCGAACCCTCCCTCGAGGATCCGCGCGGCGAGGTACAGCTGCTACTCGAGGCAATGGAGCGTGACTGGGGCGTGGCCGGCGTATCACTGGCCCACTCCCAACTACCTGCGCTGCAGGCTGCGCTTAAGCGAGAAGACCGCGGCATTACCGTTGCGGTCTATCAAGAGGGGCTGATTACCGCCATCTGGCCCGGGCTGTTCGAGCGACCCCGCGGCATTGCCATCGACGTCGGCTCCACCACCGTAGCCGCCCACCTATGTGATCTGAATACGGGCGAGGTCCTGGCCTCCGCCGGCGTGATGAATCCGCAAATCCGCTACGGCGAGGACCTGATGAGCCGCGTGTCCTACGTCATGATGCACCCCGAAGGTGCCGAGCTCCTGACCAGCGCGATTCGCGAAGCCATCAACGGACTGTTTGCTGAACTCTGCACCCAAGCCAATGGGAAAGTCGCCGATATTCTTGAAATCGCGTTGGTGGCCAACCCGATCATGCACCACATTGCGTTAGGCATTAATCCGGTAAACCTCGGCACCGCGCCCTTTGCGCTCACCACCAGCGACGCCGTCGATACCCGCGCGGCAGAGGTTGGACTGCAGGCCCACGCCGAGGCGCGCCTTTATTGCCTGCCCTGCATAGCCGGTCACGTCGGCGCTGACGCCGCAGGGGTAATTCTGGCCGAGGCGCCGAACCGGGGCGACGAGATGACACTGGTGGTGGATGTGGGCACCAATGCCGAGATCGTTCTAGCCAACAAGCAACGACTCCTGGTGTGCTCGAGCCCGACGGGACCAGCATTCGAGGGCGCACAGATCAGTAGCGGTCAGCGGGCGACTATTGGCGCCATCGAGCGCGTAACGGTTGATCGCGACTCCCTCGAACCCCGCTTTAAATGCATCGGCAGCGAGCTCTGGTCTGATGAACCGGGATTTGCCGAGGCGATGGAGAGCACCGGCGTCACGGGCATTTGCGGCTCAGGCATCATCGAAGTCGTCGCCGAGATGTATCTTGCCGGTGTTATTTCTGCCGATGGCGTGGTCGACGGCGCGCTCAGCGAACGCAACGCGCGCATTCGGCAAGAGGGCCGCACCTGGTCCTATGTGCTCCATCACGCCGCAACGCCGGAAGAATCCGACGTGGTGATCACACAAAACGACGTGCGGCAAATACAGCTCGCCAAGGCGGCGCTCTATGCCGGCATACGTTTGTTAATGGATGAAATGGGCGTTCACTCGGTAGATAAAATTCGCCTCGCGGGGGCATTTGGTAGTCATATCAGTGTCAGTCACGCCATGGTGCTGGGGCTGATCCCCGATTGCGACCTCGATCACGTGACCTCTGCGGGCAATGCCGCGGGTGTCGGTGCGCGCATTGCTCTTCTGGATCGCAAAGCTCGCTTAGAGATTGCAGAGACCATCCGCAAAGCCGAGCGCATCGAAACCGCAGTAGCCGCTGATTTCCAGGCCCACTTTGTGGGCGCGATGGCGCTACCCCACCAAAGCGATCCGTTTCCCAACCTGTTCGCGCGTGTTGTGCCGCCGGCTGAAAAAATGGCCGCGCAGGCAGACACGGGTAGGCGTCGCCGGCGTCGCACCCCCTGACGCCCGCCGCCGGTCCGAAACACAAAAGTTAATTGGTAGTACCCCGTGAAGATCCGACACATCACCGTCTTTCAGCACGACCTTCCGGTAAAGGGAGGCGGCTATCGTATGGCCAGCAGCAACGTCACACAGCTCGACAGCACCATCGTACGTATCGAATCAGACTGCGGCACCGTGGGTTGGGGCGAGACCTGCCCGGCGGGTCCGACCTATGCCCCCAGCCACGCCGAGGGCGCCCGCGCGGCGCTCTGCACCATGGCACCGGGATTAATCGGCGAGGCGCTGGATCAGCCGCTACTGCTGCATCGTAAGATGAATAGCCTGCTAAACGGGCATAGCTATGCCAAGGCGGCGATCGACATTGCGGCCTTCGACGCCATGGGTAAAAAAAGCGGCCGATCAGTCGCAGATTTATTGGGTGGGGCGGCCACCCACCGCGTGCCCTCCTACTATGCGACAGCAGTGGGTGAGCCCGATGAGATCGCCCGTATCGCGGCAGAAAAGGTGCGAGAGGGCTACCCGCGACTGCAAATCAAAATCAGCGGCCGCCCGGTCGAGATCGATATCGAGGTGGTGCAGAAAGTCTGGGAAGCGGTGGGCAGTCGGGTGCGGTTGGCGGTGGATGGCAACCGCGGCATGACAACGCGAGACGCCATCAGGCTGAGTCAAACCTGTCGCGATATTCCCTATCGCGGCGGCCTGCGCGCACCTCGGTGCCACCGTGAACCCAAAACTGTTTGAGGGCACCTGGATTGCCCAACCTTACATTCAAGATCATTATGACCGCCAACGTGGCGTTGCTATCGTAGATGGCTATATCCCGCTTCCAACGGGCCGGGGCCTCGGTATAAACCCCGACCCATCTCTTTTTACCCAAGAATTCTGCCAGTTCTAGCAGCTTACCTTATTGATGCCGCAAACTACTGCAGACAGATGATTGAGCCCGGCGCAATAACTTGTCAAGAATACTTTGAGAGATCTATATTGGTGGTATCCAGCGCTAACCTCACGACGGTAACTACCCCTAAATGACTTACTGCTTGGCCATCCAGCTAGAGGAAGGACTCGTTTTCTGTTCTGACTCCCGGACCAACGCGGGCGCTGACCGCGTCAGCACCTATAGCAAAATGCACCGCTTCGCTGTCCAGGGCGATCGCTCGCTAATTTTGCTCACCGCCGGCAATCTGGCGACCAGTCAGGCGGTTGTGTCGCAGATACAACGCGACCTTGAAGAAAACGCCGAGTTCAACATCTCAGACGCCAAGTATGTGTCAGACATCGCCGACTATATCGGCCAGCTCAATGTCGCCGAGCAAGAAAAGCACCGGCGCCCTGGCGGACCCGATGCAGAGGGCTTCAACGCCAGTGCTTCTTTCATATTGGGTGGGCAAGTTAAAGGGCAGCCTAGCGAGCTGTATCTGATCTACCCTGAAGGCAATCACATTACCGCTTCAGAGCAACATCCATACCTGCAGATTGGCGAGACAAAGTACGGCAAGCCTATTCTGGACCGCATTATTCAGCCCAACACGTCACCCGAAATTGCCATGCGCTGCGGCCTGTTATCGATCGACTCGACGATGCGCTCAAACGCCACGGTCGGCCCACCTCTGGAGTGTTTGTTCTATCGTAATGACAGCCTTGATGGGTTCCGGCACTACTGCAAACTGGAGGAGAATCACCCCTATCTAACTCGTATACGTCAGACTTGGGACGAGAGCATTCGATCGGCCTTTCAACAGCTACCCAGCCTCACTGAAGTATTCGAAGCCGACTGATCATCGCGTCCACATATGCCAGCTTGTTATGCACCTGTGCGCTGATCACAAAGGGATAGGCGTCATCGCGACCGACACTTTGGTTCATCTCGTTAAGACCCACGCTCACTGCTTGCCACTGCGAGATTCGCTCTACCAGCGCGCTTGATGATAGGGGGGTATCAATCAACTGATACGCGTGCGCGGTCTCCAAAGCATCGTGCATCAGAAGGTAGTGACTCCACGTCTCGGCCCAGTCCTCTAGGGGATGGGAGCTGGCGTAGGCGCTGATATAGCGATGCTCCCAATCGGCGGGCGGCCCTTCCTCGTAGTAACGATCCAGTGACACCCGATACTCAGCGTTTGCGTCGCCAAACAAATCGGCGAACAGATTGGTCGCTTTCTCATCCTCCGACAACAGTGACCAAAAGTAATGCCCCGACTCATGCCGGAAATGTCCCAACAACGTTCGGTAGCGCTCTCGTAATTCGGCTTGGGCCGCAGTACGGGCGACGTCATCAGCTTCCAGCACATTGATAGTGATCACACCCCCAGCAAAACCTGATGTAATAAAAGTGTCTGGATAGGTCTCAGGTTGGGTACGCGCGTCATCCAAAAAGTCGAACAACAGGCCCTGGCTACCGGCTCGCCAGCCATCCGCCATCGGCAAACCCAGTTGATAAAGCGAATAAAACAGGCGCTTCTTGGCGCGCTCCAATGCCGCCCAACGCTCAGTATTTTTAGGTAAATCAATGTTCGGAACGGTGCGGTTGAACTGGCACGCTCGGCACACGCCGTCCTCTGATTCTGCCGGCCGCAACCAATTACAGACGCCGTGATCGTGATTGCCGCAGTAAGCCAGATCAGCACGCTGTTCCACGGGCACCATACTCATACTCTTGGGGTCAAAACCCACTCGGGAACCGCATTGCAGACACTGGTGGTTATCAAAAAAGATCGGTGCACCGCAGCTACATTGAAAGCGCTTCATGCATTATCCCAACTGAACCAGGTGGCCTGAATCGCTGCATCGAGGCTGGTTAGCTGCAGTTGAAAGTCGTCGATATAGTCATGAAGCTCGCCGCTCGTAAAATGCTCGGCATCTAGCCGGTTGAGTCGCCTGCGCAGCCGCTCTACTGCGCGAATAGCCAAATCGTGATTCTTCAGTCGCATGAGCTCTTTGCGTGTCTCGCGGACAAAATATTTGATCGATCTGGGAAAAGTACTACTGAGAAAAACAAAGTTCAGTGCCGCATCTTTTTCAATGATCGGCCCGACTTCACGACGATACGCCGCAGCCGCTGATAACGCCTGCAGCAACGCCCCCCACAGCAGTGGGTCAATCGCGCCGAAGCGCCCCGCTCGCTCCATAATGTCGGCGGCACCCACATCCATAATCCGCGTCGTCATATCAGCGCATTCCACCAAGCGCCCCAACTTAATAAAACCGTAGGCATGGTCTCGCGGTAGCGATGCCCCCAACAGGCCATTAATCATCTGGCATCGTGAAATCACTTCAGACAGGAAGTCATGGCGATTACGCCGCCCTGATGCGTTGCCGGCGTGGGCGTCGACAAACAGATGGAGCTCATTCACGAGCTCCCATGCCTCTTCCGGCAGCACGTCACGGGTGGTGCGTACGTTTTCTCTGGCTGCCTTGACCGCAAAGGGGATACCGCAACTCGCCTTATCGTCGGCAATCAGAAACTTCAGTACATTTTGCTCGCTGCCGGCTTTAAACCGGGCACGGAACAACGGCTGCGCATCAAGAATATCGATCATGATGTCCCAGGGGGGCTCTGCGCCTTTAGGAATATCCATGATCAAATGGTTGTAGGCCTGAATTAGCCGCGCCGTATCCTGCGTTCGCTCCAAGTAACGCGACATCCAATACAGCCGCTCAGCGACACTGGAGAGCATGCTCATGCTTTGCCCTCCACGATCCAGGTATCTTTGCTGCCGCCACCTTGAGAGGAATTGACCACCAGAGAGCCCTTTCTGAGTGCCACGCGCGTCAGTCCACCGGGCGTCACCCAAGTATTTTTGCTTTGCAGAATAAAGGGCCTCAGATCCAAGTGGCGCGGCTGCACCTTACCTTCGACATAGGTGGGGGCGGTCGATAGCGACAACGTAGGCTGGGCAATGTAATTGCGCGGGTTTTTCTCAATCAACCGCGCAAATTTGCGATGCTGTGCGGCACTGCTGTGCGGCCCTACCATAATGCCGTACCCGCCTGACTCGTTAGCGGGCTTGACTACCAATTTGGCGATATTTTTCAGCACGTACTCCCGATCTCGCTCACGCATGCACAGATAGGTCGGCACGTTATCCAGCAGTGGTTTCTCTTTCAGGTAGTACCGAATCATGTCAGGCACAAAGGCGTAGATCACCTTGTCGTCGGCAACCCCTGAGCCGGGTGCATTGGCGATCGCTACTTTGCCACCGCGCCATGCGCGCATGAGCCCGGGCACACCCAACACTGACTCGGAGCAGAACGCCTCCGGATCCATAAAATCCTCATCAATGCGTCGATAAATCACATCAACTCGAACTGGCCCGTCCACTGTGCGCATATAGACACAGTTATCATCACCCACCGTAAGGTCAGTGCCCTCGACCAGCTCGGCCCCCATACCCTGAGCCAGAAAAGCGTGCTCAAAGTACGCCGAGTTATAGATACCCGGTGTCAGCACAACAATATTGGGGCGCTTGGCAGCTCGCGGAGAGAGTGCTGCCAGCATCTCGTAGAGTTTTAGCGGGTAATCATCGACCGGGAGAATGCTGTAGTTTCTGAACAACTCGGGCACCGCGCGCTTGGTGATTTCGCGGTTCTCCACCATGTACGACACGCCTGACGGCACGCGCAGATTATCTTCCAATACCAAAAAACGGCCGCGGTCGTCACGCACCAAATCGCTGCCACAGATGTGTGCCCAGGCCCCGAATCGAGGGCTTACGCCCTCGCACTGCGCCTTGTAGTTATCTGAGCCGAGGACGATATCGGCAGGCACGATGCCGTCGGCCAAAATCTGCTGCCGGTTATAGATGTCATCGATAAAACAGTTCAATGCTCGGGTTCGCTGCGCCAAACCGTGGCTGACACCGGACCATTCACGCGCAGAGATAACTCGGGGGATCATGTCAAAGGGCCACGCCCGATCGATGTTCTCTCCCTCGCTGTAGACGGTAAAGGAGATGCCCATTTCCTTGATCGCCAGTTCAGCTGCCGCCCGCCGGGCTTGCAGTTCATCCGCTGACAAGCCCTTGAAGAAATTAACCGCACGCCGTGCCGCCACGCGCGGGCTACCGCCGTGGGTAATCAGTTCATCAAAAAAACGCCTTGTGCTGTAACGGCGCCATGGCTTACTCATTAGGGAACATCTCGAATCGGCTCAGTCGAAGCGCTATCAAGACTCTACTCTACCGCAACCTAGCAGAGTCGGCGCTGCCTAGAGGCTACGAGGCGGTCTTGTAACGCGACGTACGGTCATAAACGGCGTCATCGAGGCGATTCCCAAATAGAGAATCCGGCATCATCTGATAATACGGGTCTTGCGTCGGCGTGGTGCGACTCCAATCAACGCGCTCTGAGCGATACGCCATCTTCCACTCACCACGACTGGCGATCAAGCGCATGACTGATTCACCCCAGCCCAAAGGCGAGGCCCGCGCGAGCGGTAAATCGATTGCCGATGTGCTGTCGTCTAATCAACAGCCGGCGCCCGCGCCGCTGATCGCCTCCGAATATACGTTTATAGGCGATACGGACCTGCCGGCGAGTCGCTACACCTGTAGCGACTTCCTCAAAAAGGAAATCAGCGGCATGTGGGCCCACTGCTGGCAATGGGCGTGTCGGGAAGAACATATTCCCAAGATCGGCGATCATTATGTGTATGACATCGGCCCCTACTCGGTGATCGTCACGCGGACCGCAGAAAGCAAGATCAAGGCCTTCATCAACAGCTGCAACCACCGCGGCACGCGAATACTTGGCGAGGAGGGCTCGGGCCTCTCTGATGGCCTACCGCTTCAGGCCCTTGGGCGATGATGTTGACCGTTGCCTTTTCGAGATCTTGATGCTGGAGCCGCTGGCCGAGGGCGCAACTCACCCCGATCCACCCGAACCCGTGTACCTGAATGTCGAGCAGTCCTACGCGGAAATCGATGAACTCGCCTGGCTGGACGCGGTGTACGATCAGGACACCGGTAATCTGCAGCGCCAACAGCAGGGGCTCAAGACCACCCGCAAGGAGGTCACGCCGGATAACTACCTCGGTCGGCACAGCGCCTCGTAAAGCCAATGGGGGTGTCGGCACGCGGGTTGAGCACTTAAACTGGTTGGCCCGCACATCACGTATCAAGGGTCTCAGCACACTACGGAGCACCGCATCATGAAACTAGGCTTTCTTCTTGGTTACTCGGGCAAGCACATCCACATCCCGCTGGATCTCGTCAAACAAGCGGAATCCATGGGGTATGACTCGGTGTGGACCGCAGAAGCTTACGGCAATGACGCGGTAACCTCCGCCACCTGGGTACTGGCAAATACCACCAAAATCCGCGTGGGCACCGCGATCATGCAGATGCCCGCGCGAACACCGGCCATGTGTGCCATGACCGCGATGTCCCTTGATCAACTCTCTGGCGGGCGCTTTATTGCAGGTTTGGGCGCATCCGGCCCTCAGGTGGTCGAGGGCTGGCACGGCGTGCCCTACGGCAAGCCGGTGACCCGCACCAAGGAATATATTCAAATCATGCGCAAAATCTTCGAGCGCGAGGGCCCTGTTGAGCTCGATGGTGACATGTATCAACTGCCCAATAAGGGCGAGGGCACGACAGGACTGGGCAAACCGCTCAAGTCGATTCTGGCTCCCGCCAAAGACATCCCGATCTACACCGCCTCCATTACCCCCGCGGGGCTTCGCTGCGCGGGAGAAGTCGCCGATGGGGTCTTTCCTGTGTGGATGGATCCCAATAAATACAGTGTCTTAGGGGAACCTATTGAACAAGGGTTTGAAAAAGCGGGTAACGGCAAAAGCCTCAAAGACTTCGACATTGCGCCTTTTGTTTCGGTGGCTATGAACGACGATCTCGACGCGGCCTACGACTCGCTAAGACCCTGGCTGGCGCTATACATCGGCGGCATGGGCGCCAAAAACAAAAACTTCTATCACGCCTATGCCACCCGCATGGGCTATGGCGACGCTGCTGATCAAATTCAGGAACTGTACCTGAGCGGCAAAAAGGCCGAAGCAGAAGCACTTGTGCCTAATGAGCTCCTCGATGAAGTATCACTCATAGGCCCGCGAGAGCGCATTATCGAGCGGCTACAGCCTTGGAAAGACGCGGGTAAACGCGGTGAAGTGGGCAGCATGCTGCTCGGTGTTCAGGACCCGGCCGTGCTCGAGCTGTTTGCCCAGGAAATGCTCTAGATTCCCATGGCGGCCGCAAAAAGCATCGACGGCGGCTGTTTCTGTGGCGATATCACCTGGGAAGCGACCATCGACTCCGACCTCGTAGGCGTCTGTCACTGCACCGATTGTCAGACCGTGGGTGGTTCTGCGTTCCAGTTCACCACACGAGTCGCACGCGAGGACTTTAATCTGCTCAGCGGCAGCCTGACGGTCTATGAAAAAGTCGCTGATAGCGGCAATGCAAGGGCGATGAGCTTTTGCGGCCGCTGCGCCACCATGATCCATACGGGTAACACGGACGACACCGGTCTGCTCTCATTACGGCTTGGTGGCTGCCGTCAAAAACACGAGCTCAAACCGCAGTTTCAGATTTGGTGCCAATCGGCCTTGAGTTGGGCCTCGTTCAAGAACGGCGTCAAAGTCCCCGGTCAAACAATACCGCTAAAGTAGTCGCGGGGAAGCTCGCCAAAGAAAGCCACCACAAACTTCGAACTCAGACGTCTATTGCAGATCACAAATACTCGTCCAGAAACGCTAAATAAGCCTCCGCAGCGGTGATTCTATTCTCACGCTTGCGAAAGCCGTGCCCCTCATCGTCAAACAGCACATACCGCACGGGCACACCGTTTTCACGCACTTTTTCTACCAACTCATCGCTCTCGACCTGCAGTACCCGAGGATCGTTGGCCCCCTGCACCACCAATAACGGCTTGGTGATGTTTTCAGCGTGAAAGAGCGGTGAAATACTAGTCAAGCGATCAGAGTCCGTGGCGGGATCTCCCAATTCATCGTAGAGCGCCGTGCGAAATGAGCCCCACCAGTCAGGGATAGAAGTCAACGTTCTCAGCCAGTTGGTCACACCAAAAATATTGATGCCCACCTTGAACACATCGGGTCTGAAGGCCAGCGCTGCGGCCACCATATAGCCGCCATAGGACCCCCCCATGACCCCTATACGATCGGCGTCAACCCAATCCAAAGCCCCGAGATACCCGTGGGCCGCGACTACATCATCAAGATCATCTTCTCCGTGCCGCTTATCATCGAGGTGAAAAAACGTTTTGCCGTAGCCGCTCGACCCACGATTATTGATGCTGAACACGGCATACCCGTGGTTAAGCAAGTACTGAATTTCGGCGCGGTAACCTTTCCTGCTTTGCCCACCGGGACCACCATGGACATTAATCATCATCGGTACCGGTTGTTCGGCACTCGCTTTTTTGGGCCGATACAGCAATCCGGGAACCTCAAGGCCGTCGAAACTGGGAAATCGAATGACCTCGCTGGCGACCAAATGCGACTCATCAATTGCCTCATTGAGTGCTCTGGTCAGCTGCAGAGGCTCGCCACCTATAGGCATATAGAAGAGATCCGTTGGCGAGGTATCGCTGTTAATTCCAACTGAGAGCGAAGACTCATCGCGGCTGAAGCGCACTTGAGAGATATCGCCTTTGGGAAGAGCACCCATCTCCAGCTCAACACCGGCCTGCCTGTCGAGCACGATCAGAGACGTTCTGGCATCTTCATTGATCGCCACCACCCGAAACCGTCCTGAAGGAGAAAAATCAACCGACACCACGTCCCACTCGGCCGCATATTCCAGTGCTCTATCGCCGGTTTCAAGATCCAGAGACCAGGCCTGTGTGAATTCCCCAAATTCATCGGTGGCGTAAACCAAAGTCCTGCTATCGGGTGAAAATCCAAATACCGAGTAGTTTACCGGCGCTTCGTGCGGCGTGATATTGACTAGCTCAGGAACGTCAGCACCCACATCGACCAAAAAGAGGTCGCTGTCTGCATTGCTGTTGTTGCGCGTAAGCACGACCCATCTGCCATCCGCGCTGACATCATTAAGCTCGAGTCCTTCGGTATTGGTGTAAAGCGGTTGTCTTTGGTAGTCATCGGCGCCGTAGCGATAAACGTCAAACGCGGCGCTGTCACGCTCGTTGGTGAACACAAAAAAAGCAGCATTATCCGCAGACCAACCCATAAAGCCTGCTTTAACCTGTTCGCCGGGTGTGAGATCAATCGCCTCCCCTGACTCCGCTTGGACAAAAACGTGCGTTAGCTCGTCGCCATTCCCGTCCTGGGCATATAAAAAGCGATCATCGGTTGGGAACCAACCCATCGCGTAAATACCGGAGTCGGTAGAGGAAGTCAGCGGTTCTCGCGCGCCACTTTTCACATCGACGCGGTACGCATTGAAAATACCCGTCTCGTCGCTGCTGATCAGTAAGTCACCAGACCGCGCGGAAAACGCATTTCTAGGGTCCCGCGCAGAAAAAAACCGGGTTGTCTGAAAGAACGTCGGGGCTGGGTAAGTGGCAACCGCCTCCACCTCTGTCAGCGCTGCCTTCTGGTCGCAGCCAGAACCCAAGAACACAAATGCAGCTATGGCAATCAAAGATTTTTTCATTATTAGAATACCTCTCCCCATTGATGGGTAACCGAAGGGACGCTGATCCCTAAGGCCGCGTTGGTCGGTCAGCGCCGGTGCGATACTGTATGACTAGGCCCTAGTTTCCGCTAGTTCGACAACGTTGTCATCGCCTTTGAAACACGTCGCTCACCGCGGGATCTCCGCCGCCGGGCATTACACGCTTGGCGGCCTTAACCGCCTCGACCAAGGCTAAGATCACACGAGACACGTCGCAACAGCGTCAATCTCCTCACCATCATTGTAGATGTGAGGGCTGAGCCGCATGCCGGTGCGACGCAGATCAAACGCAACCTCCCCTTCCTGCAGGTTTTTGGCTATCCGGTGCAACTGCTCCTCTGGATATTGCAGCACCACGGTTCCGCCACGTAGCGCAGACTCCCGGGGCGACACGCAATGCTCGTCGGACACCCCACGCAGGAGTTGATCGGCTAAGGCAAGGTTATGCTCACGGATACTGTGAATGCCTAGGCGGTTCAGCCTATTCACACTATTGGTCGCGAGCACGTAAGGTTGAACCGAAGGTGTGCCTCCCCAAAAACGCATGGCATCGGGTGCATACCGAAAATTGCGGATGTCGAACTCGAAAGGCGCCTCGTGGGAGAACCAACCGACGTCCTGCGGTTGACACTGACTCAGCCTGTCCGGAGACACCCAAAGAAATCCCGCACCAGGACCGCCACACAACCATTTGACGCAGGACCCAATCACGAAATCTGCTTGCCACTGGCTGAGATCGATGGGAATCACCCCTACCGACTGCGCGATATCGACCACGCTGATAATGCCGCGCTCTCCGCAGAGCCTCGTGATATCTGCCACGGGCAACTGCCGACCCGTATTGGACTGTACGTGAGTAACGAGTGCCAGACCGATATCCTCGGTGAGTATGTCGTGCCATACCTCGAGATCCTGTAGATCGTGATCCGTCGACACGTAGCGGAGGGAATGTCCTCGCGCACAGGCTTGCTCCAGCACAAAGCCCATGGAGGGAAAGTCCTCCTCTGAGCAAAGCAACCCCTCATGCCCCTTTTCGAAAGGGAGGCTGCCAACAATTTTTGTCAGTGCGCTGGATAAATTGACCTGCGGGCAAATGTCAGCGCGCTGCGCGCCCAGCATGGCAGCAACCGCTTCTCTGAAGCCGTCAACCACCGACAGCCATTGCGGCCAGTTATCCTCGCTGGCGCCCTGCCAGGGCGCTAAAAATTGGCGATGCCAGACCTCAGAGGTATCAGCGGGAGGCAAACCCACCGAGTGATTCAGCAGATAAATGCCTCTGTCGTAGAGAAATTGATCGCGAATGCTCATGGGTTATTGAGGCTCGCTCGCAGTCGCTCAAAATCCTTGAATCGACTTGGGATGTCGTCACGCGCCACGACCGCTCTCAAGTCAGCCAGTTTTTGCAGCGACTTAAGCAACACAGGAAGCGGTGGCCCGCTAGCGGTAATGCCCGAGTCATTCGTCATATCCCCCTCGGCCGCGGGTTGCTCAATAAATTTTTTGACCAATAACTCATGGTGTTGCACCGCCGTTTTGCCGTGCGTTTCTGCGGTAGCCAAAAACGCCCCTAGATTGTGCTGAAACCAATCCTCATTCGCTTCCGGCAGATGCTCCAGAAATTGATCCAGCAAACTGGGTCTGCGCATACAGTCCCGCAGGACCATTTGATCTTCGGGTGTCATGAACAAAAATTTATCTACCAGTAATTGCGAATAGTAAGCATCGTCAGCACGACACACGCCCAGCAACAAATCGATCACGTTAATGCCGGCAAAATCGCCGGCGTTGGCGCCCCGATACTCATGCAATCCGACACGGTGTGGCTTGTAATAAGGTCGAATACAGTAAAAAAATCGATCGGTATCGAGCTTGTCGAACAACTCGGCATTGGATCGTAAAACATCCTCAAGCGCCTGCCTTGCCGCCTGAAGTAAATCGGCGGTGACGGGATGCGATACCCCCAGAGGAATTGTGCGTCTTAACGAGTCTGATGCGCGAATGTACGCCAGCGCAGCACGGGTATTGTGTATCAGGAAAAGCGCCTCATCCTCCAGCCAAGTAAAGCACTTGAACACGCCCTTCATTGCAGCGTTATGCGTTTCGAGGTGTGCAGAGGCAAATCGAGGCACCACGCCCAACGAGGCACCCAATTGCATTGCCAGCGCAGACGCTTCGATCAAAGGCGAGCGCTCTTCGCGCGACGGTTCAGTGAGCTCGTGCCGGCGGCAGGCGGCCATATAAAAACCGACGTTGCCGAGCAGTTCATACCCGGCATCAAAGCCTTCGTCGGTATTGCCTTCGGCGAGCAGCGCCTCAATGAAAACGCGCCCTTCAGCTTCCAGTTGCTGCTTGAGCGCGTCGCCTTTGCCCGCCACTGACCCCGGCTGGTCACTGGAGAAGTAAATATCCTCCAAGGCGGTGTTTAAATCAACGAAGCTCGAGCGAATCCATTGGTCAAAGGCGACAGAATTAGGCGTCATGGGAGGCGTATTGTTTAAATTGGGGGGTCTCGGGGCAAGTCTTCATTGATTTGGTCGCTTTGAAAGCATCAACTTGCACCTCCACAAGCGTCAAGGCATCGCTTCCGCATGCTCGGGCGGCAGCTCCGAATCAAATATCTGAAAAGCGCCCGGTATGCCCTGAGAACGATCGCTCTTGGGAGACACTCCCATGTACTTGCGGTAGCAGCGACTGAAGTGCGTTGTCGAGACAAAACCACACATCGAAGTAATCTCGACGATTGACCGCGAAGTCTGTTTGAGTAGCCGACGCGCCCGGTCCAAGCGAAGCTTGAGGTAATACCGAGACGGCGTGCTGTGCAAATGCTTCAGGAACAACCGTTCCAGCTGGCGTCGCGAGAGGTGAACGTAATCTGCCAGATCCTGCAGCGAGAGAGGCTCTTCGAGGTTGGCCTCCATCAGCTGCAGAGCCTCCTTGAGTTTGGGCTGCACCTCGACTTTACGTGACCACATGGGGATGACCTGCATCTCGACATCAGTGCGGTGCCGCTCACACACCAGCATGTCGGCAACGCCGTCAACCAATGACTGGGGGTGCCGCTTGCTCATCATCGCCAGCATCATGTGTAGCGGGACTGTGCCCCCGGTGCAGGTCATACGATCTCGATCAATGGTGTACAGGTGAGAGTTGAAATCGATTCCCGGAAACTGTTCAGTGAGCAGCGTCAAACAATCCCAATGCGCACTGCACTCATAACCATTGAGCAGCCCCGCGCTGGCTAAGGCATAGGAACCGGTGCACAGCGCCCCCATCTGGGCGCCACGCCGGGCTTGCTTGCGCAGCCATGCAAAATCGGCCTTTTGCACGGTGCGTTCGATATCAATACCCCCCACCACGATGACCAGGTCAAATTCGACATCGTCGCTCAAGGGGTGATCAAGCTTTACCCGGACCCCGTCGCTACTTATCTGCTCCGACTCACCCGAGCCGATCAAACGCCACTGATAGAGCTCTTGGTCGGACAGCAGATTGGCTACGCGCATGGGATCGATCGCGCTGGAGAGCGAGATCAGCGTGAACTGATCCATTAGCAAAAAACCCACTCGCTGCGCACGTTTTGCTGCACCATTCGCCGCACTGTTCATTTCGCGAACCTCAGTTGATCCCATCGCCCGCCGCTGGGGCGCGGTGGTTGTAAACACCGACTAACCTCATTCTGGCCCAAGATAAGCACGAAAGCGACATTCAGCAGACAAATACGACACCTTTTGCGAGCCATACCTGACCGACCCGTCGCGCATAGCGTCCCCGGCCCGGCAAAGCCCGTTTACGCGGCTCAGAAGCCCCCTGTTCGGCTTGCCTAATCGAGATCTTGACGCCAGAGTATCGCCACGACCAATCCAACCTAGCCGGTTTTGCGGGAGTCGCTGTCAATGACCTATCGAAATCTTGCAAGCCTGCTCTGTGGCTGCCTGCTCGCGAGCAACACCTGGGCAAGCTATGCCATTTATATCGGCAAAAACTTGACCGCAGACGGTAGCGTCCTACTGGGTGGGTCAGGAGATGAAGTGTCGAGCCACTGGCTCGAGGTCGTGCCAGCGCGATCCTATCCTGATGACGCCACAATCACCGTAGGAGTAAACGCCAAAGCCTTTATTCCCGGTGAGTTCACGCAGATCCCGCAAGCCTCGCACACGGCACGCTACCTGACCATGAATTACTCCGAGTACGAGGGGTTTCCACCGCCCCTTACCAACGGAGGCCTGAACGAACACAACGTGGCTGCACGCGACGTGTGGTCGCCCTCCCGACCCGAACTGGTCGCCATGACACCCAACCCGCAAACAGGACCGCAATACAGCGACCTGTCGCGCATCGCCATGGAAAGAGCGACAACAGCGCGCGAAGCGGTGGAGATTATTGGTGCGCTGATCAACGAACATGGCTACTCCACCTATGGCGGTAATTCGCATCTGTTCGCCGATGAGAACGAAGGTTGGGTGCTGATTAACTTCGCCGGAGGAAAAGGGCTGTGGATCGCAGAGCGCCTGGGGCCGGACGATATCCGTATGTCCTACCCCGGCTACATTCACGACATTCCGCTCGACTTTGCCCAACACCCCGACTACATGGGCTCGCCCAATTTGATCAGCTTCGCGATCGAACAGGGCTGGTTCGACCCAGAACAAGACGCGTCGTTTAATGTCACGCGCATCTACGGTGTTGATGAGGAGCGATATCCCCGTAGCGCGATGGAGGCCGAACTGCGCCAAAGCGCTCCGATTGACCTCAAGGCCATGATGCGCGCGGTGCGTGACCCGCGCATCTCCAAGGACTCCACAGGCTATGGCCAGGTAGCAGCGCTCAAGGCCGCGTCCCGCCCAGAACTCAATCTGCTATGGATCGCGCCCACCGGCTCGGTCACCGCGCCCTTTATTCCGTACCGCATGGGTGTCCAATCAATTGCGCCACAATTTGGCAAGCATCGGTACCTGACCAAAGGCGAAGCGACCGGCTTTATCACTGAAGACTGGCAGATTCAGGAAGCCACCGAATTTGCGGGGCGCACATTCAAACGCCTGATGTACTTTACCTGTGACCACCCGGAAAAATTTTTGCCGGAAGTGACCGAGGCCCTCACCGCCTTTGAGGATCACCTGATTACTGAGCAAGCTCAGGTCGTTGCTACAGCAGAGACACTTTTCGCCGCAAATAAAACCGGGCTTGCCTTGGACTATCTCACCGAATACAGCGCGACCCGGGGAGCAGAAGCACTGGCCTTGGGGAATGCGCTGCTCGACAGCATCGAGGCGCGCACGCGAGTGCTGTACGGGTATCGCGCCCCAAAGGGTGACGTAGTCAGCCGCCTGAGCTACGACCGTGTCGATTGCGTGCCTTGATTTACCTGCAACAAAAAAAGGGGGCCACAGGCCCCCTTTTATCATGGTTGCGAAGCGCTAGCTTCTGACACGCTCATTGTCGGGGTCGAGGAGCGCGCGATAACCGACCGACACAATCTTCGCGTTGAAGAAACAGCCAAAGTACTCCATCAACACCACATCGCCCTCTTTGGCGCGATCTGAGGGCAGATAGCCCATGGCGATGTTTTGGCCCAGTGACGGGCCATAGGCCACACTGGTGGTGTAGGAGCGTCGGCCGTGGGAGTCGACGATGACTTCTTTGCTCTCGGGGTCCAACAATGGCCAGTGCCCCACGGGGTAGCGCACGACGCCCTTCTCGTCGGTGGTGTCTTCTAGCACAAAGGTGCACAGATACGCCGCCTGCTCCGGCAACTCGCGCTGAGCAACATACGCGTCCTTGCCATGGAAGTCCGCCGCCTTGACCTTGGGTCGCGACAGACCGGCCTCGTAGAGGTTGTAGTCGATTTCGAGATCATCGTTTTGCAACCGCAAACTCTTCTCCAGACGTCGGCTATTGGCATAGGTCTCAATACCCACCGGCGTCACGCCCAGCTCAAACAAGGCATCCCACAGCTTGAGGCCATCGGCAAACGGGAAGTAAAGCTCCCAGCCCTGCTCACCCACATAGGAAATGCGGAACGCCCAAATGGTAATGCCCTGAACATTGATTTCCTTGGCACTCGCATAAGGGAAGTTCTCATGGGAGACGCTGTCGGGGTCGTCCATCAACTTTTGCAGCGTCGAGCGCGCCTCGGGACCCCACAGGCCGAGGGTCGCGATCTGCTCGGTCTGGTCAACAAATTCGACCTGGGTCAAACCCATCTTGTCGACCATGCGCTTCATCCACACATAGTCGCGATGACCGG
>Ga0181596_10001692_pt1 | contig 21942 bp, 15 predicted proteins | sample 041ome_6_FD_148655 | JGI IMG/M metagenome (GOLD analysis project Ga0181596, IMG submission 148655) | Coastal salt marsh microbial communities from the Groves Creek Marsh, Skidaway Island, Georgia - 041402US metaG (spades assembly) | ecosystem: Environmental > Aquatic > Marine > Intertidal zone... | reverse complement strand
TGGTGGCTCCTGCCACCTTGACGCGGTCACTACCAGCGTCGCTGGTAAAGCCTAAGAGATTCCAAACGTAGCCTCCTTCTGGGGTTTCATTAACCGAGGGCGGTTGGTCTCCGCGATCGCGCACCACCTCGTAGGCGAGATTGATGTCGAGTGCATCGGTCGGCTGCCAACGGAACTTGAAACGTCCAGACAGTATGTCAGTGGCACCCAAGTCACCACCATCTCCCTGGCCTGTTGCTCCCACAAGCGGGAATCCAACGCCAAAATCGGCGACCGGGCCGTAGGCTGCCCCGTTCTCGTAATAGCCGTCAGAGTCCGCCTTAAGGACCGCAGCTCGAAACGCGCTGTTCTCGCCCAGTGCAAGATTGAGCACGGCACGCGCCTCGGTACGACCGTATTCTGCGACCTGCCCGCGGACACTGAGGGAGTTAGCGCCAAGCTCTGCCCGATTCGTCCTGACGTTCACGACCCCGCCCGTTGTGTTCTTTCCAAATAGCGTGCCTTGGGGCCCTCTCAAAATTTCCACGCTACTGATATCGAGCATGTCGACGTTAGCGGTTTGGATATGAGGGATGACCATGTCATCCACGATCACGCCCACTTGGTTCTCGAAGTACAAAATAATGCCGTTTTGACCCACACCTCGAATCGCAAAGTTTGCGGAATTAAATCCCGGCTGTTTACCGTTAACCACGTTGGGTGCGTAAGCCAAAACGTCTCCCAAATCCACCGGAATGATGCGATCGATATCGTCGGCAGTGATCGCGGTCACCGCGACGGGCGTCGTCTGGATGTCTGTCTCTGCCCGGCGAGTGGCGGTGACCATTACCTCTTCAAGTTTCGCTCCGCTCGCTGTCTGGGCCATCGAGGCCTCACTGCCTAGCACCAGAGTGGGCGCAACAGCGATGGCGAGGATGTTTTTTGCCCAAAGGGTTTTATTTCTGGTCTCATTTTTGCTGCACATGCTTGAAGCTCCTGTGGAATCACTACTTTTGCATTAGGGAGTTAGTGTTGGGTTAGTTGCACCAGACTAGTTAGATAACGGCATGCAGCGACGCTTTCGCCCTCTACGGTTTTTTTTGGGGGGCAGCGCAGCATTTTCATTTGAATAGCGTTACCAACGTTGTCCTAGTCGGCGCCTGTTTTTTCGGTTGAGATCTGCTCGAACTACAGAAATGCTCATTTCGTTTAGCAACCCTGAATTGTCATTATATGACGTATACGTATGTACGGACAAATAGATCTGTAAAAATAAAAACGTATAAAATTAACACGTTATGCCAGCTTTAATAGCGGCATGGACTTCTCAAGGTTTAGAACCTTGAATGAGTTATGCCTTTGCTTGGTGGGTCAAAGGGGTCGGCAGAAGCGCGGCTTACCAGTGGTAAGTGTTAATCTGTAAGTCGTTCATCGAATATGTCGAAAGCGATAAAAATATGACGGCGCAACCCCTTGCTCCTGAAAAGCTGGCCGATGCCTATCGGTTGATGAAAACCATCCGCGAGTTCGAGGAGCGCATGCGCTCTGAATACCAGCAGGGCAAGTTGCCCGGGTTTATCCATATCTATCGCAATCAGGAAGCGATCGCGGTCGCCGCCTGTCTTGATATGACCAACGAGGATTACATCGCCAGTACGCATCGCGGTCATGGCCACTGCATTGCCAAGGGTTGTGAAATCGAGGCGATGCTGCTGGAGCTTGCGTGTAAAGAAGACGGTCTCTGCAACGGCAAAGGCGGCTCGATGCACATAGCTGATATGTCTAAGGGCATGTTGGGCGCCAACGCGATAGTAGGCGGTGGTCCACCGATCGCCGCGGGCGCTGCACTGACGGCTAAAACCCTGAGTAATGGCGCGGTTTCTCTGGCGTTTATTGGTGACGGTGCTGCAGATCAGGGGACCGTTGCGGAGTCCTTGAATTTGGCCGTTGTGCTGCAGTTACCGATGATCTTTATGTACGAGAACAACCGTTACGCCGAGTTCACCAAAAGCCCCAAGCCCGACGGCCGGATTGCCGAGCGCGCGGGTGCTTACGGCATGCCATCCGAGGTGGTTGATGGCAGTGATTTCTTTGCCATGTACGACGCCTGTCAGCGCGCCATTGCGCGGGGTCGAGAGGGCGGTGGCCCCACCGCGATTGAGGCGCTTTGCAACCGCTACTACGGGCATTTTGAGGGTGACGCGCAGGCATACCGGGATCAGGACGAATTGGCAGAGGAGCGCGCTGCGAGCGATCCGATACCGCGATTTTTGGCAGACCCGCGCGCAGCAGCCCTCTCGGCCGACAAGATCGCCGAGATCGATGCCGCGATTCTTGCCGAGATCGATCGCGGTTTTGAGGTGACGTATGCGGCAGCGGATCCAACCCCCGATAAGCTTTATACCGACGTTTACATTCATTACGAGGGGAGGCTGCGCTGATGAAGATGTCTATTCGAGAAGCCATCAACCAGACCTTGCATCAGGAGATGGCCCGTGACGAACGCGTCATCGTGATGGGGGAAGACGTCGCCAGTGACCAAGGTGGTGTCTATGGCATCACTGACGGGCTGCCCGCCAAGTATGGTTTGCATCGCGTTATCGATACCCCGATCACCGAGTCGGCGATTGTCGGTGCGGCGGGGGGCGCGGCCTTGACCGGATTGCGTCCAGTAGCGGAGCTGATGTTTGTCGATTTTCTCGGCGTGTGTTTGGATCAGATACTCAATCAGATTGCCAAATTCCGCTACATGTTCGGTGGGCAGGCGCGCACGCCTGTTGTGATTCGCACCATGATCGGTGCGGGCACAGGCACTGGGCCACAACACTCGCAAATTCTCTATCCGCTGCTGGCGGCGATTCCCGGTATCAAAGTGGTGACGCCCGCCAACGCGGCCGACGCCAAGGGATTGCTCACCACCGCGATTCGCGATGATGACCCCGTGATTTTCTGTGAGCATAAAGCGCTGTATATGGATGAATGTGAGGTGCCAGAGGGTGAATTCCTGTTGCCTTTTGGTCAGGCCAGAACCGCGGTCAGCGGCTCTGACATCACTATTGTGGGGATGTCGCGGACCGCGGTGCTCGCCGAAGAGGCGGCGGGTGTGCTTGCGCAGCGTGGTATCAGCGCGGAGGTTATTGACCTGCGTACTCTCTCGCCGTTGGACGAGGCGACGGTACTGGAAAGTCTCGCCAAGACCGGCCGGCTGGTGGTGGTGGATGAGGCGAATCCCTATTGCAGTATGGCATCGGAGATTGCGGGGCTGGCTGTCGAGCGTGGGTTCGATACCTTAGATGCCCCGGTGAGGCGGGTCACCTCTCCGCATACCCCGGTGCCGGCCACACCCTGCTTGGAGCTGGAGTATGTGCCCAGCGTCGACAAGATTATCGCCGCTGTCGATGAAACGCTGGCGTATTGATAGGAGAGTGTTAATGCAGTGCTTGCGTATGTTTTCTGTTCGTGTCTCCCTCGGTCTGTTGGGGTGGTGTGCGTTGCAGGCCAGTGCCGCCGTTGAGGCGCCAACCGCGGATGGTTTGGCGCTCTATCAGGCTAACTGTGCCGCCTGCCATGAGGGCAAGGTTCCCCGCGCGCCGCATATGATTACCTTCTCGATGCTGGGCGCCGAGGCCGTTTTATCGGCAATGAATGAGGGTGTGATGCGCGCGCAGGCGTCGGGACTCACGCCTGCGGAACGTCAGGTATTAGCTAGCTTCTTGGCTGGGGCTCCGGCTGAACCTGCGGCACCCGTCGTGAGTTGCCAGACGCCACTGGCGGCAGTGGCGGATGAAGATCCGGCTGCCATGCAGGGGTGGGGGGGTGACCTCCGTAACCAGCGCAGCGCAGCTGCCGCATCAACAGGCCTGAGCACTGACAATGTCGGCGCCTTGTCGTTGAAGTGGGTGTTTGCTTTCCCTAGGGCATTGCGGGCCCGCTCACAGCCACTGGTGCATGATGATGTGGTTTTTGTGGGGTCACAGTCGGGCGAGGTGTATGCCCTCGACCTTGAAACCGGCTGTGCTCACTGGACTTACAGCGCGGGCGCCGAGGTGCGCAGTAGCCTATCGATAGGAACATTGCCGGGCCGTAAAAACCCGGTGGTCTTTATGGGGGATTTCAGTGCCACCGTGCACGCGGTGGATGCACTCACCGGTTCACTGGTATGGCGCTCGCCTATTGGCGATCATCCTGACGCCACCATTACGGGGTCATTGAAGGTGCATGAGGGCAAACTCTTCGTGCCGCTGTCTTCTTCTGAATGGGCGACCGCCGCGGATCCGGGTTATGCCTGTTGCACTTTTCAGGGCGGCGTTGTTGCACTCGATGCTGTGTCAGGGAACCTCATATGGCGATCCCATGTCATCGACACGCCCGCAGCGGAAACCGGACAAACCAATCCCCATGGTGCACCCCGGAAAGGGCCCGCAGGCGCGCCAGTGTGGAATAGCCCCACCATCGATGCCGCCCGTGGTGTGCTGTATGTGGGTACGGGAGAGGCTTATACCTCTCCTGCCGCCGATACCAGCGACGCCGTACTGGCATTTTCTCTTGCTACGGGTGAGCGGCAGTGGTCCAAGCAGTTGCTAGGTGGTGATGCCTGGAACATGGCCTGTTTTATTGGCGAGGCGGCAAATTGTCCCGAGGAAGACGGCCCCGACCTGGATATTGGTGCGTCCACCATTTTATGGTCCGACGCCGACCGCGACTACTTGTTGGTGGGTCAGAAGAGCGGCGACGTCTATGCGTTGGACCCGGACAATGGCGGTGCCGTCATATGGCATAACAAAGTGGGTCGGGGCGGGTTTTCAGGGGGCGTTCATTGGGGAATGTCAGCTAACCAGCAGTCCCTGTTCGTTCCGATTGCTGATACTACCTTTACCGGTCGCTTCAAGGGGGAGGTGTTCCCCGGCGTGCATGCGCTGGACCCGGCCTCAGGGTCACGCCAGTGGTATACCCCCAGCCCTGGCGATTGCGAGGGCAAGCCCGTACCGGAATGCGATCGTGGCATGTCGGCGCCTGCTACCAGCACTGAAGATTTGGTATTCGCGGGAAGTTTTGACGGCAACCTCAATGTCTATGACGGGCGCTCGGGGGAGATCCTGTGGCAGTTCGATACCTTTGGTCGCTTCCAGTCAGTCTCGGGTGAGATGGCTCAGGGTGGGTCAATCGAAGCTGACGGTCCGGTGCTTTATAAGGGCCATGTTTTGGTTAACTCGGGGTATCAATTTGGCGGCCGCATGCCGGGTAATGCCTTGATGGTTTTCGCTGTGCCGACGGGGGCTGATCTGGCGCTGGAAACGACCCATGACTGAGGGTGCGTTGGATGCGGTGACGATACCCAAGTGGGGCATTGAGATGACCCACGGTACGATTGTGGCCTGGCACAAAGCGGTGGGGGACTCGGTCTCAGCGGGCGAAGAAATAGTCGATATCGAGACCGATAAAATCGTTAATAGCTTTGAAGCGCGGACCTCGGGAACACTGGTCCGTATTTTGGCCAGCGAGGGAGAAGAGCTCGCGGTGGGCCGCTTGATTGGTGTGGTCGCCAAAGTGCCCGTCGACGAGTCGGTGATCGAGGCTTTTGTGGGCAGCCACGATCGGACTGCTGACATATCGACGGAAACCACTGACGCTGCCGCGGCAACTGCGACGCGCCCTGAACCTCAAGTTGAGGCGCGTATCACGCCAGCACTCAGGCGGAAGCTGGAAAAAGCCGGCCTCAGTCCGGCGGATGTTCTGGCAACCGGAGACCACGGTCGTATCACCAAAGAGGATGTCGACCGTGCTGTGTTAAACGGCAAAGCGGTCACGAGCGGTGCCGTTGCCGGGCAACTGTTGGCGCCGCAACAAGCCGCGGTCGCGCGTAAGCTATCTCAGGCCCAAGCCACCCTGCCGCTCTATCATGTGACGCTGGATGTCAACGTCGAGTCGGCGCTGGCGTCTTTGTCGACGGGCGCGTCGCTGAATGATCTGATCATTGCCGCTGTGCAGCGATCGTTACAGGCCCATCCAGCACTGAATCAGACCTTTGATGGCGAGGGGCTGACTGCCATTGAAGGCCAGCCAGTTGGCGTGGCGGTTGCCGCTGAGGGCAATCGAATTTTGGCCCCTGTGATACAGACGCCGTGCGAGGCGGGTCTCGATGAACTGGCTCAGCATTCCCGTGAGCTGATTGAGCGCGCCCGATCTGGCCGATTAGCTGCCGCTGACCAGCGCTCCGCTGCCATTACCGTCAGTAATCTCGGCATGTTTGGGGTCACTGCATTTACGGCGATGGTGACGCCACCGCAAATCATGGTGCTGGCCGTGGGTGCGGTGCGCCGCGTGCCGGTTTTTAACGAGGCCAATGAAGTGGTGCCGGCCTCGGTGATGACATTGACGCTTGGAAGCGATCATCGCGTGGTAAATGGTGTGCAGGCCGCTGCTTTTTTGACAACGGTGCAGGCTCAGCTGGAAGCGGTTGTTTGATGGACTAATTGCTGGGAAGGTACCTTATTGGTTATCAGCCCGCGCAAAAATGGCGGTATCGACACGGATTACCTCACTACGACGGGTTGGCCCGAAGTGGGTGTGACGCTGTTGTTGCGACCGAAGGGTAAAGAAAACCCCTCTGGCAGGTCCTCAGTCATATCTAACACTGCGGCCAACCGGCCCACGCCGACATATAAGGCGCAGTGCATCAGCAGTTCCATGATTTCCGCCTCGGAAAAAAGGGCCTTGAGCTCGTCAAAAAAAGTTTCATCAATGGAGAGGTGGTCGCACGCAAAGCGATCACCCAGCTCAACCGCCAGTCGCTCGCGCGCATCCAGAGACGCGGCTTCTGCGGGGTGCTCTAGACTGCACACGTCATCTTCGCTGACATCATTTTGCGCGGCAAGATACCGAATGGCCATGCAGCTGCGGCATTGATTGTGAAAAGCGACGCGCAGCCTGAGCAGTTCGATGAGCCGTTCTGGCAGCGTCCGGTTTTTTACCAGCGCCGCGCCAAAGCTGATCGGGCCCATCGCGGCCCCGGGGGCATGCGCGAGCATCCGCGTGATACCCCGCTCCAGTTCAGTGGCGCTATCGGCTGCGGTAAAGTGCTTTAACTCGTCGGTCCATTCCGACACGGGGACAAAACTAATGCGGCTCATCTCTGTACTCCCATAGCATTGGAAAACAATGCTCTATCCTGCCATTAGGGAGCCAGAAAGGCAGTTGCTCAAATCTGATCGTCGCTCATTTGTTACTCTGCTGCTGAACCAAAAAGGGCGGTTCAGCCCAGCTGCGCGATGACATCCCCAAACAGCTCCTCGTCCGACGGGATAACTTTGTGCTGCGCCAACGGCATCGACACCCAGGTCTCGTTGACGAGATCTCGCCAGGAAATGTTGTTGTTGGTGCCGTTACCACCCCAAGAGCCACAACCCAGGGAGAAGGTCTGCCGCATACCATTCCAGACGTTACCGCTATTGGATGCGGCTTGCGGCTGGTTCACCATAACGCGGGAGGTGTAGGTCCGCTCTGCAAGCTTCATGATGTTGGCGTCGCTACTTGAGTAGATGCCGCAGGAATGACCCTGGCCCTGATAGGCCTGAATATTCTGCGTCAGCTCGATCGCATGATCGATATCACGGGCTCGGTACAGCGCCATGATCACTGATAGTTTCTCGCCCGAGAACGGATGGGTGGGACCCCAGCCGTCCTCCGGCACGATAAAAAATGCAACGCCCTCGGGAATGGACAGCCCCGCCATTTGCGCAATTTTCTCGGGCGGTTGAGCGACCATTGCCGTATTGATGTGCAGTTCGTCATCCCAGAGCGCGTTGCGCAGGGCGGCCTTCTCTTCTTCGTTACACAGGTAGCCGCCTTGCGCCTTGAGCTTCTCGAGCATGGGCTCGTAGATCTCATCGAGCAATATGACGGCGTTGTCGGAGGAGCATGAGGCAGCCAGATCGAGTGTCTTCGACAGGCGAATTTTTTCCGCAGCCGCGTCGAGATCGGCGGTGTCGTCAACCGTAATTACCGCATTGCCGACGCCGACCCCCAAGGCGGGCGTGCCACTCGAGTAGGCGGCGTTCACCATGGCACCGCCACCGGTTGCCAGTACCAGGTCACATTGTCGCATCAGCTCGTTCGTGCTCTCGAGGCTGGGTGTCTCGATGCCGATGACGAGATCTTCCGGAGCGCCCATTTTCTTCAATGCCGCACGCATGAGGTCACAGATCTTCTTGTTGGTCAGCTTTGCCCGAGGGTGTGGCGCGACGATAATAGAATTGCGGCCTTTAACGGCGTGAATACCTTTAATGACGGGAGTCGCTTCGGGGTTGGTAGAGGGTGCGAGCGCGCCAATCACGCCGAGGGGCTTCGCCAGCACGCGAATATTTCGCTCCGGATATTCCTCGATCACGCCAACGGACTTGTCGTGGATAATATCGAGCAGGGTTGCGCGAGTTTTACGCTGTATTTTGAGGAACTTACCGTCGTAGTTACCCAGTTGGGTCTCATCAACGGTGAATTGCGCAATCTCCTCGGCGACCCCGGGGCGCGCTACAGACCAGACCATGGCCCTGATCAGGGCATCAACCTGTTCCTGCGAGTAATGCTCGATTTGTTTCTGCGCGGCTCTGGAGCGCGCAACCAGCTCCGCTATGTACGCTTTAGCGTCGCTACTATCCTGTGGCATGACCTAGCTTCCTCATGGAGTCATTTTTAGGGTCGCTAGGGTAAACCTCAGGGCGGGATCTTACCAGTGGCTTAGCCGCGGCGTGCGCCGCATTGGCTTAATGATTAATGGCCCAGCGACTCGAGATGGCGCTGAGGTTTATCCTGATTCCGTTTATACTTCACGGCCCGATAATGGGTGACATCGGCGCGCTCTTTTTTGCGATCCAGGTTGTGATGTCCTCAAAGTCTGCGCATCAATGCGGGTTTATCGCGCGGCTGAGGCCGTGGCGTGAACTCATCTGTGATGAGAGGGGACCAAAACAGTGCTGGAGAATACAGATTGGATTTTGAACTGAACGACGAGCAGCAGGCCTACATTGCCAGCGCGAGAGCGTTTTCAGATAACGAATTGGCTCCTCACGCCGCTCTTTGGGATGCCGAGTCTATCTTTGCCAAAGACGCGCTTCGCGCGGCCGGGGAGCTGGGCTTTATGGGTATGTATACACCCGAAGCGGCGGGCGGCCTGGGCATGGGTCGGCTGGATGCCAGCCTGATTGTTGAGGAACTGGCCAAAGGGTGCACGACAACTGCGGCATTTTTGACCATCCACAACATGGCGACCGCGATGATAGGCAAGTACTGCCAGCAATCGGTGATCGATGCTTGGTGCCCAGAGCTGGTGATGGGCGAAAAACTCGCCTCCTATTGCCTCACTGAACCGGGTGCGGGTTCCGACGCGGGCAGCCTGCGAACCAGCGCACAGCGCGACGGCGATGATTACATTGTGAACGGAAGCAAGGTATTTATCTCGGGCGCCGGAGAGACCGACGTCCTTGTGGTGATGACTCGCACCGGCGATACCGGCCCCAAGGGCGTTACCGCCCTGATGATTCCCGCCGATGCCGAGGGCATTGCTTACGGCAAGAAAGAGCACAAGATGGGTTGGAATGCCCAGCCAACGCGAATGATTACTTTTGACAACGTGCGGGTGCCGGTGGGCAACCGATTAGGCGAAGAAGGCCAGGGTTTTGCCATCGCGATGGAAGGGTTGGATGGCGGCCGCATTAATATTGCGACCTGCTCGGTGGGTACGGCCCAGCGCGCTATCGCTGATGCCACCGCCTATGTAAAAGATCGTAAGCAATTTGATACCGCAATCGCGGAGTTCCAAAATACGCAGTTCCGGTTGGCGGACATGCTGACCGAGCTGGTTGCCGCGCGACAAATGATTCGACTCGCGGCCAGTAAGCTCGACCGAAAAGATCCCCAAGCCACGACTTATTGCGCCATGGCCAAGCGCTTCGCCACCGATGTGGGGTTCACGGTCTGTAACGATGCCCTGCAGCTGTTGGGGGGTTATGGCTATATCAAGGAGTACCCGATGGAGCGTTACGTGCGCGATACTCGGGTGCATCAAATTCTCGAAGGAACCAACGAAATCATGCGCGTTATCGTCGGCCGTAAGCTGCTGATGGATGGCGCATTGGAGGTCATTCAATGAGTATCAGTCCATCCGAAAAAATCAAAGTCTCGATCGAAGGCAATATCGCGACGATCGTGATCGACAATCCGGCCGCGAATACCTGGGATCGCGAGAGCCTGCCGGCGCTCAAGCAGGTGATTGAAGCCCTCAACGAAGAGCCCACGGTTTATGCATTGGTGTTGACGGGCGCAGGGGAGAAGTTTTTCTCAGCGGGCGCGGATCTGAATCAGTTTGCCTCGGGCGATGCCGACGTCGCCCGAGCAGTGGGCGAGGCCTTCGGCGAGGCTTTTGAAACATTGGCTGATTTTAGGGGTGTATCTATCGCCGCCATTAATGGCTTTGCGATGGGTGGTGGTCTGGAGGTGGCGCTGGCTTGCGATATCCGTATCGCAGAGGAGCAAGCGGCACTGGCGCTACCCGAGGCGCGGGTGGGTTTGTTGCCCTGCGCGGGCGGCACCCAGCGTCTGACGCAATTGGTCGGCGAGGGTTGGGCCAAGCGGATGATCCTGTGTGGTGAGCGCATCGGTGCTCAGCAGGCGCTGACGCTGGGCCTCGTTGAAGAGGTGGTGCCCAAGGGCGAGTCGCTGGCAACGGCTACGGCGTTGGCCGCCAAGGTGGGCAATCAGTCGCCCTCTTCGGTAGCGGCTTGCAAGCGCCTGATTCATTCGGCCAGAAACATCGCGATTGCTGATGGGCTCGTTGCCGAGCGTGACGCGTTCGTGGCGTTGTTCTCAACTGAGGACCAGCAAGAGGGAACCAATGCCTTCCTCGAGAAGCGCGAACCGGCCTGGAAGAATCGATGAGCGATAGCGTACTGGTTGCCGAGTACCCGGCGGGTGATCGGGTCATCGGTCGTTTAACCCTGAACGTCGAAAAAACCCTCAATTCATTGACTCGGGAAATGGTCGACGTCATCACCGATTGTCTTGAAGCGTGGGCTGATGACGCGCGTGTAGTTGCGGTGCTGATCGATGGCGCCGGTGAAAAAGCCTTTTGCGCCGGGGGCGATGTGCAAGCCCTGCGCAACTCCTGCATTGAGACACCCGGGGGGCCCTGCGAATATGCCGAGCATTTCTTTGCCCGCGAGTATCGTATGAACTACTTGCTGCACACCTATGCCAAGCCGCTGATCTGTTGGGGGCACGGTGTGGTGATGGGCGGTGGGCTCGGCATTCTGGCTGGGTGCCGCTATCGGGTGGTAAGTGAGCGCACCCGCATTGGTATGCCCGAGGTGACAATTGCGCTGTTTCCCGACGTGGGCGGCAGCTGGTTCTTAAACCGGATGCCCGGCCAGGCAGGACGTTTTCTGGCGTTAACGTCGTCGCACATCAACGCAACTGACGCGCTTTATTGTGGTCTAGGTACGCATTTTCTCGCCCACGCCCAAAAGGACGCGGTGCTGGAGGCGCTATCGGGCCTCACTTGGGGGTCTAATCCCGCAGACAATAAAACGCAGGTAGACGCATTGCTGGGTGACCTTGCAGCTGCTGTTGATCAGCCGAAGGCTCAATTAGAGCCACATATGGACGTGATCAATGCGTGGATGGCGGGCGACGATTTGTCAGCGATTTTTGATCGCGTCATGTCCTGGCAGGGTGAGGATGCTTGGCTGCAAAAAGCCAAAGATGGCTTCGCCCATGGTTCACCGCTGGCGGCGACATGGATATTCCGTCAGTTAAACGAAACCCGTGATGCCAGTTTGAAAACTGTTTTTGAATCGGAGTTGGTGTTGGGCTGCAACATTATGCGCCACCCTGAGTTTGCCGAAGGGGTTCGAGCCTTGCTCGTGGATAAAGATCGCTCCCCGGCCTGGGCTTACCCTGACCTTGCATCGGTGCCGGCCGAGGTGGTCGATACCTTCTTTACCGCGCCGCATGCAATGCCGGCGCTCGGATTGCCGGAGTAAATCATGACGACAATTGCTTTCTTGGGCCTCGGCAATATGGGCGGGCCCATGGCCAAAAACCTGATTGCCGCCGGGCATTCGCTCACGGTTTTTGATCTCGTCGAGGCAGCTTGCGCTGCACTCCAAGCTGAAGGCGCCAGCGTTGCGGCATCGGCTGCGGAGGCCGCGTCTAATGCTGAAGTGATTATTAGCATGTTGCCCGCGGGCAAGCATGTGGCGGCTACTTTCTTGGGGGAAGCGGGCTTACTGGCCAATATCTCCAAAGAAACCCTCATTCTCGATGCCAGCACGATTGACGCCGCGACCGCGCGCGAGGTCGGTGAGGCTGCAGCGGCGTTGGGCATCGACTTTATGGATACCCCCGTGTCGGGTGGTGTAGCGGCCGCTGCTGCGGGCACCCTGGCCTTTATGTGCGGTGGTAGCGCAGGTGCTTTCGAGCGCGCTCGCCCGATTCTTGAGGGCATGGGCAGCGCCCAGAAGATCTTTCACGCTGGCCCCGCCGGTGCGGGTCAGGTCGCCAAGGCCGCCAATAATATGCTGCTAGCGATACATATGATTGGTACCTGCGAGGCGCTGGCGATAGGCGAGGCCCATGGCCTCGATCCCGCTGTGTTGTCGGAGATCATGAAGGCCAGTTCAGGCAATAACTGGTCATTACAAGTCTATAACCCGTGGCCTGATGTGATGGACGGCGTCCCCTCAAGCAATGACTACAAGCCGGGCTTTATGGTCGACTTGATGGTGAAGGATCTCGGTCTGGCCTGCGAAGTGGCAAACAGCGCCGGCGTCGATAATCAAATGGGCAGGCTCGCGAATGCGGCTTACCTTGCCCACCAGGCCGATAGCAACGGCCCCCGGGATTTTTCATCGATCCTCGAATGGGTAAAGACCGCTAAGGCCTGAGGGGAGGCGGATGGAACTCGATCGACCATTCCTGCAATTACCCTTTATTTTTGATCCCGCGGTACTCGCTACCGAGGTTGATCGACTCGATGCTAGCGACTGGTTGGCGCATCCCTCAGGACTGGTGGGTAACACGGCGATCCCTCTTGTGGCTATTAATGGCGAGCCGAAAGATGGTTTTGATGGCCCCATGGCGCCTACGGAGGCGCTGAAGCGCTCTTCTTATCTTTTGCAAGTAGTCAGCAGTTTCGGCGAGATCGTAGCGCGCAGTCGCTTGATGCGATTAGCTCCGGGAGCTGAGGTGCAGGAGCATGTCGATTTTAATTATCACTGGTACAGCCGCGTGAGAATCCATGTGCCCATCGTGACGGAGCCCTCCGTACGCTTTTTTTGCGGGCCAGAGGAAGTTCATATGGCGGCGGGAGAAGCCTGGCTTTTTGATTCATGGCGCCGCCACAGGGTGGTCAATGAAAGTGCCAGAGATCGTATCCATTTGGTCATTGATATAGCTGGGTCCGCTGATTTCTGGCGCATGGTGCGGAGCGTGCAACGCGGAATAAACCCAACACAGCCCAAGTTCATTCACCATGTCGAGGGTGTGACGCCTTCGCTGATAACTGAACGTTTTCCTGCAGCGCCGGTGATGGCGCCGGGGGAGATGTCGGCGATCGTAGATGAATTGATGCGGGACTGCGCTGCCAATCCGAACAACGATGCCGACGAGTTACAGTACTATCACGACCTGCTTTTTGATTTGGTCCACGATTGGCGTAATCACTGGTCCATACATGGCTTTATGGCGGAGGGCGTCAAAGGATATCAAGCGCTCTTGCAAAGAACTCAGGCCGGGTTAAAGCCAGATCCTCGGGTGCTGGTGACGCAATCGAATAATATCGGCATCAATCCTATTATCAATCAGCGTTTACTTGCTGCAGCACTAAAGTCACATCGAGCCGCAGAGTTTGCTACGGGAAGTAGTTGAAGGCTGAAAAGTCTTGCTCGTATCGTTGCCATAGGGCGCTCTTTAATTCGTCATCCAGCAGAGATTGATAGGCAGCGTGTTCGGAGCGATTGCGATGCGCGAGCGCGACACTGGGCAAGCCAAGACGACCGCAGACGCTATCAAAATCAGTCTGAAGGGATTCGTAGCGGCCAACAAAGTCGAGTCCCAGCGCCCCATTTTCGTCAATCAGCAGTGCGTGTTGAGAGGTGACGAGTACCCGATTGCAGAACTGTGGACGCTTTAGCGCGCTTTTCATCCACTCGGTAGGATTCTGCTTATAGCTCGGGTCGGTTCTGGCCAAAAAAGCACATACTGAGACGAATCGATCGTAGGGGTGCCGTGTGAAGGCGAACCGGAAAAACCGACTCAGAGTCTCGGGACCTACTACGCTGCTGAGTTGTCGGTAACTCACATGGCCGTGGTTAATTGCAGCGATTTCGGGAAGTGGTGATAGCTGCTTGCCGTAGCGAAGTTGTTGTTCCCAGTCGGCCGACGAAAGGTGTGGTCGTAATGCTTCTCTCACGGAATGGGTGCCTGTTTTGGGCACAGCAAAAAATATAAATTTTTGTGACTCGGCGTAAATCACTGTGGCGGTGTGATGCCATAATCATCAAGAATTTCTGCTCCAAGGGCATGCTTGAGTGGATTTAGAAACTGCTCAAAGTTCCGCCATTGGTCAAGACCAGATCGGTAAATGGGCTGCCGCACTTGTTCCGCACTCGGTGTTCTTACGCTGCGCTCAGTTTTGTGGAAATTCAGGCAGCCCTCCTCGAATGGCAATTCACAAAAATCTAATAAGCGCTTTACCTGTTTATCGAGATCTTCCACGACTTCTTCGTGCTGTATACGTAATACAAAGCCTGGTAAGACCTCATCCCAGTGGTTCATAAGACGGACATACTGTTTGTAGTAGTTTCCTATTTCTTCCTGACCATAGGAAAACTCCTGCCCTTCCCCAAAGAGTTGTTTCAGGCCACTAAAACAGCAGGACATCGGGTGCCGTCGGGCGTCTATTATCTTCGCATTGGGCAATATGAGCTTAATTAAGCCCAAGTGGAAAAAGTTGTTTGGCATCTTGTCGATGAACCGAGGTGCTGATCCTCTATAAGCCCGGGTGTCAGCAATATACTGGTTGCCAAATTGAGTGAATTTGTCGGCCCCTAGCTCCTGTAGGATTCGAGGGTAGCGAGGACTTGGATCGCTCGCCTTGTCTCGACCGCGCAAACGTTTTGCCAGATCAAGGATGTCGTGGAGCTCCATCGTGCCGTCGACCATTGAGTGAGAGGCCAAAATCTGCTCTAGCAACGTCGATCCTGCTCTGGGCAAACCAACAATAAAGATCGGATCTTGCGCGGTGTGACCTACCCCAATCCTTTGCTCGAACAAATCTTTCGTGCACACGTCAATCTGTGTGGAAACGCGGATATCAAGTTGCTCTGCATTGTGGTGCGACGTTTTTTGCTTCAGCGCATTACCTTTCGCGTAGTGGTCAAACGAGCGGTCGAACTTCTGTTGATCTTCATATGCTTTCCCCAATGCAAAATGTATCTGGATCTGATCAAGCTGTGGCGTTCCCTCAGACGTTATGCTCTCAGTCATCGCGGTTATTTCTTCTTCAGAAAAACGGTAGGACTTGGTGTTGGCAAGACTCCAGTAAGCGTCACCAAAGCGGGTGTTGAGCTGATAAGCCTCCTTAAACAGTGTAACGGCGTGGTCGGTACTCCCGATAGCATTGTAAATGTGGGCCAGCGATACTTTTAGCGCTGGATCATGGGGACTTGTTTCAATCATCTGCTCGTAGATTTGAATCGCTTCTGTGTTTTTTCCCACACCAAAGCATGCCGATGCCGACAGGGCTAACGCTTGCTGGGGTGGATTGTCATATTTTTGGCAAAGAGTCTTGGTGCGTTCGTAAGCCTTATGGAACCGCTGACGTCTCAGTAGGACATGGACAAGCTGGAGCTCCGCATCCATGTGGTCAGGCTGCAATTCGACCACGGTCTCTAACAAAAATTCTGCGTCTTCGAATACGCCCGTGCGTGCGGCCACCTCCGCCATCAGCCGCATGCCTTCGATATGCGTCTTATTCTCTTTCATGAAAAATCTGCATAGCCGTTCGGCGTCAGCGAGTCTGTTGGCGGCGAGATAACTGATCACTGTTCTGAGTTCGTCGGGTAAGTCACCTAAAAAAGCCGCTTGCTTAGCGGCTTGCTTGGCCCGGTTGTCTCGCTTCTGCTCATAGATCTTGGCCAGATATTTCCAGCTATTGAGTAGCGATGCATCTAGCTCAACCGCTCGCTCAAATGCGGTCTGTGCGCCGTCCTGCTCATTAAGAGCGGCCTCACAATAGGCGAGCTCCTGAAACCCCCTTCCAAAGTCAGGTTTTTCTGACAACAGATCTAGAAGAATGCGCTTGGCTTCTCCGTTTTGCTTTTTGGCACGATGCAAAACCGCTAGTGCGTAGCGGGCTTCAAAGTCTGTAGCATCTTGGGACAGGATCGTTTCTAGAATTGCCTGGGATTCGTCAAATGCCCCTCGACTGAGAGCGGCGCGCGCTTTTTGTATGGTCTCGTTGTTCACCAAGTATTCACAACTCCTTCTACAAAAAAGGGCGGACAATGTCCGCCCTTAGGCATCAGATTAGTGTTTGGCTGCTTAGAAGCGGTAAGAGAGCCTCAACCCAATGGTGCGAGGTCGATTCACTGACGCTTCAGGTGTGAACTTACCTGCAGTCTGCACAATAGCGCCTCTTTCGCTCGTAATGTTCCTAACGTAAACCTCAGCAAGCCAGGAGTCCTTCATGATGCCTGCACTGGCACTGAGCACCGTCGCAGACTCGTTAATGAAGCGGGAGTTGGCCGGCAAGCTTCCTGTTGAGTCAGCTACCGTACCAAAGTTACCACCTGCATCTTCAACTCCTAAACCTGACGCGTTTCCCGAAACCAGCAGCGCGGTATCGTCCATGAATGCGGCACTCCCTACAACTCCAGCTAATGATTCTCCACGATAGGTGAGTGAGCCCGACAGGTAGGCATTAGCGCCCACTCCTGGTAGTTCAAAGTCGTAACGCGCCCTCAAGTTACCCGAAAAGTCGGGTGCAAGTGGCAGATCCGAGCCAACCGGCACGGCCACTCCCTGCAGCTGGTCGTTTACACGGGTGATTTCTGTGCTTAAGAAACTGGCTGCACCCGAGATGGTTAGATTGTTGGTGGGTGCCCACTGGAAATCAACATCAATGCCGTTGGAGTCCGCATCGCCAACATTCTCCATAAAAACGAGAAAGGCGACGTTAGAGGGGTCAAAGCGCGCTACCTGCAGATCCGTGATTTCTGCCCAGTAAATGCTTGCGTTGAGTCTCAAGGTACGATCGAAAAATTCGCCTTTCATCCCGAATTCGATGTTTTCCAGTGTATCGGTGACAGCCACTACTGGAACAACATAGCCGTTATAAACCCCGTTCTGGTTCGCCGCGAGTTGGCCGGCATTACGATTTTGCGTGGCCGGTCGATAACCCTCTGAATAAATCCCGTAGAACATGATGTCATCGGTCATATTCCAGTTCGCCGAGAAGCGGACAATCGTATCCTCTTCATTAGTGGAGCCGTCAGCTTCGATATTACTAATGTCTAGACGACCTGCTTGAATCGCTGCCAGTGTCGCCGCGTTGCTCCCCCCACCGCGAAACATATCGCGCGCACCATTGGGGCTGGTGGCGTTGAGGATAATGTTATCGTCCCCAGACGCCGCATACTGGCCCAAAGTTAAGAGGCGAGCTGAGACATCGTTGCTGAAGGCGTGACTGTTACAACGGCCATCCTCTGTGACCGTAGCGTTTCCAAAACCGGCACCTGCTGGCGTGTCGCGATCAGTAAATGGCGCACCATATCGGCAGCCGAAGGAGAAGTTTGAGGCGCCTTGTAGCTGAGTATCTAAATCATATCTGCGCGCACTGACGGCGACAGTCAGTGAGTCAGTGACGTCTAACGCCAATTCTCCGAAAAATGCCATCTCCTCTTCGGTACGTGTGAAGTCGTTGTAAAAAGTTGTTAATTCGCTCCTCGGCCCCTCTGTATTGGTTCCCGGAGTATCGGGGACTGTGACATTGCCTACCTCAAAAGGAGCGCCTGAGCCGAAGTAGTTGATAATGTGGTCACTGAACGCATCGTTCGTGGATAAGTATTGGAATTCTCCAATGTGCGTTGTCTCTACGTCACTGTAGTAAACGCCCGCCATAAATCGGAATGCGTTTTCGGGATCACTGCTGATCCGGAATTCGTGGGTCGTGCGCTCATTGGTGGATACATCTGCATACTGCTTTTTGGGGTCAAAGCAATTATTGGGCGCGCTTTCCCCTGGAGCATAAACGTTACCGCTACACAGGTAGTAGGTAATGTAGGCGCCACCGTTGTTATAGTGGGTGTAGTCAATAAGCGCATCAACCTCGCGGTCGATGTAACCACCGGTGTAGACCAGGTCAAGATTGGCGATTCGCCCCTCAAGCGTCCATGTGGTGATATCAAACTCATCGACGTTATGTTCCGGGGCAAACTTTTGTGAGCTTTCATCCCCTAGGCTGGGGTCGATCAAGAAGGAGCCTTCAACGTCAATTTCCTGCGACATGTGCTGAACTAATCCGCTCCAATTGTCGTTAAAGTCGTAACGGAGCCCGACACGGAAGCCGTTGTATTTTGCTTCGTTCCAATCTTCTTTTGCTAAGTTTGCATTAGAGGCTGATTGGATTGTCGTACTGGGGAAGTCTCTAAAATAAGGACCATAGCCGTTGATGCGATTGCGGTCTATCACTGTGGGATTTGGGGTGAATGTGCCTGCAGTGTTGTCGATCCAGCCACCTTGTTTGTCCGCAAAGCCCACAAAGCGAACGGCTGCGCGGTCGGTGAGGGGAATGTTGATCATGGCCTCTACCTTGTTACTGGTGTCGCCGCCATGCGTGGTACTCATGCCCACGTCGATGCTTCCACTCAGCTCATCTAACTGAGGCTTATTGGTGATGAGGCGCATATTGCCTGACTGAGAGCTGGCGCCAAAGAGGGTGCCCTGAGGCCCTGATAGAACCTCAATACGTTCCAAATCTGCGGCATAGACATCTAAGTTACGAGCACCAAATGACACTGGCATTTCATCAAAATAAAGTGCCACACCGGGCGCCGAACCTTGTGCTGGAGCAACAGTGAGCGATGATTGCTCTGAGGCAGAGCCACGAATATAAATTTCTCGCTGGCCTGGACCAATGCCTGCGCTGACGACGTTTGGCAGAAATTCGACATACTCATCGAATGTTTGTACACCAAGGTCCTTTAGCGCCTCGCCTCCGAGAGCCGAAACTGAAATTGGTACATCTTGAAGGCTTTCTGTTCTTTTAGTCGCGGTAACCACAACTTCTTCAAGTTGCGCTTGAACTGGGCTGGAAAGCATTGGCAGTAGTGCTACACCGAGTGCTGCTGCTAATGGCGTGCGTTGAAAGCGATGGGGATGAGACATGGAGACTCCCTTGTTTACGTAATGGCAGAAAAAGCAAATTCGTTGTTGTTATATTCCACTACCCTACCGACTCTGGCCGCGTCCTGCAAATCGAACACTTGTCGGAGACAAGTAAGTTGCTCTGCCGGAGCGTGCTTTCACCGAAGAAATAGCACGCAGGGTTATGGCTCAACGCCATGGAAGCGCTCAAACAGCCGGACAGTGCTGGATAAACAAGCACCGTCTTCGGTTACACTGGCCTCGAATAATGCAAAGAGAGTCCGATGTCTGAGTCTGCTGAGCAACGCTACATCATTGATAAATCAGTATTTTTCCCCGCTTTAATCCTGCTGTTCGGTGCCATCTTTTTGCTGCTGCTGGTCCCAGAAAAGGGCAGTGATCCTTTCGCCGGGCTCCAAGCGGTCATTGTCGATACCGCCAGTTGGTTCTATGTGTTTATTGCCGGTTTGGTCTCTGTGGTGGTGATTGGCCTTGCGATTTCGCGGTATGGCGACATCAAGTTGGGTCCGGACCATTCGGAGCCCGAGTACAGCTATGGCTCCTGGTTTTCGATGCTATTTGCCGCTGGTATTGGCATTGGTCTTATGTTCTATGGGATCGCCGAGCCGGTCATGCATTTCTTGTCGCCACCGACAGGCCCTGGCGGCACACCCGCGGCGGCCACCGAGGCCATTCAGATCAGTTATTTTCACTGGGGCTTCACGGCCTGGGCGATCTACGCCGTCGTGGCCATGATCCTGGCCTACTTCGCCTACCGGCACGATCTGCCGCTCACGCTCAGGTCGGCCTTTTACCCACTTATCGGTGAACGCATTTATGGACCCGTTGGTGCGGCGGTGGACGTGTTCGCAGTGATCTGTACCACCTGCGGTATCTCGGTGAGTTTGGGTTTGGGGGTGCTGCAGATCAACACGGGCTTTAACTACCTGTTTGGCTTGCCAATTGACGTCTGGGTTCAGGTCGGACTCATTTTTGCGACGATGGCGCTGGCCACCGCTTCGGTGATTTTGGGGTTGGACTCGGGTATCAAGCGCCTGTCCGAGATCAATGTGGTGCTTGCGGTCATGTTGCTGTTGCTGATCTTGCTCACAGGCCCCACCGCCTTGTTGCTGGCGGGAACCCTGCAGAATTTTGGGGCCTATGTGGCGGGACTGATTCCCCGCACGCTCGACATGTACGTCTATGAGCCCACCGAGTGGTTTGGTGGTTGGACCATCTTTTACTGGGGCTGGTGGATCAGCTGGGCGCCCTTTGTTGGCGTATTTGTGGCGCGAATCTCCAAGGGGAGAACGATTCGGGAGTTTCTGGTGGGCGTGACGGTTGTGCCTACCTTATTCATCTGCCTGTGGATGGGGGTATTGGGCGGCAGCGCGCTGGATGTCATTACCAATCAGGGCGTTGTCGAATTGGGGACTGCGGTGCAGGAAAACCCCGCCGTGGGGTTGTTCCGGTTCCTGGAGTTTTTACCCGCCACCGAGCTGCTCAGCGTCATTTCTCTGATCATGATTGTAATTTTCTTTGTTACTTCGGCTGACAGTGGCGCCATGGTGCTTAACATGCTGAGCGCCAACGGGGTCGATAACACCCCCGCATTACAGCGCACCATTTGGACCTTTGTTATCGCACTGGCGGCTTCTCTCTTATTGTTGGGAGGCGGCTTGCAGGCCCTACAAACGGCCACCATTGCCAGTGCGCTGCCATTCGCCGTGGCCATGCTCGGTGCGATGTGGGGTTTCGGTCGTGCTTTGGTGGTCGATGGTGCAAAACGGCAGGCTCACTCTATTCACACGCCGCCGGCACTCGCGGCAGAGGGTTGGCGCGATCGACTGAATTTGTTGCTTGATTACCCCGATGAACATGCGGTGGCGCGATTTCAGCGGGACACGGTTCGCCCGGCGATGGCCTCTTTCGCTGCGGCTTTAGCCGACCGGGAAGTAGTGGCAAGGGTCGCCGCCGAGGAGGGTAGCCTGTCGGTAAGGATCGAGGTTGCACACGGGGGCGAGGTCGATTTTGTCTACGAGGTGCAAGCCCGCAGTCACCCGCTACCGGATGTTTCTCTGGGCGTATCGGCCGCAAACGAGGCCAAGACCGCCTTTTATCGTGCTGAGGTCCACCTCGCGGAGGGGGGGCAGGATTACGATGTCATGGGCTGGAGCGAGGAACAAATCGTTGTCGATATTCTCAACCAATATGAGGACCATCTACACTTTTTGCACATCCAGAGACATTAGCGTCAGCTTTCTCGCACTATCTCGACCAGGTGAATAGGTGGTTTCTTACGGTCCGGGTTGATCTTGAGCATGCTGGGGATCATGGCGTTGAGCGCCGCCTGCCGGTTCTCGGGAGCAGGATGGGTGCTTAAGAACTCCGCCGGGCGATCATCGTTGAGATCGCCCATTTTTTGCCACAGCGTCACCGCCGCTTCGGGATCAAAACCCGCCTTGGTCGCCAATATCATCCCCATGATATCGGCTTCATTTTCTGCTTCCCGACTGTTGGGCAGCGTGAGGGCAACCGTCGCAACCG
>Ga0181596_10001682_pt1 | contig 22025 bp, 16 predicted proteins | sample 041ome_6_FD_148655 | JGI IMG/M metagenome (GOLD analysis project Ga0181596, IMG submission 148655) | Coastal salt marsh microbial communities from the Groves Creek Marsh, Skidaway Island, Georgia - 041402US metaG (spades assembly) | ecosystem: Environmental > Aquatic > Marine > Intertidal zone... | reverse complement strand
GACGCGGGGCGTCGCGCGGACGCGCATCGCGCGCGCGGCGAGCGCGCGGCGAGCGCGCGGCGCAGTCGCGAGGCGAGCGCGCGCCGCCGCCATTTCGCGACGCGACGCGAATCGTCGAACGTCGCGCGAGCGCTCGATCGCGCGCGAAAGCGAGCGAGAGAAGGACGCGCGGGAGCGACGCGCATGCCGCGATTGCCCGAGCGCGCGCGCGCGCGCGAGGGCGAGGACGAGGACGAGGAGGACGAGTACAAGGCGGTCGGCGAGGGCGAAGAGGAATCGAGCGATGACGACGACGACGACGACGACGCGATGGACGCCGATCGAGGCGACGGAGAGGCGCGAGAGGCGCGGCGTAAAAGACCCGAGGTGTGGCGACCGGGATCGGCGGAAGACGAGGACGTGGAGCTGGAGTACGACGAGAGCGCGTACGACGCGCTGCACGCGTTTTCGCACGAGTGGCCGTGCCTGTCGCTGGACGTGATGAGGGATGATTTAGGCGAAGGAAGGGAGGTGTTCCCGCACGAGATGACGATCGTGACGGGAACGCAAGCGATGGAGGCGACGAAGAACGTGCTGAGCGTGATTAGGGTGAGTCGGATTAAGAAGACGCGGCGAGACGCGGACGCGGACGAGGACATGGAGGCGAGCGATAGCGACGACGACGAGGACGGTGGGTCAGACGCGCCGACGTTGACGGTGGCGAGCGTGGTGCATCATGGATGCGTGAATAGAGTGCGAGCGATGCCGCAAAGACCGAGCACGTGCGCGAGTTGGAGCGATTCTGGGCACGTGATGATTTGGGATTTGAGCGCGCAGTTGAAAAAGGTGATGACGTCGACGAACGATTCCAAGGGCAAGATTGATCCACCGTCTCGAGTGACGCCTACGCAAGTGTTCACGGGTCATAAAGACGAAGGCTACGCCCTTGATTGGTCCTCGGTGTGCGAGGGAAGGCTCGCGAGTGGTGATTGCGCCGGGGCGATTCACACGTGGGACATGGTGCAAGGTAAGTGGGACGTCGGCGCGACGCCGTACACCGGGCACTATTCGAGCGTGGAGGACATCCAGTGGTCCCCGACCGAGCGAGATGTGTTCATATCGTGCTCTGCCGATCAAACGGTGTGCGTGTGGGACACGCGACAGCGCGCAAAACCGGCGTTGCGCGTCAAGACGCACGACTCGGACGTCAACGTTCTGTCGTGGAACAGACTCGCCAACAGCATGGTCGCCACAGGCGCCGACGACGGATCGTTGCGAATCTGGGATCTTCGCAACTTTAACGAAACCAACGCGCAATTCGTGGCCAACTTCACCTTCCACCGTGCCGCGGTGACGTCCGTGGATTGGGCGCCGTTCGACTCAGCCATGCTCGCCTCTTCCTCCGCCGACAACACCGTCTGCGTGTGGGATTTAGCCGTCGAGCGCGACGCCGAGGAAGAAGCCGCCGCGCTCGCGGCGAAGGATAACGCCGCGCCGCCCGAGGACCTTCCTCCGCAGCTCATGTTCGTCCATCAAGGCTTGAAGGATCCAAAGGAAATCAAGTGGCACCGTCAAATCCCGGGCGCGTGCGTCACCACCGCCGCCGACGGCTTCAACATTTTCAAAGCCTACAACGTCGGCCCCGCCGTGCCGTGATTCGAGCGCGCGCGCGTCGACGCATATCGCACGTCGCGCTAGAGCTCTATAATATCAATACAACACACTACGACTACCACGCTACGTTTCTACGTCTCTCGGTTCCGTCCCGAACCGCGAGGTCTCCATCTACCCCCACGCCGGCGTCGTCGAGTAAAACACCACCAACCGTCCGCCCTCATCGTTCCGCTCCCCGTATCCATCGCACAGCGCCCCCACGCGCGCGTCGTAGCTCGGCGTGAACGCCGCGCCGAGGTACGCGAACGCGCGCTCGCGCTTGATGAGTTTGCTCAGGTGCGCGACGACGTCCTCGAACCGCGCGTCCGCGCGCACGCGCACCTTGTTCTGACGCAAGATCGGCGCGTCGCCCGTGGCTTTGAAGAGCACGACGACGCGCCGCGACGGGTCGAGGTCGGGAGGCATCGAGCGAGGGTCGCGAAGTGCGGCGCGTCGCGAGCGTCGGCGAAAAGACAAAACGGCGTCGGAAGTTACAAAGCTCATCTCCTCATCTCGGGTACGGACCGTCGCGACCGTGCGCGGCGTCTAAATCGACGTTCGGACCGCACGGTACGATGGCGTGCGGGTTCAGGCTCGGATGACTGGCGAAGTAGTGCTGTTTGATGTGCGCGAAATCCGTCGCTCGTCGCAGCGCCGGCATCTGATAGAGCTCTCGCACGTACGCCCCCATGTGCTCGTATTGGTGGATGAATTTTTTGTTCGTCTTGAAGTACACGACGTAGACTTCGTCGAATCTGATCAAAGTCATGAAAAGTCGAACGTCGGCTTCGGTGAAGACATCGCCGGCGATGTACCGCGAGCGCGCGAGCAACTCCTCGCATCGGTCCAACGCTGAAAACAGATTCTTCACCGCTTCGTCGTACGCGCTCTGCGATACGGCGAACCCGCACTTGTACACGCCGTTGTTGATATCATCGTAAACCCACTGATTGATCTCGTCGATCTTGGGACGTAAGTGCTCGGGATATAAATCCACCTCTCGCGCCGCGTCGCTCGAGCAAAAATCTTGAAATTTTGTATTCAATTCTCTCAATATCTCGCTGCTCTCGTTATTCACGATCGTTTTTCGTAAAGTGTCCCAAATCAAAGGCACCGTGAATCGCTGTTCGGTCGGTGCGCCACAGATCTCGTACAAATCTCTCACGAATTCCGCGCCCTCGCACGCCGTCGCGGAGCACCGAGCGTCGGCCTCAAACGCTCCTCTCCCGCTCGGTCCCGTCACGACGGTTCCCGGCTTCACGAACCGCCATCCCGCGTGCGCGTCGTTCGGGTCGTTCGGTCGAGTCTTACCCCACACGGGATGCGTCACCGCGACGTCGAGGACGTCCTCGAGGCCTTTCGCGTGCAAAGCGGCCAGGCACCTCGTGGCCCACGGGCACGCTAAACTGACGACTAAGACGTAGCGGTGCGCCTCGGGCGGGTGCGCGCCGTTCGCGTCGAACGCGTTTCTGAACGTCGACGCTTTCCTGGCGAAAGCGCCGGTGGGGGAGACGTCGGCGACGGCGGTGCGATCCATGGCGATGAATGAATGGCCGCCGCGGCGCGGTGTGCGGCGCTCGGGACGCGTCTTCGGGACGGGGTCGGACGGTGAAATAAGTCTTGAGAACGATCGTTACAAGGAATAAGAGAACGATCGGTGCCGTGAGATATTGATAGATGCGCGCGGTGACTCGGAGAGTTCGATTCTGCGGGAGGAGACGAAACGCGGCGCGCGTCAGTCAAAGCTCTCGGCGATTCGCGTCGGGACGCCGTCGAATAGTCGAGTAGGGGCGCATCGCGGTTAATTTTACGTACACGCTTCGTCCAAGGCGGCGACACCCGGCAAGACCTTGCCCTCGAGTAATTCGAGGGAGGCACCACCGCCGGTGGAGATGTGAGACATCTTGTCCGCGAGGCCAGCCTTTTCGACGGCGGCGACGGAGTCGCCACCACCGATGATCGTGATGCCGTTCAAGTTCGCGAGGGTGTCGGCGATACCGAAGGTACCCTTGGCGAAGGCGTCCATTTCGAACACACCCATCGGACCGTTCCAGATGACGGACTTGCACTCGTTGAGTTCGCCTTGGAACGCCTTGAGGGAGTCCGGACCGATGTCGAGACCCATCCAGCCTTCCGGAATGTTGTCGACGGAGACGATTTGCGTCTTGGCATCTTCGGCGAACTTGTCCGCGACGACGACGTCGGTCGGGAGCAAGATCTTCACGCCCTTGGCTTCAGCCTTGGCCATGAGTTCCTTGGCGAGGTCGATCTTGTCGTCTTCAACGAGGGACGCGCCGACGGACTTGCCGAGCGCCTTGTAGAAGGTGAAAATCATACCGCCGCCGAGGATAATCTTGTCCGTCTTTTGCAACAAGGACTCGATGACGCCGATCTTGGAGGACACCTTAGAGCCACCGACGATGGCGCAGAACGGGCGTTCCGGGTTGGAGACCGCACCGTCGAGGTAGTCGAGTTCCTTTTGGAGCAAGAAACCGGCGACGTTCGTCTTGCAGTACTTGGTCACGCCCTCGGTGGAGGCGTGCGCGCGGTGCGCGGTTCCGAACGCGTCGTTCACGAAGATCGTCGCGCTGCCCGCGAGCTTCTTCGCGAAGTCAGAGTCGTTCTTCTCTTCTTCCTTGTAGAAGCGCGTGTTCTCGAGCAAGCACACGGAGCCGTTCGGCATGGACGCGACCGCCTTCGCGACTTCGTCGCCGACGCAGTCGTCCACCTTCGTCACCGGGCACGACAACTTCTCGGACAATCGCGCCCCGACCGGGGTCAATCGGAACTTATCCTCCGGTCCGTTCTTCGGTCGGCCCTATTTTTGCGCGCGTCATCGTCCCCCTCGTCAGTCGCTCGCGTCTCGTCGCCTCGCGTTCGTCTCGATCCGATTCGCGGATAAGTGGATAAACCACCCTCTCGTCGCTGTTTTCGCCGATCGCGATCACGCACCAAGTGCGACGTCACGAGCACCTTGGCGCCGTTCTTCGCCAGGTACTCGAGCGTCGGGATCGCCGCGCGAATGCGCGTGTCGTCCGTGATGTTCAGGTCCGCGTCCATCGGCACGTTCAGGTCGCATCGCACGAACACGGTTTGGCCCTTGAGGTCGCTCTCGGCGAGGTCGCCGACGGATTTCTTCTTCGCCTCGACGACGACGGCGGCGCGCTTCGCCGCGGGGCGCGCGCGGGGCGCGGAGAGTTGTTGGCGCGTAGCCGCGGCGGGCTTGAAGCCGGTGAACGTGGCGAGCGATTGCATGGCGTGCGGATAATGCGGGGCGATCGCGTCGCGATCGCCCATCCGTCGCAAATCCGGCGACCGACCGGATTTAGGATTTCGATGGACACGCGCGATCTATGGACGCGGGGCGCCGGTATATGTACGCGGGGCGCCGGTATACGCGCGCGCGAACGCGTCGCGGGCGCCGACGCCGAGCGACGCGCGCGCGAAAGAGGACGTTGGACGCGTCGCGACGCGTCGCGACGCGTCAGGACGCGGCGGAGGCGTTGGCGGCGGTGGCGTTGGGGTCGGCGACGTCGCCGGGCGGCGCGGGCGGGGGGGGCGGCGGCGCGTACTGATCGCAGTCGTTCACGTTGGGAAGGCCGAAGGACGCGCACCAGTGGTCGGTGGCGAAGGTTTCGCAGCCCGTTTTGCAGAGACGGGCGCGGTAGTCGTCGATGCCGTCGTCGGTGTAGGAAATTCGAGGGCGAGCGCGCGCGAGCTCGAGCGCGTCGTACGCGCCTCTGGCCCGGACGGCGTCGGCGGCGCAAGAGAGGAGGGCGATCGGGCACACCTGCCAGCACTCGGTGGATCCGATGGCGTTGTTGGATTCACCCGCGGCGCACGGGATGCAGCTGTCGATGGAGGCGCCGCCGGAGAGAACGCTGTACGTGCCGACTGGACACGGCGTGCACGTCTCGGCGCGCGCCGCCGAGTAATACCCGGGCGCGCACGGCGTGCACGCGTCCCCGGCGCCTCCTCCGGACGTTCCCGCGGGACAGTCTGTGCACGAAGTCGCGGCTAACGTCGAATCGAACGTCGATCCATCCCCCGTCGCCGGCGCTCGCCACGAGCGCGTCGTCTTTTCGTAATAATCCTCCAGCGTGCTCTTCCCCGACGTCCCCGCTCCGCACGCCGTGCACCCGACCGTGTTCCCAACCTTCGTGCTAAACGTCCCCACCGGACACGGTTCGCACGTCGCCTGCCCCGTCCGCGAGTTGAACCATCCCGCCGGGCACGACACGCACGTCTTTTGCGCCGCCAGCGGCTGCACCGTCCCCGCCGCGCACGGTTCGCACTTGCAACTGTAAAACCGCGACGTCGAGTCTCCTTCGCACGCCTTACACACCGATCCCGGGCAGCATCCGACGCCGCGTCCGCCTCCCGCGAGGCACCCGTCGTCGCTGCGAAACACCGCGTCGGGCGCGTTCTCCGAAAACGCCACGAAAATCGCCGTCTGTTCCGCCGCCACGCAGTTCCCATCGCTCGCCTGCGCCTCAGCGCGCGTCACGCCGTCGCGTCCGAGCGCGAGCGCGCACGCGATCGACAGCGCGCGCGCCGCGCGCCGTCGAATCCGTCCCGCGGGCATCCTTCGAACGCGCGCGCGACCGCGCGTCGTCTTCATCGCGAGGTCGTCTTCATCGGGAGCGTCGCTCGCGCGATGCGTCGCGCCGCGACCGCGCGTCGCGCCCTCGCGCGACGCGTCGCGCGGCGTCGCGCGCGCGGCGTCGCGGTGTGCCGACGCCTCGCCGGCGGCTGCAGATCTCGACGCGCGACTTCCGCGTCGCCGCGTCGCGACTCGCCGCGCGCGCGCCGCGAGCGACGCGCGGTCGAACTTGGCGTCGCGCGCGTCGCTCGAATCGTCGAACGCGCGCGCGCGAGCGACGCGAGGGACGCGAATCCGCGGGACGAATCTGATTGCGTCGCTCATCCAAAGCGCCGCGACCGACATGTACGCGATGACGGCGGCGCTGGACTACGGCATCGTCGAGGACGACGACGGGGGGGACTACGATCTCGCGATGGACGCGCTGGCGATCGAGCGACGGGCGACGGAGTTTTTGCTGGACGACGACGGGTCGACGACGAGCGAAGGCGGCGAAGGCGAAGGCGAAGGCGAAGGCGGCGCGAGATCGGGCGAACGAAGACATCGCGGTGAACACGGCTCGAACGGAGAGTTTCGGGACGCGAGCGTGCGATATCGATTGCTGTGCCCGACGACGAGGATCGGGAGGGTGATCGGGAAGGAGGGACGGGTGATCAAGGCGACGCGCGCGGAGACGGGGGCGCGGGTCAAGGTGGCGCCGACGACGCGAGGGGCGGACGAACGCGTGATATTAGTCGCGAGCGGGGACGATCTGACGGTCGGAGAAGATGGAGAGGGGATGACGACGGCTGAGGTGGCGCTGTTCAGGATATTTGATACGATCACGGGAGAGGAGGGGGTGACGGCGGCGCGAGGCGGCGAAGGCGAAGGCGAAGGCGAGGCGAGCGGAGGGTCCACGCGGGGGGCGGCGACGCCGATTTGTCGACTATTAGTGCCGCGCGTGCAGGTCGGGAGCTTGATTGGGAAAGGAGGGACGGTGATCAGCGCCATACGTGCGAGTTCTGGGGCCACGGTGCGCGTGATGCCGGCGAATATGTTGCCCGCGTGCGCGAGTCAAGGCGACGAGCTGTTGCAAATCACCGCGCCTTCGCGAGACGCGGATGGCGCCGAGCGCGATCAGAAACTATCCATGGCGAGCGTGAAGAACGCGTTGAGAATGATTGCGAAGCACTTGAGAGAGTACCCGTCGAAGAACGCGGCCACGGAGTCGAATCGGAGCCCGTTTGAGGCATTTATGATGGGGAATAAAACTGCCCCGCACGCGGGCGTCGAGTCGCCGGGCGCGAAGAACGGCGGGCACATGTCGACCAGGATGAACCTTAACGGCGTCTACGTCCCGGGAGGGACGGAAATCACGTTCAGGTTGCTCTGTCCGGTGTCGAAGACAGGAAGTGTCATCGGACGCAACGGCGAAGTAATTCAACAAATTCGCAGTCAAACCGGCGCCAAGGTGAAGGTTTGCGAGCAAGTCAACGGTGCGGAGGAACGCATCATCTGCGTGAGCTCGAGCGATGATGGCTTGGCTCCTATGCTCGCCGCACAAGTGGCTTTGTTCAGAGTCTACCGATGCATCGTCGAAAGCGCTGGAAACGAGATACCGCTGCCGTTTAGATTGCTCGTGCAGACGTCTCAAATCGGGTGCTTGATCGGCAAGGGCGGGAGCATCATCAAGCAAATTCGCAACGAAACCGGGGCGACGGTGCGCGTGTTGCCCTCCGAGGCGCTCCCATCGTGTGCGAATGATGACGATGAGCTTCTTGAAATCGGTCAATGGCCTGCCGATGCGTGTGCGCTCGGGATTCGCATCGTCAGCGGCCGTCTTCGCGGCAACATTCGGCACAAGGCGGCGGAGCGATTGACATCCACGGCAGACGCTCAAAACACGCAAACGATGGGTTTCGACGCCACTTGGCAGCAAGCCGAGCTGATACCGTATGGTATGACGCAAACCGCGTACGGATCGCCGGAAACGGTGATGATGTCGAAAACAAAGTCCACTGGAGGCGCGCGAGCGCCTCCGGTCGAAATTGCCCCGGGCGTGTCCGTTGTGAACAGCGTGCAGATGGCCATCTCATCTCAACACATCGGTAGCGTCCTCGGTCGCGGTGGATGCAATATCTCGCTCGCTCGTCAAGTCAGTGGCGCGAGAATCAAGCTCTATCCCGGCGCCGCGGGCTCGCGCCGTACGGCTGACCGCTCCGTCGATTCCGACCGCTTGTTGGAGATTAGCGGCTCGAGCGAGCAAGTCGCCTCCGCGCAAGACATCATCCAGCGCTTCATCGCGTCCTCTGGCGCAATGCTTCCAGAATTTGCCAGCTTTACCGCAACTGGCAAGCAGCACGAGCCCGAAACCGCGATGTTCGTCGTCTCCTAAGACGGCGACGAATCGCGCGGCTCGTCTCAATTTTTTCCAGTTCATTTCTTTTGTCTTCCTCGCGCGCGAACAGCCGCGACGCGAAGCTTCACCATCGCGCACTACTACTCTAGTCACCAAGTCACCACCGACTCCACCGATGACAACTTCACCTATCAAGGCACCACTTAAAACGTAGAAGTCGCGTTGTCACAGTACGAATCGCGCCTCGAAAAACGTCCCCGCGCCGGGTCGACGCGCGAACACGATCACGCGCCGACGACGCGTTCATTCGACGACGAGCTCGCCATTACACTACAATCAATCGCTAACGGGCGGGTGCACCACTAAAACGTAAAATTAATCCCCTTCCCGACCTCGAATCCGGCGATCTCCAACAACCCCTTCCCCGCGACGGCTTCCACGAGCAGCAGGCTCCACCACCCAATCATGCTCGCCCGCGAGTTTTGTCGCTCGGCGTTCTCCACGAATCCGAACGTCGCCGGTTCGATGACGGGGACGATGGGCGGCGGCGGCACTCCCGGCGGGGACGCGCGCGCGTTGGACGCTTTCGTCGCTTGTTGCTTTTTGTTTTCCGCGATGGCGTCGCCGATGGCGTCGAACGGGCCGGCGCGCGGCGCCGCGCGGGCGGCGCGGCGCGGCGCGCGGGCGGGAGTGACGCGGGACGTCACGGGGGACGCCACGAGCGCGCGAGAGGTGAGCGCGAACGACATGTCGAAGCGTTCGGGGCGCGTAGTGACGACGCGGGGCGGGACTTTCGTGACGTCGACGTCATCTGGATCACGGTATGGGCATACAGTGAGGAAAGAGAAGGTCGAACGCGCGCGAGGGAAGAACGCGACGCGCGACGGCGACGGTCGGCGCGGTGGTTCGGAAGTGTGCTTTATTTTCGTTTCGTCGTCCGCGTGCGCTACGTGAGTCGGTCGTCGTCGTCGTCGCGCGCGTCGTCGTCGACGGCGGCGCGGTCGGCGAAGTCGAAACGCTCGACGAGAGACATTTTGCCGCCACCGCCGAGGTCAAAGATGAGGCGGGAGTACTCGCCGCGCTCGCTGATGATGATGCACGAATCGGGATCGGCGGCGGGGAAGGTGACGAGCGACCGCGCGGTGGACGGAAGCTTGAACTGCGCGAGCGACCACTCGCTGCTAAAGTATTTGGGGAGGAGTTTCTTGACGAAACCGGCGGCGGGTGAAGAAGAGGAAGGCGTGCGGGCGCCGTTCGAGGACGGTGTCGGTATCGGTGACGCCGTCGGTGCGCTCGAAGACGCGCTGGGGGTTTCTGGAATCCTGAACACGTGCACCGTGCCCTTGTCGCTCGTGACACCGAGCAAATTCTTCTTCGGCGAAAACGCGAGCGAGTACACTCGAGCTCGATCCGAGCCGCGACGGAATTCGTGCACGAGCGACGCCGTGTGCGTATCGAAGATCCGAATGAGCGTTCCTTTCTCGCTCGCCGTGGCTAATAACGAACCATCCGCGCTCAATCCCAAGCACGCCAACGCCGTCTCGTGCGCGGCGATGAACTTCGTCGTCCCTAAATCAAACAATTCCACCCGTACCTGCCCTCTATTCAACCCCGGGCACGCCATCACCGTGCGTTCCGTTGTGGGCGATATCGCGCACAACCCGCGCTCGTTCGCCGCCGTATCAATCTGCTGTTCCATCTTTAAATCTGAAAAATTGTACACAAAAATTTTATGCGCCAAAGCGACGACCACCTTATCCCGCCGCAAACGCACCCCGCGCACCGGCACCTTGAACCCAAGCTCGCCGATGCATCTTCCTTGATGATCGTCCCATATCATCACCTTATTCGGCGAGAACTTCGGTTCGTCGCCGCCTCCAACCAGCGCTAATATATTGCACCTAAAGAGCATCTCCACGATTCCCACGCCGCCGTCTCGAAACTTCCGTCCAAAGGTTTCGCGGTACGGCGACGTGTTGTACACTGAAAACCCACGCGCGCGTCCGTCGCGCCGCGCGACGGCGAAGCACGCGCCGTCTTGGTTGTACGATATCGACAGCGGTTCGCCCATGGCGAATGCGAATCTAAATCTAACGAAACAGACGACGCGTCGCGCGCGATCGTCGCGTCGGCGAAGCGGTCGACGCGTCAAACGGCGCGTGAAGGGGTGTTCTCGCTATGGATACGCTGCTAGGGCGGCTAAGACGCGCGAGGCGCGGGCGGGTGTGCGGGAGCTCGTCGCGGCGGTTGGCGGTGGCTACGGTTGGCTACGCGCCGCGAGCGACGCACTTCCAAACCGCGAATTTCGCGTCGTCGGTGCCCTGGCGGGTGATTTTGAGCGTGTCTGCTGTGGTGCCAGCGGCGATGGCGCGCACCGGGACGTATCGCTGGGCGACGAAGTACGCGATGCCGTCGGGACGGCGGAGCCGCCGAGCCAAACCGGCGAGGAATTCTCGAATCGGCACAAAGTCCACGGCGAGGCCCAAGTGCACGGGAGGGTTGGATAAGATCAGGTCGAACGCGCGATCGCTTTTCTCTAGGGCGCGCCAGCCGTCGGAGAGAATGAACTCGACGTCGTCAGAGAGATTTCTTTTCGCCGCTTCGAGCGCGCACGCATCCGCGTCGAGAAGCCAGAGCCTTGATTTCTTCGCCTTGGCGCGCACGGCGGCGGCGATTTGACCGGCACCGGAGCAGTAATCTAACACTTTCAGTTTGGATTTTCGCTCGATCGTCGGAAGCACGCTTCGAAGGAGTAGCGTAGTCATGACATCCAAGCCGCCGCCGGCGAACAATCCGGGGTAGGCGACCCACGGTACTGAATGTTCGGTCGTCATGACGTCGCTCAAGTCGAGCGTTTTCTTTTCTCTCCACTTCTTCAACTCTTTACCTTTCTTGTCCGGTTGTGCGCTAGAGCGCACGCAGTGCACGACGCCGTATTTATCGTCGTGCATGACTAATCTCGTTCGCTCGAATAATCCCTTCGGACAAAAAAAGCGGTGTCAGTCATCGGTATCCATCCATCGTCTCGAGAAATGTAGCGAACGTTACGAACTCGAAAGTCGCTCGGTGACGTTCAGTCGAGGCTCATTATTATTCGCCAGACGGACGACGCGCGCTCGGGGTTGGATGGCCCCTTTAGCGAGCAGCAGCAGTCGCGACCCGTCAGTAATTTTGCATCGTCCGCTTGGGCTTCACACGCGCGCATTGACGGCGCGCGGCGAAGTATGCCGATGCTTGACAAAAGTCGAGTTCGATAATGACGTACCTTTGGTAAATCTGCAATGACACCGCGTATCCCTTCTGTGATGCCGCCATAAATCCATATTCGCCCACCGAAACGCACGTTGGCGGCGACGGCGTGTAAAATCATCGCGAGCGATGCCTTGGTCGGCGGTGCTCGCACCATCGCCGCAGCGTAAAATTCATCAGGAGTCTCGGGCCAGCTCGTCCCTGTTCCGTGATCGCCACAACTGAAACGCTGCCAGTTACTGACGCTCCATCCGACACGGCGCAGGCGCTTCGTGATCAAGCGGTGCTTGTCGTCGACGATGAGCACCCTCGCGCTCAACTCGTCGAACGGCGCCGTGATCTCCTGCGCCAACAGCGCGTCTGCGCTCCCCCGTTCGATGTGCATGCGATTCGCGTCAGTTTCTTCGCACACCGCGGTGCCTCGTACGTTGAGCTTTTCACGAATCGACTGCGCTTCGCCGTCGTCGAACACGTCGTCGATGACAAAGTCTAATCTCCCGACGGTTTGCCAATCGAAACCACCCATTCCACGTTCGATGGCGTTTATTATCGCCATCTTGAGCTGCGCCCCATCACTCATGCTAGTGCCCAATTTCAACGCGTGCGTTGCTTCGACGACAGCGGCGAGATCGGCACCCGTGAGCGTTGCTGCGTGCGTCTTCAAGCCCTTGGACGCGAATTTTGCGCAGTCGGCGAGCATTCTCGAGTCGACGACGACGGCACCGGCGGCATACATCACGTGCGCAAAACCTTGCGCGGAGAGACTCAAGTTTTTCGCGATCGGTATCAAGAGCGTGATGAGCTGTTTAGCATCACCCAACTCGACGTTTGGGTCGTTCGTCGCGAGTTTCCCCGCCGCCCAGGCGGCGTTGGCGACGGCTTGCGCATTCCAATCCTTTGGCTGCTTCTTTGCCATGTCCTTTGCGCGTTTCGCCAGTGGCTCCGCATACGTTGCGGCTTCTTTCCAACCATCACCGCCAAACGTCGCGATCGCCCACAGAGAAGAGGAAACCTCTTCCGTGCGAACTTCACCCGACGCCAACACGTGGACGAGCGCCGTCACGCACTGCTCGTGCAACATTTTCCGCAGCTTCGCAGCGCCCCAAAGCGCGTTCGCCGCGTCTTGCGCGTTCGCCGTCGTCGCGCAAGTATTCAATCTATTTGCCGCTCCGCTCACCGCGCGGCGCAATAAAGCATCGTCGACGTGAGCGGCACATTTCGTCTTTAAAATCGTCGCGATTGACCAAATCGTCGTGCTCGCGGCGCGCGCGTCCATCGCGTCCTCGCCCATATCCACCATTCGCCTCGCCAGCGCGTTCATCGCACGGCCCAACGCCTTCACGACACCGTCGTACGCTTCAACACCGATTTGTCCCTCCGGCACCATCTTTGCCAGCTTCGCCACCGCCCACATTCCGGCGTTGCAGGACTTTCCATCGACGCGCTCCGCGTCGCTCGCCGTCTCCGTTGCCGCGCGCGAAACCTCACCCTCGTCCCCCAGCCCCTCATTTTTCGCCATCGAATGCAAGCGCCACAAGCTTACGCTCTTCACCGTCTTTCCTATCGCGCGATTCGCGCGCGCGTGCTTCGCGCGTCGTTCATCCTCCAGCCGTCGCGCTTCGCCCTCGCGGCGTCGCTTCTCGTCTCTCGCGCTCGCCGCTCTCGCGTCCGAGCCTCGCGCGTTCACCACCTCCTGGTCGCTCGCCCGCACCCCGATGGCGTCGAGCGCGTCGAGCGATCGCGCGATCGTCTCTTCCGCGCGCGCGCGACGCTCGGCGGCGGTTTTCGCGTCGACAGTTGATGTCCCGGCGGCGTCGAGTTCGACGAGCTTGGCGCTCGCCTGGCGCAGTTTCTTGATCAGCGCGCGCTTGTACGACGCATCGGGGGCTTTGTCGAGCGTCATGTCGCGTCTTGGAGGCGAGAAGCGAGCGGGCGCGGGCGCGCGGGCATCGGGTCGGCGCGTTGTGCGGCGAGCGGCGAGCGGCGAGCGCTTCTATACTAAATTCTATTCCTGCGCCTCGCAACGCCGCGTCGCGGCGTCGGCGTCGCGCGCGTACACTAATAATCGACGCTGCAGCTCGCGGTCGACCTCGACGTGGGCGTGATGGAAATCGGCCTCGAGGGTGAAATTCCAACTCGCGAGCCAGGCGCTCGCTCGAAGGGCGTCGGCGTCGAAGAGAACGAGTCGGCTCGGTGCCAACGCCGCGGCCACAGCGCAGGCGTGCGCGTCGTTCGCGCTCGGCGTCGCGCCGTACTTTTGTTCGAGCCACGCATGTGGGTCGGCGGTGAACTTGGCGGAATCGTCCTCGCCCGGCGCGCGGTCGGGCGAGCAGTCGAGAAACGTCATGCGAATCTCGCGATGGATGTGCGAATAAAACGGCGTCTGGTGGCACGGCGTGGCGAAAAGTACGCCCCCGTGGGTTATTAAGCCACTTTTCGCCAAGCGCGCGATGTGTGGCATGACGGCGATCGTACCGGCTTGATGCCACACGGACAAGTACAGCGCCGCGGGGACGTTGGTGACGACCAACGCGGCGACGACGAAACGTCGACGCGACGGCGTCATGGACGATAGCACCGAGGCCGCACTCACGAGCGAGACGCCGAGACACGGCAGTAAGAACCTGAATTCTTTGTGCGCGGCGAAAGAGTACCCCAAAATAGTCCAAAACGTCGCTATAAACGCCTCTGGCTTGGTCGCGCGATGGCGCCAAAATCCAATCGCCGCGAGCGGCAGCATCGTGCCCATCACCGCCGGATACCCTTGCGTGAGATACCAGTGCCAAGGATGTGAGCCATATATCGCGCTTCCACCTTCAAATACATTAAACCGCACGAAATTACACACCACACACGTCCACTCGCCGTAAAAATACCTATCGACGCACGCCGAGGCGCCGAGCGCAGCAAGCGCCGTCGGCGCCGCTTCGAGCGCCGCAAATCGCGCCTTCTCCCCGATCGTCGCCTTCGCCTTGATCGCCGTCCGCACGCCGAGCGCGAGCCACAAAACGCCACTCGTCGGTCGCATCACGCACGCCAACGCCGCTAAAACCAACGCCTTGAACCGCCGTCGGCGTCCGCCCGCGCCCGTCCCGAGCGTCGTCCCGAGCGGCCAAAACGTCAACGCCCACGTCGTCGCGCAGGCCTCCACGCAATTCGAGAAGCTCCGCGTCTCGCAGTAAAACACGAACCAATTCAAAAATCTCAACACGATCACCGCCCTCGCGCACGCGTCGCCGTGCAATCGCAGCGCCAGGCGATAACATCCGACGTCGTGCGTCCCGCTCAGCGCCGCGTGCGTCGCCCGCGGCGCGTGTCTCACGAACCAAGCCGACCGCGCGCCGACCGCGTCGCCCAGCTTATACACCAGCGCATAGATTAAGGGATGCGCGTACCCTCGCAGCTTGGCGCGCCACTCCCACGTCGCGTGGCCGTAGCCGTAGACGATTTTGTGCGCGATTTCTGGCCCTTGCCAAAACTCGTCGGCGTTGAAAAACGTGCGCACGACGACGGCGTTGAAGGCGCGGAAGATCAGGCAACACGCGAGGACGGAGGTGAGTAAGTGTGAGGCGTGCCGGCGCGCCTCGCGCATGGCGACCGACCGCCCGACCGCGAGTGCGGTAGTGAGGCTAACTGTCTCTATTTCCAGCGGCGGTATTAAAATTCTACTATTCGATGCGCGTCTTGCTCTCCACGCGCGAAAGCCGAGTCGGGCTCGCCGGCGTCACCACGACGCGCGGTGCGCGCGAAGGCGCGCTCTGTCGCGCGTTCGCTTCGATTTGCCTGCGATCGCTCGAGTTTAATAAATTCCGAAAGCTTTCGCGCACGGCGGGCTGCGACGCGAGAGCCAACGCGCACGCGACGACCAAACTAAAAACAACTTGGAACAAGAATAACCGAAACTTTGCCCCGTCCAGCGCGCGCTTCACGGTCTCCAGCATATCTCTCAATTCTCCAGCGTCTTGAAGGTACGTGGCGTCGTCGCCGCGAGTCGCCTTGAGCGCCTTTTCGCACGCCGCGCTCGCGTCCAACGCCACCAACGTGGACGCGCGTTCATCCGCCAGCGCGCTCGCGCACGCCTTCAACGTTTTCGGCGTCGGCATCGCATCTTTACCCGACATTCTCGCCGTCTGTCGGACCCCAGCCTTCATCGCGCGCGCGTCGCTTCGGCTCGTCGCCAACGCGTCTTCGCACCGCGCGAACGACGTCCTCAACCGCGATATTTCGCGCCCGCGCCCGCGCGCGACCACGCCTACGACGACGAGCGCGCACAGGGCCACCTTGAGCGCCGTCTTCGCGCGCGCGCGCGACGCGCGCGACGCGCGCACTTCAGTTTCTTTCACCTTGGAGTAGTCTTCAGCCGCGCGCGAAGCGAGCGCGCGCGCCTCGAGCACGGCGAGCTCGGCTTTGACGGCGCGGCGCTCGAGTTCGCTCTGCTCGGGCGTTCGCGGCGGCGTCGCGCGCGCGGGCGACGATGGCGGATCGGGCGTCGACATCGGCGTCGAGCAGTGAGGCGCGTAGTTTGTCAACTCAGTCGCGCGCGCCGTTCGAGGCCGAGAGAACTATTCTACACAATCGCTAGGTTTCAAATCGTTCGCGAACACGCGACGTAGCAGCCACAGCGCGGCTTTTTTGTTGATGTGCGCGTTGTGCGCGTCGCACGACAGGCGCTGGACGCATCGAGGACAGCCGTCGGCGCGGGCGCACGCGCAGTGCTCGACGAGAGCCACGGCGACGCGAGCGAGGTCGGGGAAGAGCGCGGACGCGCGTTTGGCGATGCCGACGCCGCCGAGGTGGCGGTCGTAGATCAAGAACCGAAACGGAGCGTATCGCGAGGTGTGTCGGTACAGGTCAGCGGAGAAGCACTCGCAGCCGACGTCGGCGTCGCCGCATGGAACGCTTAGGGGAAGCGCGTTGAGCAAGGCGTGCGACGCGGCGTGCACGCCGGCGCGAAGGTCAATTCCGGCGTCGGATGCGTCGGTGACGACGTCGTCGGGAATACGAAGCCACGTGCCGACGGTTCGGAATTCGGTCGTTCTGGGAGGGAACGCCTCGTGATCAAACTTTGCTTGCGATCCGCGAGCGACTCGCGAGAAACCCGTGAAAGTCGTTCGGATGTCGACTTGATCGCATTTGATCGACAGCGCATCTTTCGTCTCTTCGTACGCACGCATGCCACCGGGCACCGCACACGTCGTCTCATGTTTCACGCGAGTGAAATATTTCACATCCGCCATACGCACGAATGCTCGACGGCGCGGGATATCGAGTTTGGTGCACAGCAAGGTGCGCCCTTGGTGCGTGTACACCGCCCCTTCGTACACTTCAAAGAATGCCTTGGACGCCTCGATACTCGCGATGACTTTTTCACGAGCTCCACCGATATCTATGACTTCGTAGCGTTCCTCTTCGATGGTGCGCACGCTCACGTCGAGCGCGGGCGTCTTGTCCGTCGCCGCGAGAAGCGGTTGCGCGATGGCGGCGTTTAGATCCCACGCGACTAAAGATCGCGCATCTCGCATGAGCTTGTTGCGTGCGAGCAGCTTTCCAGCGATTTCCCGCGTCTTTGGGCCAAAGTATACCTCGTCGACGTCGGGATTCGCGAACAAAGGGCGCTCGTACGCCGCGCACGCCAGGTGTTGCTCTACGATGGTTGGATTCTCGGCCCACACGTAACTCATCTCCAGCGGGGCATCAAAGAGCGCGCGCGGTTGTCGCATGAAATGCTGGTCTAAAGGGCCATCAAACGCGACGTAGACTGAAAGTGCGTGCCCTTCACGCCGACCAGCACGACCAGCTTGCTGCCAAAGTGATGCGACGGAGCCTGGAAACCCGAGGTGCAGCGTCACGTCGAGCGAACCGACGTCGATGCCGAGTTCGAGCGCGTTCGTCGTGGCAACGCCGAGAAGGACACCCGAGAATAGCTCCTTTTCAATCGCTCGTCGCTCAATCGCTTCGTATCCACCTCTATACGACGCGACTTTGTCGGCCAAATGTGGCGCCGAGGAGCGCAAAATCTCTCGCGTGTACACGAGCACGAGCTCACAGAGCTTCCGCGTCTTGCAAAAGGCGAGACAGCGTAGGTTGTGCTGCACGCACTCGGCAAGGAGCTGTGAAATTTCTACCACTGGAGACGTTCTTGCGCCATCCTTTGCATCGTTTTCGTCGTGCTTTTCATCTTCTACATTTTCATTAGCACCATGCTGCTCGCGGAGTCTTCTTGCGAGCGCCGCCTTGCCGCGCTCGATCACAGTCTCGCGTCTAAATTTGCGTTCGGTGTTCGTTTGCTTCGATTGCCCGGGTTTTAGCATCGGGTTCCACAGTAAAAATGTCTTCACGCCGCGAGGCGCGCCATCGTTTGTTACCGCCTCGATGACATCGCGCTCTGGGTGCACGCCGTCGTATCCAATCAAATCTCGCGCGTGCTCGAGCGGGTTGGCCACCGTCGCCGAACTGATTATGAACTGTGGCGACGATCCGTAGAGTTCCGAGCACAACCGTCGCAAACGTCTGATTATGAGCGCGACGTGCGAACCAAAGACACCCGAATATGCGTGTGCCTCGTCGACGACGACATATCGTAACCCAGATAATACGCGCGCCCACGCCTTGTGTGACGGTAACATGCTTACGTGCAACATGTCTGGATTAGTGATGATTAAACGTGCGTTTTCGCGGACTTCCGTGCGTGCGTCCTCGCGAACGTCCCCGTCGTACATCCCGATCTCAAACACCGTCTCTTCGCTCCTCGGAATATTCGACAGTATGTTGCGTAGCGCTCGTAGCTGATCTTGCGCGAGAGCCTTGGTGGGAAACATGTACAAAGCCGTCGCCGTTGGGTCCGCGAGTAATGTTTCAATCGTTGGCACGTTATAGCACACCGATTTACCAGAAGCCGTACCAGAGGCGACGATGACGTGTTTTCGCGGTTCGCGCTCGTCGAGCACGGTTTCAATCGCGCGCGCCTGGTGACTGAACAATTTTCTTTCGATATCAATACCCGCACTGGCGAAGGCCGCGAGCGTGACGTCGCTCAACTTTGACGCGAGAGGCGTACGCGCCGCCGGTTTCGCGGGAATGTTCTCCACGTGCACGATTTGCCCGCTCGACGCCAAGGTCGTTTTGAGATGATCCACGAATGTGTCCACATCCATGGGTTCTGTGCTACAACACGGCCCATCGTCGGCGTTTTGCTTTTTCCTTTTCGCCCGTATACGCGGCGGCGCGGGCGGCCGGTCCATCGCCTCGGGGGGCACGGCGAGGCCGCCGCGCGGCGCGTTTCTCGTCGCCGCCGACTCCGCCGCGCGAATTTCCAGTACGGCATCCAAAATCTCTCGCAAATTCGTGTCTTCTTTCACGTCAAACGGCACGTGTTCTATGACTTCGCGCAAGCCGCGATCAAAAGCGGTCGCAAACGTCGCCAACGCGCGATTGAAATTCGCCCCAAAACGATTCGTCATCTCGCCCAACAACCGCGAGTACCCACCTATAGAACGCATCGACCGCCGCGCGCCCTGCAACGCCACCGCAGCGCTCGCGTCGTCGTCGTCATCACCGACGCTCAGGTTCGTCAAATATCTGGGCGTCACGAACGCGCTCGGTCCATCCTCATCCGGCGCCGTGACGTCGACGACGATTTCCTCCTCGTCGTTTTCCGCCGACTTCCTCCTCTTGATCAATCGTATGCTTCCCGGACACAGAATCGACATCGCGCGCGCGTCATCGACCGTCACCCTATCATCTTTCACCGCGCTCGCGATCACGCGCATCGTCGGCTGCATGTGCTGCCTGTGCAAAAACATGCACGCGCGCGTAATCGCCTCGAAGCCCGCGCTCAACCGTCGAAGCGCCGCGCACGCGCGCGTCCCCCCTCCTTCGCTCGTCGACGCGCCCGCGCCCGTCACGATTTCATACGATCGATCGCTCGCACCGTTCGCGTCCCTTTCTGTGTCCTCGACGTCGTCATCGTCGCCGCGCGTCGCCGTCGTCTCGCGCCGCTCGCGCCGTCGCCGCCGCGTCTTCACCGCCGCGAACCCAAAAACCATCACCTCCGTCGCGTCGCCGCTCGCGCTCGCCCACGACGCCGTCCCTCGAAGCTCACCGTCGCGTCCGGTCGCGCAGACGCGCGCGCGGTGTTCGGGGAAGCCGTACGCGCGCGCGATGGCGCGTCGAACGTCGTCGATGGAAGATGTCCCAAAGTCATCCAACTCGACGCTTTTGACGACGCCGCGGACGTCCTTGGCGACGATGGTCGCGCGCGCGCGCGGCTCCGGCGTTGTGTTCATCGCATGACGCGACGCGCGACGCGCGCGGGGAAGTGGCGTCGTCGTCGTCGTCGTCGTCGTCGTCGTCGTCGTCGTCGTCGTCGTTACAAGAGGACGCGAACGCGCTAGGCGAGTAAGAATGGGTGCGCGAGCGCGGCGCCGACGTCGAGCCTGCCGCGACGCAAAATATTACGCTTGGTGACGAGCCTGCAAGCTAAATCCCACGCGATGCCGCCGTTGACGTCGAGGGCGGAAAAGTCCCAGTTGAGAGCCGACTCGACGTCGGCGCGCCACTTGCGTAAATCGTAACCGGCGTCTTCGAGACGCCTTTGAAAGGCGCCGTTCGGAGCCATGACGTTCTTCCCGCGAAGCTGCGGAACGCCGAGCTGAAGGAGAATCAAACCCGCGGAGTACGAGTCGAACAGTTGCGGCTGCGCGATGGTCCACAGAAGCGGGGCGAGGACGCCGGCGACGAGCGGGGGCGGCGCGGGCGTCTTTTCAGACATGATGAATTGCTCGGGCGGAGAGTATTTGGGATCTAACAACCCTTGCTCGGGGTCGTAATTCTCTCCGCTTCGCAGATCGCACGCCGCGCCGAAATCGATGAGCTTGAATCGCTTGCCCATGAGCACCAAATTCGACGGTTTCAAGTCTCGATGCACGATGCCGATGTCGTGCAGCGCGGCGACGGTGCCCAACAAGTCTCTCATAATCTTCTTCGCGCACCGATTCGCGCGCTTCGCCTCGTCGTCGCCGTCGCGCGCGCGAATCCCCAGCGCGTCCTCCAGCGCGTCGGGAAACCCGCGGTCCTCCAGAAAGTCCTCCAGCGTCGCGTCGCCCTCTTCGCGCGCCCAGACCAAGCACGGCGACCGCGCGCCCTCGACTTCGTAATACGTCCCCAAAAATTTCGCGCACCCCGCCGCGACGAGCGGCGCGCGCGCGACGCGTCTATTGATGTACGCCTCGGCGTTCTGCAGCTCGCTCGCGCCCTCCACCGCGTTCGACTGCTTCACCACCACCGTTCGCCCGCTCTTCAAATCCTCCGCCTCGAACACCGTCCCGAAACTCCCCGCCCCCAACCTTCGCCCTCGACGCACGCTCGCCGCGTCGAACTTTCGCTCCAGCGCCCGCCCCACCGCGTTCGCCACCGTCTGATCGAACGCCCACGGCACGACTCCCGGCTTCGCGATCAGATAAAACGCCGCCGCCGCGTAAATCGCCAGCTCCGCCTCCGGTCCCCCGTCGCCCGCGTACAGCGCGTACCCGCTCGCGCGCTCCGCGCGCGCCTGCGCCGCCACCGTCTCTCGCACCCGCGCCGGCGCGTACCGCGCCCACGCCGGTCCGACCGCACGTTCGATCGCGATCGACGCCCGCGCGCTCGCGTCGACGACGGGCGCCGGCGCGTCGGGCAGCGCGCGCCGCAGCTCGCGCGCGCGACGCGTCTCCGTCGTCGTCGTCGCGCCTCGACGCGACGCCGCGTCGGCGCGCGCCGTCGTCGCGATTTCGTTTTCGCCTCGACGCGTCGTCGCGTCGGTCGTCTCGGTCGTCGTCGTCGTCGTCGTCGTCGCTTTCGTCGCGGATAACCTCGTCGACGTCGCGCGTCGTCGCGTCGTCTGTCGCGCGCCGTTCGCGACGCGCGACGAATGCGCGACGCGGCGACACGTTCGCGCGTCGGCGCGTGCGCTCGGCATCGCGCCTCGAGACGCGCGCGACGCGCGACGCGTCGAGGAGTGCGGACGCGAGCGGGACGGACGACGGCAGACGATGGCGCGCGCCGTCGCGGCGCGGTCGAGCGCGACGCGTTTCAGCGCGACGCTTCAAAGCGCGCGGACGAGGCCGCGCGTCGTCGCGTCGCGCGCGCGCGCGGCGTCGCGCGCGCGCGGGCGCGCGACGACGCGATGGACGCGCGCGGCGGTTGACGACGACGACGACGACGCGA
>Ga0181596_10001676_pt1 | contig 22097 bp, 22 predicted proteins | sample 041ome_6_FD_148655 | JGI IMG/M metagenome (GOLD analysis project Ga0181596, IMG submission 148655) | Coastal salt marsh microbial communities from the Groves Creek Marsh, Skidaway Island, Georgia - 041402US metaG (spades assembly) | ecosystem: Environmental > Aquatic > Marine > Intertidal zone... | reverse complement strand
CGCAGGATGGCGTGGGGCCAATGGTGCCTAGCGCTGATTTTCCATTGGCGTATGTCTGGTTTGGTGGTGCTTCAGTCACCCCGTCAGGCACTTTCTGGGGGGTGGGAATACGTGGCCTGGTGGTGCGCGGTGACACGCAGGCAAGCGAATTCGCCCCTGCCTTCAACCTTGGGTCCTCAGAAAATGTATCGCTAGTAACTAATCGATGGGCGACGCGTAATGGTCGGTAGAGTAAGTAGATTTGTAACGCGCCGCGCGAAGCTTGTCTTCGTGGTATTGATCGCATTCACCGCTGTGCCTGTTTATTTCGCGTACACCGGCCTGTCGCTCAATGTGGTGCTGGAGGAAATGCTGCCGGCAGGCGCTAGAAATGTTGAATTGTTCCAGCGTTTTGGCGCCCAGTTTGGTGGCGCCAATACCACATTGATTGAAGTCAAGAACGAACAAGGCAGCATCTATTCGCTCGAATTTCTCGAGAAATACAAAGAGATAGCAGAAGAGGTCTATTACAACCCCGACACTCAGCGCCATCTCAGTCAGTCGCTTGTGCTGCGTAAAACCAAAGCGATCAGTGGCGGTGGTGGCAAAGTGGAGGTCACTGCAGTCTTGTGGCCTGACCTGCCTCGAGATGACGCTTCCATGGAGCAGTTCAGGCGCACGGTGAACAACCAGTACCGGGGCTTCCTGGTGTCCAATGACGAATCGTCAGCAATGGTGATTGTTGACTTCAAAGACGATATCGATTTTGAGAAAACGCTAGAGTTTTTCCAGGATCTGCGAGCCAAATATGAGGGCGACGATTTATCGATGCAGGTGGTTGGTAGGCCCATACTGTTAGGTTACATCTACCAATCACTGGATTCGGTGCTGTATATCATGTTGGCATCGCTATTGATTATTGCAGTGGTGCTTTATCTTTATTTTCGCACTTGGGTCGGTGTTTTTGTGCCCATGTTTACTGCATCGATCGCCACCATCTGGGGCTTGGGGGCGATGGGTTTTGCTGGTTACAACCTGGATCCGTTGCTGATTCTGTTACCGGCCTTTATTTTTGCGATCGTGCTGTCGCACGGCGTTCAGCTAACAACTCGAATTCTGGATCATCTGTCAGATGAGGATGTGCGTCCCGAGAATTGCGTAGACATCACTGAGCGAGGCCTCAAAGGGGTATTGCTGCCCAGCACCGGCGCAATTGTCACAGATGCCGCTGGCTTCGGCGTATTGGGATTGGTAGCGATTCCCAGTATCCAGGGGCTGGCGATAATCTGTGGCGCATGGCTGCTTTCTATCGCGCCAGCACTGATACTGGCCTCAGCCACCATGTGCCTCCTCCCACCGCCGAAATCACATCGCACTGGTTCTGCATTGCTTAACAAGGTGTGGACATCGGTAGTCAATGTTGAAGACCACAAATACGTAGTGATTGGCATTGCGACACTGATCCTGGTCGGTGGGCTGTTTTACTCCACCAACTTGACGGTAGGCGACACTAAAGGAAGCGCTATTCTCTGGCCGGAGTCGCGATTTAACGCCGACTCCGAGTCGATTAATTCCCGTTTTTCGTTCCTGGGCTCTGATGTCATGCAGGTGTACATCGAGGGCGACAAGGACACAATGCTCGATCCGCAGGTATACCACCAAACCGAAGCGCTGGACCGGTACATGTATGAACATATGTCAGAAGTGCGCCCAGCCCAAAGTCTGGTACCCATCATTAAGTTGGTCAATTCGGTGCTCTACGAGGGTGACCCTTCATATGAGTTATTGCCGGATAGTAAGGAAGAAATCGGCTTTGATATTTACATGTACCGATCCAGAGGGGAGCCGGGGGATTTTGCTGCCTACACAAACAAAGACTGGGAGATTGGCAATCTCTCCTTCTACCTGCAGGACCACAGCATGCCCACCATCGCCAAGCTTACCCGGCACCTCGAGGACTTTTTCGGCAATGACGTAAATATCGTTAGCGAGGCTGATTTCCTATATTCGGGTGGACAGGTGGGTATCGTGGAGGCCCTCAATGAAGAAATCACGGCCTCGAACCAGAAGATAATGATCGCCATCACCTTGGTCATTCTCGTCTGTGTATTCCTTCTGTATCGATCAGTTACGGTCGCGCTGGTACTGATATTCAGCCTGGCGATGGCCAACGCTCTTACCTACGCTTTTATGGCCTGGAAAGAGGTCGGCCTGAACGTCAGCACCTTACCTCTGGCTGCATTGGGGGTAGGTCTAGGCGTCGACTACGGCATATATATGCTGGATCGAATAAAAGAAGAATACAAACTCTGCGGTGCGGTAGTGGAGTCGATGCACCGTGCGTTGATGACTTCGGGCAACGCTATTGTGATCACGGCATTAACGATGGTGTTGCCACTGGTACCTTGGGTGTTTATGTCGCCGCTGCGTTTTCAGTCTGAGATGAGCATGTTGTTGGGTATGGTGCTAATGATGAATATGTTGGGCTCATTGTTGTTTGTGCCAGCCGCCCTCGCAGCGATTAAACCTAATGCGATTTTCCCGAAAAACAGCGCTAAAACAGCAGGGCGTGGGAATGAAAATCGAATGCTCGATGAATCACCCGTATTGGCCGATTGATATGTCTTTTTTGAAAAAGTTGAAGCGCTAAGAACGATAAGGAGAGTTAGAATGCTAAAACTATTCAGGGTAGGAGCAGTTTCTTTGTGCTTTAGTCTGAGTTCAACGCAGATTCTTGCACTGGAAACAGGGATTAAGGGATTTACTGTGGATGGGCGTGCGCGCCAGGGGTATTCCGTCCTGTACGACCTGGACCAGGGGGGGACTGAAACGGGACCTGCAAGCTATCTAGGCGAAGTGAATTTTTCCTACCGGCCGAGTCGAAGCTGGACTTTCGTAGGTAACTTCTGGATACGCGGGATGTGGAACGATCCAAATTGGGTGGAGCCAGAAGGGGGTTTGAAAAACCTATTGGGCGGCCCTCCTTTCCCCAGCGGAAGTTTCGAACACGGTACGCAAAATTGTAATCTGGAAGCGAGGGAGTTCTGTGCCCCAAACAACCAGGTAGACATATACGATGACTTCAACGACGACATCATCCGAGAATTGTCGGTTAAGTATCGCGACAAAAAAGGCCGCTTTACGACCAAAATAGGTAAGTTCCAGCGGGGTTGGGGGCAGTCTGATGGGTTGAGATTGCTCGATATCGTGAACCCACAGGACCTTAGAAGCCATTTTGTCTTTAAAAATGCGGATGAAACACGGATCCCTCTGTGGATGATTTCGACCGATTTCAACTTGAAGAAGATGGGTCTTGCTAAGCCCTTTGAAGCAATAGGCATGAATAGGCCAGTTCTCGAGCTGAACATTGCTCCAGAAATGCGCCACAGCGAGGTCGTGGTGAACAACCCAACTCCGGGCGCCAGTACAGATGGTGGTCAATTTGGTCTGCCTTGGCCGAACCTGGTGGATGAAGGCTTCGCCCATCAGTCTGGTTTAGGGGCGGTCGGCTTTGGAGCAGCCTTGTCCAACAATGAGCTGGATGATTTTGAATGGTCCGATCCAGAAGTATCCATGCGTTTGAAGTTTGATACCTTGGGCGGTACCGCAACCCTCAACGCATTTTATGGATATCAGGACCTTCCTTTGGTTCTTCTTCAAGATGGCGCCGTATTTGTGGGCTCAGGCGTAAATGATGCCGATAGTGCTTTGGCCGTCGCTCCCGTAACTCGCGAAGAGTTGATCGGCGCTATTTGGGCGCCCAGTTTCACCGGTGGCCCGTCTGTTGCAGGCCAGCCTTCTGGTTACCTGCCTTATCTTCGCGGAGCAGCGGGTAAAGGCCCATTGACGACTAGCCCGCTAACCGCTTTAACCGGGGGTGCGTGTAATGATCCTGTCAATGATCCCGGTGGTGCTGGTGTGGAGTGTTCGGTAACGGCCAATCTGGACCTTGATTACACCTTCAGGCAGAAGGTTGTCGGTTTCAGTTTCACACGTGATCTTAGCGATTTTATTTCGCTTGGGCCCAAGGGGACCGGACCTTCTTTTCGTACCGAGGTTTCGTATGAGTTCGACAAGCCCTTCAACAGCAGCGTAGTCGCAGACCCCTTTACGGGACAATTGAACGCGGGCAGTCCTAACCTGCTGGTGGCTCCGGAAGATGTGATAGAAGAAAGGGATGTTACTTCGGTAATGATAGGCTTCGATTATCCATTGTGGGTGCCAGGTTGGGATACCCAGGAGAAATCTATCTTTACCAGTGTCCAATTCTTCAATATTCACACCGAAGATGCCGACAACCTATTGTCGCAGGCGCCGTACTCCTTTAACGAAGTTGAAGACAATCAGAACTTCATCACCTTCCTTTGGGAGATGCGGCTCGACAATCAGCGATTTGTGACCGAGGGTCTTTATATTCGCAACGTTCAAAATAATGGTACTGCCTACCGCCAACGCCTAGATTTTAACTACTTTGGCAAGCACTGGCGCCCCAGGATTGAATGGCAGTTTTTTGATGGGAAGCAAGGCGTGGCGCCTATCGGCCTTTTCAATGACAAGGACTTTGTCGAACTATCTATAACCTATCAGTTCTAAATGACTCCATTTTTGAGATGGACTAAGAGGGGAACACGATGAACCATTTTAAGATTTCTATAGGTGCTGTTTTTGCCGGGGCCATGATGTCCAGCTTGACGGTCACGGCGGAAACAAACCGCGCGTTGGAAGCATGGAAGGCATATGCTGCACAGTCGGGCAATCCCAATCATGCAAAATGGGTTGAGGAGATTTCCAAGCCCGAAGCTTTGCGTTTGGCCAAAGAGTGGGCAGAGTTAAGAGGCTATGACGCCTATGACTTGATTGACAAAACCGACTTGCCGGCTGAACTCAAGCCCGGCCTAAAAATCACAGCGGCTAATGCCGACCAGTTTCCCTGGTTAAAAGACTATCTGCCAGCGGAACACCTCGCTGCACTGACGTCAGATTGGGGAAATATTGGAGAGATCACGATAGTGCCGACAAATACCTACTACATGCACGAAGGGTATTTAAAGGGGACCAAAGAACTCAGAGATTCCGGTACTGAAATCCAGATTTCTGACAAAGGTGAACTGGTGTATCCGGACGGCTCTTATGCACTAATGTCTGGCCCGGGCGCAACGTCCATCCCATTTTTGAATCCTAAAAATGGCTTGGAGTTAAACTGGGACTACGTGGCCAATTCAGTGAATACGGACACGTTGGATTTTGAACCAATCCACATGAGGGCCTGCACTCCATCTGGAAAGGTCGATGTCGAATACAAGGCGGATTTGTGGTGGTGGCACTACCATAACCGTATGAACGTTGGCCCCTATGGTGATATCGATGGGAAAGAGGATTACATCGAGGGAGGGTCCATCTTCTTCAAGGAGCCTAACGATATTCGCGGACTGGCCGGTGTTCGTCAGCGCTATCCTGAGGCAGGCAAGCCGGATGATTTCAAGGTATTCATCCCCAGCCTGAGGCGAACCAGAACGCTGACTGGCTCGGATGCCCAAGATCCGATTGCGTCGGGCCTGGAGCTGACCTGGGATGATTGGCGAGCCTATTGGAGTAAAACAGATATCGATCAGTTCGACTACAAGCTGGTGGGTGATGGGTTTATTCTGGCCTCTCCAGAAGTGGGCTATGTTTACAACTCCATTGACTGGACTGAGGACCAATGCAACGTTAAGTCGATTGAATTGGAGCTTCGACCCGTTTGGATTTTGGATATTGAGGACAAAACTGGAAAGTACATGTACTCCAAGCGGCGTACGTGGGTAGATAAAGAGTTCTTCTACATGCAGTACCACATGACCTGGGATCCTCGCGGGAACCCCTTGCGAAACTGGGATGACGTTAGAGCTTGGCGCCCGACAGTAGGTGATGCTCAGTGGACTTCAGTTATCGTCAATAACTATGTGACCAAGCGAGCGAGTACGCTCAATATGACTCCGGCCTGGGATGATAGGGACGAACGCATTTCTGAAGAAATGTTTGATGTCGACCAGCTGCGAGACTATCAGTAACGTTTTATCAGCGTTGTAGTTCTTTAAACCCTGTAGATTTTCTACAGGGTTTTTTTTACTTTATTACCGACAACGTCTACTGGCGTTGTCGGTTTTGTTTTGCGTTTATTGGATAAAATGCTAGCATGTAAGCAGGGCGAAAGGTCGCGTTAGACAACATAGAGGGTACAGTGGGTAATCGATCAAGTAGATTGACCGTAGAGGATGTGAATGGTGCTTGGGCGATTATTCCAACGCCAGCCATTGAGTCAGGCGGTGATTGGCGGACCGAAGATTCGGTGGACTATGACGAGGTCGCTAAAGCTGTTACCGGTCTTATAGAGGCTGGTGTTGATGGAATTATGTGCCAGGGCACCTTTGGCGAAGGTGCTTCAATGACCTGGGCCGAAAAGAAAAAGATGACCGAGGTGATGGTAGACGCAGCAGCAGGCAGGGTGCCCATTTTTGCTGGTGTGACTACGCTCAATACCCGTGAAACCATCATGCAGTTAAAACACGCCCGAGATATCGGCGCCGATGGCACTATGCTGGGTTTGCCGATGTGGCAGGAGATTGATGTTCCCGGTGCGGTTCAGTTCTATAAAGATGTGGCGGCAGCGGTTCCAGAAATGGCTATCTGTGTGTACGCCAACCCTGAGGCGTTTAAGTTTTCTTTCCCAACTCCTTTCTGGGCGCAGGTGGCCGACGTACCGCAAGTGGTCAGCTGCAAATATATCAACATTGCGCAGTTGCAGCTTCATACATTGGTTTCTCGTAAACAGATACGATTTTTGCCGTTGGAATTTGATCACAAAGATGCCGCTAGAATGGACCCGGAGTTTCACACGGCTTTTTGGTCTCCTTGCGCCTGCACTGGGCCGGAGCTCACAATTTACTGGCGCGATATCGTCAAAGACGCGGTGAATTCAGGGGATTGGTCAAAGCCAGACGAGCTGTATCCTCGCCTAATGTCAGTACTGTCAAATCTGTTTCCGCCGGGCGGTTTTCCAGAATTTTCTCGCTATAACATTCAACTTGAGAAAGAGCGGATTAATGCTGCGGGGTGGATGAACGCGGGTCCGTGTCGCCCACCATACAATAGCGCCCCCGAATCCTATCTAGCCGGTGCAAGGCTGGCCGGGACCGGCTGGGCAGAGCTCACAGAGCTCCTCAAGTCTGGAAATCTATAATCACCAAAAACACTGCTGGTGCGTTTACTACCTAATGCGGAGTTAACTATAAAATGCCTAATATTGCTGAATCACAAAAATCCTTGTATCAACCAGAGTATGGCCAGTTTATTGGTGGGGAATGGATGGCCGGAGACAGTGGCAAAACCATCGACCTAATGAACCCCGGCAATGGTCAGGTTTTGTCGCGTATCGCAGCGGGCAATGAGCGCGATGTGGAACGTGCTGTTGCAGCGGCAAAAAGGGCATTCGCCACTTGGTCGCAAAGCTCCTCCAGCGAAAGGCAGGAACTGCTGGTCGAAATAGCAAAACGATTGAAGGCTCGCCTGGAAGACTATGCGATGCTAGAGACGCTGAACAACGGCAAGCCACTGCGCGAATCGCTCAATTTTGATTTGCCACAGACTATCGGGCAATTCGAACTATTTGCCGGCGCCGCCTTCCATCTTCATGGTGAAACACTCGACTATCCTGATGCCGTTGGGCTGGTGCACCGCGAGCCTATCGGCGTATGTGCGCAGATAATTCCCTGGAACGTTCCCCTGTTGATGATGGCCAGTAAGATAGCCCCGGCCATTGCTGCTGGCAATACCGTTGTGATTAAACCGGCGGAGAGCGTCTGTCTTTCGATTATGGAGTTTTTCCGGGAGATGGCCGACATCTTGCCTCCTGGCCTGGTCAATGTTGTGACCGGATATGGAGCAGACGTGGGCGAGTCTCTTGTGACGCACCCGGACGTTCGGAAAGTGGCGTTTACCGGTTCAGTTCCCACCGCGCAGCGAATTATTCAGTACGCGTCGCGCAATATTATTCCTCAAACGTTGGAGCTGGGTGGAAAGTCCGCGCAGATAGTATGCGCCGATGCTGATCTCGAAGCAGCGGTCGAAGGCGCCACAATGTCAACAGTGCTGAATAAAGGGGAGATATGCCTGGCGGGATCCAGGTTGTTCCTACATGAGTCTATTCAGGAGGAATTTTTGGCGCGACTCAAAGAATCGCTTGAGAGTGTTCGCCTTGGTGATCCGGCGAATATCGAAACACAAATGGGGCCACAGGCATCTGTTATGCAGCGCGACAAAGTATCTTCCTACCTCGAACTGGGTCTGCAGGAGGGTGCCAGCGTAGTCACGGGCGGTGACCGAGCTTCGGGAGCTGGCCTTGATCAGGGAAATTTCATCCAGCCGACTATATTTAGCAATGTGACCAACGACATGCGTATCGCGCAGGAAGAAATATTCGGTCCGGTGACCTGCGCCATCACCTGGAAAAACGAAGAAGAAGTCATTCGCCTTGCCAATGAAAACAACTATGGCTTAGCGGGCGGTGTATGGACACAAAACATTGGGATGGCCCACCGGGTTGCCAGAGGCATGCAAACGGGCACGGTGTGGATTAACCGCTACTACAATTTGAAATCTGGTATGCCTATCGGAGGTTACAAGCAAAGCGGCTTTGGTCGGGAGTTTTGTTTTGATGTGCTCAATCACTACACCGTGACGAAGTCAGTAATTGTGAACCTGCAGGATGGCCCCATAGGTATGTATGCACAGTAGGTCGCCTATTAGAAGAATGGAGTTTATCGAACATGATTGAGCTGGTAACGCTCTGCAAAATGGATGAAGTCGAAGAGGGTACGCCTCTGGCCGCTAACGCTGACGGATTTCCACCGCTGGCGGTCTATTTGCATGAAGGTACTTATCATGTCACCGACAATACCTGTACTCACGGTATGGCCATGTTGACAGATGGCTACCAGGACGGGCACGAAATTGAGTGCCCTTTCCATGGCGGGGCATTCGATATTACCAACGGGGAGGCGATTTCCTTTCCTTGCCAAATTCCTTTGAAAACTTATACAGTCACGCTGGAAAACGGGAATGTGTGTGTGCCACTTTCCGAGGCAGTGACTGGGGCAGATGCAGATTAACTAACCAAGTAAATTCATAGCTAGGAAATAATTATGGACGTCACAGCTGCGGTAATACGAGAGCAATCGGGTAGGTTCCACATTGAAGAGTTAGAGTTGGATGACCCTCGCCCGAACGAAGTTGTGGTACGTATCGCTGGAGTTGGTATATGCCATACAGACATAATCTGCCGGGATCAGTATTACCCAATCCCCATGCCGGTGGTTTTTGGACATGAGGGGTCGGGCGTGGTGGAGAAAGTGGGTTCGGCCGTCACCAAGGTCGAGGTAGGCGATCATGTTGTGCTCAGTTACCTTAGCTGTGGGCACTGCCACCCCTGCCAGGAAGGTAAATCCGTGTACTGTTTGGAGCTGTTCCCGCTCAACTTTTCCTGCACTCGTGAAGATGGCTCCACGACGTTACGCAAAGGCGACGAGGTGGTGCACGGAAATTTTTTCAATCAATCATCTTTTGCCTCTCACGCACTGGTAGCGGAAGAAAATATCGTCAAAGTGCCTAAAGATGTGGATATCGAACTACTCGGTCCACTGGGCTGTGGCATACAGACCGGCGCGGGCGCCGTCATGAATGCCCTGAATCCCTCTGCGGGTAGCTCCATCGCAATATTCGGCTGCGGACCGGTAGGGCTGGCCGCCGTGATGGGTGCCTTACTAACCGGTTGTGCCCAGATTATTGCTGTGGACATGAATCCAGATCGCTTGGCGATGGCTAGGGAATTAGGTGCGACCCACGCCATAAATCCAGCCGATACCGACCCTGTGGAAGCTGTTCAGACTATTACCGGTACGGGTGCACACTATTCGTTGGAGTGTACCGGTTTACCACAGGTGACCCGGCAGGCGGTGGACTGTCTGACCTTGACGGGAGTCTGCGGACAAATTGGGGCCGCACCGCTGGGCACCGAGTGCGCGATCGACATGAATAATATTCTGTTCGGGCGCACGTTGCGGGGTATTGTGGAAGGCGACAGCATTCCGGATATCTTCATTCCACGTATCGTCGAACTGTTTAAGCAGGGCCGATTCCCACTGGATAAACTGGTGACCTATTACGATTTTGAAAATATCAATGATGCCATCAGGGATGCCGAGAATGGCACTGTACTGAAGGCCGTGCTACGGTTCTAAATTAAAGCGGGGTAAATATTGATGGACTATTTACGTTACTATCTCGGAACCGCAGTCGTAGTGTGCGGAGTGTTGGGCTTTTATTGGGGAGGCTATTGGGTCTTTCTGGGGGTGGGTACATTCATTCCCCTGCTGATCCTGGATATTGTGCTGCCCCGAGACTTTAAGCCTCGAGAAATACGTTACCCTCTCCTTGCCGATTTACCTCTGTACTTGCATGTTCTACTCATGTTCGCTGTATACGCCGCGTTTGTACATTGGGCAGCAACCGCTGGGTCTATAGCTCCAGGCCAATGGTTGGGCGCTATTTTGACGTTGGGTTGGCTGGGAGCGGTACCGAACCTGCCGGTCAATCACGAATTAATGCATAGGCGTGGTCGTCTAGCCCGGGCCTGTGCGACGATACTCGGTACCTTTTACGCAGACCCCACACGTGATGTTGCGCATGTGCATACCCATCATATTCATCTGGCTACACCGAACGATTCAGATACCGCGAGGCGTGGTGAGACCGTATACAGCTTTGTTTTTCGTGCCACAGCGGGTGCGTTTGGGGATTTTTTCACGTTAGAGAAAGAGAGTTGCAAAAGGCGGAATGTGGGTTTGTTGCATCCCGGGGGGCGTCTGTTCAAGGCGTTCCTCCAATTGGCAGTGCTATTGGGCATTTGCGCCTGGTTTGCCGGCCCCGCTGCCGCCCTGGCCGCCCTGGCGGGTATTGTCACAGCAAAGTTACTGGTGGAGATGTTCAATTATTACCAGCACTACGGCCTGGTGCGTGTGCTGGGTAGCCATTACGGTCCGCAGCATCTTTGGAACCATCTCAAGCCGGTCAGTCGGCAGCTGTCATTTGAAATAACCAACCACAACGACCACCACATGGACTCCTACCTGCCATTCTATCGCCTGCAGCCAAAAGTGGATGGCCCACAGATGCCCAGTATTTTGTTGTGTTTTCTTGCCGGCCTGGTTCCTCCGGTGTGGTTTTCTTATATCGCCCAACCGCGATTAAAGGACTGGGACCTGACACACGCCACAGCGGAAGAAAGGGAACTGGCCAGGGAGGCAAATCGTTTGGCTAACTGGCCGGACTGGCTTGATCCCGGATCAGCGCACTAGGATACGGTTTTGCTAAAAAGAATAATTCGCCAGATAAAAAGCCAGTTTGAACCACGCCTGGCAACCGTACAGCCCCTGGGAAAGACATTTGAAGTGGGGAGTGACCAGACCTTGCTTCAGGGCGCTCTGGTTAGCGGCCTCGCTTTTCCCCATCACTGCACTGTGGGTACCTGTGGGAATTGTAAATGTCGGCTCACAAGCGGCGATGTCAGATCGCTGATGGACGCTTCTCTGACCCTCACGCCGGCGGAGCTGGCAGATGGATATATTCTTGCCTGCCAGAGCCTGCTTAAGAGCGATGTAACTGTCGCTGTTGACCTGAATGATGACTCTGAGGCACCGGTGCCTGCCCAATACATGGGTACGATAGTTGCAACGGAACAATTGACCCACGATATTATGAAGGTCTCCGCGGAAATAGACCGTCCCATGACCTTCAGGGCGGGGCAATTTGCCGATATCGGATTGCCCGGATTTGGTCGGCATCGCAGTTATTCCTTTGCCAATGCCCCGGTCAACGGCGGAACCCGGCAGCTCGAGTTTATGGTACGCAATGTGTCTGGCGGCGAGTATACCCAGTGGCTGTTTGCGCAGGACAGGAAGGGAGAGCGTTTTGAACTGTATGGTCCGCAGGGTTCATTCTGGTTGCGGCGCGCCGACGTGCCCATCTTATGTGTTGCCGGTGGTAGTGGTATGGCGCCTATACTGTCCATTCTCGAGGATTGTTTGAATAGAAACATCGAAAGACCCGTGGCTTTTTTCTTTGGCGCCAGGCAGACACACGACCTGTACTGCCTGCAGCAGCTGGATTCGATCAGGCAACAATGGCCTGGCGAGTTTCGGTTTATTCCTGTGCTGTCAGAAGAGCCCGAGCCATCCACCTGGACGGGTGCCCGGGGCATGGTAACCGAATTTCTGGACCGAGATTATGCCGGTTTTGATATCGATGCCAGCCATGCTTATCTCTGTGGTCCACCACCTATGATTGATGCCGCTCTGGCCCGCTTACACACCTGTGGCCTGGGTACTGAACACACCCACTACGACAAATTTCTGGACTCGCGCCAGCTTGAAGTTTCGCAAAATTGGAGACGTGACGATGACTGAGACAATTGACTTCAGTTCCTATATTGATGAACGATCAGACGAGGGTATATATCGGGTAGACCGCAGCATATTTACCGACCCGGCCCTGTTTGAACTCGAGATGAAATACATCTTCGAGAAAAACTGGGTCTTTTTATGCCACGAGAACCAGATAGCGAATCCAAACGACTTTATCACTACCTATATCGGGCGGCAGCCGGTGATCGTCAACCGTGATGCGACAGGCACTATTAACGCTTACATCAACGCTTGTGCCCATCGCGGTGCCCTGGTAGAGAATTGTAGTCAGGGCAACAAAAAGCTGTTTATGTGCCCTTTCCATGGCTGGTGTTATAAAGCCAATGGTGAACTTGTAGACTTCGGCGATTCGGAACAGGCGGGTTATTCAGACATCTTCGATGGCGCTGAAATGAGTCTGGTAAAAATTGGCCGCCTCGACAGTTACGGCGGATTCGTTTTTGGTAGCCTGTCAGCGGACGTGCCTGAGCTAACAGAGCATCTTGCGGAAGCCACTAAATTGATTGATATGCTGACAGACCAGGATGAAGAGGGCATCGAAATACTCCCAGGAGTTCAAACCTACACTTTCGATGGGAATTGGAAACTTCAGGCTGAAAATGGGGTAGATGGCTATCACGTCGAAACTATTCATGCCAACTATGTAAAAACCGTCCAGCGGCGGCAAAAATTGTTACGGGGTGAAGACCCGGTTAAAGCGGCGGACGTTGGCGGGATTGGCCGAACTATAGGTGGCTTTTACGATCTAGACAATGGGCATGTTCTTTTATGGAGCGAGTTTCCGAATCCTGAGGTGCGCCCCCTCTATTGGAGGTACAAGGAGTTGTGCGATAGCTATGGGGAATTGCGGGCGAAATGGATGGTTGGCTACCTGCGCAACCTGTTGCTCTACCCCAACGTTTTTCTCATGGACCAGATGAGTACGCAGATCAGGGTTTTTCGCCCCATCACTGTGAATAAAACCCAGGTGACAACCTATTGCTTTGCACCGAAGAGCGAGCCCGCTGAATCCCGCCGCACCCGAATCCGCCAATATGAAGATTTCTTTAACGCCAGTGGCATGGCCACCCCGGATGACCTGGCAGCATTCAACCAGAGTCAGCAGGGCTTCGAGGGCAGGCGGGCCAGATGGAGTGATATGTCCCGGGGCGCCGCCAACTATATTTCGGGCCCCGACCAGTACGCTCAAGAACTCGGACTGAACCCCGTGGGCTCGGGTGCGCAACTGGAAGATGAGGGGATCATGGTGGCGCAACATCGCCGTTGGTTGCAATTGATGGAGCAGGGGCAGCGAGAGGAGGCATCTAGATGCTAATTGAGCAACGCCAGGCGCTAATCGACGTTATTTTAACAGAGAGTGCTTATCTGGATGAAAAAAACTGGGCTGCCTGGTTGAACCTGTACACGGAAGATGCCGAGTACTGGCTGCCCGCCTGGGATGATGAGCACACGCTTACCTCAGACCCCCAGCGAGAGCTTTCACTGATCTATTACGGCTCCCGCGCGGGCCTGGAAGATAGGATATACCGCATTGAAACCGGTCTTTCATTAGCCTCGAGTCCCTTGCCAAGAACATGCCACACGAACAGCAATTTTCGGATAGAGGAGCGCGGCGAAGAGGTGTTGGTAAACTCTACCTGGGTAACGCATTCCTACCGTTTGAAAAAGAGTCAAACGTATTATGGTTATCAGACACACACACTGCGCTTATCGAACGATGAATGGAAAATCAGCAGGCGATATATCGTGTTGCAAAACGACATCATCGACAGCGTATTAGATATTTACTCTGTTTGATAAAGGTTTAGAGATCAGCTAAAACTAAACTAGGGCAGCTCTGAAAAACCACCCATTAGTGGCGCAATAGGGTTTTCCACCCGCGGGATCAAGAAATGAGCCAACTGACCTTTGCCGAAGCGGAATATGAAGGCGAGACGCGTAAAACTCGGCGGGAGAAGTTCCTCGAACGAATGCATCTGCTAATTCCCTAGGAAAAACTGGAACGCCAACTGGCCAAGAAGTATTCAAAAGGCAAGACTGGGCGCAAACCGTACCCATCGCCAGTTATGCTGCGTATTCACGTGATGCAGTTGCTCTACAATCTGAGCGATCCAGCTATGGAAAATGCGCTATACGAGATTGAATCGATGCACCGCTTTGCCGGGCTTCGCATGTCGGACAACTTGCCCGATGAGACAACCATCCTGAACTTTCGCCACTTTCTTGAACGGCACAAATTCAGCCAGCGTCTGTGCGGGGTCAATCCGCCTGAAGCTTGCTGAAAAGCAGATTTCAGGCGGGACAACAGATAAAACCAAGGGGCAAATAGCCCCTGAGAACCAGAAACGGAGGCAGCACGGAAAAACTACGCAAAATTACGCGTTTTCCAGAGCTGCCCTAGGTCAATATAGGAGATAGCCATGCGATTAATGAATCAGGTTGCCTTGGTAACTGGCGGAGGAACCGGAATTGGAAGGGCGGTGGTCAAGCGTTTTATAAGTGAAGGTGCAACCGTGGGTGTTATGGTAAGGGAGCAGTCCCACGCGGACGACCTCGCAGCATCCTTTGGCGACAAGGTTGTCGTCAGCGTTGGTGATGTGCGCAATTATGCTGATAACCAGCGGGCCGTTGATACGGTGGTGGCCGCATTCGGAAAGCTGGATTGCTTTGTTGGCAATGCGGGCATCTGGGACTACATGGGTAGCTTGCAGGAACAGGACAGCACGACAATTGAAAACAGCTACTTGGAACTGTTCGATATAAATGTCAAAGGCTATGTGCTGGGTGCCAAAGCGGCACTGGAGGCGTTGAAAGAAAGCCGCGGGTCTATGATCTTCACCGCGTCCACTTCCAGCTATTTCACCGGTGGAGGCGGCTTCCTCTACGTGGCTACCAAGCACGCGGTACAGGGCCTTATCAAAGCGCTGGCCTGGGAACTGGCGCCGGATATTCGGGTAAATGGCGTGGCCCCTGGCGGTACCCTAACCCATTTGTCCGGACCGGCCTCCACCGGAATGGATACGGTGCAGATGTTGGATGCACCGGGCATCGAAGAGATGATCGCCGGCATGACTCCCCTGGGTATTCCCGCGCAACCGGAAGATCATGCCGGCATCTACGTACTGTTGGCTTCGCGCGAGGACGGCCGTTACATGACAGGCTCCACCATCCTCAGCGACGGTGGTATTGGCGTGGGGAAGAGGCCGGAACAATGAGTGGCGCGCTGGAATTCTTTTTTGACTTTATGAGCCCTTTTGCCTACCTGGCGCACGATAGAGTGTGCGAGCTGGCAAAACAGTATGAAAGGGATCTCGTCTACAGGCCCATGGATCTGCCTGCGGCGAAGCTCGCGGCGGGTAACACCGGCCCGGCCAATCGGGATATCCCGGTCAAGATCCGATACCTTATGACAGATATACACCGCTGGGCGGAGAAACGCGGTTTACCGGTGGCTTTTCCAGCGTCGCTGGATTCCCACAAAATGAATGCCGGCACTTTTTATGCCCTCCAGAGGGGGTGCGCGCAAAAATATGTTAGAGAGGCCTTTGCTCTGGGCTGGGGACAGGGCGGGGATATCAGTTCCGACCAGACTCTGGCCCGCCTGGCGGAGACGATGGGGTGGTTGCCGGAAGAGTTCATTGCCTACGTCAGTGCGGCGAAAGAGCTGCCCGAATATATGGCCTCAAACCAGGAGGCGGTAGAAAAGGGCGTATTTGGTGTGCCCACAATTATTGTCGACGACCAGATGTGGTGGGGCAATGACCGACTGGATTTTATAGAGGAATTTCTTGCCCGGGAATAAACCTGTCGCGCAGTCGTGCTGCCCTGTTAGAGCTATTGTCCTTCCAGCCCCGCGTGATACAGGGCACGTTTTAATTTGGACTTAACATCCTTGGACTCCTCGCTTAACAAGTAGGCATTCTGATAGGCGTTTACGGCCTCGCTGTAGCGCTGGAGATGCATGTAGGCGTCACCGACCAAAACCCAACCTTCCACTTTGGGCTCGGTTTCAAGTTTTTCCTCAATGCGCCAAATCTGTTGCTCGATTTCCTGCTGTTCTGCGGGGGCCAGACCTTGTAGGCTCTGTTCAACACTCGTTTGCTGCTCCGATACGGGAGCTTGTTTTTGCGCCGGCTCCTCCGACAACACAGGTAGTGACACTGACACCCCTACTGCGGACATTGCGATCAACAGCGGTGCAAATTGGCGAAGCCTCTGGTACAGCATACGGTTTTATCCCGCCAACTTAAGCTCTGCTACACCCATGCCGCATATCCACTCGGGAACTGGCTCGTAGCAAATAAGTTCGGCGCCCCTGGCGCCTACAGCGCCCATGGCCATAATCCAGTTGCGAATTTCCAGAGAACCGTTACCGGCAGTTTCCACTAAATATTCATCCGACATGGCGATAAGCGCCTCCACATCACCGGCTGCCACCTTATCCAGTACCATGCGGTCGAACTCTTCGTTGACCCGACCCATCTCCGCAGTGCCAACCCAGTGGCTAATACCGCCTGTGCCGAAAATTGCCACTCTCTGGGCGCCTTCGTAAGCCGCTACGGCCTCGCCAATCATCTGGCCCAGCTCGTAAGCGCGGCGGGGACGCAATAGTGGTTCGACGCCCGCGGCGGTATAGATGGGAATGGATTTAATACCGCTTTCGTTCGGTTTCACCGCATAGTGAATGGGAATCATCGTGCCGTGCTCCAGCGTGATACTCCTGGCTACCGCCCAGTCAAAGCCGTGATCAAACCCAAAGTCCATAATATGCGTGGCCAGGGAAGTGTCTATCTCAACGGGATAGCGATCAAGGCCCAACCAGGGCTCCCTGGGGCCATCCGCATCGCCAATGGCGATTAGATACTGAGGCAGACAGTGAGGGCCAAAGTTGCAGTAGTGGTCATCGCCGATGACGATAACGGTATCGACATTCATTGCCTTGATCCGGCGGTTCACTTCCTCCAGCGCCTCATAGACGATATCTGCTTTGGCCTGCTCATTAATTTTTGGCACCGATGCCATCAGTGGGTCGTGGGGGAGACAAAAGCCAGCGACAAGTTCAGCCATGTTTATACCCTCGTGTGAGTGTGATTGGTTTTGCGGTTCAGGGAGCCGGGGGTGCCGTGATTTTACCGCCGCTCATATGTTCCAGATACGCGAATGGCATCCCTTCAGGCCCCTTGATCATAGGCCAGACCATCATGGTCAGCAGGGTGCTTACGCCCAGTTCGGCCAGTGTCTTGAGGTCAACCTTAGTCAGGGCCTTGCTCTCCTTATCATCGAGTTGATAGGGAGAGAGGTACTCAACGGGGTTTGCTTGAAATTGCCCTATTCGTTCCGGGTTTTCACCAAACTCCCATAGTATTCGCTCAACGGTATTCACACTCATTATTTGCTCCGCAGTTGGTTCGTGGGTGAAAATCAAAGATACTGATCCTGGAAATGTTCAGTGCTATAGTGCTGACTGGTTTAATTAAATCAATCACCTTTCCACGTTCTCTTAACTAAAACTCTGTTGCTGTTCGAGTACGTAGCCTGGTTGCTATGACGTTGTGAAACAAATTGATGGTGCGCCAAGTGTTGTAATGCTAGCATTACAGTGAAGCCCTTGACAACAGAGACTTGGTTGTTGGCGATAGTTGTTTGACCGGAAAACGTGAGGAGGGGACGATGGACGCGGCAGTTAAAAACCGGCGTGACGCCAACGGTGTTTTATCAGGTAAGGCGGGTTTAATACTCAAGGACCTCGAGCGTAGATTTATCAGTGGCAAGTACCATTTTGGTGAATTATTGTCCATAGCTAGCCTGGCCGAAGAGTTTGACGCGAGCAGGCAGCCGGTCAGTACGGCAATTAATCACTTGCGCAGTATGGGCTATGTCACAATAGTTCCCCAGGTGGGTTGCAAAGTGGTCGCGCCTGGAAAACAGGAAATAGCGGACTTTTTCTACATATTGGGAAAGGCAGAAGGGGCAATTGCAGGTATGGCCGCCAGTCGCTGGGTCGATGACGAAATCAATCAGCTACAACAGATAGAATCCGCAATTTCTGACACCGCTTTTGATACTATGGATCATCGCGATGCCTATGCCTATGCCTATGCCGATGCGGTGGATCTTTTCCACTACCAAATTCACGATATGGCCCGATCGCCGAGTACTAAATCCTGGTTAGAGAACCTGTTTCGGCTGGCAGATTTTTACCTCTGGCAGGGAGATAAGTCTGACTTTTCATCACAGGGTGTTGCAACGGCCAACAAAGAACGCAGAGCTATCATGCGGGCGCTCAAACAGCGTGATGTGTCATTGACCGAGTCACTGATGGAAAAGCACCTAAATGGAAAACCCCGACGTGTCGGTATTCTCTAGGCCCAGGCTTGCGATAATGATTGGTGACCCCGCTGGCGTGGGTCCCGAGGTTGTGGCCCGCTCCTGGGCCAGCGGAGAAATACACCAGGTTTGTCGTCCCGTACTGATCGGTAGTGGAGCAGTAATGCAGCAGGCGATGCAGGCCTGCGGCCGGTCCCTGACTGTAAACCTCGTCGATTCTATGACAAAGTGTCGTGATAGCAAGGACATTCTGGATGTTCTGGAACCAGCCGCATTTGATTCTGCCAGCTACGTTCCAGCTCAGGATAACCTTAGCTGTGGCGCTATCAGTGCAAAGTGGCTGGACGAAGCCGACCGAATGGCCAGGGCGGGAGAGTGCGCCGCCACGGTGATGGCACCGATAAGTTCTGTCTCCATGAAGATGGCAGGCGTGCTCGACAGGGTGGTCAATGTGGAGCCGGGGGAAAGTTACCTGTTTCTTATCAGCGGGCCGCTACGGGTTATGCACCTCACTGACCATATGCCCCTGCGCGAGGTCTGTGAAATAATCACCAGTGATCTTGTGGCAAACGCAATAGAAATGCTCGACAAAGCCTTGAAATCATGGGGAATAGACAAACCCCGTATCGTGGTTGCTGGGCTGAATCCACATGCCAGCGGTACAGAGGAGGAGCAGGAAATAGCTCCTGGCGTGGCGCGGGCACAGTCTATGGATATTGATGTAACCGGCCCGGAACCGCCGGATTCCGTATTCAGGCAGTGTATTGAAGGGCGCTACGATGTGGTGCTGGCGATGACCCATGACCAGGGACATATTGCAATCAAGACCTGGGGCTTTGCCGGCAATTGCGCTTTGGTATTAGGCCCTCCTTATATACATACGACCGTGGCGCACGGTACAGCCTATGACCTGGTAGGCACCGGTCGTGCCGATCACTCGATGATGTTAACCGCAATCAAAACTGCAGCCAGCCTGGCTGCGGGCAGGGGGTTTCCTAGCTAAAGGGACCATGCAATTTTATACAACATGAGGAAGTCATTATGGCCAGCCCAGTACCATTTGAAAGTTTGTTGGATATCAATGGCGTAAAGGGAGCTGTTCGCTGGCGAGAAGCGGTGCCCGGCAAAGGCGCTGTTTCTCCTCCTCAGATGCTGGAGTTTATAGGTGATATTACAAAGGACAGAGCCAATCGGCTAATGGCCCATGCTGAAGCGGCGGGTCTGGCAATATTTGGTATCAGCCAGCTCAGCTATCATCGCGCTTCGGAGGACAAGACGGTGGTTTATCCGCTCGATGCCTATTATGTGCACAGTATGAATAGCTCCGTTGTGGCCAGTATCAATCGGGTGGGCGTATTGCTTGACAGCGCAGCGAGCACCGATATCCAGGACCTAATCAAAAAAATGAACCTGGTGGACAACAGCTGACAAGAGCCTGGGGTATTCCTTTCCTGTACGTCGGCTAGGGGACTTGAGCATGACATTGTGGCTGGATTTTATGGGCGCGGAAATTCGGTATGTAAAGACTGCGTCCTATGGAAAAACACGCATTGCCGAAGCTGGCAGGGGCAACAAGGAGACTCTGATATTTTTGCACGGCGTCGGCGGGCACTGCGAGGCCTACGCTAAGAATGTGGTCGCCTTATCAGATGAGTTTCATGTCGTGGCGTACGACTACGTGGGGCAGGGCATGTCCGACAAGCCTGTGCTGGAATACACGCCAATGGTTTTAACGGAACATTTGCGTGAATTGATGGACGTCCTTGGCGTTGAGAAAGCGCATTTATCGGGTGAATCCATGGGCGGATGGGTAGCCGGTCTATTCACGGTTGCATATCCCGATCGGGTATTGAAATTGAATTTTAATACCGCCGCTGGCTTGCCGATTATTACAGAAAAAGGCCGAGAAGAGCTAAAAGAGCTGGTCGAATTAACTTCAAAAGCCACAACAATGGCCCCCCCCTCGTTTGAAAGCGTCAAAAATAGGATGAAATGGCTGTTCCATCCAAATAATCATGACAGCATGATTACGGATGAATTGGTTAATACCCGACTCACTTGTTACCGACAGCCCGGCTCTAAGGAAGTGGCTCCAAAAGTACTGGCGATGATAGGCATGCACGACGACTACTTGATCCCTATGGAAAAGATAAAGAAAGAAACACTTTTTCTATGGACCGAGGATAACCCCTGCCACGATGTTGCCTGTGCTGAAAACAGTGCGGCGAAAATACCCGGCTCGTTACTTTATGTGATGAAAAACGATGCAGCGCACTGGCCCCAATATGAGGCGCCGGAAGAATTTAACGAAGTGCTGCGTAGATTCCTTAATGAGGGTACAGTATAAGGCTATGGGTGTGTGATAACCGGCTGGAGATTCTGTTCAGCTCAGCGCCATTTCGATGATGGTGAAATCATCGTATCCTTTTCAAAGCAATAGTCTGTAAGTCTGTCGAGCCAAGCCCGGCAGACTTACAGGGAGCTGTTTTTTTAAAGGTACACGTTAAGGTTTTTGCTGAGCAAAACATTTTGCTTGAGTATTATGGTGCGCTTCAATAGCTCATAGCTACTGCCTTTCTGGCGCCATATATCTTCCCGGTTCCCGATAAGAGTGTCCTGGTCTCGTTCGTTTCTATTTCTATAGGCAAGAAAATTCGAGTACACGCGGAACTGGTCGTCCTGGTCTGTGAGTTCAACCTCTACATTGGTAATGAGGTGGGTGTAGCGGGTGGCAGGGTCCTCCGACCAGGCTGTCCCCGTTTCGAGGCGTCGCAGACGTTTTTTAAGATCGTCCAGGGTGTCGTTGTAGTAAGCCATGCGGGTGGTGTCTCCCACCTGGTCAGTCTTATCCCTGCGGTAGCGTGTTTCGAGGCCTGGCATGAAGTAGTGTAAATCTTCTGCCAGCATTTTAACCCATTCGCTGTATCTCTCCGCGTCTAGCAATCTGGCTTCTTTGTAGAGAACCTGCTGCAGGGACACAATTAGTTCAATGGAGGGAGTTTTGGTTTGTACGGGTGCATTTGTCATTTTAGTTTTCCCCCTTTTCCAGACTCCCGAGACCAGCAGTAAGGTCCCGCGTTTCCAGTCCGCTAAACTTTGGTTCCCAACGGTAGGGGATATCGTTCGCAGTCGACGCTTCCATCATATCCACCCAGTGCTGGTAGAAGTTACGTTGGTTGGCGTCGTTGTACTGCCCGCGATAAACCAGGCCAGGTAACACCGGATGGTCATCAACCCTCCGATTGATACCACAGCGGTAATGCAGGCGTTCCTGGC
>Ga0181596_10001673_pt1 | contig 22129 bp, 19 predicted proteins | sample 041ome_6_FD_148655 | JGI IMG/M metagenome (GOLD analysis project Ga0181596, IMG submission 148655) | Coastal salt marsh microbial communities from the Groves Creek Marsh, Skidaway Island, Georgia - 041402US metaG (spades assembly) | ecosystem: Environmental > Aquatic > Marine > Intertidal zone... | reverse complement strand
CAGCACGATCCGAGCGGTCAGGAGCCGTCCGGAGACGTCCTCGCCATCTGCCCGCGGGTCGCCAAGATGACCGACGACATGCTGCAGTTTGCGGGCGACGTGACGGACCTGCAGATTCTCGGCGAAGACGGAAAACTGCTCGGCGCCGAGGACAAGGGCCGCCGCTTTTTCGAGGCGGCCTGGATGCACAAGCGCGACGGCGTCTACTACTTCTCCTACTCGACCGGCGACACGCACTATCTGGTCTACGCCACCGGCACGAGCCCGACCGGGCCCTTTACCTACCGCGGGCGCATCCTTGAGCCAGTGATCGGCTGGACCACGCATCACTCCATCGTGGAGCACGAGGGTCGCTGGTTCCTCTTCCATCACGATTCTTCGCTGTCCGGGGGCGTGAACCACCTGCGCAGCGTTAAGGTCAAGGAGCTCTTCTACGACGACGCGGGCAACATCCTGACGGTCAAACAGGACTGAGCCGGGCGTCCCGCACGGTTAACAAATCCACTTCGCGGCCGGTCACGGGTTGTGACCGGCCGTTTGCTTTGTTCGAGTGACCCCATGCCCCGGGTTCCCGTTGAGCGCTTCGTCGACCTTGTCACCACGCTCTATGCCCGCGAGGGCGTCGAAGTCACCCGGGCCCGGCGGGTGGCGGAATGGTATGCCCAGGCCAGCGCCGACGGCGTGCATTCCCACGGCGCCAACCGTGTGCTCAATGTCCTCACCTGGCTGCGCGAGGGCGAGATCCGCAACCACGACCGCGACCCCGAGTTGGTGGCCGCCTTTGGCGCGCTGGAGCGCTACGACGGCCACCGCAGTTTCGGTGCGCTCAACGCGGACTTCTGCATGGACCGCGCGATGGCCCTCGCCGACCGCCATGGTCTGGGCGGCGTGGCGCTGCGCAACACCGGCCACTGGGGGCGGCCCGGCAACTGCGGCTGGCGCGCCGCGGAGCGCGGCTACCTCGGTATCTGTTGGTCGAATACGGAGCCGATGATGCCGGCGTGGGGCGGGACCAGGAAATCGATCGGCAACAACCCCATCGTCCTCGCCGTGCCCGGCGAGGACGGCGCGCACCTCGTCGTCGACCTGGCCATGAGCCAGTATTCCTGGGGCCGGCTCGATTCGCACCGGGCCTCCGGCGAGCCGCTGCCGGTGCCGGGGGGACTCGACGCGGCGGGCAACGTGACGTCGGATCCCGACGAGATCCTCGAGCGCGGCACGATGTTTCCGATGGGCTTCTGGAAGGGCTCGGGGCTGGCCGTCCTGCTCGACGCCTTTGCCGCCATCCTGGCCGACGGCAACGACTCGGCGAAGCTCACCGACGGTCTGGAGATCAGTCAGGTCTTTCTGGCGTTTGCGCCCGGCAAGCTCGGTGGCGACGTCGCGGCCCGCACCCGCGGGGTGATCGAGGCGCTGGCGGCGGCCAACCCGGGGGCGCGTTATCCCGGCCAGGCCGTGCTGGCGGCGCGCCGTGAAACCGCGGCCCAGGGCCTGCTGGTCCGCGACGACATCTGGACGAAGCTGCTGGCCGAGGAGGCGAAGGGGTAGGCCCAACCCGCGGGCTTAGCGCTTGGCACCGTGGAACGGGCCCGGCAGGGTTTTCGGCGCTGCTTTCCCCGTCATGGATTCTTCGGTACTTTGGTTGGTCAAACTCGGTCTCGAACAGGGCATGTTTTCCCTGCGGCAGGCCAAGGCGGTGCAGGCGGCGGTGGGAGAGAACGCCGAGCTGCTCGACTTCGCCCAGCGCCTGATCGACGACGGCCATGTGGAGGATCTGGCGGCCCTCGAAAACCTCGCCGGAGGGGCGATGCAAAAGGGCGCGGAAGGTCCGCCGGACGAGAATCCCTTCGGCGGTGCGGCGGCACCGGCGGCGACCGCTGCGGCCCGCCCGACCGCCACTGCGGGGGGCGCCGAACTGGATTTCACCGCTGTCGCCGGCCTGGACGATGCCGACCTGGCGAAGGCCATGAGCGGTTTGCTGATCTGGTGCGGCGACAACGGGGTGAGCGATCTGCACCTCTCGGCCGGAGCCCGGCCCTTAATCCGCCGCCAGCGCGCGCTGACGTCGCTGAGCGAGCACATCCTCACCGCGCAGGAGTCGCTGCGGCTCAACACCATCCTGCTGGCCGACCACCAGCGGCAGATCTATCTCGAACGGCGCGACTACGACTTCGCCCTGGCGCTCGACGCCTCGCACCGCTACCGGGTCAACCTGATGTTTCACCGCGAGGGCGCGGCGGGGTCCTACCGCATGGTGGCCGACAAGCTGCCGCGGCTGGATGATCTCGGGCTGCGCAACGTCGACACCGTGCGCAAGATGCTGTCCTACCACAACGGGCTCATTCTCGTGACCGGTCCCGTCGGCGCCGGCAAGACCACCACGCTGGCCGCGCTGGTGGCCGAGCTCAACCAATCGCGCCAGGACCATCTGATCACGGTCGAGGACCCCGTTGAGATCGTGCAGGAAGCGGTCGGCTGCAACATCACGCAGCGTCAGGTCGGCGAGCACACGAAGTCGTTCGGCTCCGCCTTGAAGGGCGCGCTGCGCGAGGATCCCGACATCATCGTCATCGGCGAGCTGCGCGACTTGGAAACCATCGAGATGGCGATCAGCGCCTCCGAGACCGGCCACCTGGTGATTGCCACCATGCATACCAGTGATTCGGGCACCACGCTCAACCGGCTGCTCGATGTGTTTCCGCCCGCGCAACAGACCCAGATCCGGGCCAGCGTGGCCGAGAGCCTGCGCGGCATCGTGTGCCAGCGGCTCCTGCCCGGATCCGACGGCAATCTGGTGGTCGCCTGCGAAATCCTGGTTTCGAATCCCGCCGTCGCCGCGCTGATCCGTGAGGGCAAGATGCAGGGTCTGCGCAACATCATCGAAACGGGTTCCCGCGACGGCATGTGCCTGATGGACAGCTCGATCTTCCAACTCTACAGCGACCGCCGGATCAGTGCCGAGGTCGCGCGCCAGAACATCCTGAGCAAGCAGTTGCTCGCGCAAATCAACTGACGTCATGCCCGCGATCGACCGCCTGCTTCAATTGATGCTCGACCAGGGGGGCTCCGACCTGCACCTCAACGTCGGGTTGCCGCCCAAGGCCCGCATCTCCGGCAACCTCGTGCCGCTGGAGGATGAGGTGATCCTCGCGCCGCAGATGGAGGATTACCTGAAGGGCATCTGCAACGAGGAGCGCTGGACCGAATTCCTCGAACGCAAGGACCTCGACCTTGCCCACGAGATCAAGGGCGTCGCCCGTTTCCGCGGCAACTACCTCTACAATCACTGGGGCCAGGCGGCGGTCTTCCGCCAGATTCCGGCCGAGATCCTGTCGTTCGACACGCTCAAGCTGCCCGAGGTGCTCAAGAAGCTGTGCCACCTCAACGAGGGGCTCGTCGTCGTCACCGGTCCGACCGGTAGCGGCAAGTCGACCACGCTCGCGGCGATGATCGACTACATCAACGACAACCTCGCCAAGCACATCATCACCATCGAGGACCCGATCGAATTCGTGCACCCGAACAAGAAGTCGACCATCGTGCACCGCGAGGTCGGCGAGCACACGCGGTCGTTCGCCGACGCACTCAAGGGCGCCATGCGCCACGACCCGGACATCCTGCTGCTGGGCGAGATGCGCGAACTGGAGACCATCAAGCTCGCCCTCGGCTGCGCCTCGATGGGCATGCTCGTGTTCGGCACGCTCCACACCAACAACGCGCCCAAGACGGTCGACCGCATCATCAACGCCTTCCCGGCCGAGGAACAGAACCAGGTGCGTGTCATGCTCGCCGGCTGCCTGTCCGGCGTGGTGGCCCAGCTGCTCTGCAAACGGCAGCCCAAGGGGCGCTGCGCCGTGCATGAAATCCTGGTGCGCCACGAGGCCCTGCCGAACACGATCCGCAGCGGTCAGATTGCCAATATCCGCGCCATCATCGAGAGCGGAAAGACCGAGGGCATGACCACGATGGACTGGAGTCTGATGGACCGGGTTAAGGACGGCACCATTGCCGCCAAGGAGGCGTTCATGAAGTCCTCCAACAAGGCCCTGTTCCAACCGCTGCTGAAGCCGGGCGATCTCGACTCGGCGCATTGAGCGCACGGCACAAAACACTTTGCCGTCGGTCTTGGTCCTGATGCCCGTTTCCACCGTGCCGTCCGCCTCCCGTCGCCATCCGCTACGGTGGTTCGCGGTGGGATTGGTCGCGTTGGCAATGCTGCTCGGCGGGTGCCTTACGCCCACCGGCCAGCCCCCCGCGCCGCGCGTGTACGCCAGCATGGCCGCGCGGGCCGAGGCGCAGGTGGCGGTGCTGGATCAGGTTTGGAGCCAGATCGACCGGCGTTTCTATGATCCCGCCTTCAACGGTGCGGACTGGGCCACCGCGCGCGAACGCTACCGCGAGGCGGCAGCGGGGGCGGCCAGCGAGGAAGAGCTCTACGACGTGCTCAATGAGATGTTGGAGGAGCTGGGCGACGCCCACACCGTGGCGCTGACCCCGCTGGAAAGCTGGGAGGATCAACAGGCCCAGCGGGCCTTTGTGGGCGTCAATATCGAACGGATCGAAGGCCAGTGGATCGTGGTCGAGCTGCGGCCGGGCGGGGCGGCCGCCGAGGCAGGCATCCAGCCCGGCTGGATCGTGGTGGCTCGCGACGGCGAGCCGTTGAGCGAAGCGGGGGTGACCTTCAACAACGAGCCGGGCCAAACCTACACCTGGACGTTCCGCGATCTGGAGAACCGGGAGCGCGACGTGGCCCTGACGGCGCGGACGCTGCCCGACTGGATGCCACCGGCGGAGTGGCACGCCAAGGAGGGCTGGGTCTACCTGCGCTTCGACGAATTTGAACCCGACTACCAGAACTGGCTGCGCACCCGGCTGCGGGCCAATCGCAAGGCTCCGGGCATCGTGCTGGACCTGCGGCAGAACGCCGGCGGGGCGGTGTCTTCGCTCGAGCGGGTCATCACCGACTTCTTTCCCAAGCGGGTCGCCTACGGGGCATTCGTGTCGCGCAAGGGTCGGCGGGATGAGGAGCGGTCGGCCTGGCTCGGCGGGGTGGGTTACGAGGGCGCGCTGGTGGTGCTGATCGGCCCCGGCTCGGCCAGCTCGGCGGAGATCCTCGCGCACGTGTTCAAGCACTACGACCGGGCGGTGCTGGTCGGGCGCCCCACCGCGGGCGTGGTGGTGGCGAGCCAGTTCTTCCGGTTGCGTGACGGGGGCGAACTCCAGATCGGCACCTATGATTACGAATCGATGGATGGCACCCGGCTGGAGGGCAACGGGGTCGCGCCGGACATTGAGGTGGAACGCACGCTGGCGGATGTGCGGGCGGGGCGGGATCCGGATCTGGATGCGGCGGTGGACTGGCTGCGCGCCACGGTGCGGCCCGCCGCCCGCGAGACCACACGACACTGAGCGTCAGTGCGTCGGCAGCCCCGGGTGAGTGGCGGCCTTATGCGCTTCCAGCATCTCGTGCACGGTCTGATGCAGTTCGGCGACGCCGAAGGGTTTGGTCAGAAAACGATTGGGTTCGGTGGTGCCGGATTCCTTCCAGCGCTCGATGGCGTCGGGATGGCCGCTGATGCCGAGAATGGGCAGATCGGGCGCGAGGCGTCGCAGCACGCTGCCGAACAGGTCGCCGGCCATGCCGGGCATGTGCATGTCGGTGATGACCAGTGCGAGTTCGTTGCCCCAAATGTTGTAAAGGGACAACGCATCGACGCCTTGAGTGGCAACCGTCACCCGGTAGCCGGCGGCCACGAGGGTGGTGCGCACCATCTCGCGCACCGCCGCCTCGTCGTCGACCACCAGTATGCGTTCGCCGGCGCCGCGAGGCAGGTCATCGGCCCGACCGGGGGCGAACTTGGGCTGGTCGGTGGAGGGCGCGGCCGGCAGGTAGACCTCGAACGAGGTCCCGCGGCCAACGCGGCTGCTGACCTCGATGAACCCACCGTGCTTCATGATGATGCCCCGGGCGGTGGCGAGGCCGAGTCCGGTGCCGCCCGAGTCCTGCTTGGTGGTGTAGAACGGCGTCCAGATCGAATCGAGTTTGTCGGCGGGGATGCCGACGCCGGTGTCGGTCACGGTGTAGCAGACCCAGTGGGTCTGCGTGCGGTATTCAGGCACGGGGATGCGGTCGGCGGTCAGTTCGCGTTTGGCGGCCTCGACCCGGAGCAAGCCGCCTTTGGGCATGGCGTCGCGGGCGTTGATGCAAAGGTTGAGGAGTACCTGATAGATCTGGGTCGGATTGACCAACACCTCGTGGAGGTCGCGGGCGAGGTCGTCCTCGCAGGTAATGTTGCGAGGGAAGGTCTCCTCGACCATCAGGATCAGGTCGCGCGCCACGTGGCGCGGATTCATACGGACGAGATCGCCGCTGCTTTGCTGGGAAAATCCGAGGATCTGGCGGACGATCTGGGCGCCGCGTTCGGCGGACGACTGCAGGATGTCGAGCATCCGCTTCTGTTTGTCGTCCTGCACGGCCGGCTTGAGCATGGAGCCGGCGATCAGGATGGGAGCGAGGATGTTGTTGAGATCGTGCGCGATGCCGGCGGCGAGCATGCCGAGGTTTTCCATGCGCTGGGACTGCTGCAGACGGGCTTCGCGCTCGCGGCGATCGGTGATTTCCACCACGACGCCGAGGGTGAGGTTCTGGTCAAATTCCGCCGGGCCCTCCCGCAACTCGACCCGCAGGCTGCGGCCATCCCAGGTGTGCAGATCGCCCTCGAGCACGGTGTGGCCGGCATCCTGATCATGCCCGGACTCCCGTGACCCGGCGCCATCGACCGCAAAGTAGTCGCTCCACAACTCTCCGATCGCCTCCGCGGGCGTGCGGCCCAGAAAGTGCGTGCTCTGGGCATTGGCCGACGTGATGCGGCCATCCGTCGAACGCACGAACAGCAGGGCCCGCATGTCCTGGGCAGCCCGCATCAACATGGCGTTGGGTGCAGTGGAATGGGTTTCGGATGACATGCCTGACGGGCGTAAATCCCGATAATCCATATACCTATCGGCTCCTAACATCCTGCCCAATAGTGAATAGAGTAAAAACTATGTGAATAGGGGGCAGATACGCTCTGATTGCATCATTATTGCCCCATGGTTATTCCCCTATTTCGGGCTCGGTGGCATTCGCGCGGGGCTTGCACCCGCTGAGGCGAGGTCTTGAGTGATTCTTTTCGAATTTACGCCGACCGTTTCGCCGCCGCATGCCCAAATCCTCATCGCCCCCGGACGATCAACCCGAACTTTCCTTCGACGGTGCGCCGCCGCCTCCCGAACCTCCGGCCGATGAGCCGGCGCCTGCCGCCGCCGATGACACGCCGCCGCCCGAGGCGCCGCTGCGGACCCACTACCGGAACTGGTTCCTCGACTACGCCAGTTACGTCATCCTCGACCGGGCGGTCCCGCACTTGCACGACGGCCTCAAGCCCGTGCAGCGCCGCATCCTGCACACCCTATGGGAAAAGGATGACGGCCGGTTCCACAAGGTCGCCAACATCGTCGGTGCGACCATGGCCTACCACCCCCACGGGGACGCCTCCATCGAGGCGGCCCTGGTCGGCATCGCCCAACGCGGCTGGTTGATCGAGCCGCAGGGCAACTTCGGCAACACCCTCACCGGCGACGGTGCCGCCGCCGCGCGTTACATCGAGGCGCGGCTCACGCCCTTCGCCCGCGAGGTGGTGTTCAACCCGAAAACCACCCCCTGGCAGCAAAGCTACGACGGCCGCGCCCGCGAGCCGGTCACCCTGCCGGTCAAGTTTCCACTCGTCCTGCTCGAAGGTGCCGAGGGCATCGCGGTCGGCCTGTCGACCCGGCTGCTGCCGCACAATTTCAACGACCTCTGCCGCGCCTCGATCAACCACCTTCAGGGCAAGACGTTTCGCATCAAGCCGGACTTCCCGACCGGCGGCACCGCCGACTTCTCCGAATACAACGACGGCGAGCGCGGCGGGAGGGTGAAGGTCCGCGCCACCATCGAGTCGCCGAGCAAATACGTGCTCGCCATCACCGAGCTGCCCTTCGGCACCTCCACCACCTCGCTGATCGACTCGATCCTCGCCGCCAACAACAAGGGCAAGATCAAGATCAAGCACGTCGACGACAACACGGCGGACAAGGTCGAGATCCTGGTGCACCTGCCGCAGGGCGCCGACCCCAAGCAGGTCCGGCAGCAGCTCTACGTCTTCACCGACTGCCAGGTGTCGATCGCGCCCGCCGCCTGTGTGATCGAGACGTTCGACGGCCGCGACCGGCCGGTCTTCCTCGGAGTATCCGAGATTCTGCGACGCTCGACCGATCAGACCGTGAACCTGCTCAAGCTCGAGCTGGAGATCAGGCTGGGCGAGCTGGAGCAGCAGTGGCACTGGGACTCGCTGGAGCGCATCTTCATCGAAGAGCGCATCTACCGCCGGATCGAAAAGTCCACCACCTGGGAAAGCGTGCTGGTGGAGATCCGCACCGGCCTGGAGCCGTTCCTCGAACGGCTGCGCCGGGAGGTGACCGATGACGACATCACCCGGCTGACCGAGATCCGGATCAAACGCATCTCCGCCTACAACCGCTTCAAGGCCGACGAGCGCATCAAGCAGATCGAGGCCGACATCAAGCAGGTGAAGCACGACCTGAAGCACCTGGTCGACTACGCCATCAAGTGGTTTGAGCAGTTGCAGGAGAAATACGGCAAGGGGCACAAGCGCCGCACCACCTACGATGAGATCGAGCAGATCAGCGCCGCCGCGGTGGTGGCGTCCAACCAGCGGCTCTACGTCGACCGCGAGGGCGGCTTCATCGGGCTCAACTGGCGCCAGCACGAATACATCGGTGACTGCAGCGAGCTCGACCAGGTGCTCTGCCTCATGGGTGACGGGACGCTCAAGGTTTCGAAGGTGGCCGACAAGGTTTTCATGGGGCGCGACATCCAGCATGTGTCGGTCTTCCGCAAGGACGACCCGCCGCTGTTCTTTACGCTGCTCTACCAGGACAAGAAGTCGGGCAAGTGCTTCGCCAAGCGCTTCACCGTCGGGGGTGTCACGCGCGACAAGGTCTACCCGGTGGTGGCCAGCGAGGGCTCCAAGGTGGTCTACCTGGACGTGACCAAGAACGAGACCGCCATGCCCGCCAAGCTCCGCATCCAGCTCAGCGGCCGTTGCAAGGCACGGGTCAAGGACTTCGAGTTCGACCTCACCGGCCAGACCGTCAGCACCCGCGGCGCCAAGGGCGTGACCGTCACCAAGTACCCGGTCCGCAAGGCGACCAAGGTGCTGGGCGCGGGTGAGGCAGGGGAAACTGCGGACGACACGAACGACACCGACTAGGCCCGGTCAGGCCTGATTTTAACGCCGGGCTTTTACCGTTTTTTGCCGGCTCCATTTGGCCTTTCGGGCGTCTAACCTGACATGGCTTCCCTGTATGCTGCAATCGACGGTGCCGCTGCCCTTCCCGCACCTCGCCAGGTTCTGATCGTGGACGACGAGCCGCTCGTGCTCGACCTCGTGTCCCGCATCCTGGAGGACCACGGTTTTGAAACCCGCACCGCCGGCAATGGCGAGGAGGCGTGGCGGTGCCTGCAGCAAACGCACCAGCCGATTGATATTCTCATCACCGATCTTTCCATGCCCAAGCTGGGCGGGCGCGAACTCATCGACCGGGTGATGAAAAAATCGCGGCCCCCGTGGATCGTGGCCAGCAGCGGTGAGGACGACCTGCTGAAGGCATTGGTCAAGCAGTGGGGCGGACGGATCTACATCCTGGCCAAGCCCTACGGCCGGCGCCAGTTGATCGAGGCGATCAAGGCCGGCCCGGGGCAACCTTAGGTCAGGCGGAGGCGTCGCGCCAGCCGGCCGCGTAGGCCTCGAAGACCCGGCGGATTTCATCGCGCACGCGGCGAAAGACCGCCCGCTGCTCATCCTCGCTGCCGGTCGCGTGCGCGGGGTCGTCGAAGCCCCAGTGGTGCCGCGCCGCCTGGCCGGGAAAAATCGGGCAGGCCTGGTCGGCGTTGCCACACACGGTGATGACGGTGTGCACGCCGCGGTCGAGAAATGTGTCCATGTGCTTGGACGTGTGCCCGCTGATATCGATGCCGATTTCCGCCATCGCCTGGAGGGCCAGCGGGTGGACGTAGCCGGCGGGTTTCGATCCCGCGCTGTGCACGTCGAGGAGATCGCCGGCGGCGGCGCGGAGGATGCCTTCGGCCATGTGACTGCGGCAGGAGTTGCCGGTGCAGAGGATGAGTACGAGCGGTTGGGCCATGATGGGAATTAAAGAGGCTTGTGCATCACCACGGCCGCGCCCGGGCACAGGTCGCGGTATTCGGCGGTTGTCTTGATCCCGGCCGGGGCCTGTTCCCGGTCGACGGCCGTGTAGCCGCGGCGGGCGAAGAAGTCCGGGGCGGTCGTGGTCAGCAGCCACAGGGCGGTCAGGCCGTCGGCCCGGGCGCGGGTTTCGGCCCGGGCCAGGAGGGTTGTGCCCAGTCGGTAACCTTGCCACTCCGGCGCGATCACCAGTGAGCGCAGCAGCCCGATGGTTCCGCGCGGCTCAACCCCAACCGCGCCAATCGTCTCGCCGGCCGCGCACAGCACGAGAAAGCCAGTCCAATCCACCTGATCAAGATCGCCGGTGACCAGGTCGGCCGCCGTCAACAGCCGCCGCACGGCATCGCCGTCCGCGGCCTCGGCGGGGATGATGGTGGGAGCGTCGGCGGAGGGAGTCATCGGAGGATGAACGATTAGTCCGACACCCTGTCTTCCCGGGTGACATTGTCGAGACGCGCGCGGTGACGATTGACCTGCCACGTGGCGCCGTATGCTCGGCGCCATGAAATTCCTGGTGCTTTGCGGCTGGTGGCTGTTCCCGTTGGCGTTGGCAGCGGAGGAACCGCTCAACCTCACCGTGGCGAAGCAGGCGGTGATCGCCTATCACGATGACGGGCGCTACGCGCAGGATCTCTCCACGGTCGCTGACACCGCCAAGGCGTGGCTGCGCGAACGGGCGGCCCGCCGGGCGGAAGGGGAGCGTTTGGCCGTGGTCTTCGACGTGGATGAAACGGTGCTGTCCAACTATCCGCACATGGTGCGGCGGGATTTCGGCTATCAGCCCGCCCAGTGGGTGGAGTGGGTGGCGGAGGCAGTCGCCCCGCCGCTGGCGCCGGTCAAGGCGGTCTACGATCTGGCGCGCGAATTGGACCTGGCGGTCATCTTCCTGACCGGGCGGCACGATCCGGAGGAAAAGGCCGGTACCCTGGCCAACCTGCAAGCGGCGGGCATGGGGGACTACGAGCGCATCATTTTCCAGACCGACGGCGAGGCGGGCACCGCAGCTGAGCGGAAGACCGCCCGTCGCGCCGCACTGACGGCGGAGGGCTTCACCCTCATTGCCAGCATCGGAGATCAGGAGAGCGACCTAGCCGGAGGTTTTGTCGAACGGACCTTCAAGCTGCCGAATCCGTTCTACGCGGTCGACTAGCGCGGACGGCCCCCTTCGACGTAGAAGATCCCGAAAGTCAGCCGGCGTCCGGTGGCCGCGTCGCCCTCCAGCATGGGCGGTCCTGCGCCGACAAAGCGCAGCGTCGCCCGGCCCCCGGCGTCGAAGGCGATGTTCCACACCTCGATGAGCTCGCTGGCACGGGAGGTGGTTCCGTTCCACAGCAGGCGGTCGTCCTGATAGATGGACACGGCATTACCGTCCGGGCCGGCGAGGGCGAACTGGAGGCGGCCCGTCTGCTCACGGGCGGCCTCGGTCGGATACCGCCGCACCTGAAGCACGCCTTCCTGGCTGCACCACGCCCAGCGCTGGCCGCCGGAGTCGTATTCGACCTGATACCAGCCCGGCCCGGTCCAACCGATGTAGGCACCGTCGGCGGCGACGTTGGCAAACAATTCATCATGATCGCGCAGCGGACTGGCCGTGTGCGCAATCCAGCCGGTACCTAGCGAAAGATTGCCCAGGAGCAGCAGCACCCAACTGCCGCGCCGCAGGGCCAGGACATTGAAGGCCAGATGCGAAGGCAGCAGAATGCGGGCGGCCGCCATGGGGAAGCCGGCAAAGGTCGGCGGCCCCAGGATCACCAGCAGGCCGGCGTAACCCGTCGCCAGCCACCACCACCGATCGCGCTCCTTGCGGTAGATCCAGATCACGATCGGATGCACCGAGAGGCCGATCAAGGACCCCAGGCCCGCCCAGTGAAATTTGCTGGCCGGTTCCCGCAGCAGCAGGGTGATCGTGTCGATCCACTTGGTCCCCCACGATTCGAACGGCCAGCCGAAGTTGCGCAGATTGCCGCTGCCGGTGGGCAGATGGCTGCGCACGTAGAGGAACCAGAGCAGCGTCGGCAGGGCGACCGTCAGGCCGAGCGCAATCCGCCGCCGCCAGGTGCCTTCCCGCATGAAGACACTGCCGGCCAACACGGACGTCTCGCGACAAAGCGTGGCCGCCGCCAGCGCCGCGGCGCCGGACCAGGGGCGTTGGCGCTCGCACCCCAGCAGGGCCAGCGTGATCAGCGCCAGCGCGGGCAGGTCGGTGAGCGCGTTGCGCACCCCCGTCATCACCCCGCCCGAGAACATCAGGCCCGTCCAGGCCAGCAGGGCCAGCCCGGACCGGGGCGGGAACAGCCGCAGGAGCAGCGCGCCGAGTCCGAGCCAAACGCCGACGTTGATCCATGGATACACGGCCAGGATGCGGCCGGGTTCGCCGAGCCCCAGCCCCCAGCCGACCCACGGCATGAGCATGCGCCGCGCGCGAAACGCCGGATTGTCGATCGCCGTGGCGAGCTGCGGATCCTGGAGGGTGGGGCGCAGCGCGAGCTGGGCGTAGAACTGGCCGTCGTAGCTCCCCGTGTCGCGGTGCACGTAGACCGGGTAACGGTCGATCTCCGGCAGCGCCCGGGCGGCGAATTCCGTGTCCAGCTGGAAGAACCGCGTCAGCCCGTAAACCGGGTGGTGCTGCCGCAGGACCATCCAGCCGAAGAACAGCACCAGGCCCGCGACCATCACCGGCCCGCGACGGGCCCGCATCCAGGCAAACCCGCGGGAGGGCGCCGTGCGCCACGATGCCGAACCAGACATGGGCATCGGATTAGGCGGGTTGGCGGGTCCACGCCAAGTCGGAACCTCGGCCGGGCTGCCCGGCTTGTTTGGAATCACCCACCCGAACGGACTAGTCACCGATGATTTTGACCAGCACGCGCTTGCGGCGCAGGCCGTCAAATTCGCCGTAGAAGATCTGCTCCCACGGACCGAAGTCGAGCCGGCCGTCGGTCACCGCCACCACGACCTCGCGGCCCATGAGGGTGCGCTTCAGGTGGGCGTCGGCGTTGTCCTCGCCGACGTTGTGGGCGTATTGGGCGTGCGGCTTTTCGGGGGCGAGCTTCTCGAGCCAGGTCTCGAAATCGCCGTGCAGGCCGGACTCATCGTCGTTGATGAACACCGAGGCCGAGATGTGCATCGCATTCACGAGGCAGAGTCCTTCGCGGATGCCACTCTCGCGCAGGCACGCGTTCACCTCCGGGGTGATGTTGATGAACTGGCGGCGGCGGGTGACGTCGAACCAGAGCTCGCGGCGAAACGATTTCATGCCCGGTAGTCCAAGCCGACGCCGCGCCCGACTCGACCGCAAAAATGCCGGACCGACTTCCCTGTTGATTGCCAACATGAAAAAGGAACCTTCCCGGCTCGACGTGTTGCAGGGCACCCTCGACCTCCTCGTCCTGAAGACGCTGTCCGCGATGGGCCCGCTGCACGGCTACGGTATCGCGCGGCGGATCGAGCAGGTGTCGGGTGACCTGCTGGCGCTCTCAACCAGGGCACGCTTTATCCGGCCCTGTTGCGGCTGGAGCGCAGGGCTGGATCAGTTCGGACTGGGGTGTCAGCGATAACAACCGGCGCGCCCGGTTCTACCAGCTCACCCGGGCGGGGGAGCGGCAACTTGCTGCGGAGATTGACCGGCAGCGCGGCGCGGTGGCAGGTTGGGGTATGCCTCTGACCCCAACCCTCGTCCCCCGTCGCTGCGTATGAACATCATCATTACCGGTGGGGGCGGCTTTCTGGGCACCCAGCTCGTCAAACTGCTGCTGGCGCGCGGCTCGCTTACCCTGCAGCCGGGCAACGAGACCGTGGCCATCGAGCGCATCGTCCTGGCCGACCAGGTGATCGGCGCACCGACCCGCGAGGCGGTGGCCGGCAGCGCGATTCCGGTGGAGTTTCGCGAGGGCGACGTGGCGGCACCGGGTTTCATCGCCGGTTGCTTCCCGGACGATCCGAACTCGCCGGTGGCGGTGTACCACCTGGCCTCGGTGGTGAGCGGTGGGGCGGAGCAGGACTTCGACCTGGCGCTGCGGGTCAACCTTGATCCGATGCGCGAGCTGATGGAGCGGTGCCGGCACTGGGCGGGCCCGCTGCGGCTGGTGTTCACCAGCAGTGTCGCGACTTACGGCGGTCATGCGATGACACCATGTGTGTCGGACCGCACCAAGCAGATCCCACAAACGACCTACGGCATGACCAAGATGATCGGTGAGCTGCTGATCAACGACTACGCCCGCAAAGGCTTCGTCGACGGCCGCGGGGCGCGACTGCCCACCGTCTTCGTGCGGCCCGGGAAACCGAATCTGGCCGCGTCGAGCTTCGCCAGCGGCGTGATCCGCGAGCCGCTCAACGGCGTGCCTTGCGAACTGCCGGTGGCGCGATCGCAGCAGATGCCGTTGCTCAGCTACGGCAAGATCGTGGAGGGCCTCGTGATCCTGCTCGAGGCCGATGCCGCTCAACTCGGCGACGACCGCACGGTGAATTTCCCCAGCACGACTTACACGGTGGCCGAGATGATCACCGCGATGGAGGCCGTCGCGGCCCGGCGGGGCATCACGCTCGGGCCGGTCATCGACGCGCCCAACGCGACGATCGAGGCCATCGTCGCCGGCTGGCCGGTGGCCACGGAGTATGAGCGCGCGACCGCGCTGGGCATGACTACGGATGCTTCGCTCGAGGGCGTCATTGAACGCTACATCGACGATTTCGTGGAGGTTTAGCCGCGAGTTGCCGGAAGGGCGCTAGGGCACGGCGTAGACTTCGATCAGGGCAACGCCGGTGTCTCCGCTCACACCGGAAAGCAGTGCGCTGTAGACGCCCGGCTCCAGGGTGATCACGAGCGCGGCATCGAGGCTGTCGGGGTTCGTCAACGGGAACGCGCCCACCGCCTCGGCGGCCGCGACCACGGTGGAGTCGCCGCCCCAGTCGTCACTGGAAGCGATCACGGTGGTGGACCCAATGGGGAATATCTGCACCTGCGGATCGGCCATGACCGTGGCGGCCGGCACTCCGAGTGGAATCAAGCTGGGGCCGATGCCGCGGATGAGCAGGGTCTTGGGCTCGTCACCTTCCAGCACGAAGCCGGCGATGAGAACGTTGCTGCCGGTGCCGACGGAGCTGCGGGCCGAGACATTGGACAATTCGGCGTCGCTGCTGCCCGTGACGCTGTAGAGCTCGATCAAGGCGACCCGCGGGTCCTCGCCCTGGGTACTGAGGTGGGCGGTGTAGCCCCCGGCGGGCAGGTCGAGTTCGAGCACGGCATCGCCCGAATTTTCCTCGAGGGCAAAGGCGCCGATTTCATTAAACCGACTCCGGAGGGCAGGGGTGTCCTGCCAGTCGTCATTTTCGGCCAGGGTGTCACCGACCGCGTTGAAGAAGCGCACGCGCGGATTGGTGACCGCATTGGGAAATCCCAGCGCGGTGAGGGTAGGGCCGACGCCCCGGGCAATGAGTTCCGTACTGCCACTGCCGCTGACGACAAAGCCCATGATGAGGGTCTGGTCACCACTGCCGGCGGGGCTGCGCACGGAGAGGTTGACGATGCGGCTGGGCGAGGTGGACCCCGGGACATTCACCGTGAGGGTGTGCAACGGACTGGTGGCGGTGCCGACCGGGTTGGTGGCGATGCAACGAAACCGGTCTCCATTCAGATTGGCCGTGGTCTGAATGGTGAGCGTGCCCGTTTGGACGCCGGCGTAGGTGGCCGATTCGGTCAGATCTTCCCAGATCCCGCCCCGGGCCGGGATACGTTGCCATTGCAAAGCGATCGGATCGTCGCCGGTGAACGCGACGGTGAAGGTGACCGGGGTGCCCGGCTCGGCAGACGCGTTTTGGGCGGAGCTGGTGAACGCCGGGGTGCCGGCGGCCGCGGGCTGAACGCGCAGCACGATGTTGCCGGTCGAACCCGGGGGAAAAGCCGAGGGGTCGCCCCAGCCGTCGACCGCGATGTGGTAGGTCGTGCCCGCCACGGCGTTGAACTCCACGAAGCTGGTGCGGATACGGGAGAAAGTGGGATTTTCATCGGGTGTTTCCTCGTCGTCGTTTTCGCCCACCAGGGTCAGCGTACCGAGGGTGCTGCCGGTGTACACGGCCAGCACCGTGTCAAAGTCGCTGCCCAAGGTGTCGACCCGCACGGCGCTGCTGGTGGCCGGGATCCAGCGCCACCAGACGGAGTGTCCGTCCGGCACATCGACATGCGCGGGTTCGGCGGACTCCCGGGAAGCGTTGATATTGCTGCCGGTGACGGAGGCACCGCTCGCCCCGGCGTTGACCAGAACAGCGGACGCGAAGGCATCGTTGGCCGGCGTGAATCCGGGAGCCCCGTAGAGAATCTGCGCGCCGGTGATGTCGTCCGACTGCAGCGCGTCCACATTGGACACGGTGCTGTTCATGATCGCGACGACGGTCTGTGCGGCTTCGTCCGGATGATCGAGGCCAAGGGCGTGACCGAGCTCATGCAGGGCCACACGCCGGATGTCATAGCGGGCGCGCAGGTTGCCGCGGTAGGAGTCCCAGTTTTCGTCCGCGCTGAATACAATGTCGGATTCCACGTATTCATTGGCGTCGGTGTAGGAGGTCGTGACCGCGAGGGCACCGTCGGGAAATTCGTCGCCGTTGATGGTGGCGGCGCGCACGAGCTCGTTGCGGCCGTTGCCGATGCTTTGCGTGGCCCCGGTGGCGGACAGCGTTGACGTGAACTGCAGGGTTTCCAGCAGGTCGTTCCATGTCTCGGCGGCGGCTCGCACCGAGGTGTTCATGCTGGTGCCGTCACTGAGATCGGCCGTGTTCGAAAGATTGATCTCCAAATGAAAGGGAGTCTGGTAAATTTTGATCACGTACACCTCGCTGAGATCCTTCTGCAGATCGTAGCCGCACAGCAAGGGGGTCAGCAGCAGGGGCGCGAGAACACCGCCCGCCCACCGGCAAAAACAGGGGCGATTCATTGCGGATTGGGGACGGGGCGGTCGTAGGTGGCCCGGATCGCGCGAATAAAATCCGCTGGAGCCATGCCAGGCGCCGGTGCCGGGCCGGAGGGAACTGAATCCATGGCCGTGGCCACGGCGGTAATGGCGGCCAAGGGAGACCCGTTCTCCCGCGCTACCCAGCGCCGGCCGGTGACGGCGTCGGTGCGTACCGGGTAGCGACCGAACATCATGGCGTAGAGCGGGCTGAGACTGCGGCCGTTGCCCTTGACGAAGAGGATGTCCTCGTCGCCGACCGCGAACTGCGGCTGGCCGGTAACGGTCATGGTCTCCCGTCCCACGCTGCCGCCGAGCAGCTCGAGCACGACAGTCGCGGGCGGCTCGCCGGCGACGACTTCGCGGACTTCAAGTTCGACAAGGGTGACGATGCGGGGGGCGCCGTTGCGATCGCGCTTCTCGGCGCGGACATCACGCACGACGGCGTGGACGATGTAGTCGGAGCCGTTGACCAGCTCCGCAAAGGAGGGAGGCACGACGGTGGTGGCGGGGAGGCGGACCGGCGCGGCAAAAACCAGCAGACCGGCGGCTAGGAGGGGTAACATGCGATTGGGCATGGTTGGGGGAGCGCCAGCGGGTGATCAGACACCGTTTCGGTGTCGGAGTTCGACACTTTAATGCGGCCGTTCAGCCATCCGGCAGGCCGACTTCTCTCGTGGCGAGGCGATGCAGCAACAGGGCGGCCCGCCGGGCGCGGGCGGGCAAACTGGCGGTCTCGATGTATTCGGCGTCCGAGTGCAGGCCGCCGCCGACGGGGCCGAGGCCGTCGAGCACGGGCAGGCCGGCGGCATGAAGCAGGTTGCCATCCGAGCCGCCGGCGACGTGCATCCACTCGAGCGGCGGTTCGCCGAGATCGGCGACGCAGGTCTGCAGCTGGGCAAACAATGCCTCGGTGACAGGCGTGGATTGCAGCGGCTCGCGGTTGAACTGCCCGGTCAACTCGGCGCGAAAGCCATCGCGCTGATTGAGGGTGGCGGCGAGATCGGCCAGCGCCGCCTCGGCGGCGAGCAGTGCTGGTTTGGTTGAAGCGCGGGCGTTCAGGTCGGCCGTGGCGAAATCCGGCACGATGTTGACCGTGCCGCCGCCGCGGATGGCCCCGACGTTGATCAACAGGTCGGGGATGCGGGCGGGCAATCGGTCGACGGCCAGCAGGAGTTCGGCGAGCGCGACGATGGCGTTGCGGCCGGCGCCGGGATCACGTCCGGCATGGGCGGCGCGGCCGTGCACGGTGAGGGTGAAGATGCCGGTGGCGGCGCGCGAACGCACGAGGGCGCCGGTGTCGCGGGCCGGTTCAAACACCAGACCGAGAGCGTGTTCCCGGGCCGCGGCCTCGATGACCGGCCGGGAGGCTGCGGAGCCGGTCTCCTCGTCGGGGGTGAGCAGCACTGTCCAGCCGAGGTTGGCGGCGGTAGGGGTTTGTTCGAAGGCGGCAAGGGCGGCCAGCATGGCGACGATGCCGCCCTTCATGTCGGCCACGCCGGGGCCGTTGAGCCGGTCGGCGGTCACCGGTCGCGGGGTTTGAAACGGATGGTTCGCATCGAAGACCGTGTCGTAGTGCCCGCTGCAGAGGATGCGGCGGGCGGCGGCGGGGCGGCAGGTCGCGCGCAGGGCGACCCGACCGTCGTCGGCGAGCGGCACCCGCTCGACGTCGGGCGTGAGTTCCCGCAGCGCCGCCTCGAGCGCGTCCGCCATGCGGGCGAGGCCGGCGAGGTGGGTGGAGCCGGAGTTGATCGCGCTCCACGTCGTGAGCCGCTTGATCAGGGGCGCGGGATCGAAGGGAGCGGCGAGGGCGACGGGCAGGTCCGGCATGGCAGGAGGGGAAAACTTAAATCCTGATTACTGAATCCTAAAAAGCCCGCCGGATGAGGGCGGGCTGAAGGGGCGAACGGGAACGCGTCGGCTCAGTCGTGGTGACGCAGCGCCTGCAGGATGTTCAACGAGTGGTTGCCGATGGCTTCCATGTTGTTGATCACGTCGATGTAGAGCATCTCGGATTTGATGATCTCGCCGCTTTGCGCCATGCGCTTGATCGACTCCTTGCGCAGGCTCTTGCGGAACTGGTCGATGAAGTTCTCCAGTTGGTAGGCGGTTTCCATGTCGGCGGCGGAGACGGGGCGGCGCAGGCAGTCCGAGGTGAAGTCGATGAAGCGGATGACGATATCGGCGAAGTCACGCGCCTGCTTGGCGGTCTCGGGCGGCAGGTCGCGGTTCTTGCGGTGGCGGCGCTCGGCGAGCAGCACCATCCGGTAGCCGCGGTCGCACATGTCCTCCAGTTCGGCGATGACGCGCAGCAGCGAGGAAATCTTGGCCATGGAGGCGTCCGACACGCTGCCGGCGGAGCAGCGCAGCAGGTAGTCGGTGGTTTCGACCGCCATGCGGTCGCTGTCCTTTTCCAACTGCTTGAAGTGGCGCAGGCGCTGTTCGAGTTCGGTGCGTTCGCCGCCCTCCACAAACATGTCGGCGAACCCCTGCACCAGCTCTCGCGTCAGCTGGGTCATCTTCTGCACGTCCTCCTCGGCCTCGGCGAGGTTGAGCTCGCCGGTCTGCGGGAGGAAGGTCGACTCGAACTTGAGATGCTCACCGGTGCTGCGGCGGTCCTTGATGATGCGCTCGACCAGCTTGCCGATCTGGCCGACGAAGCCGATCAGCAGCACGGTGTTGAGCAGATTGAAGCCGGAATGGAAGGCGGCGAGGTGGAACGGGATGGCGGCCGGCTCGAGGGCGTCCCCCGGCACGAGGGTGTCGACCAGCCGGGTGAGGGGGGCGAACAGGGCGATGGCCCAGATGACCCCGATGATGTTGAAGATGAAGTGGGCGAGGGCGGCGCGCTTGGCGTTGGTGTTGGCCCCGAGGGCGGCGAGGTTGGCCGTGATGGTGGTGCCGACGTTCTCGCCGAGGATGATGGCCGCGGCGGTGGGGAAATCGATCCAGCCGTTGGCGGCGGCGGTGATGGTGATGGCGCCGGCGGCGGAGGAGGACTGCACGATGATCGTGAGCACCGTGCCGAAGGCGAAGAAGAACAGCACCGAGAACAGGCCGCGGCCGGTGTAATTCTGGATGAAGGCGACGTGGTCCGGATTGTTGCGGATGTCGGGCACGGCGTCCTTCAAGAACATCAGGCCGAGGAAGAGGATGCCGAAGCCGATCAGGAACTCGCCGGTGTCGCGCAGCGTGGAGCGGCGCGAGAAAATCAGCGGCATGGCGATGCCGATGATGGGCAGGGCGATCGAGGACAGGCTGAACTTGAAGCCGAGGAAGGAGACGATCCAGAAGGTCGTGGTGGTGCCGAGGTTGGCGCCCATGATCATGCCGATGGCCTCCACGACGGTGAGCAGGCCGGCGTTGACGAAGCTGACCATCATCACGGTCGAGGCCGACGAGGACTGCACCAGGCAGGTCACCAGGAAGCCGGTGCCGACGCCGGCGAAGCGGTTACCGGTCATGGTGCGCATGAGGGAGCGCAGGCGTTCGCCGGATAGTTTTTGCAGGGCCTCCGACATGACCTTCATGCCGAATAGGAACATGCCGAGGGACCCGAGGACTTCAAAAATCGTGCCGATCATGCTGGAGCTGGAGGGGTTAGCGGCCGAAGCGTGGTCGCTTATGGCCTCCGGACTCAATCCCCATGTTACAGGAATGTGTCCGCGCTGGGGTGCCTGCCGTCCCGGGACATGAAAAAGCCCGGCACGGGAGCCGGGCTCAAGGAAGCGGGGAGAGGCGGAGCGGCCGCTACATGCCGCGCTTGATGAAGGTCACCTCGGGATCCTCCGAATTGACCTTCACCTTCTGGTCCTTGTCGGTGGTGACGCCGATGTAGTCGACGACCACGGAGGCCAGCACGGGCAGGGCGGAACGGATGTCGTCGTCCTCGGCCTCGTTGGAGACGTACACGCTCCAGAGCTGGGACGGCGGCTCGTCATCTCCGCTGGCGATGTTCTCACGGGCGGAGACGCGCAGGTATTTCTCGTAGATCGTGACCGGCACGTTCTGTTTCTCGAACCCGATGAGTTCGTTGGAAGGGGGATCCATGACCGAGACGGGCCGGTAGCGGACCTGTCCATTGGAGTCGCGGGTGGGGACGATGATGGTGCGGACGCCCCCGTTGACGCGGGCGAAGACCGGCACGGAGCGCTGCTCAAACTCCACGCGCGGCGGCTCGACGTCGTAATCGACTTCGACGACCATGTCGGCGTTTTCGGGCGAGGGCGCTTCATAGAGCCCGCGGCCGGACAGGGCTGCCTTCACGTAGTCGACGGCCTCGGCGGTGCGGAGGTCGGCGCGGGGATCCTGGCCGTTCTTGGTGATGATGCGGTAGGAGACGCCGGCGGCCTTCTCCTGATTCGCGATGGAATTGATCTTAACGTCGTAATTATTCGTGGCACATCCGCTGATGAACATGGCGGCGGCGATCACCGGCAGGAGTCTTCCCACGAGTGTCTTGAGCAGCGCTGGAACCATAAGATTGGGAGAGTTGGTGTGGGTGGGGGCGGCGTGGGCCGGTCCGTCGGACCGGGCAGACGTCAAGGAGAGTCGGGGGTGTCGGAGGGCAGGTCGCCACGCAGGGCGGCCAGTTCGGCTTCCAGGCGGGCGATCTCGGCAAGTTCGGAGGCGACCTTCTCCTCGGTCTCGTCGAGCGTCTTCTTGCGGCTGAGGGCCCATTCACGCTCGGCCTTCAGTTCGGCGAGGCGGCTGTTGGTCTCATCGAGGCGGCGTTGGGCGTCATTGAGCTCGGCGTCGGTGATGCGGAAGCCCTGGGCGATGGCGAGCTCCTCGTCGAGCTGCTCCTGGCGGCGGGCCTCTTCCTGGCGCCGGCGGGCGATTTCCTGCTGGTAGGCGCGTTCCTGCGCGAGGCGG
>Ga0181596_10001665_pt1 | contig 22186 bp, 18 predicted proteins | sample 041ome_6_FD_148655 | JGI IMG/M metagenome (GOLD analysis project Ga0181596, IMG submission 148655) | Coastal salt marsh microbial communities from the Groves Creek Marsh, Skidaway Island, Georgia - 041402US metaG (spades assembly) | ecosystem: Environmental > Aquatic > Marine > Intertidal zone... | reverse complement strand
CCTCACCAAGGCCGTGCTCATCTGCCCGTAATTCGGCGGCGGCAAAGCGTTGCTGCAATTCGGTCAGCAGCGCGGCGGGGTCGTCACCAAACAGCAGCGCGCAGATACCCTTGCTGCTGCGGGCCAATAACAGCTGACCCAGTGGGCAGGGCGCGCTGCTGTAGCGCAGTAGCTCGCCCGCGGCCTGTTTGCGCCGTTGCGCCGGGCTCAGCGCTGCCGGCTGTTGGTACAGCGCCCGGGTGCCGGAATAGCCCGCATTCAACGCGGCATCCAGTACGCTGCTGGCGATGGGCAACTGCTGTTCCAGGCGCGCCCGGCGTTGCGCGTCGCTCCAGGCTTTTGGCGTCAGCCCGGTGCGGGCTTTGAACGCGCGCGCCAGGTGTGAGGCGGACAAGCCGATACGGGCGGCCAGGTGTTCGAGGGTCAGTGCCTGTTCACTGTTGCTGAGCAGTTCGCAGGCGGCCACGACCAGGGCATCCAGCTGCTCGGCCGGGCTCTGCCCCTGCGGCGAGCAGCGTTTGCACGGACGAAACCCCTCCGCCGCTGCTGCTGCCGCATTGCGATGAAAACTGACGTTTTCACGCCTGGGTCGTCGTGCCGGGCAACTGGGCCGGCAATAGATACCGGTGCTGCGCACGGCGAAGACGAACTGACCATCTCGCGCGCCATCGCGTTCGCATACGGCTTGCCAGCAGAGTTCGGCATCGAGCATGAGGTGATCCTCAGAAAGCAGGGGTTAATTGTCTGCTGTGGCTGGCGGGTTGCCAATCCACATCTGACTTTCAAACCGCGCGCCATGAGTGCGCTTGGCCAACCTCGCCTAGACTCCCTGCATCTGCCACGGCGCAAGCACAAGGAGAGGGTCATGTTCAGACTGCGCCATATCGTACTGCTGCTGGTGTTTGCGGGTGCTGGCGTTGTCGCTCAGCCGCGAGCTCCGGTACGCCTCGACACCAGTTTCGAGGAGCCCTATCAGGTAGTGGTCGACGGCCAGCTCGGTGGGCTGTCGGTCACGGTGCTCGAGTGCATCTTCAACCGTATGCAGCAGCCCTATCAGATTCAGCTGACCTCGTTGCAGCGTGCCCGGCTGAATGTCAGCCGGCAGGTTGCCGATGGCTTCTTCAGCTCGGCGCCCAATAGCCTGGTGGATGGTTACGCGGTGCTTTCGGCGCCGCTGCTGATCGAAAAATGGTACTGGTATGCGCTGGAGCCCAGCCTGTTGAACTTACCGATCTGGGACAAGCAGTTGCGCATCGGCAGTGTGCTGGGCAGTAACAGCATGATCTGGCTCGAATCCCGGGGCATCGAGGTTGAGCAAAAAGTGCCTCGTCTGGAGCAGTTGGTGGAAATGCTGCGCCATGGCCGGATCAATATGCTGCTGGCGGACAGTAATGCCATGCACAGCACCCTGAAGCAGATCCCGGGCACGCAAAAGCTGCACCAGCGCTTTGTCCGCTACTCACCGTTGGGGGTGTACTTTTCGCGGGTGTTCAGCGACGAACACCCGGACTTTCTCAAGGCGTTCAACCGTCAGGTGGAGAGTTGTGCCCCCGCCAGTATCGATCTTAGCAAGGCCGAACAAGCCTACCTGCGCCAGTTGGTCTCACAGCATGTGGCGCGTTGGGGGCGACATCCTGACCTGTTGGCCGCGTTGCGCGAGGCCCAGCAGCGCGACAACAGCCCCGAGCGCATTCAGGAGCTGGATCGGCAATGGCGGCGCGAACGCATTCTGGAGGAAAAACCATTGATCCGGCGCACACTCAACGTGCAGCCGTCACAGTTGCTGGCCGGCATCGCTCGGCAATATGCGCCGCTGTTCAATGAGATTTTTCTCAGCGATGGCAGTGGTCAACTGGTTGCCATGAGCGAGGTCACCAGTGATTACTGGCAAGCCGATGAGGCGGATTTCCAGCGTGCCGCGCTGCTGCCTGGGGGTGAGGTGTACATTGCCGGCATTGAATATGACGGTTCGACGCAGAGCTTTCAGAGCAAAGTGTCGGCGCCGATTTACGACCCCGATACGCACAAGCTGCTGGGGGTCATCAGCCTGGGGCTCAATATCGAGACGGCGTTTGGCGACAACCTGCCCTGAGTGCGCCTGGGCGGCATCAGGCTGCTCAGGTTGATGAGGTTCTCCCGCAAGGACACCGCTATGCCGCGTTTGTACTGCCTGTTATTGCTATGCCTGCTGCCACTGCTGGCGTCAGCTGCTTTGCCCTTGAGTGAGGCTGAGCGCGCCTGGGTGGCCGAGCATGGGGTTATTCGTGTGGGGGTCGAGCGCAGCGGCTGGCCACCGTTCGATGTGCTGGATAAGGACGGCACCCATCGCGGCCTGAGCGGCGACTACCTGATGCTGCTCGGTCAGCGCCTGGGGCTGCGTTTTGAGGTGGTATTGATGGATGACTGGGCAGCAGCAATCAAGGCCCTGCGCAGCGGGCAGGTCGATGTGCTGCCTTCGGTGGCCAAGACGCCCGAGCGAGCAGCCTTTATGGGCTTCACCAAACCCTATATCACCAGCAGCAGCCTGATCTTCACCCGCAGTGAACTGGCGGTGCAGCGCATTGATGACTTGGCCGGCAAGCAGGTGGCCATCGAGCGCGGATATGTCTTGCAGCAGGCGCTGCGCGAACGGGTTGCGCAGGTGCGCGTGCTTGAGGTGGCAGACACCGAGGCGGCCTTGCGTGCGGTGTCATCCGGCCGCGCAGATGCTTATGTGGGCGACATGATTGTGGCTAGCCACCTGATTCGCCAACTGAACCTGACCAATCTGGAACTGCGCGGCGAGACGGGGCTTTCCAGCAGCGAATTTCGGTTTGCCGTGCGGCAGGACTGGCCCCAGCTGGTGGGGCTGCTGAACCAGGCGCTGGATGACTTGAGCGCGGCGGAGCAGGAGGAGATTCAGGCGCGCTGGTTGCCCCCCTTGACGGCGTTCAACTGGCGCCGCCTGCTGGCCGTAGGCTGGCCCTATTTGCTTGGCCTGCTGGCCCTGGTGATTTTTGTACTGGTGTGGAATCGCCGGCTGAGCGTGCAGATTGCCGAGCGCCAGCGCGCTGAGGCCGAAGCCAGTCGTCAGCGCAGTACGTTGCTGGCGTTGATCAACGCGATACCTGACCCGATCTGGTTCAAGGATGTGGATGGCCGCTATGTCGGCATCAACCAGGCTTGCGCCACTCTGTTTGGCCGCTCGAGTGATGAGGTGCAGGGGCAGCGCGACGAGACCTTGCTCGATCCGGCCTGGGCGGCCTCGCGGGCCGAACATGACCGTATCGCCAGAAGCCAGGCGCAACCATTCGAGAGCGAAGGCTATTCGCTTTACCCGGATGGCCGGCGGGTGATCTTCGATACATTGCGCAGCACCTTCCATGACGAACAGGGGCAATTGCTGGGTCTGGTGGGCATCAGTCGCGATATCACCGTGCGCAAGCAGGCTGAGCAGGCCATGGCCGAGGCCAAGGAATTGGCCGAAGAGGCGGCGCGCTTGAAGTCGGACTTCCTCGCCAATATGAGCCACGAGATCCGCACGCCAATGAACGCCATCATCGGCATGTCGCACCTGGCCCTGAAAACCGAGCTCAATCCACGCCAGCGCGATTACCTGGGCAAGATCCAACAGTCCGGGCAGCACCTGCTGGGCATCATCAATGACATCCTCGACTTTTCCAAAATCGAGGCCGGCAAGCTGAGCATCGAGTACATCGAATTCGACCTGCAGCAGGTGTTGGAGAACCTGGCCAACCTGATTGCTGACAAGGTTGCCGCCAAGGGCCTGGAGCTGGTGTTCAACATCGATCCGCAACTGCCGCAACAACTGCTGGGTGACCCGCTGCGCCTGGGGCAGATCCTGATTAATTACGCCAACAACGCGGTGAAGTTCACCGAGCAGGGCGAGGTCGAGGTGATGCTGCGTGTCGAGCAGCGAGAGGTGGCCCAGCTACAGGTTTACCTCGGGGTGCGCGACACCGGTATCGGCCTGACGCCTGAACAGGTGGGGCGGCTGTTTGAGTCCTTCCAGCAGGCGGATGCTTCGACCACCCGCAAATACGGCGGTACCGGGCTGGGCCTGGCCATCTGCAAGAGCTTGGCCCAGGCCATGGGCGGCAGTGTCGGGGTCGATAGCCAGCTGGGGCAGGGCAGTCTGTTCTGGTGTCGGCTGCCGCTAGGCATTGCCCAGCAGCAAGCACCGCGTCTGCTGCCACAGGCCGACCTGCGCGGGCGCAAGGTGCTGGTGGTGGATGACAACGACAGTGCGCGCCAAGTGCTGCACGACATGCTGCAAGGCATGAGCTTTCGCGTTGTAGCTGTGGCCTCTGGGCGTGAGGCGGTGCAGCAGGTGCAGCAGGCCAGTGCGCAGCACGAGCCATTCGAGTTGCTGCTGGTCGACTGGCAGATGCCGGGCATGGATGGCATTGAAACCCTGCGCCGGGTGCGCGCGCTCAACCTGCAACCGCCGCCGCATCTGCTGATGGTGACTGCCCACTGCCGGGAAGAGGTGCTGCTGGGCGCCGAAAAGCTCGGCGTCGAGGATGTTTTGCTCAAGCCCCTCAACCCGTCATTGCTGTTCGATGCGCTGATTCGCAGCCTCGCCGGGCAAACCCCGGCACAGGGCGTAGCCAGTTTGCCCGTTGGCGAACAGGTTCCCCGCTTCAACGCGCTGCGTGTGCTGCTGGTGGAAGATAACGAACTGAACCGCGAAGTGGCTTGCGGCTTGCTGGAGGAGAGCGGTTTGCAGATCGATCAGGCCGAGCATGGCGGCATCGCCCTTGAGTTGCTGCAACGCCATGCCGAGGATTACTACGCCCTGGTGCTGATGGACATGCAGATGCCGGTGCTGGATGGCATCGCCACCACCGAAGCGATTCGTCGCGAGCCGCGCCTGGCTGAGCTGCCCATCGTTGCCATGACCGCCAACGCCATGCCGGCCGACCGCGAGCGCTGCCTGGCGGCGGGGATGAATGATCACCTGGGTAAACCCATCGACCCCAACCAGCTGTGGCGTACTCTGCAGCGCTGGTTGCCGATGCAGGAGCAGGCGCTGCAGCCCGCACGGCTGGAGGAGGCGCTACCGGACTGGTCGCTGCCGGGAGTGGATATTGCCAGCGGCCTGCGCCGGGTGCTTGGCAAGCGTGAGCTGTATCAGCGCTTGCTGGGTAAGTTTGCTGCCAGCCAGGGCGATTTCGCCGCGCAGGTGCGTACGGCGCTGGCGGCTCGGCAGCTGGAAAGCGCCGAGCGGCTGGCTCATAGTCTCAAGGGGCTGGCCGGCAATCTCGGCGCGACTGACCTGGCGGCCCAGGCCGCGATGCTGGAATGCGCGATCAAGGATGCGCGCCACGATGAGCTGGCCAGCCTTCTGGCTGAGGTACAACACAGCCTGGATGCTTTGCTGGCCGCCATCAATGCGCAATTCCCGGCCGAATCCTTGGGGGTGGTGGCGGTTGATACCGAGCAGTTGCAGGTACTCTGTCGGCAGCTGCAGCGGCTGTTTAGCGAGGATGATCCACGCGCCGGCAAATGCTTTGATGAGCACGCTGAACTGCTGCGTAGCGCTTTTGCGAGCGATTACGCGGCGCTGGCTGCGGCGGTGCGCAGCTTCGATTTCGAGCAGGCGTTGGTGCTGTTGCAAGCCGCCACCGCACAACGGCAATTGCCACTGTAAATGGGGAATGGTGATGGACAGCATACTTGATCGACCGGACCAGCCACTGGTGCTGGTGGTGGATGACACACCGGAAAACCTGGAGTTGATGAGCGAACTGCTGCTGGACAGCTACCGGGTCAAGGTTGCCAGCAGCGGGCTCAAGGCCTTGCGCATTGCCGTAGGTAACCCGCAACCGGACCTTATCCTGCTCGACATCATGATGCCGGAGATGGATGGTTATGAGGTTTGCCGTCTGCTCAAGGCCGACCCGGCCACCGCGGATATTCCAGTGGTGTTCCTGACGGCCAAGAGTGAGGTGGCCGACGAGCAGCAGGGTTTCGACCTGGGCGCAGTGGATTACATCACCAAGCCGATCAGCCCGCCCATCGTTCTTGCGCGGGTCCATGCGCAGTTGCAGCTCAAGGCCAGTGCGGACTTTCTGCGTGACAAGAGCGAGTACCTGGAGCTGGAAGTGCGCCGCCGTACCCGTGATATGCAGCGGCTGCAGGAGGTCACCATTGAGGCCATGGCCAGCCTTGGGGCCATGCGCGACAACCCCTGTGGCAAGCACCTGGCCCGCATCGAGCCCTATATGACCACCTTGGCCACGGCGCTGGTCCATCAGCAACCGGCGCTGGAGGGCGAACTAAACCCCGAGCGTATTACCCAGTTGGGCAAATCGGCCTTGCTGCACGGCATCGGCAAGCTGGTGCTGCCGGACCGTATTTTGCTCAGCCCGGTGCCGCTGCAAGGCGAAGACCTCAAGCTGTTGCACAGCCACGCCGAAGCCGGGCGTGATGCCTTGCTGGCCGCCGAAGCCAAGCTGGGAAATGTCACCGATTTTCTGCGTGATGCCCGCGACATCGTCTATAGCCAGCATGAGTGCTGGGACGGCAGCGGTTACCCGCAGGGCTTGCTGGGCGAGCAGATCCCTTTGCCGGCACGGCTGATGGCGGTGGTCGGCGCCTATGAGGAGCTGACCAGCCATCACCTGTATCGACCGTCTTGCAGTCATGCCGAAGCGGTTAGGCAGATCAGTGCGGCCAGCGGTACGCGTTTTGACCCCTCGGCGGTGCTGGCATTGATCGAGGCTGCTGACGAGTTGGCCGCCATTGCCCAGCGTCTGGCGGATGACGCCGCCGCGATCCAGGCCGAGTTGCAGCGCCTGGATGAATCGCTGGGCGAGCGCATTGAGCTGACCCTGCCGGCTGACTGATCAGAACCAGTCGAGGTTCAGCTCGGCTTGCCAGGCAACGCGCTCGAAGTGACTGCTCACCACTTTCTTCAGACTTTCCAGGCCTTCGCTGCTGGCGCTTTGCACGCTGAGGCGCAAGCCGTCGGCCTCTGCCTGCAACAGGGCCAGGCCGCTGTCGAACTCGATACGGCCCTGTTGTTCATCGAAACTCACCGGGATTTTGTGGGCGAAGTGTTTGCACAGCCGGCTGATATAGCGAGCTGGCGTGTCTGTGGCGACATAGGCGTTGGCGTTCAGTTGCATGGGTTTCTCCTGATTTAGGGGCGGCTTAATAGCCGACGGTAAAGCGCTGGCGCAGGTGTTGCGGGCGCTCCAGTTCGTCGATGATTGCTACGGCCAAGTCAGCTACCGAGATATGCGCCGGAGCGTCGCCGCTCATCAGCAACTGGTCGCCGCCGATGCGGAACTGTCCGCTGCGCGCGCCGGTTTGCAGCAACGCAGGTGGCGAGATAAAGCTCCAGGCCAGCGAGGTTTCAGTCTTGAGCAGGTTGAGGGCCTGCCGCACACCTTCAGCACCTTCCTTGTATTCGGCGGGGAAGTCCGAGGTGTCGATCAACTGCAGACCCGGTGCGACATACAGGCTACCCGCGCCGCCGACCACCAGCAGGCGCTGCATGCCGGCCTGTTTAGTGGCGGCGATGATCGCCTGGCTACCCTGGATAAAGCGCTCGCGAATATCCGCCGTGCCCCAGCCCGGATTGAACGCGTGGATTACCGCGTCATGGCCCTTGAGTTGCTCGGCCAATGCCTCGGTGTTGTAGACATCGCCAGCCACTGCGTTAAGCGCTGGGTGCTGCGGCAGTTTCGCGGGGTCACGGACGATGCCGCTGACCTGATGATCACGGTCTAAAGCTTCTTGCAGAACAGCTGCGCCAACAAAGCCGCTGGCGCCGATCAGAGCGAGTTTCATGGGTTTCTCCAGGTGGGATTGCGTGAGAGAGATAATCGCAGCTGGGTAAAGGTCAGAAAAATAGGTTAAAAAGGCTTTAACTATTAAGCAGGGCTTACGAATGGAGCAGTTAAAGCGCATGGCGGTGTTCGCCACCGTGGTCGACCGTGGCTCCATGGTGGCGGCGGCCGAGATATTGGGCATGACGGCCTCTGCGGTCAGCCAGCAGATTCGCAAACTCGAAGAAAGTACCCAGGTCAGCCTGCTGCACCGCACCACGCGCAAGCTGACCCTGACCGAGGCGGGCGCGACGTTCTATCAGAGCTGCGCCCAGGTTTTGGCGCTGGCGCAGCAGGCCGAGCAGCGCCTGGCCGAGTTGCGCGATGCACCGGTGGGCGAGCTGCGCATTGCCGCACCCGTGGGGTTTTCCGGGCGGCGGCTCAGCGCGGCATTGGCGCCGCTGCTGCAAGCGCACCGCGGCCTGAGTCTCAAGCTGTTTTTCCATGATGAGCAGGTCGATCTGATCGAGCAGCGCATCGATCTGGCGATCCGTGTCGGCCATCTGGAGGACTCCAGCCTGGTGGCGCGACATATCGGTGATACGCGCATGCTGCTGTGTACCGCGCCGAGCTACGTGCTGGCCAAGCCACCGATCAATCACCCGCAGGATCTGATCGGTCTGGACTGGCTGATTCTGCATGGTGAGAGCGCGTTCAACATGCTGGAACTACATGGGCCGAATGCCCAGGTGGAGAAGCTGCGAGTGGAAAGCCGGGTGGGCTGCAACAACATTCTCGCCGTACGGCATTTCACCTTGGCCGGCATGGGCGTATCGCTGCAGCCGGAGCACGAGGTGCGTGAGGAATTGGCCAATGGCAGCCTGCACGAACTGCTGCCGCACTGGCGTATGCCGCCATTCGGTATCTATCTGGTGACGCCGCGCCGCGATGCGCAACCGGCCAAGGTGCGTTACGCCATCGAAGCGCTGCGCCAGCATCTGCTGGCACCCTGAGCGCTGCGGAAAAATGGTGGTGGTTTTCGCCGCTTGCTATTGCCAGTCGAGGCTCAGCTCAGCCTGCCAGGCAAACCGCTCGAAGTGAGCGGCGATCAGGTGCTTGAGCTTGTCCAGATCTTGCTGGTTATTGCTCAGGGCAGTGATATGCAGGCCGGTTCGGTCGGCATGCAGGTGCGAGAGGCCGAAGGCGAACTCGATGCGCCCGTGCTGCTCATCGAAACTGACCGGCAGCTTGTGCGCGAACTGCGTACACAGACGGCTGATATAACGCGCCGGCGTAGGGGTGGCGACATAGCTGGAGGCGATGCATGGCGCGCTGATGCCGCTGCTCCGGCTGGGCAGCTCATGACGCTGGGCGGCGAGCCAGGCCAGTTTGTCGTGCTGGTAAAGCGCAGGCCTCTGGGGGGCCGTGCTGATGCCAGATTGGACGCGTTTCAAGGGGCTTCCCCATTACTGCAGCTCGGGCAACGGTGCCGTCGCGGGGTAAAGATAAAGGCCAGTGTGTGCGGCTCGCTTTGGGCGACGGCACTGGCTGATGCGTAGGCTTTCGGACAGCGCGTTAGCCATATTGGTTGCATGGCGGGGCGAGGCGATTAGCCAGCAGCCCACGCGAGCCATTCGGAACGTGTCGGAGAGCCGGGCGTTATGCCGCGTAAAGCGGGCCTTGCGCCCCTGATGCAGGCAAATTCTGTGCAATGTATGCCGTCTGTGCCGACAGGAGGGTGGGCGCTGCTTGAAGATTGCCGTATAACGGGCGGCAGAGTCGACTTGGGCAACACAGGACCCCTGATTAAAGCTGATGAAGACGCCAAAACGTATTGAGCCCCTGATTGAAGCCGGGCTGGTCGATGAAGTGGTACGCCCGCTGATGAGCGGTAAGGAAGCGGCGGTTTATATCGTGCGCTGTGGCGATGAACTGCGTTGTGCCAAGGTCTATAAAGAAGCCAACAAGCGCAGCTTTCGCCAGGCCGCCGAGTATCAGGAAGGCCGCAAGGTGCGTAACAGCCGTGATGCCCGCGCCATGGCCAAGGGGTCCAAGTACGGCCGCAAGGGCCAGGAGGATGCCTGGCAGAACGCCGAGGTTGCCGCCTTGTTCCGCCTGGCCAATGCCGGCGTGCGAGTGCCCAAACCGTATGACTTCCTCGAAGGCGTGTTGCTGATGGAGATGGTCGATGACGGTGAAGGCGATGCCGCGCCGCGTCTCAACGATGTCGACCTGCACCCTGATGATGCCCGTGAGTTTCACGCATTCATGATTCAGGAAGTGGTGAAAATGCTCTGCGCCGGCCTGGTGCACGGTGACCTGTCCGAGTTCAATGTGCTGCTCGATCCCAATGGCCCGGTGATTATCGACCTGCCGCAGGCGGTGGATGCGGCCGGCAATAACCATGCATTCAAGATGCTGGAGCGCGATGTCGGCAACATGGCGGCCTACTTCGGGCAGTTTGCTCCGGAGTTGCGTTTCACCAAGTACGCCAAGGAAATGTGGGCGCTGTATGAGGCCGGTACGCTAACGCCGGAAACCGCGCTGACGGGTGAATTCGATGACCCGGAAGAGGCGGCCGATATCGACGCGGTCATGCGTGAAATCAAGGCCGCCCTGGCCGACGAGGAGCGCCGTCAGGCGCTACTGAATGCCGAAGACGCGCCCAAGGGTGAAGAACCGCCGCCGCCTTGGGCGCAGTAAGCGGTTACTGACAGCATGAAAAAATGCCGTTCACCGGGCTCGGTGAACGGCATTTTTCATGGCCGTCAGTCACGGTCCAGATGGCCTGTAGAACCCTGAGGTTGGACTACAGCCGGCTGGCCTTGAAGGTGTCGCAGCGGCTGACATCGCCCCCGTCAAAACCGGTTTTGAACCAGCGCACGCGCTGCTCCGAGGTGCCGTGGGTGAAGGAGTCCGGCACCACCTGGCCGCGCGCCTGTTGCTGCAGGCGATCGTCACCGATGGCGTTCGCCGCGTTCAGCGCTTCTTCAATATCGCCGGGCTCCAGCCAGTCGTGCCGACGCTTGCCATGGAAGGCCCAGACGCCAGCCAGGCAGTCGGCCTGCAGTTCCTGACGCACCAGCAAGCCGTTGGCCCCTTCCACTCGCTCGCCCCGCTGGCGGGCAGCGTTGACCTTGGCTGAGACGCCAAGCAGGGTTTGTACGTGGTGGCCGACTTCGTGGGCAATCACGTAGGCCTGGGCAAAGTCGCCCGCCGCGCCAAAACGCTGCTCCAGCTCGCGAAAGAACGCCAGGTCGATATACACGCGCTGATCGCCCGGGCAATAGAAGGGTCCGACTGCCGAGTTGGCAAAGCCGCAGGCGGAGTTCACACCGCCACGAAACAGCACCAGTGTTGGGTCGCGATAGTGCCGCTTGGCGCCCTGGAATATTTCCCGCCAGGTGTCTTCGGTGTCGCCGAGCACGGCGCGAACAAATTCCGACTGTTCGTCATTGCTGGCCGGCGCGGAGTTTTGTGGCGTGCTGACCGGGCCCCCCTGCATGGCTTGCCCGGCCAGCTGGCCGAGGATCTGCATCGGGTCCTGGCCGCTAAGCAGGCCGATTATCACCACAATGGCCACGCCACCAAGGGTCAGGCCCTTGCCGCCACCCATGCGCCGTCCGCTGCTGCCGCGCGCGTCCACCACGTTGTCACTGCGTCTTGCCCGTTTCCAGCGCATTGCTGTTGCCCTCATTGCGTGCCAAACGTGAGTCTGCCGCGTGCAGCCGTTTAGTCAGCGCCATTCAGTTGGCCGGGTACTCGCTGATCACCCGCTCTTCGCCCTGTTTATCCAGGCCGATTACCTGGTAGGCGTCGCGCACGTTGCCGCGCTCCATGCCTGGTGAGCCGGTGGGCATGCCCGGTACAGCCGCGCCGAGCAGGTCGGGCTGTTGGCGCAACTTGAGAATGTCCGCTGCGGGCACATGGCCTTCAACAAACTGGCCGTTGATCAACCCGGTGTGGCAGGAAGCCAGGCGTGGCGGCACGCCGAGGCGCTGTTTGAGCGCGCTCATGTCGCTCTCCACGTGGTCAGTGACGTTAAAGCCGTTGTCCTCCAGGTGGCTGATCCAGGCTGTGCAGCAGCCACAATTGGGGTCGCGGTGTACATCGATGTTGAGCGGCTCGGCGGTAGCACTCAGGCTGCTGAGCAGCCCGGCGAGAACAATCAGCTGGCGCATGTCTAGGGCTCCTGGCGGTATTAACGGGAGAGCATAGCGCTCGCCGGCCTTGAGCGACCACTGTGATTTCCGAAACGCCGGGAGGCGGCTTATGCTGGGCGCTCGATTTACGGGCTCTCGATCTCCAAGATAAAGGAAGCTGTCCATGCTGTTTGCACGGGTTGTACTGCTGATTCAACTGCTGGCATTGGCCGGCCTGGGCCTGGCCTATTTTGTTCGGCCGCATGAGATGGTCAATCTCAGTGGCATGTTGCTGATGTCGCCGGCGGCGGCCACGGATGTGCGGGCGTTTTACGGGGGGCTGCAAATCGGCCTGGCGGCCTTTATCGGTTTGTCTCTGAGCCGTCTGGACCTGACGCGCGCCGCCTTGACCTTGTTGGTGCTGTTGTACAGCTCCCTGGCGTTGGCGCGGATTGGCGGTCTGTGGCTCGATGGCGGCGCGCAGCAGACCTTTAATCTCTACGCGCTGCTGCTGGAAGTGGTGTCGGCGGCGCTGAGCTTCTGGGCGCTGCGCGGCCTGCCGCGCACCTGAGTCAGCGTGCGGCGGGGAAGTCTTCGACGATGTTGGCGACGCCACGGTCGAAGTTTTCCTGGCTCATGTCCGGGTTGTGCAGTTGCCGGCTGATCTGGGCCTGGAACAGGACTTCCTGGGTCTTGCTGTCAAGGATGCGCAAGGCGAGGCGGGCGCGCTCATCGTCGGTGGCGCGGGTCTGGGTGACCACCGTGCCGCCCACCACCACCGGCGCCAGCTCTACGCCCTGCTCATGTGCCAGCCCCAGGGCGTAGATGACCTGCATGTCTGGCTGCGTTTCACTGAAGCGGTAGCCCTTGGCAATCAGGGCGTTCTGTACGGCCTGATTGAAACGCTGCTCCAGGTCTATGCGATGGCCACTGGTTCTGACTGCACTGACGCTGAAGGTCTGGTAGTGCGGGTTGGCCGCGCTGGACAGTACCTGCACCGAGGGGGTTGGGCTGCTGCAGGCGCTCAGTAGGGGCAGTAGCAGGGCGAGCAGATAACGACGCATCGGTAACTCCTTGGTAGGCGGGTGCCTGTGCTCCCGGTGCCAGCATTCTAGGCTGAGGCGCAGAATGTTGCGCCAATCTGCCGATGGGCTTAGTGCTTGCCTCACCCGTGGCAGTGGGTGAGGTCGTAACGCTAGCGGCGCTCCAGCAATACACCCGACTCCATGTGGTGGGTGTAGGGGAACTGGTCGAACAGCGCGCAGCGCGTCACTTTGTGGGTGTCGTTGAGCTGGGCGATGTTGGCGGCCAGGGTCTCCGGGTTGCAGGAGATGTACAGGATGCGCTCGAAGCGCCGGGTCAGCTCGCAGGTGTCGGGGTCCATGCCGGCGCGCGGCGGGTCGACGAACACGCAGCCAAAGTCGTAGCTTTTCAGGTCGATGTCGGCCAGGCGGCGGAACGGGCGCACCTCATTCAGCGCTTCGGTCAGCTCTTCGGCAGACAGGCGCACCAGGGTGATGTTGTCCACGCCGTTGTCGGCCAGGTTGGCCAGGGCGGCATTCACCGAGGACTTGCTGATCTCGGTGGCCAGCACCTTGCGCACCCGGGTGGCCAGCGGCAGGGTGAAGTTGCCGTTGCCGCAATACAGCTCCAGAAGGTCGTCCGGCCGTTCGCCGAGCGCGTCATAGGCCCAGCTCAGCATCTTCTGATTCACGTCGCCGTTGGGCTGGGTGAAGGCGCCTTCCGGTTGGCGATAGCTGAAGGTGCGGCCAGCGACCTGCAGTTTTTCCTCGACATAGTCTCTGCCGATAACGATGCGCTTGCCCTTAGAGCGGCCGATGATGCTGACCTGCAAGTCGGCGGCGAGCTTCTCGGCTTCGGCCTGCCAGGCAGCATCCAGTGGGCGGTGGTAGCAGAGGGTGATCAGCCCGTCGCCAGCCAGGGTGGTGAGGAATTCGACCTGGAACAGCTTGAAGCTCAGGGCGCTGCTGGCTTGCCAGGCGGCTTTTAGGCGCGGCATCAGCGTGTTGATCTGTACGCTTGCAATCGGGAAGTCTTCGAAGAAGATCGGTGTGTGTTTATCACCGGCTTCAAACATGGCGTAGTGGCGGTCTTCACCTTCACGCCACAGGCGAAATTCGGCGCGCAGGCGGTAGTGCTCGCGCGGCGACTCGAATACCTCCGGTGCGGGGGCATCGAACGGAGCCAGCAGCTCGACCAGGCGCTGCTGCTTGTCAGCCAGTTGGGCGGCGTAGTTGTCTGGATCGAACTGGGAACGGCTCATGGGGCACTCTTTCAAAAAAGGAAGCGGGTGAGCCAGGCTCACCCGTAGCGTCAGGCGAAGTAGGCCAGCTTGATCACAAACAGTGCGGAGAGCACCACCAGCGCCGGGTTGAGGTCACGCCAGCGGCCGGCGAGCAGCTTGATCAGGGTCCAGGCGATAAAACCGAAGGCAATGCCGTTGGCAATCGAGAAGGTCAGCGGCATGGCCAGGGCGGCGATAACGACCGGCGCGGCGACGGTGAGGTCGTCCCAGTCGATCTGCGCCAGGCTGCTCATCATCAAGACCGCCACGAACAGCAGTGCCGGTGCGGTGGCGTAGGCCGGTACGGCGCCGGCCAGCGGGGCAAAGAACAGCGCCAGGAGAAACAGAATGGCCACTACGCAGGCGGTCAGACCGGTACGCCCGCCGGTGCTGATGCCTGCTGCCGATTCGATGTAGCTGGTGGTGGTCGAGGTACCCAGTGCCGCGCCGGCCATGGTCGCGGTGCTGTCGGCCAGCAGGGCGCGGCCGAGCTTGGGCATCTTGCCGTCCTTGTCCAGCAGGTTGGCTTTCTGCGCCACGCCAACCAGGGTGCCGGAGGTGTCGAACAGGTCGACGAAGAGGAAGGCAAAGATCACGCTGAGCAGGCCGATATCCAGCGCGCCCATGATGTCCAGTTGCATCAGGGTGGGGGTCAGTGCCGGAGGCATCGACACCACACCGTTGAGCTGCGACAGGCCAAGCAGAATCGATAGACCGGTGACCAGCAGAATGCCGATCATCACTGCGCCGGTGACGCGGCGATAAGCCAGTGCGGCAATCACGAAGAAGCCCAGGCAGGCCAGCAGCGCGCCACCTTGCGACAGATCGCCGAGGCCGACCAGGGTGGCGGGGTTATCCACCACGATACCGGCGTTCTTCAGCGCGATGATCGCCAGGAACAGGCCAATGCCGGCGGCAATCCCGGCACGCAGGGCCATGGGGATGCTGTTGATGATCCACTCGCGAATCTTGAAGATCGACAGCAGGAAGAAGATCGCACCGGAGAGAAACACCGCGCCCAATGCCACCTGCCAGGTATGGCCCATGGTCAGCACCACGGTGTAGGTGAAGAAGGCATTCAGGCCCATGCCCGGCGCAAGGGCGATCGGGTAATTGGCAACCAGGCCCATGATGGCCGAGCCAATCGCCGCCGCCAGGCAGGTGGCAACAAATACTGCGCCCTTGTCCATGCCGGTTTCGGCAAGCATGTTGGGGTTGACGAAGAGAATGTAGGCCATCGTCAGAAAGGTAGTCAGCCCCGCTAGAATCTCGGTGCGCACCGTGGTGTTGTGAGCCTTGAGTTGGAACAATCTTTCCAGCATGTGGAACTCCCCAATTACGGCTGTCTGCGCCGTGTTTATGCAAACCGAAAGCAAAGCACATCCACGCGTGCGTGCATGTTTTTGCTGGCGATCTGGAAAAAGGCGCGCATCATATCAGCTCGTCCGGAAGCGGTGAATTTATGACCGCTCGGACAGTTTATGGACTGGTTTTTCAGGAGCGAATGGATGACTCAACGCGCCCTAATCTGTATTGCCGATGGTGTCGAAGACCTTGAATGCGTGACCTTGATCGATGTGCTGCGGCGTGCCGAAATCGAGGTGGTGGTGGCCAGTATCGAGAGCCGACGGATGGTTACCTGCGCCCGCGGTACGCGCCTGACGGCCGACACCATGCTGGTGGATGTGCTGGCTCAGCCCTTTGACCTGATCGTCTTGCCTGGCGGTATGCCGGGGGCGCAGCGTCTGGCGGAAAGTGAACCGCTGGCCGAGCGGGTGCGTGAGCAGGCCCGAGCCGGCAAGCTGTTCGCCGCCATCTGCGCTGCGCCCGCGCTGGCCTTGCAGCAGTACGGCGTGCTCAAGCAGCGACGCATGACCTGCTACCCGGCATTCAGTGATCGTTTGAGTGGTTGCGTGTTTGTCGATCAGGCGGTGGTGGTCGACGGTAATTGCATCACCAGCCAAGGCCCCGCTACGGCCCTAGAGTTTGCCCTGACGCTGGTCGAGCAGCTTGCCGGCCGTACCCTGCGCCGGCAAGTCGCCGAGGCGATGCTGGTCGGCTGAGCCATCGGCGCTGTTGTTGAAGCCGCAGGGCCTTGGTGCAACAGCGCGTGATGCGTTTTAGTCACTGCTGCGCTCAGCGCCTTGCGGGTGCATATGGTCACGCTTGGCCAGCTCGGGAAACAGGCGAATCCACAACCCGGTGACCAGCAGCGCGCCAACTCCGCCAATCATCACCGCTGGCACGGTGCCGAACCAGGCGGCGCTGACCCCAGCGCGGAAATCCCCCAACTGATTGGATGCGCCGATAAACAGACCGTTGACCGCGCCCACCCGGCCGCGCATCTCGTCCGGGGTTTGCAGCTGCACGAAGGCACCGCGAATCACCATGCTGATCATGTCGGCCGCGCCCAGCAGCACCAGGGTGGCAAGGCTGAACCACAGCGAGGTGGAGAGGCCGAAGGCAATGGTGGCCACGCCGAAGATCGCCACCGAACTGAACATCACCGGGCCGACCCGGCGCTCGATGGGAAAGCGCGCCAGCCACAGCGACATCAGCAGTGCGCCAACCGCTGGCGCCGAGCGCAGCAGACCGAGGCCCCAGGGGCCGGTGAGCAGGATGTCCTTGGCGAAAACCGGCAGCAGGGCGGTGGCGCCGCTGAGCAGCACGGCGCACATGTCCATGGAGATCGCGCCGAACACCGCCGGGCGGCTGCGAATAAAACGAAAGCCGGCCAGCAATGAGTCCAGTGAGACCTTCTGTTTAAGCGGCAACTGGCGCGCTGGCAGGATGAGCATCAGGCTCAGGGCACAGCTGTATAGCACTGCTGCCGGGCCGTAGACCCAGTTTGTCCCCACTGCGTAGAGCAAGCCACCGAGCGCCGGCGCGATGATGGTGGCGGCCTGCATGGCGGATGCTGAGGCGGCCACGGCGGCGGGGAACAATCCCGGCGGTACGATGTTCGGCAGCAAGGCCTGGGTGGTGGGCATTTCGAAGGCGCGCGCGGTGCCGAGGAGAAAGGCGATCAGAAAGATCATCTCGCGGCTCAGGCTACCTGCACTGCTGCCGAACAACAGACTCAGGGCAATCAGCCCCTGTGCGCCCTGGCACAGCGCCGCCACCTTGCGTCGATCAAAACGGTCGGCGACATGCCCGGTAAGCAGGATAAACAGGATCTTCGGCATAAATTCGATCAGCCCGACCAGGCCGAGGTCGAGCACGTTGCCGGTCAGCGCATACATCTGCCAGCCGATGGCCACGGTAATCATCTGAAAGCCGCTGGCGGTAAATACCCGGGCGAACCAGAAGGCAAGAAACGGGCGATGGTGGCGCAGCAGAGGGCTGGACATGGCTGGTGTGCTGAGGCGGCGGGTCGGCTGCGCAGCCTAGCACGCGCGAGCTGCCGTGCGGTGCAGGAGCGGGCGGCATGGGTAGTCTGTATTGGGGGAATCTGACTGGAAAGGCAGTTTTTTATTCTGTTGTGAGAATGACTTGGGTAGAATCTGACTTTTAAGTCAAAAAATGCGTCAACTACGCTTACTTCCGATGCCTGCGCGATCTGCGCACGGCGCCTGCATCCAGCCACTTTGTTCACACTGACGCCAGGCTGCTCTGGCCCCGAGGAACGGACATGTCCACTCCCGAGTTATCCCGTCGCGCCTTTCTGCAAGGCAGCGTTATCGCCGGTATCGGCATCAGCTTTGCGCCGCTGGGCAGCAAGGCGTTTGCCGCCCTGTTTGAAGACAAGGTAACCGCCATGCCGCAACCCTGGTACAACGCCAGCGGCAAGGCGCTGGCGCGTATCGACGGGGTGTCCAAAGCCTGTGGGGCCAAGGTGTTTGCTCGCGATATCCGCGCCAAGGACATGCCCGGCTGGCCACAACAGCAAGGCCACGCCTTGTTGCTCAAAGCCACGCGCACCGAACAGCTTTATCAGGGCTTTGACCTGTCGCAGCTGTCCGCCGAGTTGCAGCCTGATCGGGTGGTGACCGCCAGTGACCTGGTCAAGGATGGCATCGCCTTCCCGGATGGGCACCACATTGATCCGCTGCTGCCGGAAGGGCAGGTGCCGATGTTTATCGGCCACCCGGTGGCGCTGCTGATCTGGAAGGATTTCGAACGCTATCGCCAGGCCAAGAGCATCCTCAAGTTCAACGACAAGGTGGTCCGCTACGGTGAAAAAGCTGCGGCGTTCCAGAGCGACCCTTACGGCAGCTTTCGCTTTGTGCGAGTTGGCGGTACCACGCCGTTTGATCCGGACACCTTCTCCAGCCTCAAGGACAGCATGCTGTTTCCGCTGATCCATAACCGCAAACCGGCCTGGGGCGAAGGCAAGATCAGTGGCGACCTGACCCAGCAGGGCCTGTACCACGCCGAGCAGATGCAGCAGCAATTGCAGAGCCCGCCGGATGATTGGCTGGTGTTCGATGAACGCTTCAAGACCCAATCCATCGAGCCCTGCGCGTTGGAGGCCGACAACGGCAACGGCTGGTTCGACGCCGCCACCGGCACCCTGCATTTTGTGGTCGCCACCCAGTGCCCGTTTGAAGTGGCCGAGCAGACCGCGCACATGCTCGCGCCGTCGCGCTTCGGCGTGCAGAAACTGAGCATGCACCCCGGCTACACCGTGGGTTATGGCTCTAAAGACAACAACATCTTCGTGTTCTACGCCGCCCTGGCTGCAATCTACGGCGGCGGCATTCCGGTGCGTTTGGCCAATGACCGCTATGAGCAATTCCAGAGCGGGATCAAGCGTCACCCCTTCGATATGCACTATCAGTTGGCGGTGAATAAGCAGGATCACAGTTTCCAGATCTTCCGTGCGCACATGGATGTCGATGGCGGTGGGCGCGCCAATTACAGTTCATCGGTGGCCTCCGTAGGGGCTACGGCGGCGCAGTCGATCTATTACCTGCCGCGCAGCGACCTGGCCGCCACCGCCTATTATTCGCGCGGCGTCGAGGCCGGCTCGATGCGCGGTTACGGCACGCTGCAGACCATGGCCGCCACCGAGATGATGGTGGATGAAGTGGCCGAGCGGCTGAGCGTCGATGCCATCGAACTGCGCAAGAAGAACGTGTTCCAGTCCGGCATGAAAAACACCCAGGGCGCGATCCCGGCCGGTGCGTTGCGCTTGGACGAAATTCTCGACAAGGCTGCGCAGCACGAAATCTGGAAGGATCGCGTCGAGCGCAAACAGCGCTTCGACGCCGAAGACCCGGATAACCTGTATGGCGTCGGTTTCGCCATCTGTCAGAAGGACTTCGGCACCGGCTCCGAAGCGCCGATGGCCAGCCTGGAGTTCAGCGCCGACGGACGCGTCAGCCTGCGCCAGATCGCCATCGACATGGGCACCGGCATGGCCACATCCCAAGCCTTGCTGGTCGCCGATTACCTCGGCCAGCCCGCCGATGAAATCAAGACCGGTGAAACCGAATGGCCGGAGCTGGCGCTGACCACCAGCGGCAACCCTTACATGATCAGCCAGGCTGAGCAGGACGCCGCGCTGCGCAACCCGCGCTGGGTTGGCAAGCTGGCCTCACCCTCGTCGGCGACCAACTCGTCGTACTACTCCGGGCATGCCACCCGCGAGGCGGCGCGTGTGCTGTTTATCCATGGCTTGTGGCCGGCGGCCATGGCCATCTGGAGCCGTGGTGAGTACGGCGGCCTGGCTAATCCCTATGTGGTGCGCCGTGAGAATGCCCACTGGGTTGACGGCAAATTGACCGCCGATGGTATGCCGCCAATTCCGTTCAAACTGTTGGCGCACAAGGCCCACGAACTGGGCTTGGTCACCGGCGTCAGCGTGCACGGCTTCAACCGCTGGAGCTGGGCCGAGGGCGAGTTCGAGATCAACGGCCAGCGCGAGCGTGTGCCGCTGGATGCCCTGGCGGTGAAATACGGCGATGGCGCTGAGGCGGCGAAGAAAGCGCAGATGAGCCGTAACGGTTTCCACCTGCTCGACCGCGTCAGCATCAACTACCCGGTGACTCAGTTGAACAACGCCATGGTCACTTACTACAGCCCGGTGGCCACCCTGGTTGAGGTCAAGGTCAACAAGGGCAGCGGCGAGGCACGGGTGATCAACCATCACTCCTGGCTCGAATGCGGCCGGGTGATTGTCGAAGAACTGGTGCTCGGTCAGCTCGAAGGCGGCATCGCCATGGGTATTGGCCACGCTCTGCTGGAGGACATGCCGCTGTACGAAGGCGGCCCCGGCGATGGCACCTGGAACTTCAACCGCTATCAATTACCGCGCGCCAAAGATTGCGCGGTGTGGACGCAAACCGCAGAGATTCTGCCGCCGTTATCGCCCAGCGATCCGGCCAAGGGCATCGCCGAGGTGGTAATGATTCCGGTGGTCGGCGCCATCGTCAACGCCGTGGCCCACGCCACTGGCAAGCGCTTGCGCGACCTTCCTCTGACTCCGGCCCGCATCAAGGAGGCCCTCCATGGCTAAGCGCCTGCTCAGCATGATTATCAACAGCCAGGCAGTCGGCCCGATGGAAGTGGCCGACGACCTGATGATGATCGACTTTCTTCACGAATACCTGAACCTCACCGGCTCGCGCCTGGGCTGCGGTCAGGGCGTGTGTCACGCCTGCGTGGCGATCCTCGACAAGCCCGACGGCACCAGCGAGGAGATCCGTACCTGCATCACCGGCGTGCATTTCTTCGACGGCAAGCGCGTGCGCACCATCGAGGGCCACGCCAAGCGTGACGCCCAGGGCGAGGTCAGTGAGCTCAACCCGATCCAGCAGAAGTTTGTCGACACGTTCGCCTTCCAGTGCAGCTACTGCACCCCCGGTTACGTCAACGCCGCCACTGTGCTGGTGGAAAAACTGCAGCGTCAGCCGATCAAACGCAGCGAGCTGGAAGGCGAGATCGAAGACGCCCTGGGCAAGCATATCTGCCGCTGCACCGGCTACGTGCGCTACTACAGCGCCGCGCGCGATGTGGTGGAGTCACTCGGCCTGGTCAAGGAGGGATGAACATGCGCGCATTTGTGCTGGCAGCCTTGCTGCCGCTCACGGCCTTTGCGGCCGACGAGCAACTGATCGAACGCGGTAAGTACCTGGCCCGCGCCGCCGACTGCGTGGCCTGCCACAGCGTCGAAGGCGGCGCCGAATACGCCGGCGGTCTGCCGCTGGAATCGCCGTTCGGCACCATCTACGGCACCAATATCACCCCGGACAAGCAGTACGGTATCGGCGAGTACAGCGCCGATGATTTCTACCGCGCGGTGGCCGAAGGTGAGCGGCGCGACGGCAGCAAGCTCTATCCGGCCATGCCTTACACCTCCTATCACCTGCTCAAGCGCGAAGACTCCGACGCCATCTATGCCTACCTGATGAGCCTGGAGCCGATCGCCAAGCCCAGCCCGCAGACTGACCTGAGCTTTCCGTTCAATCTGCGCTTCGGTCTGAGCTTCTGGAACATGTTGTACAAGGACAGCGTGCAGTTGCAGCCGGCTGAAGGCAAAAGCGAAGCCTGGCAGCGCGGCCAATATCTGGTCGAGGTACTGGGCCACTGCGGCGAGTGCCATACCCCGCGCAACGCCCTCGGTGCGTTGCAGCAGGATCAGCGTCTGCAGGGCGCCGTGATGCTCGGTTACGAGGCCCCCAGCCTGTTGGCAGACGACCTGGCCGCTCGCGGATGGAACCCTGAGGACCTAGCCACTTTCCTCAAATACGGCATCAGCGCTCAAGGCTCGATGTTCAACGAGATGTACCCGGTTTTTCACCACAGCACTCAGTACTTGCCCAAGGATGACCACCAAGCCATGGCCACCTACCTGCTCGGCGACCAACCGCCCGAGGCGCGCAAGGTCGCCAGCGTGGCGCTGGATAAGCTCGACGAGAGTGCGCAGCAGGGCCGTCAGCATTACCTCAACCTGTGCGCCGGTTGCCACGGCGCGGCGGGCGAGGGTATTCCTCATGTGGCCGTGGCCATGGACGGCA
>Ga0181596_10001661_pt1 | contig 22212 bp, 23 predicted proteins | sample 041ome_6_FD_148655 | JGI IMG/M metagenome (GOLD analysis project Ga0181596, IMG submission 148655) | Coastal salt marsh microbial communities from the Groves Creek Marsh, Skidaway Island, Georgia - 041402US metaG (spades assembly) | ecosystem: Environmental > Aquatic > Marine > Intertidal zone... | reverse complement strand
ATTGGTCCGGCGGAGGCCATCAATCCAAACTTGGTCCACTTCGAACCCAAGCCGGAGGCTGGCGAGCACCGCTTCGGACTTCATGCGCGCGGCAAAGCTATCCGGCCCGCCATCGCTAACGACCAAGCAAGTCACGCCACCAACCACGCCAGCAATTAGCAACCATGGTGTCGCCAGCGCGCCCCAATAGGCCAGCTTCCAAGGGCTGACACGGCTGCGGCGGCGCACCACGGTGGGCCGCGTTTCCTTATTGATGAATGGGATTAAGGCCCGCATCGTGCGTCCTCCACCATCAATGTTACGAGGGCTGGAAAATCGATGCCTGCGTTCTCAGCAATCTCTGGGACCAGTGACGTCTCAGTCATGCCGGGCTGGGTATTGATCTCCAGCAGGTAAAGGCCATCTGTACCGGGCTTGCTGTCATCCCAACGGAAATCCGCCCGCGTGACACCCCGGCACCCGAGGGCATCATGGGCAGCAACAGCGGCTGCTTCCGACGCGCTCAATACGTCTGCGGGAACGTCGCTCGGCTGGATGTGCCGGGAGCCGCCAGGGGCGTATTTCGCGTCGTAATCGTAGAATTCAGCTTCTGAGAGAATTTCGAGCGCGCCGAGCGGGCGGCCGTTCATGACAGCAACGGTCAATTCCCGCCCCGGCACATAGCGCTCAACCAGCGCTTCGACGCCGAAGCCCCAATCTTGGCCAATCGGTGGGCGATTGCCGCCTTCAGGCACAATGATAACGCCAACGCTGGAGCCTTCTGCGACAGGCTTCACAACATAGGGTGCGGGATAAATGTCATGCGCATCTTCAAGGGGTGCCACTTGACCATCCGGCACCTGTATGCCGACGGCTTGGAACGCCGTTCGCGCCGCAGCTTTATCCATCGCCAAGGCTGACGCGAGCACGCCGGAATGGGTGTAGGGAATGCCCATCAGCTCAAGCAAGCCTTGAATGCAGCCATCCTCACCGAACCGGCCATGCAGGGCGTTGAACGCCACATCTGGCTTCGGGGAAAGGGCAACTGCGAGCGCTTGAATATCGCTGGTCACGTCTATTTCGTTTACGTCGAACCCAGCCCGCCGCAGCGCACCAGCACAGGCCTTACCGCTAGAAAGCGAGACTTCGCGCTCCGCTGATAATCCACCCATGAGAACTGCTACACGTGTCATGCGCTGCCCTCCGGCAAGGGACGGCCAACGCGTTTGATTTCCCAATGCAAATCAACGCCGCTTGATTGCAGGACAGCAGCGTGGACAGCATGGCCTAACGCTTCGATATCGGCGGCAGTGGCATCATCCAGGGCAATCAAGAAATTGCAGTGCTTTTCAGAAACCTGGGCACCGCCAATGCGCATGCCCCGGCACCCAGCAGCATCAATCAGCTCCCACGCCTTGCCACCTTCAGGATTACGGAAGGTACTTCCGCCCGTACGAGACCGGAGTGGCTGGCTTTCTTCGCGTCTTGCCTGCACATCCAGCAGACGTTGGCGCACGACAGCGGGATCATCCTCAACGCCACGGAATGCAGCGCGGACGACAATGTCATCGACGGCCAAATCTGAATGCCGGTAAGCGAAACCAAGTCCATCGGCATCAAGCCGCAGCACTTCCCCATCCCGCGTGACGACTTCAGCGGATACCAGGGCATCTGTCACTTCACCGCCATATGCGCCTGCGTTCATTCGGACGGCACCGCCGACAGAGCCCGGTACGCCTGAAAGAAATTCCAGGCCGCCGAGCCCAGCATCAGCACCACGCCGCGCAACATTCGCCGCGAGTGCGCCAGCACCAGCTATGACAACGTCATCATCAGCATCTACATCAGTGAAACCGGCCCGCAGTAGAACAACGACGCCCCGCACGCCACCGTCACGAATAATAACGTTCGAGCCGACGCCGAGCGGCCATACAGGCACATCATCGGGCAAAGCCGCCATGAAGGCTGCAAGGTCGTCTGCATCGGCTGGGCGGAACAGCACGTCCGCAGGGCCGCCAACACCAAACCATGTAAAGCGCGCAAGCGGCGCGTCGAACGCAATCCGGCCTTTCACGCGTGGCAGTGCATCGCGGAAATCCTGTGGGATGGAAGCGGTGGCGTTCATCCGGCCCCTCCCCCATCAATCAGCGCTTCAAGTTCACCCGGAAGGGTCGCGGCCCAGCGTGTGATGGTTCCCGCACCCAAGCAGATAACGAAATCACCCGGTGCCATGTCCGGCGCAATGGCGGCGGCCAGCGCTTCGGGACCGTCAATTGTCTGCACGGACTTATGGCCGTGGGCGATCAGGCCCTCTGCCAGCGTTTCATGGTCAATGCCATCAATCGGCGCTTCGCCCGCTGCATAGACTGGCGCGATAATCACGTGGTCCGCATCGTTGAAGCAGGTGCAGAATTCGTCCAGGTGATCGCGAAGGCGTGAATACCGGTGTGGCTGCGCAACAGCGACCACACGGCCCGTTGCAACGCTCCGCGCAGCGGCCAGTACGGCAGAAATCTCAACTGGGTGATGGCCATAGTCGTCAATAATCGCGACGCCAGCGACTTCGCCCGTCTTCGTGAAGCGCCGCTTCACACCACCGAATGCTGCCAGCCCACGGCGAACCTGTGCATCTGCAACGCCAAGCTCCAGCGAGATTGCGATGGCGACCAGCGCGTTCTGAACGTTGTGCCGCCCGAACATTGGCAGCTCTAGGCCTTCAATGTGGATGTCTTCTCGGGAACCCGGCAGGCGCGCGATGACGTCGAATTTCGCACCCTCGGCCCGCAGCTCCACGTTCTCTGCACGCACGTCCGCCTGCGGATTGAAGCCGTATGTGATGATGCGACGGTCACGGACAGCGGCGGTCAGCGCCTGGGCTTCCGGGTGATCGGCACAGACCACAGCAAAGCCGTAAAACGGAATATTCTCGATGAACGTGCGGAATGCCTGGCGGACAGCATCGAAACTACCCCAATGGTCCAGATGTTCCGGATCAACGTTCGTCACGACAGCAACGGTGGACGGCAGCTTCAAGAACGCACCGTCGCTTTCATCAGCCTCAACCACCATCCATTCGCCGCCGCCAAGATAAGCGTTGGCACCAAGGGCGTTGATGATGCCGCCGTTGATAACGGTCGGATCCATACCCGCTTCCGCCAGTACTGCAGCGACAAGGGATGTCGTTGTGGTCTTACCGTGCGTGCCGCCAATCGCGATTGCGGACTTAAGGCGCATCAGCTCTGCCAGCATTTCAGCACGGCGCACCACAGGAACGCGGCGCGCCCGGGCTGCATCAACTTCAGGATTGCCGTCCTTAATCGCGGAGGACACAACAACCACAGCCGCTTCGCCAATATTGGCGGCGGCGTGGCCGATATGCACTGTCACGCCAAGCTCCCGCAGGCGTTCGACCGACGGGCCGGCCGCCACATCAGAACCTTGCACCTTGTAGTTCAGGTTCCGCAGCACTTCAGCAATGCCGCTCATCCCAATGCCGCCAATGCCGACAAAGTGGATGGGGCCAATGTCGAGAGGAATACGGTTCATGCTGCGATGCCTCCCAGTGTTTGGGAAGCTGCGTTACGGCTTGACTGCAGCGCTGCCGCTTCAATCACATCTGCCAGTGCCTCTGCCGCGTCCGCCCGAGCAGCACTTCGGGCGGAACCGGCGGCGGATTCGAGGCCCTTCGGCGCGCTTAGAACTTCAGTGATCAAGGCCGCCATAGTTTCCGCCGTCATGTTTTCTTCCGGCAAAAGCCATGCCCCGCCAGCCGCTACGAGTGCTGCTGCGTTCGCTGTCTGGTGGTCATCAAGGGCTGCGGCGTAAGGGATAAGAATCGCGGGGCGCCCGGCAGCCGCCAACTCGGCAACCGTTGAGGCCCCGCTGCGGGCGATCACAAGATGGGCATTGCGCATCCGGTCCGGCATATCATCAAAGAAGCTGGCAATTTCGGCCTGCTGATCAGCTTCATCATATGCAGCTTGAACGCGGTCCATATCTTCCGGACGCGCCTGCTGAACAATTCCAGCGCGCTGGCGGAGGCCATCTGGCAGGGCTGCAATCGATGCTGGGATCACATCACTGAAAATCCGGGCACCCTGGCTTCCACCAAAAACCAGCAAATTGATTGCGTCGCTTTGATCAGGTGCAGTGTATGTCTCTGTGCTAATGGCGACGATATCGCTGCGCACAGGATTGCCTGTCAGTACGGCAATACCTTCAGGCACGCCTTTCACATCTCGGAACGACGTCGCGATGCGGTTCACGCGGCCAGCCAGCAAGCGGTTGGCCCGGCCAAGCACGGCGTTCTGATCATGGATTACGGTGCGCTTCCGCAGCAGCAACGCTGCGAGCATCGTCGGCAGGCTTGGATAGCCGCCAAAACCAACGACGACATCGGCCTTCCGCCGACGCAGCATCAGCATGGCCTGCCCAGCGCCCAGGCCGATTTTGCAGAGCCCTTTGATCTTGCCGACAACGCCGCCGCCAATGCCGCCCGCAGTAACGTTTTCTGTTTCGATACCAGCACCAAAGCGCTGTCCGCGCCCGTCCGTCGCTGCAATCACTGTATGACCGCGCGCCGTAAGCGCATCCCCAACAGCAATCGCCGGGAACATATGGCCGCCAGTGCCGCCAGCTGCGAGGACGATCGTGAGCGGTTTGCTCATACCAAGTCCTCCTGATGGCGGCGCTTACGGGTCAACGCCAATGCGAAACCCATGCCCAGTGCGAGTGCAAACAGTGATGACCCGCCGTAGCTAACGAACGGCAGCGTCATGCCTTTGGTTGGGATCAGCGCCAAGGTGGAGCCCAGGTTCACAAGCGCCTGGGCGCCGAACAGCGTTGCAAGGCCGCCCGCAGCCAACATTGTGAACAACTGGCCATCTTTCAGCGCCCGCGCGAACGCGCGGAGCACAATGAATGCAAACAGCGCGATGATGCCCATGCACGCAATCAACCCAAGTTCCTCACCTGCCACGGCGAAGATGAAGTCTGAATGGGCGTCCGGCAGTGCGCCTTTCAGAACACCGTCGCCCGGTCCACGACCAATGAGCCCACCGGAGCGGAAGGCGTTCAGCGACATATCAATCTGGTAGGTATCGCCAGCGGCAGGGTCCAAGTACCGGTCAACCCGACTGGTCACGTGCGGCACATAAAGATAGGCAAGACCGAAGCAGCCAATCGCCGCCATTGCCATAAGTGCTGCTGCCCAAAGTGAGATGCCCGCGATGAAAACTTGCATGCCGAACACAGCCGTCATCACGACAGAAGCACCTACATCCGGCTGAATGGCTGTCAAGCTAAGCGGGACACCGAATGCCAAAAGCGCGCCGATCAAGTACCAGCTACCGCCCTTCAAGCGATGCTGCGCCAACATCCACCCTGCCATCACGGCCATGGCCGGTTTGGCGAATTCAGATGCCTGCAACGAGAAGCCACCAAGCGGGATCCAGCGCCGGGCACCTTTGATCTCAACGCCAACCACCATCGTTAGGACAAGTGCTGCAATAGCACCCAACAGCAGAAGCAAAGCGGCAGCGCGCGTTTGGCGCGGGTTGAGCAATGATGCTGCCAACATCAGGCCAACGGCGACTGGCAGCAGCATCAAGTGGCGCTTAACGAAATGGAATGTCGGCGCGTCAATGCGTTCTGCGACACCTGGGCTGGCGATGATAACCAGCACCAAGCCCACGCCCATCAGGCCAAGAAGGCCGAACAACAGAGGACGGTCGACCGTCCACCACCAGCGCCCAATAAGCGTGTTATCGCCGCGTTGAATGCCGATCATGCTGCGGCCCCCCTTGGCTGGGGCTGCGAGAGCCGTTGGGCGGCAACGCGGAAGGCATCACCGCGCGCCTCGTAACTCGGAAACTGGTCGAATGAGGCACAAGCTGGCGACAGCAACACCACGGAGGTTGCAGGGTCCGCCTGCGCATCACGGTGGGCAGCGTTTAAGGCAGACAGAACGTCACCGGACTGGGCGACAGGCATGGACGGTGCCATCAGCGCCAATTGACGCGCGAACGCAGGAGCGGCTTCACCGATCAGATAGGCCTTCTGAATGCGGTTCAGCCAAGGCTCTATGCCTGATACACCGCCATCCTTCGCTAAGCCGCCAGCGATCCAATAAATTCGGTCAAAGCTGGCCAATGCCCGCGCTGCGGCGCTGGCATTCGTCGCTTTGGAATCGTTCACATAGCGGACCTGGCCAAGGGTCGCCGCCAGTTCTTGGCGATGCGGCAGGCCAGGGAATGATGTGAGGCCGGATGCGATATCCGCTGTTGCAATGCCAAGCGCGCGACAGGCGGCATAGGCCGCTGCTGCATTCTGGCGGTTATGTGCGCCGCCAAGCGCCCTTGCGTCTTTGAACGTGAAGACCGGCGTACCGTCATCGAACAATGTCGTTTCATCCGCATAGACGCGCGCGGGCGTCTCTGTTCCGGCTGAGACAGGTGTTGCGTTAGCAAGACGGGCTTCCAGCCAGCGGCCATGCGCATCGTCAACACCGACGATCGCCATGGAGCCTTCAGGCTGACCGTTGAAGATCGTCCGCTTGATGGCACCATATGTATGCAAGCCGCCATGGCGCTCCAGATGATCTGGCTCTAAGTTCAGCAGCAAAGCGATGTTAAAGCGTGGGCTGGGTGTTAGTTCCAACTGGTATGAGGACAACTCCAGCACATACACGCCGCCAGCACCCAGCGTCTCAAGGCCAAGCGTCGGAGGACCAAGATTACCGCCGACTGCATTCGCGCACCCAGCAACATCCAAAATATGGGCGATCAGTGCCGTGGTCGTAGATTTGCCGTTGGACCCGGTGATGCCAACAAATGTCACTTCCGGTGCCGCATCCAGCAGCAGCTGAATATCGCTGATCAGCGGCACACCTGCACGGCGCGCTGCCATGGCTGCTGGTAGTGGCTTCGGCGCCAGGAAGGGTGCCCCGGGGCTCCAAACAATCGCTTCCAGATAGTTCAATGGTGCCGTGGCGAAGTCCGCCAGTTCTGCGCCAGCATCCTCTGCAGCCTGCCGCTGGCTCGCGGTATCGTCCCACGCAAGCACTTCAGCGCCGCCCGCAACAAGTGCCTTCACGGCGGCCATGCCGGTGCGGCCAAGCCCGAAAACGCCGTACCGCCTGCCTTTGAGGTGAGAAAGGTCGATCATCAGCCCCTCACCTCAACTTCAGCGTGGCGAGGCCGGCGAGTGCCAGCACGGAAGCGATAATCCAGAAGCGGATAACGATAGTCGGCTCCGCCCAGCCCTTTTTCTCAAAATGGTGATGCAACGGCGCCATCCGGAAGACGCGCTTACCGGTAAGCTTGAATGAAGCCACCTGGACGATGACCGACACTGTTTCCAGCACAAACAACCCACCGACGATCGCCAGCACCAGTTCATGCTTGGCAACGACCGCGATCGCGCCGAGCGCGCCGCCACATGCAAGGCTACCGGTGTCGCCCATGAACACCATGGCTGGCGGTGCGTTGAACCAGAGGAAGCCTAAGCTAGCGCCGCAAAGCGATGCACAGATGATCGCCAACTCACCAGCGCCGGGCACATACAGAATCTGCAGGTATTCGGAAAAGACGGTGTTGCCAGCCAGATAGGCAATCAACGCGAAAACGCCTGCCGCAATCATGACCGGTACAATAGCGAGACCATCAAGGCCGTCCGTCAGGTTCACCGCGTTGGATGAGCCCGTCATGACGATCATCGCGAACGGGATGAACAGGATGCCGAGGTCAATGAGCAGGTCTTTGAAAAATGGCACGGAGACGCCGGTTGCAAGGGCCGGGTCCGCAGTTGTCATGATCACTGCAGCTGCACTGCCGCTGATCGCCAATTGGGCTACCAGCTTTAGTTTGCCGGACAAGCCCTTGGTGTTGCGCTTGGTGAGCTTCAGATAATCATCCGCAAACCCAATTAGGCCGAAACCACCAGTGACCAGCAGGACCGTCCATACATATGGATTGGACAGGTCCGCCCATAGCAGTGTTGAGACTGTCAGCGAGAACAGGATCAAGACCCCGCCCATCGTTGGCGTGCCGCGCTTGGTCAGCAGGTGACTTTCCGGGCCGTCCTCACGGATCGGCTGGCCTTCACCCTGCTTCTTCTTCAACCACCGGATCAGGCTGGGGCCGAGGACGAAACTCAAGATGAGCGCCGTGATGACAGCGCCGCCTGCGCGGAACGTCAAGTAGCGGAACAGATTGAAAAACTGAAAGTCATCCGCGAATGCAGGGAGGAGATTAAACAGCATGGGCCGCTCCAGATGCGGGCGAACCCAAGGCTTCAAGCGCGTCGACGATGCGGCGCATGCCCATCCCCAACGACCCTTTGACTAAAACAACGTCACCGGCGCGGGCGAGATCATCTACCTCTGCCGCCAGCGCTTCAGAATTTTCGGCCCACTTGCCGCGAAACTTCGGCGGCAGGGCTTCGATGAACAGTTTGCATTCCGGACCGGCCGCATGGGCCACATCCAACTTCGCCGCGACGAATGCATCGGCCAATTGGGCATGATGCAGCGGCGATTCAGCGCCGAGTTCTAGCATATCGCCCAGGATCGCAATCCGGCGGCCCCGGCGCTTCGGCTTAGCCAGCGCCAACGCAGCGAAGGCGGCACGGACGGCGACGGGACTAGCGTTATAGCTCTCATCGATCAAGTCAATTTGGCCGTCAGACAGTGCGATCTTGCGACGCTCGCCCCGACCTGCAGGCGCTTTCATCTCAGCCAGCGCTTTAGCCGCAACAGCAACATCGCCGCCCAAGCCATGCACGGCTGCAATCACGGCCAGGCTATTGGCAGCCCAATGGGCCCCCGGCGCTTGCAGTGTCCAACGAAGCGGTTTGCCCAGAATATCGGCGTCCACGCGGGACCCGGTCTCGCTAAGCTTCAGTTTTGTCAGAAGCACATCTGAACCGAGCCGCTCACCGAACCGAATTACGCGCTCTATTCCTGCCTGGCGGGCTTGGCGCGCGAGGCGGCCAAACATTGGATCATCGGCATTCAGGACAGCAAAGCCGCCTGGCTGAACGCCTTCAAAGATCTCCGCCTTTGCATCAGCAACGGCTTCAATGCTGTCAAAGAATTCCGTGTGCGCTGGGGCGATCCGGGTGATGATGGCCCCATGCGGTGCGGTCATTGTGCTCAATGGCCCAATCTCACCGGCATGGTTCATGCCAAGTTCAAGCACGCCAAAGTCCGTGGCAGATGGCATCCGTGCCAGAGAAAGCGGCGCGCCCCAGTGATTGTTCAAATTGCCGGCGCTTGCATGGGTCTGGCCGAGGGCGGACAGCGCCAGACGGAGCATTTCCTTCGTACCGGTTTTGCCAACGCTACCGGTGACCGCCAGGATTTTGGCGTCCGTTCGTAGACGCGCAGCAGCACCAAGTGCCGCCAAGGCTTTTGTCGTATCGGACACATTCAGCAGGCGCGGGTCACGGGCATCCACACCGTCCGGCACTTTATGTACAAGCGCTGCGGCCGCACCATTTGAGAACGCAGCCTGGACATAGGCATGACCATCCAGCCGGTCCCCATCAATGGCTACGAACAGATCACCCGGCTGCACGGCCCGGCTGTCAATAACAACTCCCGCTGCTGCCCAATCGCCACTGGTGGTGCCATTCACTGCGGCGGCTGCGTCTTTTGCCTGCCATAGAAGCGCGCCGGTCATTGGGACACCTCCAGCACGGCGGCCTGCGCTTCTTCAACATCATCAAACGGCATGGTCAGAGGACCGATGATCTGGCCCTGCTCATGGCCCTTGCCTGCAATCAGCACGACATCATCAGGTCCAACGCCTTCAAGGGCGGCGCGGATGGCTGCACCTCTGTCTGCAATTTCCTCAGCATTGGGTGCGGCCTGCAGAATGGCCTGGCGGATAGACGTTGGGTCCTCGCTACGAGGATTATCATCCGTCACGATCACGCGGTCCGCGCCCGCTGTAGCAATCGCACCCATGATCGGACGTTTGCCTGCATCCCGGTCGCCACCACAACCGAACACAACGGTCACCTTGCCAGTAACAACCCGGTTCAGTGCCGCGAGCGCCTGTTTCAGCGCATCGGGTTTATGGGAATAGTCGACGTAAACGGGGGCACCTGATGCAGTAATCGCCGCCCGTTGCATCCGCCCCGGCGGCTGCGCCAAGCCTTCGATGGCAGCCAAGGCATCTTCAATATCTGCACCGCCAGCGATGACGATTGCGGCGGCGGCAAGCGCGTTTTCGGCCTGGAAGCCTGCGAAGTGGTCCTGCCTGACAGACGTAACGCCTTCAGGATGCGTGACTTCCAAAACTTGGCCAAAGCCGTCCGGACGCAGGCCTGTGAGCCTCAAGAACGCACCGCTACGACCGTATGTCAGAACGGCATGACCGGCCAGACGCGCGGCGGCGATGGCCTGATCCGCACTTTTCATATCAGCGCAGATGATCGCAGCAGCGCCCGGCGCCAACACGTCCCGGAAAAGACGAAGCTTAGCGTTCAGATAGGACTGCTCATCACCATGGTAATCCAGATGATCGCGGCTGAAGGAAGTAAACGCGCCGATTTCCGCCTGGACGCCATCCAACCGACTTTGATCCAAGCCATGGCTCGAGGCCTCGATTGCAACGGCGGACACACCTGCACCAGCCAGTTTGGCAAGGGCGGCCATCATCGCCACGGGGTCAGGCGAAGTTAGTCCGCCATAGGATGTGGCACCGGGTGCCACAACGCCTAACGTGCCTATGCTTGCAGCGGGGCGGCCAACGGCCTGCCAAAGTTGGCGCGCAAATTCGACTGTGGATGTCTTGCCGCTGGAGCCTGTGACCAGGGCGGCTGTATCAGGCCTGACACCATAATACGCTGCCGCCATGGTCGCCAAAGCAGCGCGCGGATCTTGATGCTGAATAACGTGAACGTTGTCACCCCAGGCATGATCCAGCGGGCGCATGTCCGTGAGGATTGCAGCCGCACCGGCCAAAACGGCTTGGTCCGCATAACTCCGCCCGTCCGCCTCAGCGCCCTTAAGGGCTGCAAACAGGCCGCCGCGCACGACCTTGCGGCTATCCGCCGTCAGCCCGGAATACTGGCGCGCATTCATGGATGATGCGTCCGCGATGATTTCAGCGGCGGCGGTCATCGCTTTTCCTTCGGGCGCTTCTTGATGGACAAGATTGCGGTCTGGCGGGCTGGATGTTCTGGACCAATCGGCTCCAGGCCCAATGCCGGGCCGGACCGCTCAATGATGGCTTTCACAGCAGGTGCCGCCACCCAACCGCCAGTGGCGTAGCCATAGGTATCTTTGCGGCCCTTTGGCTCATCAACCATCACCAACAGAACGTATTTGGGGTCATGGATCGGGAATGAGGCGATGAAGGAGGCCAGCTTTTGGTTCTTGTCATACCCACCGCGACCACGCGCTTTTTCAGCGGTTCCGGTCTTACCGCCGACAGGATAGAAAGCCGTGTCCGCTTTCCGCCCCGTGCCATTCACGACGACCTGGCGCATCAACCAGCGCACATCGTCGCTGACCTTCTCAGACACGATGCGCTTACCTTGCGCAGCTTCACCCGGCAGGCGCTTCACAACAGTTGGCTGGCGGTAAATGCCGCCATTCACCAATGCTGAAACTGCAGCTGTCATATGGATAGGCGTGACAGCCAGGCCGTGACCGAAAGCAATCGTCAGCATGGCCGTATCGCCCCAGCGACGCGGCTTCAAAGGTGAACCAACGTCGCTCACTTCAAGCGCCACTGGCTGCAACATGCCGAGCTTGCCCATGAATGCCCGCTGGCCGCCAGGGTCGCTCATTTCGGCCATCCGCGCTGCGCCGATGTTCGAGGAATGGATCATGATTTCCTCTACCGTCAGCCAGCGGTTCTTGGCGTGGAAATCACGGATCGTGAAGCGGCCAATTTTCAGCGGCTTAGAGGCATCAAAGCGCGTCAACAGCTTGGCGTGGCCAGCTTCCAGGGCCATCGCAGCCGTAAAGATTTTGAACGTTGAGCCCATTTCGTATACGCCGAGCGTGGCGCGATTGAAGCGGGCGTCATCTGCGGCAGCACCTGCGTCATTGGCGTCAAAGTCCGGCAATGAGACCATAGCGATGACTTCGGCTGTATCCGCCTGCATCAAAACGCCAACGCCGCCAATGGCCTGGAACCGGTCCATGGCCTTCTGCACTTCTTCGCGCACGATCCGTTGAACCGTCAGGTCAACGGACAGGGCGAACGGTTGGCCCCTTTCGTTCAGCAGCTCGTCAAACTTCCGCTCGACACCGGATAGACCCTTGCCATCCAGATCAGCAAAGCCCGCTACGTGGGACGCGAGACCGCCTTGGGGGTAGACACGGCGCTGTTCTTTTTCGAAGCAAAGACCCGGTATACCAAGGTCCATTAGCTGATCGTGCTGGGTCGGCGTGATATGGCGATGCAGCCATACAAAGTCTTTGCCGCGTTCTAACTGCGCCTGAAGCGTCGCTGCATTTGTGTTGGGCAGCACGAAGGCGACAGCATGGGCGGCAGCGGCTGGATCGCGGATCAATTTTGGGCGGGCGCAAAGCGAAGCAACCGGCAAGCTGGTCGCGATCATATCCCCGCGACGGTCAACCAAATCGGCCCGAAGGATCGGGGCTAGAGGCGTTTCTTCAGCAAAGCCAGCAGAAATCTGCACAGTTCGCTTTGGGTCATAAAGCGACGCATCAACGAGCTTTACAGACACGACCGTGAACGCAATCGCAAATACGGAACCAGCGATGAACAAGCGGCCACGTCCGGCTTCAATCACATCAGGACGGTTGGGGAATAGACTGATAGAGCCGAATGCGCGCCCGGCCAACGCCCGCACTCCATGAAGAAAACCGAATGAGCGCATACGCTGACGACCGCCTTGGTTTACCCAAGGCGGCGGTTCAGCAGCTTCAAACAGGTTTTCGTCGCGGTCCGTCATTCAGGCTGGGCTCCCCAACGGGTCAGAACCCAAGCGGTATCTTCCATGGTCGAGGCGGTTTCGAGCCGGGGCGGCGGCAGGAATGCGGCAGCGATCAATCCGCCTGCCTCATCCTCATTGATCAAATCACCAATTCCGCGCGGACGGCTAAGCTCCGGTGCGCTGACGACATATCCGGACAACAGGAGCGGCGGAGCCTGGTTTGGCTGTAGCTCAAAGCGCGGGGTCGGCGCATACAGGGGAAGGTCGGCGAGCGACACAACATGCCCAGCCGTCAGTTCCTTCATGCCAAGATCACGAGTCGCGCGGAGGCCAATGCGTTCGGCACTTGCGAGATACGCCCGCTCTGCCTTCAGAACGTGGATTGATTCACGTTCCCGCTCAATTGCGGCATGGATTTCGGCCAGGCGCTGGTCGCGCAGCCGCACTTCACTGCCAACCATGGTCAGACCAGTGAGGAAAAGGCCAGCAATAGCAGCCCAGAATATGCTTGCGCGGTGGTTCATCGGCTGAAGGCTCCCGGCTTGCGATTAGTGGGTTTACGGTGAGACGGCTTGCGGTTCCGTGATTGATTGCGTGGTGTCTCATCCACCTCAAACGGCGCACCGTCTAACCGCTCAGCGGCACGCAGTCTTGCGGAGCGCGCGCGGGGGTTAACGGCAATTTCGGCGTCACCTGGCTTGACGGCGCGGCGATGCAACAGGCGGAAGGTCGGCTCAGCCTTTGTCACAAATGCGGCTGGGTCATGACGGGAAGGACTGGCGTCCCGACCAGCACGCACGTTGAGGAAACGCTTGACCGCCCGATCTTCGAGACTATGGAACGAGACGACGGCCAAGCGCCCGCCCGGCTTCAGAACACGCTCTGCTGCCGCAAGGCCGCGCGCGATCTCACCAAGCTCATCATTGATGTGCATGCGAATGGCTTGGAATGTTTTAGTGGCAGGATGCGTGCGTTCACCCCGGCGACCACCAAGCGCCTGATCGACGATTTCAGCCAGTTGAGATGTACGCTCAATCCGTGTTTCCGTACGCGCAGCAACAATGGCATCAACAATGCGACGCGCGCGCTGCTCTTCACCAAGCGAGCGAATGACACGCGCAAGTTCACGTGGCTCCGCTTCGTTGACGAAGTCAGCCGCACTCATGCCGTCTTGATCCATGCGCATGTCGAGGGGACCGTCATGACGGAAAGAGAAACCGCGCTCTGCCCGGTCCAACTGCATGGATGAAACGCCGAAATCAAAGGCCACGCCGTCTGCTGGGCTGGCGTCATTATCAGCTGCCAAGGTTTCAAGGTCACTGAAACGACCCTGCACAACGCGCAACCGTCCATTGGATGCCGCAATATCCGCATTCGCTTCAGCAACAGCATCCGGGTCACGGTCAATGCCGAGCACGAATCCGGCACCGCCCGCCAACAAAGTGGCCGAATACCCGCCAGCGCCATAAGTGCCATCGATGAATGCGCCACCACGTTCCGGTGCCAGCGCTTCAATCGCTTCAGCGCGCAGAACTGGCGCGTGGCGTGGATCGTGGCTGCCAGCAGCAGCGCTTGCACTAACGTCCGCCATCGCCGCCTCCATTGCCAAGACGTGGCTTCCGCTTGAACAGAATGGACAGTGCGTTCGGCCCAACGGCCTCGCGCTGCGGCATGGACATGGCTTCGTGGGTATCTGGCGCCCAAATCTCAAACCGCTGGGAACCCTTGCCGACGAACGCAACGTCTTTCTCAACACCGATATGCAGGCGGAGGCGTTCTGACAGGACCACACGACCGCCATCATCAAACGGCAACATCTCCATATAGGAGAACACGCCGGAAGCGATGCGGTCTGCTTCTTCGGGATCGAGGTCGGCTTCCTGAATGCGCTCATCCAAGGTAAGCAGGTATTCAGGACTGCAAGCCATGTAAGCGGGATCACCCGCCTTCAACGATGGAAAGACAGCAATGCCCTTAACGTCTGGCGAGCCGGCAAGGATATGGTTGCGAAAAGCAGCAGGCACGGATGCCCGCTTCTTCGCATCGATCTTGCTGATATGTGTTCCGAAAAACACTGGCCCGGTCCGCCTTTCAAAATTAAGGACGCTAATCCTCAAATTGCTATCTCGACCCCACCGCCCGACTTTCGCCGCACGCCCCGATGCACGGGGTTCGCCATAGCTGTATTTGGGACAACATGTCCTGATAAGGGATCATATGGGTTTAAATGGGATCGTGGAAGTAAAAAATCTTCGCGGTGATTAAGCTGTTGTTCATGAATTGTGGACGTTTTTCTCAAGGGCGCTATATGTTCAGGTATACGCAGTAAATGAACCTACAATTTCCCTTTATGTTCTATTTTTCAAATGCAGAATTCCATGAACATTAGGCTGTGTTCGCGATTAATATAATTTCGGAACAAACTGCGTCAGACGGCGTGTAAGCCGGGTTCTGTCCCATGCTGTCCCAAAACTGGGACAATATGGTGACGATCATTCATCTGGGACGGTTGTCACCAACCGCCTCACGCGACCAACCCGGACAGCAGCTCGAAAGCAAAGCCTGCGCCCATGCCGAAACATTGGCGCGCGCCGTCCCTATTCGGTCTTGCTCCTGGCGGGGCTTGCCGTGCCATTCCTGTCGCCAGGAACGCGGTGCGCTCTTACCGCACCGTTTCACCCTTACCGCGCCTTAACCCCGAAAGGCCAAAGCGTTTGGCGGTTTGATTTCTGTGGCGCTATCCCTAGGGTTACCCCCGCCGGGCGTTGCCCGGCGCCATGCCTCCGTGGAGCCCGGACTTTCCTCCCCAGCGATTTCCGAAGAAACCGCCAGCGCAATCGCCCAGCCGTCTGACGCAGCGGCATCTGTAGCAGAGAATCTCCAATGCAAGAAGGGCGGCCACCTTTCGGTGACCGCCCTCCTCACATGCAGGTCGAACGTGTCGTTAGGCGGCCACGCGGCCTCCCTCGTCAACGGTGGCGTCGCCGTCACCATCAACAATATCTTCCAGCGGATCACGCAGCACATAGCCGCGGCCCCAAACGGTCTCGATATAATTCTCGCCTTCTGTGGCGGAGTTCAGCTTTTTGCGAAGCTTGCAGATGAAGACGTCAATGATCTTCACTTCAGGCTCATCAATGCCGCCATAAAGGTGATTGAGGAACATGTCCTTGGTTAGCGTCGTGCCTTTGCGCAGCGACAGCAATTCAAGAATTGCGTATTCCTTATCGTCCGCTCTCTTCGGTGTACGTGCATAATTCACTGAAAGCGCCCGGCATTTGCGCCCGTGCAGCCATTTCCCTTCGCTTGATACTGGCGTCGTGCCGGTCGGTTTGATCAGCTCGCTGTTTGTTCATGGTGCTGATTGTCCACTTTGCTGCAGCTAACGCGATTAGTGCAGCAATTAGTGTTTGCCATTGATCTAAAAACTCATAGACAGAGGCTAGAGCTAAAAGTATTGGTAGCCAAATCGTTATAAATTCATAAATGCAACTCCATGATGTTTCGGTCATATACTTTCCTTTATCAGCGTCGCTGCAAATCGCGACTAAGCGCCACCGGCTGTATTGATCGGGCGGATTTGGCCGCTGCCCAATTGGCCGCAGACGGTGCAGCGCACCCTGCGGCCAATATAAACATCATCTCCACGCCCGCTGGCGACCACTGCCTGCAAATCTACATCAACCCAACGCGCGCACGGCTGGCAGTGGTAGGCCAGTGTCAGCCCATGCTCCAGCAAATCGGCATAGGTCTGAATGGTGATGGCTTTATGCGGGTCAGTCACGCTTGGGTTTCCGGCGCCGGGCCTTTCGCCATTCCCATGGCTTGATGAACGTTCCATTCCACATGCCGCGCCGATTGCGCCTGGCCGCCCGTTCCTGCCCAGCATACGCGCCGCCCGAGTAGCGCTTGTAGTCCAGCGCTAATCCCCGCCGCACCATTTCAGCGCCAAGGTCCGGGATGGCATCGGTTCCGCATACCGCAACCGTCCGCCGGTAGCGATCGCGGTCGCGGGCTTGGCAACGGACTTCCTGCCCGGCGATCATCTCGCGCATAGCGGCGCTGGCAGCCTGCCCGCAAGCCCATCGCGCACCGGTAGGCCGCTTGCAGGTCTGCGCCTTCTCGGGCGCGTCAACGCCCCAAAGCCGGTAATAAACATCACCTGCATGGATAGAGTCGCCATCATCAGCGACGGCGCAGCAGGCAATAAGAATTGCAGCCAGAAACGTCATACCAAAACTATATCGGCCCCCATTTCGGCCCCCAGCAAAACAACAGGAAAATAGAGAGCGCAGAAAAACAAACTAATATACTGATTTAAATAGGGAAAATTGGTGCACCCAGCAGGATTCGAACCTGCGACCTCTGCCTTCGGAGGGCAGCGCTCTATCCAGCTGAGCTATGGGTGCGGAAGCAGCGGGACACTAGCGTAAGCGAGGCGGGAGGCCAAGGGGTTTTGTTGGGGGCAAGTGGGGCTTATTCGTCGGCAGCTTCTTGTAGGCGTTTCAGCGCATTCTGGTCTTGGCCGGAAGGCAGCGGTGCCGTTGGGGCGGTAATCCACGCTGCGATATCAGCGATGACCTGAGCGCCAGCTTTGTCGCGGAGGAGCATGTGGCGGCCATTGTCGTATACGGCGATGCGGTGTGGGGTACCGCCTTTCAGCTGCGGTAAAGCCTTAAGTGCCCGCAATGTTGGTGCTTTCGGCACCAGATCATCCTTCAGGCCGTAAAGCAGCAGCAGCGGCGTTTGTTGGTTGGCCGCACTGGCTTGTGCTTCATCCATTAGATTCACTAGGCCGTAGACCATGTCTATCCGCGTGGACTTCCTGACGTTTGGGTCTCGGGCCATGCGGCGGAGTTCGGCGATATTATCTGTTGGCGTGATGCGCACGCCCTCCCCCGTCAGCGGATAGCCTGGGGTTAGGCGTGCGAAGGCGTCCAAAGTTGCGGACATGATGCCTGGCATATGATCCCGCCCCCACACTGCCGGACCAACGAGGATGGCACCTGCCGCTGCGTCCGGGGCGTCGGCCAGTGCAGTCATCGCAACCGCACCGCCCATGCTTAGGCCAAGCAAGTATAGGGGCGTATCTGGCGCATCGGCTTTCAACGCTTTGGCAATAGCAATCGCATCCTGCCGCATCCGTGCGCCACCTGCCCAGCGACCAGCGTTCGGTGCCTGGCCGAAGCCGCGTTGGTCGTAGGCGTAGAGCGCTATTCCTGCAGCAGCCAATTTCGGCCCGACATCACGAAAGGCGCCGCTGTAATCATTGATGCCATGCAATCCAAGGACTATCGCTTTGGGCGGCCCCTCTGGCTTCCAGGAGCGCAATGGTAAAGGCAGGCCATCTGCTGTGATAACAAAGCGGCTGGTGATCTCAAGCTTTCCAGGCCGGGCGCCCGGGGGTGCCAGCGTCGGCGCAGCGCAAGCGGAGAGCAGTGTCAGGCCAATGAATGCGGCTGTGATCTTGAATAAAGGTCGGGCCATGGGAGCAGTCCAATGCGAAGAGGCTTGCATCAGCGGCTGTGATCGCCCTAACTCGCGACTTATGCAAGCCAAGGAGAAGCAGCATGCGGTTTGAAGTGGCAGAGCTATTGGGCGCAATGACAGTCGTCGATGTGGATATTCAGCAGGTCGTTATAGGCGGATGGACCGGGCGCGACGCCGCCGCGGTTCAGCATCACATTGATGAGTTGGCCGAAATTGGCGTGCCTGGCCCTTCCGAAACGCCGCTTTTTTACCGGGTTGGCCGCGATCTCCTGACTCAAGGTAGCGTTATACAAACCGTCGGCGCCGGAGGATCTGGAGAAGTTGAAGCGGTCGTGATTGGAACGGAAAGCGGCATGATCGTCGTCGCTGGCTCGGACCATACGGACCGGGATGCCGAATCCTATTCAATCCCATTATCCAAGCAGCTATGCCCGAAGCCCGTCTCCGCCCAAGCATGGCGGTATGAGGATGTAATCGCAGGCTGGGACGATATCGCCCTTGAAGCCGACCAAGATCGCGGCGGCGCTACTGTTGAATACCAACGCGGCCACTTGGCTGCATGCCGACGCCCTGAGGACCTGATCCAGCGCTACACAGGCGGCACAAGCCTTCCTGCAGGCACCGCATTGTTTTGCGGCACCATCCCGGTGATCGGCGGCATCGCAGGCGGCGACGCGTTCATGATGCGTCTGGTCGACCCCGGCCATGGCCGCACATTGCAGCACAGCTACAAGATAGACGTTCTGCCCGTCATTACCTGAGCATTATCAACAGTCCAAGATAGTGACAGGCGGCATTCCACAAGACATGCTGTCATCAACTGGCGGAATCGCCGGACAACATCAAATCAAGCATAGAAAAGGCGCGAATTCCCATGGGTGATAATAAGGCTGCCAAAGCGGCAAAACTGTTGATGGATGCGTGGGAAGCCGGATCGCCGATCCCTGGCCTACCGAAAGATTGCACCCCAGCAAACGAAGTTGAGGCCATAGCGATCAATGACGCAATTATCGCTGCCAATACCGCAAAAATCGGCGGCTGGAAGATTGGTGCGACAGGGGCTGCACCCCAGAAGGCGCTTGGCCTGAGCCAGCCTTTTGTTGGTTATATCCGTGCCGCCAATGTTGATACGGGTGCCACCGCATACACCTTCGAAGACCTGAACCGCCCGATCATCGAAAGCGAATATGCCTACCGCTTGAAGTCGGACCTGCCAGCCCGGGACAAAGACTATTCCCGCGCCGAAATTGAGGCCGCTATCGGCTCTCTCATCATTGGCATGGAAGTGCCGTTGAGCCGCCTTGGCCCAGACCATGGCCTCGGTCCCTTGGCACTTGTCGCTGACCACGGCGGCACTGGCCGTTTTGTCATCGGCGCTGAATATGATGACTGGAAAAGCATCGATACGGTCAAACAGGATGTCGTGCTGACATTCGATAGCGCCGAAGCTGGTCGCGGCACAGGCGAAGCGATGATGGGCGATCCAGTCAACGCCGTTGTTTGGTTCGCCAACCATATGTCCGGCAAGGGCGTTGGCCTGAAAGCTGGCGAATTCATCACAACCGGGTCCTGCACCGGCGTTATCCCTGCCCCAGGCCCGACCGTTGCAGTTGCTGACTTCGGCCCTGAAGGCAAAGTTGAACTGACGCTGAAATAAGGACTGCAAAATGCTGGACAAAGCGGCGGATCAGAAGGAAGAGTTCATGCCTTACCGGGGGCCGACGAGCCCCTATGCGCTCAATGAAATCTTCATCCAGGACGCGTTCGCTAATGATGACGAACGCCTCTGGATGCAGATGACGCCCTATAGCTGGTCTCGCCCGCTTTGTCTGAATGCTAGCCAGGGTTATTGGGTGCACCTTTCTAAGTTCCGGGGCGATGGCGTGGTCTCATGCCACCGTCACCCGGCCCCGGTTCATGGCTTCATCATCAAAGGCGGATGGCGTTACTTGGAACATGATTGGGTGGCGACGGAAGGCTCATACATATTTGAGCCGCCGGGAGACATCCACACCCTCGTAGCCTTGCCTGAAGTGGAGGAGAGCATCACGCTGTTCCACAATACCGGCGCGCTTATCTATTGCGATGTGGATGGGAACACCAAGGGCTATGCCGACGTGTTCACCCGGATAGACGGCTATGCCAAGCACTTCGAGAAAGTCGGCCTGGGAGCTGACTACGTGAAGAACTTCATCCGTTAAGGAGCAATCTCATGTCTGACGTCATTCTGATCGTTGGCGCTGGCCCCGGCATGGGTGCCGCAATTGGTCGTCGCTTCGCCCGCGAAGGCTTCAAAGTAGCACTGGCTGGCCGCACCCTCTCTAAAGTGCAGGACCTTGCGGCGGATATAAGTGGTGCTAAGGGCTTCGCCTGTGATGCGACAGACGAAGCCTCCGTCAAGGCGCTGTTTGATGCGGTGAAGAAGGACATGGGCGAGCCCAATGTTGTTGTCTTCAACGCTAGCGGTCGTGTGCGCGCCAGCATTCTCGACATTGAAGTCGAGGACTTTGAGAAAGCTTGGCAAATAAGCTGCCTCGGCGGCTTTATCGTTGGGCGGGATGCAGCCCGGATTATGACGCCCAAGGGCAAAGGCACGATCCTATTCACGGGTGCCACGGCATCCGTCAAAAGCTACGCGAACTCTGCCGGGTTTGCTGTCGGTAAGTTTGGCCTGCGCGCGCTCTCATATTCAATGGCGCGGGAATTTGGGCCGAAGGGCATTCATGTGGCCCATGTGGTTATCGATGGCGGCATCCGCGCTGATCACCGCACCGATTATCGCCAGCACGACCCTGAGAACCCAGATAAGTGGCTAGACCCAGACGCCATTGCTGACAATTACTGGATGCTGCACGCACAGCACCGCTCAAGCTGGACATCAGAAATCGACGTCCGCCCCTGGGTAGAGAAATTCTAGGATGAGCGGCCCTGTCAGCGTTTCAATCAAGGACGACATCGCGACGCTCACAATGGACGATGGCAAGGCGAACGCACTCGCACCCGCCATGTCCGCCGGCCTAAACGCCGGACTGGATGCGGCGGAAGCTAAGGGCGCACGGGCTGTCGTGATCCGAGGACGCCCCGGCGTGCTTTGCGGTGGGTTCGATCTGAAGATCATCCGCGGCGACGATGAAGCAGCCAAAGCCGTAATGCGCGACGCTGGCATGACTTTGCTGAAGCGCCTGTATTTACTGCCTGCGCCGCTGATTATTGCCTGCACAGGCCACAGCGTTGCAGCGGGCGGATTGCTGCTGCTGACAGGCGACACGCGCATCGGCATTCGTGGCGACTTCACCATTGGCCTCAACGAAACACGCATCGGCCTGGCGCTGCCCATCACCGGCCTTGAACTGGCGCGGGATCGGCTAGAAGAAACGGCCGTCACGCGTGCTGTCATCCAGGCGGAACTTTATGATCCGGAAGGGGCCGTGGATGTCGGCTACTTGGATCATGCAGTTGACGCTGGCGCATTCGACATGGCCATTGCAGATACTGCCCAAGCGCTGATGAAATTAGACCAGGCGGCTTATGCAGAAACGAAACACCGGCTCCGCCAGCCGACATTGGACCGGATCGCGGCAGCGGAATAACCCTCCAAACGCATTACGGCCCGCAAGTATCGCTTGCGGGCCGTAATAGCAATCAGGAAGCTGTGATGCTTACTGGAAGCTGATCGTTTTCACTGCTTCGTCGATTTTCTCTTTCGACCAAACATGTGGGAAATCAGGTGGGGAGTCTTGGTCGTAGATCATTGTGGCTTGGCCCTTCTTTAGGGTCACGGCACCGCTGCTGGTCTCAACCCGCATTTCCCAGATGATCGGTAAT